>ENA-ORVC01000019-ORVC01000019.1-human-gut-metagenome-genome-assembly--contig:-NODE-19-length-148037-cov-23.828182_pt1 | contig 148037 bp, 146 predicted proteins | sample MGYA00242092_ERZ509234 | MGnify/ENA primary metagenome ERZ509234 (study PRJEB26280, sample SAMEA2338800) | human gut metagenome | biome: human gut; feature: human-associated habitat; material... | reverse complement strand
ACCATGATTTTTCTTATAAGGAATTCTCATTTTGACTTGTACTATTTATATTCTAACACCAGCTTGACTAATAAAATCCGGAGTTACATTTGCAGTGTTAAAAGGACTATAGCTATTAATAACTGTAGTATCAGAAACAGTAAAGTCTGTTAAACTGAAATCAGAAACAAATTTATCAAAATCAAAAGAGGTTACATAAGTATAAACACTGTTAAGAAGAACAATACTAAGAGCAAAAGAGGAGATAACAATTGCTACCTTTTTCTTATTTCGCATTAGGTTGCTGCGAGCCATCATAACAGTACTAATGTGTTTACTATGTTTTTGCTTTTTTTTCACTGAATCATGTTCTACATAGTGAAGTGCCTCCATTGGAGAAACCTTAGCAGCCAGTATGGCAGGCTTTTGGCAACTAATGAAAACTGTAATTAGAGAAAACATAATTGCTACTAAAAAGATAATGGGATTTACAGTAGTAATAACATGTATATCATCTGTTAGCATATTAACAATAAAGGGAAGTAATAAGCGCCCAATAGGCCAACCTAATAACAAACCTAAAGGAATACCAATGAAAGAAAGTCTTATTGCTTTCTTATAAACAATTTTTTTAATTTGTTTTGATGTGGTTCCTAAGGTTTTTAGCATTCCATAAAAACGGATATCTTGTGCAATAGAAATATAAAATACGTTGTAAATTAAAAGATATCCCGCAATAAAAATAATCACAATTCCTGCTATAAGAGGAAGTATGGAAGAAAAACTAATACTTGCTGTTCCATAAGCATCGTTAATACTTACTCGTTCATCTAAACCATATTGAGAGGCTATTTTAAGTGCCTGATTTTCAATATTCCATTCAGTAGGCATCATCATAACACAGTCAATATAGCCACTTCCTATTGGAGGCGTGCTACCGTCAGTATTTCCATGAATGGTAGGAATGATTTCTTGAGTATATTCTTTTGATAGAAAAATTGTTTGACGGTAAGCTACGGCATCACCATCCCAAATACCGCATAATGTAAAAGAATCGTTAAAAGTACCTTCATCTGTTATAAAAGTAAGTTCTATTTGGGTTCCAAGTTTTTCAGGTAATCCCATTGCTGCTAGAACGATTCGGCTTGTAGCAATCTCTTTTTTTCCTTTTGGTAGATGACCGGTATCTGGAACATTAAATGTTAAATTGGCATAAGTATCATTACTATAGCGTAGTTCTGTTGGTGTTTTATTGAAGTCGTCTCCCGTAGCATTACCAATAATGATAGAATATCCAATACTTTTTATCTTTGGATCCGCTGATAAAAGTTTGTATTCATCACATGATAAACGTTTGATACCTGCATGGGCAGATGTACCAGTGGTTCTCATATTACTTTCTTGCATAGCTGTTTGAAGGCTAACTGCGATAGTAAATAAACTGGTAAATAGAAGTGTGGCAAGCATAACGGATAGAATGATAATTGTGTTTTTGCGTGATTTTAAGGAACGCTTTGCCAAAAGTTTGAGGATTGGTTTATTGTTATTTCCAAATAGAATATCTTCCATGTTTGTAGCTCCTTTACTCAGAAATTTTGCCGTCTTCAATACGAATAATACGATCAGCAAGTTGAGCGATTTCGTTATTGTGTGTGATCATTACAATAGTCTGATGAAATGTATGGCTTGTAACTTTTAAAAGGCTTAATACATCACTGCTTGTTTTGCTGTCAAGATTACCGGTAGGTTCGTCTGCAAGGATAATGGCAGGTTTTGAAACAAGGGCACGAGCAATCGCAACACGTTGTTGTTGTCCGCCGGAGAGATTGTTAGGCATGCTATTTAGTTTTTCATTGAGAGCTAGCATATTCACAACCTTAGACATAAATTTCTTATCAACAGTATCTCCATCTAGTTCTATCGGTAAGACAATGTTTTCATATACATTGAGGACTGGAACGAGGTTATAATTTTGAAAAATAAATCCAATATTTCGTCTTCGAAAAATAGTCAACTGATCTTCTTTAAATTTTGATAATTCCTTTCCATTTACTTTAATACTACCAGAAGTCGGTGTATCCAATCCGCCTATCATATTGAGAAATGTGGATTTTCCGCTTCCAGACGTGCCTACAATAGCAACAAACTCACCATCTTCAATTGATAGAGTTATGCCATCCAATGCTTTTGTTATATTTGGTTCTGTACCGTAATATTTTTTGAGATTTTTTGTTTCCAATATGTTCATAGTGAACACCTTCCTTTCTTTATGATAGTTATATTATAAATGCAAAACCTCACAGAAATGTCACAGTACAAGATTTTTTATCCATTGAAATGTCACAATTTCATGACATTCTATATTTTACATGGTATATGGCAGGTATATCATAAAACAAGAACCAATATTTTCCTTCGAAGTTAATTCGATATAACCTCCCTGTAAAGTTACAATTTCTCGAGCCAAAAATAGACCTATACCAATGCCATCTATATCATGGACATCATCTTCTCTGTAAAAGCGTTTAAATATTGTTCCATGATGTTCTTCTGGAATACCTTTTCCAGTGTCGGAAATGCTGATTTTTAGATATAATCCCCATGATTCTACATTTACAAGAATATTACCTTTAATCGGAGTGTATTTGACAGCATTATCCAAAATGTTGAATAATGCTTCGCTAGTCCATTTTTTGTCATGAGAAACAATCAGATGTTCTGGGCAACTAACTTCAACATTGATTTGTTTTTTTTCTGCATTCATTAGAATACCACCTAATGCGGAGGCAAGGGTATCATAGATTGGTTGCACTTTTTTATTAAGAGATATAATCCCTGTTTCTAAACGGGAAGTTTTTATCATGGCCTGCATAAGAAAATCTAATTTATCGAGCTGATTTATAGATGCTAATAAAAATTCCTTTTGTTTATCTGCTGGGAGTTTTTGGTCTATAAGAGTGCTATTGATCATTTTTAAGTTAGCAATTGGCATTTTAACTTGATGGGAAATATCCGAGATTAATTCTTGAAGCTCGGAGCGCTCTTTAATGACAGCAAGACGGTTTTCTCTCATTGTTTTATATAATTGCACTAAACGGTAGTTTATTTTGTAAAATAAATTTTCTTCTTCAACTATTGTAGGAGGTTCCATATCTCCAGACAACATATTATCAAGTGTTTTACATAAAATATCAGAAAAAGTAGTTAATTTGTGCCGAATCAACATTATGAATAGAAGCATATTAAACGAAATAAATATAGCAAAAAGTATGCAGCACAATACTGGTAAGATATTATTTGTTATTTTATATGTAATAATAACAATTGCAAAAATACCTACTAATAACATGGAATAGAAGAAAAAGCAGACTCTATTAATAGTTAATTTTATTTTGTTCATTTTTGAGATTCTCCTATCCACATGTATCCCATACCATAGACTGTTTTGATATATTGGTGATTTTTTAGTTCTATTTTGTTTCGTACTCGGCTAATAGTAGCCGTCAGTGCATGTTCATCTACAAAATTACCATCATTATCCCAAAGCTTTTTCAAGAGCATTGGTCTGGTTAATACAATATTAGGATTTTTGGATAAAATGTTTAATAGACGATATTCTAAAGGTGTAAAGAGTATTGAACTTCCAAGAATAGATGACTTCATTTCTGAGAAGTTTATATATAAAAATCCGTCATTATAACAGCAATCATCGGACTGTTTTTTTGTTCGTTCCAGAAGTACTGCCAATTTTTTTTGAAAAACACTCATATAAAATGGTTTGGTTATATAATCATCAGCGCCTAATTCATAACCTTTTAACATATCACTTTCCATATCATTTGCTGTAAGAATGATGACAATGCTATCGGGGCGGCATTCTTTGAGTTCCCGACATAAATCAAAACCATTTCCATCAGGAAGATTTATGTCTAATACAATTATATCATAATCATATTTTTTGATATAATTAGATGCTTGCTGTTTAGATAAAGCTGAATCTAATGAATAGCCAGACATACATAGATTATAGCATAAAGTGTTATTTAAAAGCTGGTCATCTTCTACTATTAAAATTCTCATAATAACATATCCTTTCTATTAATGTTAAAAATATACTGTAGTCAGTTCCTATTGGTTAAAAAATAATTTATTAATGTATTATAATTTGAGTCGTTGAAGATATCAAGAAATAATTTTGGAATATAAAATAAAAATTGATAAATCTCTTATAGCAGAGAAAGGAATAAAATAATTAAAATGTCGTAGCTTATACAAAAAAATCGTAGTGTACTCAAAAACTATTGAATTAATTAAAAAAAGCATTATTGTATAAATAAAATCAAGAACATTTAAAGAAATTTATATTTTCGGGAGGGCTAAAAATGATAAACAATGAGGACGCAGTTGTTATTTCAGATAATGCAAAATATTTATTTCACAATGATCAAGCGATTATCTTGAATAGGACAAATAGACAGTGGATAAAAATATCTAAAGAATGCTATGAGGTATTAATGCAGTGTAATGGTAAATATACAATCAAAGAACTTTTACATATGTTGATTGATAACGAAGATCGAGAATATGTAAAAAAGGTACTTGATGCTTTGGATGAAATGGAACTTATTGGAAAATCACCAATGAGAAAATTGCATGATGTTAGTTTTGCCATTTCAAATAGATGCAATCTAAAATGTAAACATTGTATGGTAAATGCAGATTCGTGTAATGAAAGAGAATTTTTTACTACTGAAGAAATTAAACAGGCGTTTGATAAAATTATTGCTGCAAATCCAGAAAATATTACAGTTACAGGTGGTGAACCATTGGTTCGTAATGATTTTATAGAACTTATTACATATTTACGTAAAAACTTTAAAGGTACAATTGGATTAATGACAAATGCAACTTTATTAAATGAAAAAAATGTTAATGCAATAGTGAACGCTGTGGATAATATTAGTATAAGTTTAGATGGTGCAAATGAAGAAACAGTTTCTTTAATAAGAGGAGCTAATGTATTCAAAAAGGTTCTTGAGGTCATAGAGCTTTTGCATAAAAAAAACTTTAATAGTATTTCCATATCTATGGTTATAACCGCAGATAATGATTTATTTATTAATGATTTTTTTGAACTTTGTAAGAAATATGGATGTAAACCAATATTAAGAGCTTTGAGTATTTCTGGTCAAGCAGAAAAAAACAAGATGTTATTAACAGAGCAACAATTGAATATTGAAAAGTCTAGTAATAACTTGAAACCTGTAAATAAGCCAACGGAGAATAATTTTTATGCTTGCTCTTGTGATGCAGGAACTACAACGTTAACAATAGAAAGTAATGGTGAAATATTCCCATGTAATCTTTTTGTTGAACCAGAATATTGTCTAGGAAATATTAAAGAAGTAAACGACTTACAGGAACTTCTTCAAAAAAATCCTAAGAAATTTATTTCAGATTGTTTGGAGGAATTTGAACCGGATACAATCTCTGAATGTGTAAATTGTGATATTTCCTATTTTTGTTGGAGTTGTCTGCACGAAGTGAAAGAATTGAAAGATAAAGGACTACTTAAACAAAAGTGTCAATATGTAAAGCGCGCTTTAGAGGGTATATGGGAGGAGAAAAATTGAATTTCAATATTTTTTTCACAAACAATTGTAATTTAAAATGTAGATATTGTTATGAGGGAGAAAAACAAAAATCTATAATTTCTCAAAAAATTATAGATCAGACATTGGATTTTATTTATTCAGTATCAGGAGGAGAGCCCATTACGGTGACGACTCATGGTGGAGAACCGCTACTTGCATTTAAAGAAATTCAATATTTTGTTAAAAATGCAAAGAAAAGGTTTCCAAATATTTATTTGCAAATGACGACAAATGCTACGTTATTGGATGCTCAGAAAATAGATTTTATTGAAAAAAATTATAATAAAATTTCAATTAGTATTGATGGAAATCAAAAGTCTCATGATGCAAATAGAGTGTTTATGGATGGTTCAGGGACTTACAATACTGTAATGAATAATTATAAAAAAATTAAAAAACGGAATATTGAACTTGAAGCAAGAATGACAATTAATCCATATAATTATATGTATACCTATGAAAGTATTCTTCACTTGATTCAGATAGGATTTACAAAGATTTTACCAGTTCCTGATGTTTTTACAAAAGAATGGACAGAGGAAATGCTACAAATATTTAAAAATGAATTAAAAAAGATTGTAGATTATATAGTCAGAAATAAACTGGAATCAATAATTGATATTGGTCTTATTGATACGGTAAAATGTAAGACAAGAAATTCTTATTGCGATGGTGGAATCACAACTTTTACGATTGATACATCAGGAAAAATATACCCTTGCATTTTATGTAATGGAAATAATCAGTACTGTATTGGGGATGTAAAAGATGGCATTGATGAAGAAAAACTTGCGTATATTCATACGTTTGATCGGAAGAAAATTGATATTTGTGAAGGATGCAAACGATATGAATATTGTAGAAATACCAGATGTAAGTTAATTAATGATATTGTTGAGGGAAATCCGTACATACCAATAGCAGTGCATTGTCAAATTGAAAATATAATTGTAGAAGTAGATGAATATATGGATCTAATCAATACTAATTAATGGTAGTAGAACAAACCCTAATAAAAAAGGAGGAAAACGATGCTTAAAATCAATAAAATTAACAAAAAAGTATTTGAAACAAATGTACAGGGACAGGCTTGTGACAATGATTGCAAAGTAAAAGTTTGGTCTGGAAAAAAAGAAGCAGATGGTTCTCAGGCGGGCTGTTGGTATACATATCAGTATACACCAAGATGGAATCCATTTGCATAGGAGGTAGGAAAAATGACAATTAAAAAAATAACAAAAACAATGCCGGTCAATGTAAAAGGCCAGGGTTGTAACGATGATTGCACAGAACATAATAAGTTAGTTGGAAAAACTGACAGAAATACACCAGGTTGTGTATTTTATGATACAATTTATACTGCAAAGGGAAATATTTTCTTCTAAGAAGAAATAATAGGGTTTGTTTTATTATAAATAGGATGGGTTTCAAATGGAATCCATCCTGATTCTTTATACTTAAATTAAAATAAATTAGGAGGTGTTAGAATGAAACCAATAATTGTAGTAATTGATTCTGGAATTGATGCTATGATAGTAGAAAATGAAACAAGGGATATATTAAATAAAGGACAATATGATAAATGTGGGCATGGGACAGCATGTGCAATGGTGATAAAATCTATAGTTCCAACTGCAAATATAATTTCAATTCCGCTATTAGATGAGAGCGCCAGAGCTACCAGTGACGAGTTAGAGTATGTACTTGAATATTGTTGTGAAGTAAATTGCCATATTGTGAACTTGAGTCTTTCTGTTAGTAATTTGCATACAAGAAAACTTGAAAAAATATGTAATCAGTTAAAGACACAGGGAAAAGTGATTGTATCTTCAGTAACAAATAGAGAACTTACAAGTATACCAGCCAATTATGATACCGTTTTAGGGGTCAGAGGGAAAGTCTTTTCATCTCCATTTACATATTGGTTTAATAATAGGAGAGAAATACAGTTAATAACTGACATGACACCTGTTTTTACTGATTTCCGATTGAATCGATATTTTATGTTTTCTGGAAATAGCAAAGCTGCGGCAGTAGCGAGCGGATTAATAGGAAGCTATTTTAGTAATGAGTTTGTAGAAAATTCTAGAGAATTGATTCATTATATGGAAAAAAAGAGAGCAAAAAGTAATTGGGGAAAACTCACATTAAAATCACAACTAGGAGAAATTTTAGCACCAACAGTTATTGAAGAAAGAGAATTGAAAACTATTCGAGAAAAGATATATCCTTTGATTAAAAAATATATAATGTTAGATCAAGAATTTTCAGAGAATGATGTATTGTTTGATTTGGGAATGATTACAGAAATAACAGTACAGGAATTATTTAAAGGACTTTCAGAATTATTTGAGATTGAAGTTAATTTGCAAAATATGATGCCTAAAGACATTGTTTCTATAAATAATATAGCAATAGCAATTAAAAGAATATGCAGTGAGCAAGGAAGAAGATATGTATAAAAAAATGTTGAGTTATACTAAAGGTAATTTTAAATGGTATTTTGTTCTTTTTATTTGTTTAGGAATTAAAAGTGCAGAATCGCTTATATCACCTTTGATTGTATCTAAAATAATAGATCAATCTATAGGAAAAGGGGATATTATTGAGATAATTCAGGGTAGCATATTTGCAATTTTTTTGTATTTGAGTGCTAGTCTTGCAGCAGTAATATCACAAGGAACTACTACTAAAATAGAAAGAAGAATTACAGTAAATATTAGACAGAAGTGTATTGAAAGTTGTTTTAAAAAAAATGGAGCATTTTATACAAACTTAAAGAGTAGTGATATAATGACTATATTGATGCAAGATATAGAAAACATTTCTAGTATGCTTTCGGGTGAAATTATAAGTGTGTTATATGATATAGTTATGATTTCTGGAATTTCTTTTTTTCTAATTTATACATATTGGAAATTAGCAATAGTTGTATTTCTAGCATTATTTGTTTTGCTCTTTATACAGAAAAAATTAAATAAGAAAATTGAGAAAGCGACAGAAGAAAGCCGGGAAAGTGCAGTTCAGTTGCAGCGACCAATACAGGAAATGGTAACAAATATGTTATCATTTATTATGGGAAATATGGAAACATTCCAAGAAAATAAAATTCAAATAAGAGAACAAAATTTTACAAAAACCAAAATTAAAACAGCTGTTACAATTTCGGAATTCAGTGCTACAATCAGTCTTATATCAGGAGTATTGGTTGTGATTATTATTGGTTTGGGTAGTATACAAGTTATAAATGGTGAAATGAGTATTGGAGTACTACTCGCATTTGAAATATATACTCAAAGATTTTTAAGTCCTTTATCTGATTTATCTAATATTAACGCAAACTTATCAGCTTTGAATGTTTCTTTAAGAAGAATTGAAAAATTTTTAAATGAAGATAACTATATCAACTTTGGAGTGGAAATACCAGGGGAAAGCGGAGACATCATCTTTGACAATGTGACATTTGGATATAAAGAAGACAGGGATGTTTTAAATAATATCTCATTGCTAATCAAGAAGGGTAGAGTTCACGCATTTGCTGGTGAAAGTGGATCGGGAAAATCAACAATTATAAATTTGCTTTATGGATTATGGCAAAATTATTCGGGAAATATTTTAATAAATGGCAAAAATATTAAAAATGTGTCAATTGAAAACTTAAGAAAAAGAATAAGTATTGTAAGCCAAAATATTTTTTTAGTTGACGATAGTATCTTGAATAATATACTTTTAGATGATGATTCTCCAGATTTGCTTAGAGCTGAAAATGCGTTAAAGCAGGCAAAAATATGGAAGTATATTAATTCTTTAGAGCAAGGTTGGAATACAAATATTGGGGAAAATGGTATTTGCTTATCAGGAGGAGAAAAACAGCGTCTTGCGATTGCTCGTGCAATATATCGTGAATCAGATATTATTATTTTTGATGAAGCCACATCCATGCTTGATAATGAAACGGAAAATAGTATTGTAAAAAATATATTAAATGTATTTGATAAGAGTACAATTATTATGATTGCACATCGTTTGACAACAATAAAAAATGCAGATAAAATCTTTGTTTTAAATAAAGGGGAAATTATAGAAGAAGGAACTCACGAAGAATTACTTATTAAGAAGGGATTTTATTATAATTTGTATTGTTACCAAACAAAGTAAAGAAAAATAATGCATTACCACATAAGGACTTTTGATTAAATAACAAAAGTTCCTTATGTGACATTAAAAGTTATAAGAATCGATTATTTGTTTAATAATATTTATTAATTGTAACTTTTTAGTATCTGGGCATGTATTAATAAGTTCGAGAAAAATATGATTGCTGGATGGACTATCTCCAAAAAGGATATAGTCTGTAGAGATTAGTAGATTGGTAGAAAGTAAGACTAATCTTTTGAGAGATACTCCACGTATGCCACATTCGATATCCGCAATAAATTTGGGGCTAACATCTAACAATTCTGCCAGCTGCTCACGACTTATATTTAGTTCTTCTCTCCTATGCCTGATTCTTTCACCCATGCTTTTTGAATCTATGGTTTTCATATGGCTCCCTCCGTTTAAAGATTATAATTATTAATTCCCAAAAACAAAATAAACTATTAGTGTTGAAAAAAGTTATTTAAAGTTATAAAATATTTCAAAAAGGAGTACCTTCAATGAAGATTACAGATTTAGAATTGAAATGTTTTATCAAGAGAATAGAAAAAAAATATCCTAATAAAATTTCTTGTTTTTTTTATGATAAAAAAAATTTACAAGGTGAGTATCGAAAATTAGGACATGCATTAAAATGGACTTGGAAGATCATAGATGAACTTTGCCATGATGATGAAATCCAAAATTTCTATATTAGACTGCATAAATTTCATAATTGGTATATAATTAGGATTGGAGGTAATGGTAAAATTACTTTTAAAATGGAAAAATCTATGTATGAAATTTCTGGGGAAAATATAATACAAATTTTAAATTCTGAAAATAAAGAATTTATTATCACAGCATCTTACACAGAATTATAAAAATGTGGTAGATTATACATAAAATTCGTAGTTTATCCAAAATTATTGAAATATCTGTATTTAAGAACTATAATCTATTTCGATAAAATATTTGGAGGTAGTATAAATGGTGAGAAATATTAAAAATATTACAAAAAAAATGATTGTAAGTGCTGCGTATAGAGAGGCTAAAAAAAGTGCAAATTCAACATGTGCATTTTTACATGGACAACCTAGATTGCCAGAATGTGTGAAAAAATTGAATAAGTCTAATGAATAGAAGGGGAGAGAAATGGCTTGCTCGTTATTTTTTGTTAGACGAAAGCGTTCCATTAGATGAAGTAGAAATATACTTGTATGGTGTAAGGTTACTTATAAAAAAATTATGTCATATTATATTTATCATATTATTGGGCTTCTTCTTTGGCGAATTTTTTAGTATAGCGATTTTTTTGATAACATACGCACATATTAGAGAATATTCCGGAGGCTATCATGCAGATTCAACCATAAGATGTTATGGTTGTACTATTGTGGTTACGCTGTGTGCTATCGGATTAGTGAAAATTTTATCTCAAATTTCATGGCAATGGGGTCTATTTAGCTTATTGATTGGAGGAAGTATAATATGGAAACTTTCACCTCAGGAGGCGGTTAATAAGCCGTTGTCAGAAAGAGAGAAAAGGAAGTACCAAGATATTACTCATAAATATCTTCTAGTATCAGGTGGAATATCTGGTTTGGGATTTGTTAATCCCTTGATTATGTACAGTATTAGTACAGCTTGGATGATTCAAGCAATTATGCTCATAATGGGAAAATTTAAAAGTACACGTGGCTGTAGAAAAAGAATCTGAGCATTATGGATTCTTTTTCTATTTCTCAGAAAATTACTTTGAGAATGCGGAGGAAAAAAGAATTTGATTAAAGTAGCAATATGCGATGATGATAAGGATATTCGCATGAAAATTCATCTCGTTGTGAAAAATTATTTTTCTGAAATTAAACGTCCGTTGTGGTCTGTTGAATTTAAAAGTGGAATAAAATTATTAGAATCACATATACGTTTTGATATTATTTTTCTTGATATAGAAATGCCAGGTTTAAACGGAATAGAAACTGCATTGAGATTAAGAAAATGGGATGTGAATAGTAAGATTATATATGTTACAAATTACGAAAATTATAAAGCGTCTGCCTATAAAGTACATGCTTTTGATTATATAGATAAACCAGTAAATAAGAATGATGTGATTGCTGTGTTAAAGGACGTTGTTTATTATTTGGATCATACAATAGAAAAACAGAAATATGCGTTCAAAACCGAAGAAGGAATTATTACTTTAGAATTAGATGAAATTTTTTATTTTGAGTATTTGTCAAGAAAAGTGATTATACATGGAGTGAAGGGTAATTATACTGCCACATATCAATTAAAAGAATTATTGGAGAAATTTGAAAAATACAATTTTGCTTCTCCTCATAAAAGCTTTATTGTTAATATGTTGTATATTAAAGCGATTAAGGGGTTTGATATTTTTATAGAAAATGGAGATAAAATTCCGCTGGCACAAAAACGAGCTGTTGGATTCAAAAGCATTTTTAATGATTTTCTTCAGACGACATTTGATAGAATATAATAAGGAGATTTTTATGGTAGCTATTGTAGGATTAATATTTTCATGTTTTACAACAGGATATGTATATTTGGTGATTTTGGATGAACTGTACAACCGAAAATATTTGGAAAAAAAGTGGATATATTATTTGGCTGTTTTACTACATACAATTCTTAATACGGTGGAAGCCCTAATTGGATATCCTTTATTAAATGTATGCTATTCTTTAGGAATTTTATGTATAGGTTCAGCACTGTTATATGATACGGAAAAGAAAGATATTATTGTAAATTCTGTTGTGATAGTAATTTATGTTGCAACTATTGACTTTTTGGTTACAACAATTTTTTCTACATTGACACAAAACAGTGCATATATTGCATTACAAGATCCTAAGTTTTTTCTTGTTTCTGGTATGGCCAATACATTAGCCATACTATGTACATGCCATGTTTTTAGCCAACTATTAAAGAAATATAAAATCAGCAATATATCGAGAATTTTTGCTATGTACATGATATTTTTGCTTGTATTTGAATTATCACTGCTTTTATATCTATTACGAAGAGAAATGAATATTGACAATAATGGCATTTTATTAATATTTTGTATGGGATTTGTGGCTGTTGATGTGGGAATATTGCGTTTGTTTGAAGTAGTATCGCAGAGCTATGAATTGGAAAAAAAGACAGAACTTTTAGTACAGCAAAGAGAATTATTAACAAAATATTACGAAGGGCTTCAAGAACGATTTAAGGAGTCGCAAAAATTATTGCATGATGTTAAGAAGCATTTGCAAGTGATTTCCGATTTAGGTGACAATGAGAAAACAACACAGAAGGAATATGCAAAGGAGTTATTGGAAGAAATAGAAGAAATACAAAAAAATTTCCATTGTTCAGATAAGATTGTATGTGCGATTTTATGGGATAAGATACAAGTATGCAACCATGATGGAATCAAATTAGATATTAATATGCAAGATATATTGTTTGATTTTATGGACAAAACAGATGTGACAGTTTTATTTGCAAATTTATTGGATAATGCAATAGATGCATGTAAAAGTTGTCAAGAAGATACAAGGAGAATATTTTTAAGAATTCATAGATTTAAAGATTATGTTGTAATAAAAATGATTAATACTATGAATCAAACACCTCGAAAAAATGATGAAAAATTGATTTCTACAAAGAAAAATCATAAAGGACTGGGTATGGAAATTTTAATGGATTTATCAAATAAATATTGTGGTAATATCAGTTATAGTTATACAGATGTAGAGTTTGAGACAAAAATCATTTTATCAACAAATAGTAAATTATAAAGTAGGTATTAAATATTTCCAGAGAAACATCCATGTTTGAGAACTATCAATCAAGGATGTTTTTATCTTTTAATGAAGCCAAACATAACATTGTATTGTTAGTGGCACTTAGGAGAGTGAGTTTTTTATTATTTATTAGTTGGAGGAGTTAGATGAAAATAGTTTTTCCAGAATATAAATCTGAAATTGTATTAGGGAATGGTAAATTTCAACTTGATCCCATGTCATATACTGTTATTTATGAAGGAAAAGAAATCAGCTTAGCTCCCAGGGAATTTGAAGTCCTTTATCTTTTAGCTCAAAGACCTAATTGGGTTATCCCAAAGAAAAATATTTACTGTTCCGTCTGGGAAAGTGATTATTATGATGATCAGATTCCGTATAAAACAGTGGAACACGTAGTATGGAAGATACGAAAAAAGATGGGGCATGATATTATAGAAACATTGATCAATGTAGGATATAGACTAAAAAAGATGTAAAGGCAGGATCATGTGAGTAAAGTTTTTATATTCCGATTGAATTTTTGGGAGATACGCCATATAATATTGGCAACTATAAGAAGGCAAGCACATACAATATTTGACTAAATATTACGTTGTGACAGGAAACGGAGATAAATCCTTACAGAGCTTTTGTGGATCATCTAAAGAAAAGGAGGCTGACTATGAACATATATGAAGAAATAGATCAGGAAACAATGATGTTGCTTTTAGATTCCTTGTGTAAACGGACAGTGGAGGGAAAACAGATATGGGAAAATATGGAGTATAATCCTATTTCCTTTTTACAGAAAGATATTTATGAAAAAGAAGGTACCTGTATATCACAAATGTTTGAAGCAACAACGGTGTTCAATGGTATTGAATATGAATTAGAACTTTCAGAGTCAATCGATCTTCCGTCTAGTAAAGGAGATATTTTTGGAACAATTTCTTATGAAACTGAGAACGGAGAAGAGAATACGTATGATTTCTCTTTGGCTTTTGACGTAGAGAAATATGATGATGCAAACGCGGAAGAATTGCAGGGTATTTTTGGAAATTCAATCATTGTACAGTTTACAGATGCAATGGTGGGAGTATTTGAAAATTCAGATGCGGTAGCTGAGGGATTTGCTTATGCAAGATACTTTCATCAAACAGGAATTGATCCGGAATGGGAAACCAATCCTCTTGTGAAACTGGGGGAGAAACTGATGCAAGAGCACGCAATGCTGGATTTTCATAAAATAGTATTGGATACAGATTATAGAAAAAGTTTATTGAAACGATAAGGAACCTGCTATAATAGGATACAAATTTGGGGGAAACCATTGATATTTCTTAGGGTATCACATATAATATAGTTAAGCCAAAAGGTTTCGTGTAGCGGCACGTAAAAGCTGTACTGTGCCCGGGCAGGGTAAATACTGGGACTATTTGATACTCGGAAGGATATTATGCCCACACCAGGGAGATACGGTGAGTCCGCACCGGGGACTGAATGATACTGGTGACATTTCAGACATTCGGAAGGGTGTCGCGGCTGACAGCCAGCAGAAAACCGCTTTTGAGAACAAAGAGAATGACAAGAGAAGAGGAGGTGCTTTTATATGGCTACATCAAGTATTCTTACCAATGTTGTAATTGAAGATCCGAAAAAAGCAGAAGCATTTGTAGATGCACTTGAAAAGTCCAGTCAAGATCCCGTATGGAAACCTTCTGCACCGTCTATTCCAATATTAAATAGTGTAGAAGAATTACGCAGATTCCTGGGTAGGAAAAGGAAATAAGAGAGATGGATTATGCAGTTGTAAATATTTTAGATTATATGGAACTTATAGGAGAGGAGTCAGTAGTTGATGTCCTCTCCGGTTTTTCGTGTCCAAAGAATAAAGAAATAGAAAATTTTGTCCGTAATAATGCGGTAGAGTTCGCAAAACGGAAGATGTCAATTACTTATCTTTTGTTAGATGAGTCTAGCAGGGTTTTGGCAATTTTTGCGGTCACACATAAAGCAGTGCAAATCTGGGGTGAAAATCTTTCTTCTACGTTGCAAAAAAAGATACAGCGATATGCGCAAAAAAATGAAAAAACAAATGAATATGCTCTTTCTGCTTTTTTGATTGGTCAGTTTGGAAAAAATTATCAGCATAAAGATGCACCTGTTCCAGATGGCGGAAAGATGATGGAAGCAGTATTGACCATTCTCAAGCATGTACAGCGGGAAATTGGTGGTGGCGTTGTATACTTAGAGTGTGAGGAAAAGCCGGAGCTATTGAATTTCTATCAGAATGAGAAAAACAGATTCCGGAAATTCGGAGAACGTTTATCAGAAAAAGAAAATGTGAATTATATTCAGATGCTACGAATTTTATAAAAAATAATAAGGATACATAAGGTGCAGGTGATTCTGAGATAGAGGAGTCACCTGTATTTTTTTTGCCTAAATGAAGAGATAATGCAGTGCTTTTTCGTAAATGGTGCAAAAATCGTTTTCAAGGCGTTCAGATATAATAAATCTCTAAAACAAAAAAAGGAAAGAAATGGTAATGATACGGGAAAATCTTGCCCTCATAGTCCATTACCAGGGAAAGGATTTGTAATTATAATAGAGCCTGTAATCAACGAGGAGATAAAAGAATGCAGAATGAACTTTATATTGTAGCAGATGCCATAAAAGCCTTGCGGGAAGCCAGAGGGCTGACCCAGGAGCAGCTTGCGGAGAAAGCGGATATTTCTGTATCACATCTGGCAAAGATTGAAACACATGCCAGACTTATGGGAATGAAAACTTATATCCGGCTGCTGGAAGCTATGGACATTCCCATAAAAGAACACTTCATACACATGGGGACAGCGAAAAAAGATATGATGCTGAAGGAGAAAATCTGGTATCTGGTACAGGATTGTGATGAAAGAGAAACCAGCCTTTTGATTTATTCCATAGAGGGAATTAAGAAAGGGCTAAAGGAATATCAGCAAGACAGCAGGAAGTGAGAATACAGATGGGGAGGAAAAGGGAAATGTTATCAAGAGAAAAGGTAGAAGCAGTATTATTTAAAATGGGAATGCCGGCCAACGTAAAAGGATTTGGCTATATTGTAGACAGTGTTTTGCTTCTGGAAGAAGACAGCAAGATCAAAACGACATACCTGTATTTTAAGGTGGCCCAGAGAAATGGCACGACAGGACAGCGGGTAGAGAGGGCAATCCGTCATGCGTTTGATATTGTGAGAAGCTGCAGAGGTGATTATGATGTGGTAAACCATTATATCGGTTTTATTAACTGTGCAAACTCCCCTTCCTTATCCATGCTCACAATCAAAATAAAGGAAGAAGAACAGGAAATACAGGAACTGAAACCGGAAAAGAAGGAAGAGAACGTGATTACAGGAATTACAGAGGAGCGGCTTCTGGAATTGATGCGGCAGGCATACACAGAGTTCTGGGCAGATATGATTATCCAGTTAAAAAAATAAAGAGAAATGCAGACCGAAAACAGTCTGCCAAAACACATCAGGGTTATGGTGTCTTTTGGCAGGCTGATATTTTCAGCCGGAGGGAACCTTGAAAACTGAATATCAGTATGGTGATATTTTTTTGGAATAAACGTGTCATTTCTGACGCTAATCAATAGGAATATCTTAAAGGACACAAAACATTTCGGTACATTCTATTTTGTATGATGCAGGGTCATGAGCTGTGCGAAGATACACTTGTCCGCAATGACAGCAGGGTAAGGCAGACAAGAAGCGGATCAAACAAGGAATCGTAGAAGATGAAGGAAAAGTGTGAGCAGCGCCCAGACATAGGCTGCCGGTGGCAGGCAGCCTGAAAGCCGGATGATAATGATACCTTTGCATAAAAACACTGCAACCAGGGTAGCGTCTGGGACATGCTGCAGCGGGAAAGGGTGCTGCAGGGTGTCAGGCGGCCAGCCGGGCCGGTCCTACATGCTCCCGTTCACACCGGGGTGAGAAAATGAAAAAATCATACTGGCAGGGAAAGCCCTGCCGGTATGGTGTGTGAAACAGGTTCATTTTAGGGCTATGGGGAAACCGCCGGTTTCTTTGTAGCCCTGGAATGAAAACAGGGCCAAAGAAAGAGGAGGCAGAGCAATGAATAGAGAGATATTACAGAAACTGTTTTCAGAAGATAAAGAGGTCTTTCAGGGAGAAATGCTGTTCCCTGCATGGATCTGCAAAGGAAAAGAAGAGATAGAGAAAAGGAGTATTCCCCAGCGCGCAGCGGTGTATCTGGATATTCCCATTCCCTGTGCGGGGCTTTTGTATTATGAAAAAGAAAAAAGCCTGCATTACTGTGAACAACAGACATACCATGTGATTACTTTGTTGGAAGGTGTAGGGTGTGGTAATTCCATAGAAAAAGAAAACTGGCAGAGGCTGGCAGTGCTTGCAGGAAAAGGCATGATTGATGTGATTGTAGTATCCGGGCTCAGCAGGCTATCCTACTGTCCGGAAGAAATTTTACAGACAATGGAACTGCTCCAGTCTTTCCAGGTACAGATAGACTGTATCGGTTATGGGATTTTAGATTATGCCAGGCTGAAACAGTATTTAATGCGTACCTGGGCGAAACAGAAACAGTTTGAGCAGGACTTAGACGCGTATCTGTGCAGTTGCTGTACCAGGGAAAGGATATAATGCTCTCGCGGGCAGAACTGCAGAAGATGAGGGAAATGACGTTTGAGGACATTGACCCAAAAGAAATACAAGATGTAGAGAAATTGGATATCGACGTAAAAAAGAGCAAACCAGAGAAGATCCGGGAAATCCTGGAGTCCGGAAAGAACCCTTATTTTTTGAAATATAAGGGAATTACCATAAAGATTGGGTTTGCTTCTACCAACCGTACCATAGAGGAAGCAATGGAAAGCCTTGTGCAGATGAAGTGGTAAAGCCACGACAGGGACAGGAAACAAAGCGGATTGTTGGCAGATTACAGGGTGGACAAACCTTCTGGACTATGGTAGGATGATGGCAAGGACCCAGTAGCCTCTATCATTTAGGGAATCGGCTGACGAATCTAAATGATAGGAGTGAATACAATGAAAAATCAAATACTTAACAAAATCTATCGTGCGGTTGTCTACCTGCGCCTTTCTGACGAAGATGGCGATAACAGGGAAAGCGACAGCATATCAAACCAGAGGATACTAATTCATAGCTTCTTAAAGAGCCACCCTGAAATTCAGGTAGTAAAAGAATGTGTAGATGATGGGTATACCGGCACAAACTTTAACCGCCCTGGTTTTCAGGAAATGCTGCGTATGCTGGAACAGGGAGAAGCAGACTGTATTATTGTCAAAGACCTTTCCCGGTATGGAAGGGATTTTTCCGGTGTTTTACAGTATGTGGAACGTATCCTGCCGAAAATGGGCGTGCGCTTAATTCTTGTGAATGACAATTATGACAGCCTAACGCCAAATCGTGATTTCCTTACCCTGAGATTTAAAAGTTTAATCAATGACCTTTATCCTGCGGATACTTCCAGAAGTGTGCGCTCTCATTTGTATGTTAAAATGACAGCCGGACAATGTGTAGCGCCTTTTGCTTTTTATGGTTATCTGAAATCCGAAGAAGATAAACATAAGCTGGTCATAGACGAAGTGGCAGCTTCTGTAGTACGGGATATTTACCACATGAAAATGCAGGGGTACAGCCTGACAGACATATCCGAAGAATTGAACCGGCGTGGGATACTGACGCCTCTTCGTTATAAGCAGGTGTATTTAAAACAAAAATTAAAGACAGGGTTCTGCCTGACGGAAAAACCGGTCTGGATGCCAACTATGGTGCGCCGGATTCTGCTTGATGAACGCTATACCGGAGTGCTGATACAGGGGAAAACGACAACGCCAAACCATAAAGTAAAGGTTGTAATCCACAAAGAGGAAGCAGAGTGGATACGGTATGAGAATGCTTTTGAGCCTATTATCAGCAGACACCAATATGAAGTGGTAGGAAATCTGATGAAAATGGATACCATGAAAGGGTCAAGGGGACTGGCTCTTCTCTCCGGACTGGTAAAATGCGGGGACTGTAAAGAAAGCATGGTGCTGAAAAGCCCGGATAAAGTCCACTACTATTATGTATGTTCGACTTCCCTTTATGAAAAGCAGTGCAGTTCCCATAGTATCAATGAGAAAAAACTGGTAGAAGCTGTGACAGAAGCAATCCTGCATTATATTTCTGTTCTGGTGGAGCTGAAGGATATACTGGCGTATGTAAAAACTGTCTCAATCCCAAGACAGCGGCTTTTGGAAGAGGATAAAAAACTGGAGGTATTGGAAAAAGAAAGCCAGAGGATCTTAAACATTAAAGTAAAACTGTATGACAGTTTTGCAGAAGAAATCCTGGACCGGACAGAATTTGAAACCTTCAAAGCAAAGTATGATCAGTCTTTGGAGGAAATCCGGCAGGCAATGGAGTGCCAGCAAAGGGAAATCCGAAACTTGCAGGAAACCCTTGAAAAACAGCAGGAGTGGCTGGAATATTTTCTGGAATACCAGGACCGGACGGAAGTGGACCGCTTAATGCTGGTAAATCTGGTCAAACGCATTGAGGTATATGAGCAGAAGCGCATTACCATTCATTTCTGGTTTGAAGATGAATTTGAAAAGGTGTTGGGACTGTTGGAAACGGTAAACAGGGCAAAGCCGGATCTGCGTGTGGAAGCCTTCCTGAAAGGAAAGGGGGCGGAAGCAAGTGCCTAAGGTAAGCAAAAGAGGACAGAAAAGACAAAGCAGCAAGCCGGAAATTCAGTATCTGAGAACCTACATTTATGTAAGGCTTTCCGAAAAGGACGGAGGGCATGGCAGAAGGGATTCCATTTATATCCAAAAACAGATCTGTGAGGACTATGCGAAGAAACACCCGGAAATGCTGGTGGTAAAAGTCTATGCGGATAATGGTGTAACAGGCACAACATTCCAAAGGGACGCATTTGAAGCATTGATGGAAGATGTAGCAAATAAAAAGGTTGACTGTATCATTGTAAAGGATTTTGCCAGGTTTGGAAGGGACGCTTTAGATGCGGTAGATTTGATTGACGTGATTTTCCCAACCTTAAATATTCGGTTTGTTTCCGTTATGGACGAATATGACAGTGCAAACCCGGCATGTGCAGAAGACCGGACCACGAATATATTGAAACACTTTATGAATGATTATTATGCCAGGGAAGTTTCAGAGAAACTGGTGCAGGCGCACCGGCTGTCCAGGGAACGGGGAGAGTTTTGGGGTTCCAGACCTCCTTATGGATACCAAAGGGCAGAGGAAAACAGTAAGAAGCTGGTGCCGGAACTAGAAGAAGCAGAAATAATCCGGCAGATTTTTTACTGGTATGTGTTTGAAGAAATGTCAAGCTATGATATAGCAAGGGAACTGAATGGCAAAAAAGTATTGGGACCGGAAGACAGCTACCAGAAAAGGAAACAGGGGAGAGAGCCGGAAAAAAGGCGGTTATGGAGATCAGACGGTATCCGGAAGATTTTACAGAACCCTGTTTATGTCGGCGCTGCTGTCTATGGGAAAACAAAACAGATGCTTGCGCAGAATATCCCCCTTCAGATGATACCCAAAGAGCAGTGGGAAGTGTGTGAAAATGCCTGGGAAGCAGTGGTGGAACGGGCAATTTATGAGAAAGCACAGGAAATTGCAAAGGAACGCTGGAAAGATACTTTGGATATCTGGGCCGCAAACCCAAAAGAAAAGCAGGGGGCAGACGGTCCTTTTAAGGGCAGGATTTTCTGTGGACATTGCGGAAAGCGTCTTGGAAGGGGAAGAAACGGGGGCAACGAAAAACACAAATATATGGCTTATAAATGCCCTTCCTTTTCCCTTACAGAGCATACGGAATGTTTCCGGACAGTGAATGAAATCTATATTAATCAGGCGGTCAAGGCAGCACTCCGCTACCAGATCCAGCTTGCTGTAGAAAGTAAGAAAACCTATGGCGCAGAGTTTTATCAGAAGCTGGAGCAGGAGATAGCAGAGAAAATAAAAGGCGCCAGACAGAAGTATGAGAAATACAGAAGAAAACTGGAAACTTTGTTTGAGCATTATGCTGCTGGGCTGTTGGACAGCAAGGAATACCAGGAGATTAAATCGCCCTATCAGGAAGAGCAGGAAGCAGCCAGACAAAATATGAAGCAGATGCAGCTTCGTGGGCAGCGCCTGTTAGATCAGGTAAAAGCAAGAATGGACTGGACGGAGGAACTTCTAAAGTACCAGAAATTCCAGAAGATAGAGAAAGGGATTGCGGACCGCTTTATTGAAAAGATTACCGTATATTCCAAAGATAATATAGAAATCGTGTTCTGGTTTGGGGATTTATTTGAAAAGGAGCTGGAAAAAGAACTGGAGAGTATGGAAGGAGGTCTTCCGTATGCAGTATGATGTTATTTTTGCTTATCTGCGTCTTTCCAGAGATGATAAAGAAAAAATAGAGGAAAGCAACAGCATAAAAAATCAAAAGCTTTTAATCCAGCACTTTGTAGACAACCAACCGGAGTTTGCAGGGGCAAGGCTTTTGTTCTTTGCAGATGACGGTTACAGCGGCACGACGTTTGAACGCCCGGAGTTTCAGCGAATGCTGGGACTGATTACCAGGAAGAAACGGATCTGTATCATTGTCAAAGACCTGAGCCGCCTGGGAAGGGATACCATAGAAACACAAAATTATATCGAAAAAATATTTCCATTTCTTGGGGTACGCTTTATTTCAATCAATGATTTTTACGACAGCAGCCAGAAACCTTCGGAAAGAAAAGATACGGAGATTAAGTTTAAGAACCTGATCAATGGGATTTACCCTCAGATTTGTTCCGACAATATCAAAAAAGTTATGAGGAAACAGGCTGAAATGGGGCAATATCATGGTTCAATCCCAACATACGGATATTGCTTCCATGACGGTGTGCATACCAAACTTCATTTGGATACGGAGGCAGCCGCTATTGTGAGGGAGATTTTCGACCAGAGGTTAAAGGGAAATACCTATGCAGATATTGCCAGGGATCTGAATAAAAAAGAAGTTGAAACACCTACCATATATCTGCAAAGGAAAGGCTGGGCGCCGGAAACAAAGAAATCTGTGAAATTCTGGGACGGAAATTTAGTAAAGCTGATTTTGTTTAATCCGGTTTATGCAGGACTGACGGTAAGAGGGAAAACAGAAACTAGGGTTCCGTCAAAAAGAGAGTACCGATATATTTCAAGAGAGAATTGGATTTGCGTAAAAGGAGGACACGAAGCGATTGTAACGGAGCAGGAGCTTCTGAAGGTCCAGAACATGGTACAGAAGGACAGAAAATATCATGGGTCTACACCGTCTTCTGAGAATATTTTTGCAGGCTTGATCCGCTGCGGGCATTGTGGCCGGAAAATGCGGATACGGATAGAATACAAAGAAAAGCCGATTTATTGTAAAAGTGTTACGACAGCCCCCAATGCTTCCTGTTATCCAAAGAAATATAAGCAGAAAGAGTTGGAAGAACTGGTGCTAATTATGATAAGACAGCAGGCAGCCCTTGCAGAGGATACCATAAAGCAGTTAAAGAAAGCCAACCAGACTTTGAATATTCCGAAACTTAGGTACCGGAAAAAGCAATATGAAAAGAAACTGGCGCTCAGCAGACAGGAGAAAATGGTACTGTATGAACAATATGCAGAAGAAGAGATTCCCCTGAGTGATTATCTAAAAAAGAAGCAGGCTTATGCAAAAAAAGCAGAAGCATATCAGAAAAAGATACAGGAAATAGAAGCACAGATTCTAAAAGGAGAGGAACAAAAACAAAAGGAGAAGTCAGAAGGGCTGCAGCTTTTCGTACAATATAAAGGAGTGGAAGAGCTGTCTTATGATGTTCTGCATGAGCTGATTGAAGTCATATACTTTTATGACCCGGAACATATTGAAATTGTATGGAAATACAGGGACGAATTTCTGGAAGCAACAGGATAAAATGAGCCGGGAAAGTTTCACTTTCAGGATTCCGGTAAAAGAGAAGAGTTCATAAAAGAGGAGGAATGCACTGCGGTGTCTTCCTCTTCTTTGCGTTAGAAAAAATTTGGTAAGAAAGCTGGGGGAAGAGCCATGTATCTTGAAACATATTCTATGGAAGAACTGATGGAACTAATAGAAGAAAAAGGATATTGCTCTGTGGAGGCAATAGAAATCCTGAAAGAAATGGAACAGGCAAAAAAAGAGTATGATTTTTTACTAAGGGATTGTGAGGGAAAAGCATGGAAAACAGACCAGATTATAGTTGATTATTACCGGCACGTCTTGGAAGAGCTGCGGAAAGCATTGCCCTATGATGCTATGGGAGGTCAGCACACAATCCCAATTTTGGTGTTGCAGGAGTTCCGTAAGCCGGACATTGTAGAAAAAATCAGGGATTTTATTGGCTGTCAGGCTGGAGTTTCCGACCATGATCTGTTACAGGAAATACAGAAATTTATTACCGTACATCTGGACCCGCAGGGAATTATCCTTTATATGGACGTATTGGGAAACCAGCCGGCGGTAAGGAATGTTTACAAACAGGGAGGACAAATGTGGTAAAAGAAAGAGTATTGGCGGTTCTTGACATCATTATGAAAATTAGATATAGGAAGATTATTGAAAAAATGGTACAATAAGATACAAAGAAAAATAAGCATTAAAAGTAATATAAAAACTAAAGAAATATGATAGGTTAATAATTTAACTTAGAAATAGAATACGAATGGAGATGTTAAAAATGGGTACATTGATACGTGAAAATAAAAGGAAAATAGCACTTAGTCTTAATATGGGATTCCTGTTAATGGGCTGTTTGATGTTAACTATTGGTGCATATCCAGCCATATATAGTGTCAGCGCAAATGAAACACGTATAGCAATTGGATCTACGTGTATTGCAGTTTGGTTTGTTTTTTTTCCTGCCTTATCAAGAGAAACTAAAGATAAAACAATGGCTATAGTAGGTCTACATTCGCTTGTTGCACTTTTAGTCTTATTAATATTTTCATGGGAGGTGTACTATATTCTTCATAACTTGGAAAAGGGATATTTCTGGTTGGATATATTGTTTTCTGTTGCTGGAATAATTGTGTGTGCGTATTTGTGCTATATATTTATCTCGTTCATTAAAAACTTTTATTTTTTAATACAGAAGGTGAGCAGATTATTATTTCCAAATAGTACAGCTCAAAATGTTTCTGGGATTGTACATCTACTACAAATGATTTCTTCTCTGATAGTATCTTTAACGGCTTTTGTCGGAAGTCTAACAGCCGCTTGTGTAGCAGTGCAAACATTTTTGGAATATATTCACTAGGAGAGAAAAGAAATTGGACAGATTGATTATTATAGGAAACGGTTTTGATCGGGCACACAATTTGCCTACTTCGTATTATGATTTTAAGAAATATTTGAGAATATATGCTCGTGAATTTTATGAAGCTATATGTAAATATATACCAGAAGAAGAATTATGGTTTCAATTTGAAATGGCTTTAGGTGAATTAGATGAATACCAGGTGCAAGAAGAAAATGCTCCATATTATCTTGATTATGGTGATGAAAATTGGAAAGATAGTGCTAATCATGACTTTCAATTTATGGTTGAGCAGGATTTGGCATTTGCATCTGATATTCCATATTATTTTAAGAAGTGGATTGAGCAAATAGATACAAACGTTTTACCTTTGGTATCAAAGCGTATAATAAATAATACGTGTAAGATTCTAAATTTTAATTATACGGACACATTAGAAAGAGCGTATAAAGTACCTGCTGAGAATATTTTATACATTCATGGAAAAGCTTTGAGTAGTAAGAAACTTGTAGTGGGACATCATGATATTTCCACTTTTCAGTACGGAGCTGTTTCTCCATTTAATGCAGCGGAAGAACATGGAATATATATACAAGATGATGATGAAGATTTTAGAATAACTGAAACAAAAGAAATCATCAAAGCCTATTTTCAAAAGACATATAAAGATACGTTTGGTATTATACAAATGAATCAAATTTTTTTTGATTCTCTTATAAATATAAATGAAATATTTATATTAGGTCATTCGTTATCTTCTGTAGATATGGATTATTTTGTTGAGGTTAGAAAAAGAGTATTACCTTCGTGTAAATGGTATATTTCATATTTCTCAGAAAATGATTTAGATAATATGGAATATTTTGTGAAAAGGTTAGAGATTAAAAATTTTCAGCCGGTAATACTAAGTGATTTATAATATGATTATACAGTCAGAAAAGACTAATATAAAGAAGAGGAAAACGCTGTGGTGTATTCCTCTTCTTTTATTTAGACAAAAATTTAGAAAAGAAAGGAGAGAAGAAGAGCCATGTACCTTGACTACTTTGTCATTAGATGAGTTCTATAAACCAGATATTGTAGAAAAATCAGTAACTTTGCTGGCTGTCAGGTTGGACTTTCCAATCATACTCTGTTACAGGAAATTCAGAAATTTATTATCGTACATCTGGACCCGCAGGGAATTATCCTTTATATGGACGTATTGGGAAACCAGTAGGCAGTAAGGAATGTTTACAAACAGGGAGGACAAATATGGTAAAAGAAAGAGTATTGGCGGTTCCAGATACAGGTATTTTTATTGCGGAGCTGCCGGAAGCAACTAGAAATATCATACGGAAAGATTTAGAAGAACATGCAAGGGAACATCATTACCGGCTGGAATGGGATTTGGAAAATAAGGATTATATGGCAATGGGCCAGAGATTTTACGATATAGAAGGCATTTATATGGGAACATATCTGCATTTCTGTAAGGAAGGAGAAGATGTAGAAGCCTATGAAAGAAGCCTGAAAAGAAACATTTCTATCAAATTGTACCAAGACGAGGTAGAAAAGCTTTGCATGAAGTCCGGAGTTGTTGGATTATCAATCAGTGAACTGTTTGAAAACTTTGTTGCTGATTTGATTTGCGGTACACATACCAATGGATCTGATGAGCGCATGTATATCGAGCAGTGGTTTGAACGGTGTTATTTCAGCATTATGCCAGAGAAAACTTTTTTATCTTATCTGCTTGAAATGCAGGAAGTAGACAGCGTTTTGGAATGTTGGGAAATCTTGCAGGAATTGAAGGGTCTGGACGAACTAGACAGTTATGACAAAGAGGAACTGGAGATCCAGCAGAACACTTTGGAAGAGTATTTTCAGGAATATAGAACCTATACAAGAGAACCGGCAGAAGACCAGTTGGAAGCTGCTATGGAAAAGGTGTTGGAATGGAATAAAGAAAGAGAGCATTTATTGGAGGGAACTGTTCCAGAGAAGTCTTTGGGGCGGTAGCTGGATTGGAGAAAGGAAGAAAACAGTGATAAGTAATGCGGAGAGAATTGTGTTAAGAAATATGTACCCACCGGGGTGCCGGGTGGAATTAGAAGATATGGAGGCTGATCCGTATGTGAAATTAAGTCCTGGGGATTTAGGGACTGTACAGTTTGTAGATGATGCCGGACAGATTCATGTATCCTGGGATTGCGGACACAACCTTGCTATGGTATTTGGTGTAGATCATTGCAGATGTATTATGAGAGAGGAACGTTTACAGGAGATATTACAAAGGATACAGGCTATGCCATTTGAGAATTTGGAAAAAATGGAACGGTATGTTATGGAAAAATTATCGGGGGCGTTCCCTAAACTCAGCTTTCAGGAGGAAGAAGGGCATGAGGTTCTGGTGGATGCGGGAGTAGACGCATTTATGAAGAAAGGTCTTGGTGTAGAAATTCAATATGAAGCTGATAGCCGGCAGCACATCTTTATAAAGAAGATGGAAATGCAAGGACAGGAGCTGGAGAGGAAAAATCCTTTTCCGGTACAGAAAAAACGATAAGAATGGTTTTCTTTAATTGCAAAAATCGACAATTTTTTTTGGAGATTGCTTGACAGGATAGGGTAAAACAACAGTGCTGCGGACGATACTTGAGGTTTACCGGCGGCTGCACCCTGATGGCAAAATTGCTCTTATGGCGCCTACCGGTCGGGCAAGCCGCAGGATGTCGGAGAGTACCGGCTTTGAGGATGCCCGAACATTACACAGTGGTCTGGGACTGACCAGTGAAGAGGATGAGGGTAGCCGGAACAGAAAGTCAGAGCCACTGTCGGCCGATTTAATCATTGTGGATGAGTTTTCCATGGTGGATATGTGGCTTGCCGAGAAATTCTTTGAGCGCATGAAGGCAAATGCCAGAATCGTACTGGTAGGCGACCCAGATCAGCTTCCCAGCGTAGGAGCCGGAAATGTGTTTCGTGAGATCATCGAGACCCAAATCGTCCCGGTAACGGTGCTGGATCAGATTTTCCGTCAGTCGAAGGACAGTCTGATTGCCTATAACGCCAAATTTATTAACGAGGGCAATACCAAACTGTTTTATGGACCGGACTTTGTTTTCGTGTCTGGTGATAGTCAGGAAGACACCGCTGAAAAGATTACAGAACGGTATTGTTTGGAGATACAGGAGAGTGGCATTGAGAATGTGCAGATTCTTTCACCTTTCCGTTCAGAAGGCGCCGCGTCGTCGGAACAGCTGAATGAGACCATTCGTGAATTGGTCAACCCATTCCGCTCTGCGGAGGAAGAAATCAAGTTTGGCCCCAGGATATTCCGGGTCAATGACCGCATCATGCAGACCAAGAACACAGAAAAGGTCTCTAATGGAGATCTGGGCTTCATCCGGTATATTAAGGACACTGACCAGGGTAAAAAAATCGGCATGGATTTTGGCGCTGGCAGAACACTGGAATACGGCGTAGATGATTTGAGCAATGTGGATCTGGCTTATGCTACTACGATCCACAAGGCTATGGGCTCTGAGTATGAGACCGTTATTATGCCGCTGCTCAAAGCGCACACCATCATGATGTACCGTAATCTGCTCTACACCGGAATCACGCGTGCCAAAAAGCGGGTGGTTCTGATTGGGCAGAAACAGGTATTGTTTATGGCAATCCATCGTAATGAGATCGGCAAGCGGAATACGCTGCTGGGTATGCGTATTCAGATGTATTTCAAAGCCTACGCAAAGAAAGCCGGTATCCCCATTCCGGCTGCGTTGGAAGAACAATTAAAGAACGCAAGTTAAAAAAGAGAGGTCAGATGCAGAAATAGCACTTGGCGTCTCCTATTTTTATGTCAGAAAGGAGTTTCCAACATGAACGAAAAAAGTAATCCGATGCCTATGATGTACAAAACAATTCCGGCAGTGGCAGAACTGAACAAGGTGCCGGGCTTTGACCCGCTCAAATTTCTGCGCCATAAGGTATCCAGAAAGACCAATGAGGAAATGCTGCAGTTGGAATTGCCTTATCAGAAACTGTGGTTCCGTCTGCGTCACCCACAGGGCCGCATGAAACTGACTACCCTGCGAATCACGGAACAGCTTGCGATTATGGAGGCCAGAGTCTATCTGGACCGCAGTGATGCAGAGCCCATCAGCAGTTACATCTCGCAGCATAGTGCAGAAGAAGGTACTGACTATGTACAGGCTGCCCAGGATGAGGCATTGAGTGCTGCGCTGTCGGATGCCGGTTTCGGTCTGCAGTTTGCCGATGTTGCTGTTGACAGTACGGGCAAGGTGTTTGGAAGCAGTATTCCGCTTTCCGGGACGGCTCCTATCCGGCAACCGATGCCAAATGCGGCGCAGAGGCCCGTAGAAGCCCCTGGAGCGGCGCTGCGGCAATCTGGTGGGGAAGTTCATGCCCAGCTGGAGAGAACGCCTCAGAACGCCGTAGAGCGCCGTAATGCGCCTGCTCGTCCGGCGCCTATTCAGAAACCTGCGGCAAAGCCGGTTCAGAATGAACAGTCCCCGGTTTCTCCGGTACAGCCAGTTGTCCAGCAGATGGCTGCAGAAGAGAAGGAGAATATGGATACACTGCCTGCCGGCAAGGTAGAGGAGAATGCTTCCAATATGGAGCTGCCGGTACCGAGCCGCGAGGTTACATTGGATAGCAGTCCAAAACAGGATGATGTGTCTGAGCAGCCGACCGCCTCCGTATTCCAATCGGATGAACCGGAAGAACTGCCTGTGGCGCCTGTTGTCCAACAGGAAGCACCCGATCAGCCTATGGCGCCTTCTTATACGGAGAGCACTCCGGTAGAAGACATCTTGAAGGTAATGACCTTTGAAGAAGCGCAGAATGTGGTGGTGGATAGCGGTCTGAGCAAAGGAAAGACCATGGCAACAGTTGCCAAGGAGCGTCCGGTGAGTCTGAAATTCTACCTCACCCCCGGCAACAAGAGCACCAACAATATCGTTCGTGCTGCGGCGCAGATCATGCTCGATGGTATGGCCGCACAGAAAGCCGGATGATAAGCAGCCCCATCTATGGGGCCAAGAAGGGAGGGAGAACAGATGGACTCATATCCAGGAGATTTTCCGTTCGGTATTATGGATGTAGTGGAACTTCTACATCTACGAATCAGACGCCGACAGGCAAACAGTGTATATGTGGATTGCCCGTTTTGTGGTGACCGCCGCGGTAAGATGAATGTGAATTTCGTCAAAAATGTCTGGCGGTGCAATTATTGTGATGAGCATGGCGGTATGCTTGCGCTTTATGCGCGGCTAAACAATACGACTACATCCGATGCGTATTGGGAAATAGGAGAAGCCCTGTGCAACGATTTTCACAGGGAACGGCCGAACTCTGGATATGAGATGGCAGGAAACCAGCAGGCTGGCACTGGGTCCCCGGTTTCGGGGACTCAGACCGACCTTGCGGGATATGAGAGGAGGGGCGAACTAAAAACAGTGCAGCAAGCAGAACGGGCCAGCGGACAGGAAATTCATCAAACGCTTTCGCTGCTGCTCGCTATGCTGCCTCTTCAGCCTGCCCACCGCAACCATCTGCACTCCCCAAAACGGGGACTGTCGGATGAACAGATCGACCGGATTGGGTTCAAGAGTACTCCACCCCCATTCCTTTGCCGCTCCATTACCGAGCGGCTGATGAAACAGGGATGCAAGGTGGAGGGGGTGCCCGGCTTTTATCTGGATGACAGCGGGCGCTGGACCATGAACTTCTACCGAAAAAACGCAGGGATTTTGATTCCGGCTGTGGGATACGACGGTATGATACATGGCCTGCAGATACTTTTGGATAGTCCGCTCAAGCAAAAAGATGATCCACCGGATAAGTCAGGAGCCAAATACATCTGGTTTTCGTCCTCGTCCAAAAATATGGGTGTCACATCCGGGAGCCCGGTACATTTTATCGGCAATCCATCTGCTCGGGTGGTCTATGTCATTGAGGGACTGCTGAAAGCAGACATCTCGCACTGCCTGACAAACCGGACTTTTGCGGCGATTGCCGGCGCAAACAACACAAGCCAGTTGGATACGCTGTTTGCACTGCTGGCACAGAATGGCACTGAGGAGATCATTGAGGCTCATGATATGGATAAGTACAGTAACCAAATGACCTCCAACGGGGCATCTAAGATCTATCTGATGGCCCGGAAAAATGGAATGGCATGTCGTCAGCTGACCTGGAATCCGAATTATAAAGGGTTTGATGATTGGCAGCTTGCCCTTCGGGAGAAAGAACAGAAGGAAAAGGAGGTGCAGAGAATGAATTTTAAGCAGCAATATCTGTGCGGTAAGTGTGACTTTACCTATATAGATGGCTGCGTCGAGCTTTGGCACACCAGAGCGGAGAAAGATTTGGACCTGACAGAGTATCTGGGGCTTACAAAGGAAGAGTATCAGATATTTCTTGCTCAGGGCAATCGGGCGCTGAAGGATATTCTGGACAGCCAGAGAGTTTTCCGGAGGTTTTGCATTTACCAGCTTTGCCTAAGTGAGACACAGACAGTACCATTCGCATTCAAGCGACTGGATGCGCTACATAAGGCTGGATATGAACAGCCGCCTGCCGCCGCCTATCAGACGGTATGGAGCGCAGAGGTCTGTTGCCCAAAGGGGCAGAATGACATGGAAGTGCTGGGGCGCCTGTTCCTGGACTTTAATGAGCATTTGCCGGAAGATTACAGAGGCCGTCCGTTGGCTCCATCTGATGTGGTGGAACTGGACTGCCAAGGCAAACGCACATACTTCTATGTGAATGACTGCCGGGATTTTGCGCCGGTACGCTTCTCCCCATTCTTGTGTAAAAGACTTCCGGAGCCTGCTCAAAAACAGGAATGAAGGGATAGGGGTCAGATGCGTATTGCAGAAAAGAAGAAAAGCCAGATTACAGCACTGTATGAGCAGTGCTCCAATCTTCCGGCAGATGTCAGAAGTTGTCTGGAGAATGGCTACTTTACCGTAACGGTACCTCCACCCTGGAACATGAGCAATCAAAAGACTGCGCAGGAGGTGCAGGACAAAATCAAGGAATGGTCAAGGCAGTATACTGGCGTGGTCTGCTACTGTTTTGACAGCTTCAGCACACTTTTATATGTGCTGTGAGCAACACACAATGGCATGGAAAGGGTCATAACGGCCTACTCCATGCCATTTTTTGCGAAAGGAGATTTTACAATGGGTGTTTTTTCAGAAATAGCAATGGAGCAGCAAAACAGTATGTTCGATTCGTCTGCAGCCTTTGAGGATGATGAAGCCTTTGAGCTGGAGGAGATGGAATCTTTGCCTGTGCCGCCTGTAGGTACAGACACTGTCCCAGTATCGGCGGCTTCGGTTTCTGCCGGTGAGACTGCTTTGGCTGATGCAGAGGAGGAACCTGCGGATGAAGTAGCGCCTGCTGGGGAAGAGAAGTCTGCTGAGGAGGGGAATTCGGCACAACCGCCCGCCGCAGAAGATGAAGAAAAAAAGCGTGCGGAGCATGAGGCGGCTGAAGCCCAGCGCAAAGCGGAATTTGACGCCAAACAGCAGGCGAAGAAAGCCGCGGAGCAGGAGCAGATCGCCCGTCTGGAAGCGATGAGTGATGAAGAAGTAATCGCGGCCTCTACCCAGAGGGTGAGTACCGATGTGGAAAAACTGACACGGCGAAATATGAAGGAATGTGTGTCCGAGCATATCCAGATGCTCTGTATGGAAGATACGGCGTTTGCCCGTCTGACGATGCATCCGAAAAAGAACATGATCCGCTGTTTCCAGTACATCAACCGAAAGGCATGGGATTATGTGCAGGATGAACTAAAAGCAAGCGGAACCCACCCTGGTCCCGGACAGCAGACATATGGCTGCGATGTGCCGGATGATATGTGCTATCAGTGGGCAGAAGATTATTTCCGTGACCCTGATGCCAAGGAAGACCATGAGGATGAGGAGAAGTTTGTTCCCAAGCCGTATGCTGGGAAGTCCTCTGCAAAGAGCAAACCCAAGAAGGCGGCAGAGAAGAAAAAGACGGAACCCAAGGCGGCACCCAAGCAGGAGGAAAAAAAGCCTTCTCAGGATGGGCAGATGTCGCTGCTGGATTTTGGGATGGCAAAGGCAGGCTGAGCCGGCAAAGGAGGAAAAATGAAGAATGATTGCTTATAAGGGTTTTCGCCCCGGGCTGATATGCCGTGGCTATCAGTTTGTGATGGGGCTCAATACGACTGAAAAAGCAAATTGCAGGGAAAATGGATTTCACTGCGCGGAAGACCCGCTGGACTGCCTTAGTTATTATTCCAGCCTGGAGCATTCGGAATATTATATTGTCAACGCCGGCGGCGACATCGATGAAGATGAGCATGACTCCAAAATCGCCTGTACGGAGCTGACTGTGATTAAGCGGCTCACCAAAGAGGAGCTGTTTTTACATGGTTTGGCCTACATGGCAGATCATCCGCGCAGGGTGTGGAGCTCCCATGTGGCAGCCAACCGGGCAATGGCGAACTGCGGCTATGCGGTGGTACGGGGGAAAGACCCCGTTGCCACCGGCAGACTGGGAGACATCCTTGCTTTTGCGAAGGAAGCACCGGATTCGGAAAGTATCGTACAGGTTGCAGTGGGCCGGATTGACGGCGTTACATTACTGCCTGATGTGTGGTATAGCGTAGATTTGACAAAGAGGATGGTGAATTGAGATGAAAAAAAGAGCCCTGATGGCACTTCCCAAGCTGACAGCGACGGATGAAATGAAGCAAATCGCGACTTCAGACCTGCCAAGAAAGGAAAAAACTGACTACGGATATGTTCGGGAAGTCTGTGAGTATTATACCTATCTAAGATGTATCAAACAGGATGGGATATTGAAGGTGGCTTTCTTTTTCCCGGAGCATCTTCGCCTGGATGGGAGTAATCCGGCCTATGAAGTGTATCTGGATAAAGAAAAGCGGCAGTTTATTACCTATAACAGCCTGATACAGAAATGGAGCGAATCCAAGCTGGACAGACTGGACTGGAAGCGGCAATACTGGTATACCAAAGCCTACTGGATCAGCGAGGAAGATGAGACATCTATACAGGCATATCTGAACATCAATAAAAAAGCGGTAGAGGCAATCCGGCAGTTTCAGCGGGATGTGCGTGATGAACAGCTCGAACAGCGGCACCGGCGGGAAACTGACCCATGGGATAAGGATATGGAACAGGTGCCGGAGCTTCCAAAGGACTGGAGCCGCTGGGTGGATAAGGTTGCCATTCGGCAAAATTACATTTACTACCACTATAAAAAGGGCGGCGCCAAAACAGGTTACTGTACCTACTGCGAAAAGGAAGTGCCGATCAAAGTACATCCACATCACAATCAACAGGGCCGCTGTATTTGCTGCCGGCATCCGGTGGTATTCAAAGCCTATGGACGAGCGGGGTATATGCAGACAGAAAAACATTTTGCCTACCTGATCCAGCGATGCAAAGACGGCTTTGTAGTTCGTGAATTTCAGGCTGACCGGACATATGGGAAAGAAAGCCTTCCAAACTCCAAGCTTTATTGTCAGGAAATCCGGCGCACGATTTATGACCGGGAAAGAAAACCAAGAACCTACTATTGGGGTCTGTATAAACAGCGAAATATGCGCTGGATTTCCGGAAGCCCCTGTTCTTATAGTTGGTCTGGTTCGCATGATGGACGGGTTTATGGCAAAACACTGCCAACTTTGGAACAGCAGGAACTTCGATGCACAGGGCTCGTCAACTGGATTCGGAAGCAGAAAAGCGTTGATCCGGAAAAATATCTGGCTGTGCTCGAACGGATACCTCAAATGGAACAGATCAGCAAGGTGAACCTGCCGAAGCTTACCAAGGAATGTTTCAGTTCCTGCGGAACAGTCAGCGAACTAATCAAAAACCATAGTGCCGGGAGTCTGATTAAAGCTCTGGGCCTTGACAGCAGGAGGTTTCAGCGACTTCGACTCCATAATGGAGGCTGTGATCTGCTGCGGTGGCTGCAATATGAAAAGGGCATCGGCAGGGAAATCCCGGATAATGTCCTTTTGTGGATGTGTCAGCAGGATATTGAGCCTGGGGATGTCCAGTTCATTGCTGACCGCATGAGCATGGTGCAGGTCTATAACTATGTACGGCGTCAGATGCCATCCTTCCGGCGAAACAGCCATGAGGTACTGCGTACCTGGGAGGATTATCTTTCCATGGCAAAGAAATTGCACATGAATGTATATGATGAGATCGTATATCGCACCAGAAAACTGCGGCGGCGTCACGATGATCTGGTGCTCAAATGTCAGGAGAAGGATATTGAACTGCAGGCCGAGGAGATGGAGGAGAAATTCCCCCATGTTAATGCCATCTGTCAGGAAATCAAAGCGAAATATGAGTACGCCGATGCGGATTACATGGTAGTGGTGCCAGACGGTATTCTGGACATTATTACCGAGGGGCGTGCGCTCCATCACTGTGCAGGCAGCAGTGACCGCTACTGGGACCGGATTGAGCGGCGAGAAAGCTTTGTGGTGTTTCTGCGTAAAACGGCTGATCCTTTCCATGCCTATTACACGCTGGAAGTGGAGCCGGATGGAACAGTGAGGCAGAAACGGACGGAATATGATCGGCAGAAGAAGGACATTGAGCAGGCGACCGAGTTTCTGCAGAAGTGGCAGCGGGTGATTACTGCCAGGCTGACAGAAAGCGACAAGGCGCTGGCTGCGGAAAGCCGGATTCTTCGTGAGAAGGAATTTATCCAGTTGAAGAAGGATCGTGTCATCATCCATACCGGTCATTTGGCAGGAAGGCTTTTGGCGGATGTGCTGATGGCAGACCTGATGGAAAACACGGATAGCATCCAGTCTCCGGTATTGGCTGCTGCAGCGTGACAAAATGAGAATGGCCGGGCGTCCTTGAGGGCGTCCGGTCATTGATGAAGAAGGAAGGAGCAGAGCATGAAACAAATTGGAAATCTGGCAGTGGTTTGCGCCAGGCGACAGGATGTGCTGCTGCAGGTTGGCAGTGAAAAGGTATGTGTCCATGTGGGAGCCGGGCCAGAGCGGAATACGCTTCACGCAGCGTGGAATGATGATGACACCATTCAGCGTATTGTCCATGAATTGAATTTTGGCAGGTATGCAGCCGGCAGAAATGGGCTTCATACCGCACAGCAGGATTGCCCTGTGGGGCGGGGAAAGGAGAAAATCGCATGATCAAAAATCTGAATCAGCTGCGCAGGACACTTCGGGAAGGGACACAGTTGGAGATATTGGATCACTGTCGGCCGGAGTGTATTGGGCAGATACGGAACATTACGCTGGTAAACACGCAGGGCTTTTATAGTACCGTAGCGAATCAGCCGGATGCGTCTGCCAACAGAGGCAACGGCGGCCGCGGCCCGATCCTTTGGTGGGGCAGAGCCGCCCACTGGCAGTTTGCAGACGGTGTTTGCAGTGTTTTCGACAGTGAACAGAAGCATACGGAAGAAGAACTGGTTATGTCCTTCCGGGTACTTGAAAAGGAGGCAGCATAATGGAACGGAATATTTTTGAAAAGCAGAGGGAATTGAATGACCGGCTCAACCGCTATCGGGATGAGTATTATAACCGCAACGCTCCCAGCGTGTCAGATGAGGTCTATGACAGACTCTTTGACGAGTTGAAAGAGCTGGAACAGGAAACGGGAATCCAAATGGCAAATTCGCCAACCCAGACAGTAGGCTATCCTGCGGTGAGCAGGCTGGAGAAAACCAGACATGAGATCCCGCTGCTGTCTTTGGATAAGACTAAGAGCAGTATGGATCTTCTGAATTTCATGGGTGAGCAGCAGGTGATGCTGATGCTCAAACTGGATGGCTTGACTGTAAAGTTGACCTATGAGAATGGAGAACTTCTGGAGGCGGCTACCCGTGGCGATGGTGACGAAGGGGAGATCATTACCCATAACACCCGAGTCATCAGCGGTATCCCTTCCCACATCACCTACAAAGAGAGACTGGTTGTGACGGGTGAGGGCTTTATCAGACCCAGTGATTTTGAGGAACTGAAGACCAGCCTGCAGGACAGCAGCGGTAAGCCCTATAAAAACGGCCGCAATCTGGCTGCTGGTTCCATCCGTCTGATGGATGCCAAGACATGCCGGGAGCGTCGGCTGGTTTTCATGCCGTTTGGTGTGCTGGAGGGCTTTCCGCACCTGACCCGGAAATCAGATAAGCTACGGGAATTGCGTGCGTTGGGGTTCCAGCCCTGTAAGTATCTGGTCACAAAGCAGAAACTGACGCTGGAAAATGTGGAAGCCGGTATCTATCAGCTGCGGCAATATGCCACTGACAAAGATATCCCCATTGACGGTATCGTGGTTTCGTTTAACGACATTGCCTATGCCCAGAGCTGCGGCCGCACCGGACATCACTATAAGGACGGTCTGGCCTATAAGTTTGAAGATGACCTGCATGAGAGCCTGCTGCAGTACATCGAATGGACACCGGGCAGAACCGGAGAGATTGCTCCGGTAGCAGTGTTTACGCCGGTGGAAATCGATGGCTGTGAGGTCAGCAGGGCCAGTCTGCACAACCTGTCCTTTATTGAGGATCTGGAACTGATGGCTGGAAACCGGATTCTGGTAAGCAAACGAAACATGATTATCCCCCACGTGGAGGAAAATCTGGACAGAGGCGGCTTCTCTATGGTGGATACGATTCCCCATGTTTGTCCCTGCTGTGGACAGCCTACCCGCATCCATGAATCAAGTGGAAAGGGCGAAAATGGCGAGAATCGCATCATCAAGACGCTGTACTGCGATAACCCTGACTGCGAGACCCGCCGGCTGAAAAAGTTCGTCCATTTTGTCAGCCAGAAGGCGATGGACATTGAAGGGCTGTCGGAGGCTACATTGGAAAAATTCATCGGTCAGGGATTTATCCATAGTTATCTGGATATTTACCGTCTGGATCGTTACCGGGCTGAAATCGTCCGCATGGATGGATTTGGTGAAAAGTCCTGGCAGCGCCTTTGGGACGCTATCCAGCAGAGCCGGAATACCACCTTTGAACGGTATCTGATTTCTATGGACATCCCTATGATCGGCAACACTGCCAGCAAGGTATTGGGTCGTGTGTTCCACTATGATTTGGATGAGTTTCGGGATGCGGTCTATGGCGGCTATGATTTCCGGCAGCTTCCGGATTTCGGGGAGATATTGCATAACAATATCCACGACTGGTTCTGTGTAGAAGATAATTTTTGTATTTGGGAGGAGTTACAGACTATGATGAGTATTCAAAAGCCTGCTGTGGCAGAACACAGCGAAGACAGGGTGCAGGATAATCCCTTTGTAGGAAAGACTATCGTAGTTACCGGCAAGGTGGAACCCTACACCCGGGACGGAATCAATGACCTGATCGAATCACTGGGCGCCCATGCCGGCAGCTCGGTGTCCAAGAAGACGGATTATCTGGTCTGCGGCGAAAATGCCGGCAGCAAGTTGTCCAAGGCCAGGGATTTGGGCGTTACGGTGCTGTCACCTGCGGAGTTCTTCAGCATGGCCGGCGCTGAGTAAGAAAATATAGCATACCATCGGTATGCTGTCAGTTGATCAATGGGGAGAGAGCCATGTTGCGGCTCTCTCCCCATATCTTTTATGGAAGATTTCAAGTAGGAGGAATTTTAATGCATATCGACAGGATACCGGTTTACCGGGTATATCAGAGGGCTATTGATTTGGAGCTTTACCATGCCTTTGCCGAATTGGTAGTACAGACTTCTCAGGACGATACGGCGAGAAGGACTTACCGACAAACAAGGGCGATGCAGATATGGCAGGTGGAAACGGATGTGTCCGGCTATTTTGAACCATATCATCTGCGTTATCCTGGCGAGGTGTTGGAGCGGTTTGAGGAAAAACTGGGCAATGATGTCCGGGTTCTCCGCGCTCTGGCCCTGGCGCTGGGAAATACCTGTGCGATCCAGTCTGACAATATGTTTGTGGGCAATCAGCGGGGAGCATTCCTCCAGAAATTGCGGCGGTCTGCCGGAGAAGATGTGTACCTGCAGGGCGCTCTGTATCTTCTGGAAACAGATGCGGCACAGCGCCATGCCCTGTTGGAGAAACTGGCAGAAAGGGAGTGTACGAGAACGGAAGAAGCCCTGTTTGTACTGTCGTTATTTGATGATAGGGAACGCGGCTATGAGGTGATGCATACCCAACTCAGTCATCTATTCACACAAAATCTGACACTTTCACTGGTATATGATTTTGGTGTGCTGGAATGGTTCATCCGGTTCTATGCAGAGCAGGCAAAGAGGTACCGCGGGAAAGCCGACCTGGTGCTGCGCACGCTGATGAAACTGCCGTATATGAATATGAAGCCCGACAGCCGCGAATTTTCGGTTTTGACTAAAGCAGGGTATCGCTGCGATGAAATCATTTTGGCAAACTCTCTCGCTGTATGGGCGGACAGGCTGCCGGACCGGTTGAGTTCCAAGAGTATCACTGCCGAGAAAATCGCAACAGCGTGTGGGCGGATGCTTCTGAATGCTCCAAAGGATTTTTCGGAAGAATTTTACGAGTATCTTGGCTGGCTGTTTCAGTTCTATAACAGCTTTACGGTCAAGTACGAAGGATTTCAGGGACTCTGGGAAGCGGTTCAATATGGTTTGAACCCCACAGCACCGAAAACACTGTTATGGATGAATCAAACGATACAGAAGGATTTTCCGTACCGATTTGATGTGTTTGATCCTCAGTACGATAATCTGGCGAAGGAACTGGAGCGGGATAACTACATGGAGTTGTTTACCCTGCAGATGCTGCATTCCAGGCAGACGATCCCTTTGAAACAGTGGCTTTCCAGATATCAGGAACTGACCGGAGCTGACTATGGAGAATATTTCAGAAGTTGGCATACGAACGGTAGGCGGGCATTTGCCTTTCTGGTGGAAAAGAAGGAAATCAATCTATGGGAGTTTTTCAAGCAGCATCGGCAAGATGGTGAAGATGCGCCACAACTGAAACTGCTGCGGGAGTATGCCCTGAGAATTTCAAGTTGGAGGTGTTTCCGGTTTGTAGAGAGGCTACTGGCTGAGTACACTTTTTCCCAACTTCAAACGATATTTGGCAAGCGGTTTTACTTTCACGAATGCTTTGTCAGGAGTGAGGGGTATTACAGCAGAAGGGAATATAAAACATACATCAGCCGTCCATTCCTATCTGCAGAGCAGCATCGGCAGCTCTATGACTGGGTGGAGCGTTCAGTTTTCCAGACTGAGCCGGAAAAATATGAGGACTTCGTTTTAAGTGCCTTAAAAGCACCGGAGATCCAACGCCTTTATGATAAAAAAGCGCTGGCAGCGGTGTTGCGGCAGTTTTTGCTCCACAGGGAGTATAACGGCTATGAAATCAACCGGCTGAAGGAAACATTCTATTCCAAGGAAGAGTTGGAGGATGAGCACAGAGCCGAAGCTGAGAGAAAGGAGCAGGAAAAACGACTGGAGCAGGAAAAACGGACCATACAGAAACGGGAAAAGCTGCAGCAACTTTATAACGGCAGCGCCGAATCTCTTGTGAAATTCATAGGGGGATATTATTACAGGGATGAGAAGAAAGAGGTACTGGATATGGCATTTGATAAGTTGGTGGAATGGCCCGCCGGTTGTGTGCAGACAATGGATGCCAAAGATGCACACGCCTTTTTTGAGCTGTGTGGTGAACTGGTAGAGTCTGAACCCCGGCCAAGGCATGAGATTTTGAATATGGTACTGACAATGATCGGAGGTGAAGCAGCATGAGAAATACATTAAAACATCTGACCCTATTGACCAGAATGAAAGATGACGGATTGCTTCCGACGCTTACAGGCAGCTTTTCAGAGGATGCCATAGCGCAGGCATGTGGACAGGTGGAGACACTTCAATTACAGGAACGGCTGCACATCCGAAAGACAAAGCGGATACAGGAAGAACTGGTTCGGGTGCCGGACTTTGCAGCGCTCTATGGTACGTTGTGCAGGCAGGAGATTGGCGATGAAGAAATTGCTTCGGTCTTAGAGTCGGCAGACGGGTATGGAGAGAGACTGACAGCGTATCCCCAAGAGCAGGTGCTGGCAGTCATGGAATTGGAACTGTTGCTTTCCCTGCGGTTTGAATACCTGAAATACTATTTTCCCTTTGTGATGTATGAAGAAGAGGAGCAGGTCATATTGGATAACCTGCAGACTTTTCCCATTGCGGAGTGGAAGGGACTTTCCATGCTGACGGAGCACCAGCGGGATATGATGCGGCAGCCGTTTCTTGGTTCGTATCTGTTTTGCTGGCATCAAAATGAGCGGAAAGCTCTGGAACTGTTGGAACAGAATCGTCCGCTCCAGAGAGTCTGCATCTTGCTTTATCGGCAAGGTGTGCGGCTGTTTCTGTCAGTAGAGCGCCTGAAAGATCTCCGGTGGATGAAAATGACCGATGTGGGAAAATTCCGCCGGCTGTTGGCTGTATTTGAATATGATGCAGAGGATTTGTCTGCTTTTTTTGACCTCTGGCTGGACAACCATGCCGGACAATACGACCTCAACTGGTTTATCTCCCAGCCACATCCTTTAAGCAAGGAACGAAGGAAAGAAATTTTATGCAACCAACTGAGTTATTTGAATGCTCTGTATGCCGGCAGGCTCCATTTGGATTTTAATGCAATCCGACAATTCCAGTTTTCAATTCTCATTTATGCAGTGGAGCATAGAAAAAAGCATTTTCTGGATTTGGTGGATCAGAACAGTGAAGTGTTCCTGTCCTTGGGGAGATACTCACTTTTGTTTGAGCCAGGCTTTTGTGAGCATTGCAACATCAATTCTCTGACGCTGAAGAATTTGAAAGCCAGCGATTCTGTGAACCGCAATGACAGCTTTTTTACGCTTCTGGAAGAAGGGCAGCAGTACACCTTCGAGGAAATGTATCAGCTCTGGCATCAGAAAGAGGTTTACGTTCGGCTATACACCATGCTGACACCTCTTCCTGTGGATCAGCGTTTGCTGACACTTCGGCAGCTGATAAAGCGGGAGCTGGTCAGCCAGTATACAGGAGATACAGAGCTGGAGCAGCTTGGAAAATGTCTGTTGGAAAGGCCATTTAGCGAATGGTACCGGAGTTCATTTGGACATATCCGTGGACTGACCCGGAGGACTGCCATGGAACTGTTACAACACTATACGAAGCTGCAGACATTCATACCGGCTTTCACTGCGGAGCCGGATGCGGTATTTGCCCTCAACAATATGACGGCTCTTTTGGAAAGGACGGATTGGAAGCAGGTACGCAAAGATATTCTGACAACAGATGCAGACTGGCTGGAACTAAAAGACAAGCTGGTCTTCTCGGATGATTTTGTGGAGCAGAACAGGGAGACTGTCACGGAGTTTTTACTGCGGGGTGGCGCGGCTATGGTACGCGCTCTCTATGGGGAACTGGACGGGCAGGAGTTGGCTGTTGAAGCGCTGCGACGGATCGTACAGGCTGAATTGATGGGCCAGTTCTATAAACTCAAATATTTTGCCGGTGACCTGCAGCGTGAGATCCGCTACCCTGTCAGCGAGATGCAGGAGAGCCTCTGGAAGAAAAATCTTTCGTTGGCGCGAGGTGCATTTTGGGCAGAAGAGGTGGATGATTTTTACCACACGCTGCGGCTTGGTGAACTTCCTCATAGTACCTGTCTGTCTTACCGCACTGGAAGCCAGAGGGAGTGCCTGTTAGCTGCCTTTGACTCGAATAAGAAGATTATCCTTGTAAAAAAGGATGAGGCGGTGGTGGCTCGTGCCTGTCTCCGCATGACAAAAGGTGCATTTCAAAAACCGCCTGCCGTCGATTTTTCTTTTGCGGATCTGTCGCAGGAGAATACGGACTCCGGAAAATCTGCTGCCGATGAGAAGGCTGTGCTATTTTTGGAGAGCATTTATACTTTCGGACTCAATGATGTTGAAAAAGAGGAAGTAATGAAACTGGCAGTTTCCCTGACAACACAGAAAGCGGCAGAGCTGGGCGTTGTGGCTGTACTTGCAAGACGGTATCTGGGCTGCTATGAACGGGATGAGTATGTGCTTGCACCGTTCTATGTGTTTATCTCAAAATCCAAAAACGGATGGCAGTATCTGGACTCTTTAGGCGGAGCGGCATATACCTCAGCAAAAGAGGAGTATGTAGAGCACCCCTTCCTGGTCATGCAGACTGCCATGCATCAGGCAGAGGCAAATAGCAGAAATGAGGTGTATTATGAATAATAGGACAATGGCAATAGTTTATGTGGATCGGGATAGTATTTCCCTCAAGACCTATTCCAGAAATGGCTGTTCGCCGCAGCACTTTATTATTTTGAACAAGGAATTGCAGCGGCTGGAGGAGGAGAAGTGCTTAATCACCAAAGATATCCATTCCTATGCAGAACTGCGGCTGTGTAATGCCGTAGGCGGTGCTAAAGTACTGGAGCTTTCCTTCACATGGCTGAAGGATGCTGGCAGAGACAGCGTTTCCGGTTATACCGAGCGGGTCAGGTTGCCTTATGAGCCGTTCCGCTCATATGCGGCAGGTGAGGGAGAAACCATTGATAGAACACGGTGGCGGCTGTTGTCCATTCCGGAACAGAACCGGCCAAAGCTAGAGTTTCACAGCCGGAAAAATCTCAAGGCCGTAGTGGAGAATCCTATTCTGCGGCACAAACTGGGGAAATTTCTGGATCAGCATTTTAACTGGTACAACTACGAACGCATCGTCCTGACGGATGATTACCTGCCTTACAGCTTCTTTTTTGAGGGCTACATGGTACAGGGTGCAAAAACCTGCGGCGGAGTAATTCTGCATGGCGAAGAGAACATCCAAACGGCGAAATACGGGATACATACTTAACAGGTTAATAGGAGAACGGAGCCGCAGGTCAGAGATGATCTGCGGCTCTTTATGTAAGCATAATCACAATAGTCAGCTTGTATTATTCGAGATAAGGAACTATAATATGTCCTATGGAGGTGCAAAATGGACTATATGACACTAAAAGATGCCGCCGAACAGTGGGGCGTGACACCTCGCAGGGTAAATTATTATTGTGCGGGTGGGCGTATCCACGGCGCTGTGAAAATGGCCGGTGTTTGGCTGATCCCCAAAACTGCAGAGAAGCCGATTGATGGCCGGACAAAACGAGGGAAGGAGCTGAGCCATGAATAAAATTTTAATTATAGATGATGACAGAGAACTGTGTGCTTTGATTAAACGCAGTGTGCAATCGGAACATATAGAAGCTGATTTTTGTAATACTGGAAAAGAGGGCTTGCAGAAATTAAAAGAGCAGGAATACCAGCTTGTGGTGCTGGATGTGATGATGCCTGGTATGGATGGCTTTGAAACGCTGGAAGAAATCCGCAAAGAAAACAGCCTGCCGATTTTGATGTTCACATCCAAAAATGACAGTGCTTCTAAAGTGCGAGGGTTACGGGCCGGTGCGGACGATTATCTGACAAAGCCGTTTGACATGGACGAACTGATTGCCCGTATTGCGTCCCTCATTCGCCGCTACACCCGCTTTAATCAGCAAATCGGAGCTGCGCAAAAACTGGATTTTGATGGATTGCAGATTGACCTTGAAAATCGTTCTGTTACGACGGAAAACGGCACTTTTGAACTTCCACCAAAGGAATTTGATCTGCTCCTGTACTGTGCAAAGCATCAAGGAAAGATTTTAACAAAACAGCAGATTTATGAGGAAGTATGGGGCGAAGAATATTTCTATGATGACAGTAACATTATGGCGATCATCAGCCGGCTTCGTAAAAAATTAGAAGTCAATCCTTCCAGTCCAAAGTATATCCAAACGGTCAAAGGGATTGGCTACCGGTTTAATAAGGAGGTGTAGCCAGCATGGAAATCATCGTTTTCTTGTCCATTGGGATTGCTGTTTTGGCTGTGCTGACCTCCATCTTTCTCGTTCGGCGCGTAAAAAAGCAAATCGCAGAAATGACCGATGCACTGGTTGATGTGAAAAACGGAAATGGCAACCGGCGTATTTTGTCTGCAACAAATGAACTGACAGCGCCTCTTGCCTATGAAATCAATGAGATCGTTGTGTCCTATGAAAGCAGACTTTCGATTGTCCGGCAGACAGAAGAAACCAATCGCCAGCTTATGACGAGCCTTTCCCACGATGTTCGGACGCCCCTTACAACCCTTATTGGGTATCTTGACGCTGCACATAAAGGGCTTGTTACAGGGAAAGATCGGGATGATTATATCGAAACCGCCCGCCGGAAAGCTCACGATCTGAAAGAATATATTGATGTGCTTTTTGACTGGTTCAAGTTAAATTCCGACGAGTTCGCTTTGGAAATCCAGCCTGTTGAGGCCGCAGAGCTGACAAGAAATATCCTGATCGACTGGATACCTATTTTTGAGGATAAACAGGTCGATTATGACATTGATATTCCCGAACAGCCTGTCCGGGTAAGATTGGATATGGACAGCTATATGAGGATCATCAATAATCTCATTCAAAATGTAATTGCTCACAGCCATGCGGGCAAAATTAAAATTGCCCTGTCAAAGCAGGAAAATCACATGGAGCTGCTGCTGGCGGATAATGGTGTGGGGATTGAAAAAGAAGATTTGAAACACATTTTTGAACGGCTTTATAAGTGTGATAAGGGGCGGTCTGAAAAAGGCAGCGGTCTTGGTCTTTCTATTGTCCATCAGTTAGTAGAAAAGATGGGTGGAAATATAACAGTTGAAAGTGTACCGGGAAAAGGAACTGAATTTATGTTGCTTTTTCCTTTGGAGATTTAAGCGGGTTCCCGTCCTTGCGGCGGGAACCCTTGTCATTTTAGCCGGATTCTAAATTGCAAGGTTAATGCAAGGTTGCGGCAAGGTTAATGCAAGGTTTAAGTGATAGAATACCTTGAAGAACAGGAGGTTTGAATATGGACACAAATTACATCATTGAAACAAAAAATCTGACGAAGCAATACGGCTCACAAAAGAGTGTGGCTGACTTAAATATCCATGTGAAGCGTGGGAGAATTTATGGTCTGCTGGGGAGAAACGGAGCCGGAAAAACCACGACCATGAAGATGCTGTTGGGCTTAACAAATCCGACTTCCGGGGAGGTCAAAATCTGGGGAAAGTCCTTGCAGGGAAACGAAAAGAAGTTACTGCCCCGTATGGGCAGTCTGATCGAGTCCCCCGGCTTTTATCCCAATCTGACCGGCACAGAAAACTTGCGTATCTTTGCCACCCTGCGGGGTGTGCCAAACAATCATGCCGTCAAAGACGCTCTGGATTTGGTAGGACTGCCCTACAAAGATAAAAAGCTCTTTTCCCAGTATTCCCTTGGTATGAAACAGCGGCTTGCCATCGCCCTTGCCGTGATGCACGATCCGGAGCTTTTGATTTTGGATGAGCCGATCAACGGCCTTGATCCCATCGGCATTGCAGAGGTACGCTCCTTTATTCGGGAGCTTTGCGACGCAAGAGGAAAAACGATTCTGATTTCCAGTCACATTCTTTCGGAGATTTCCCTGCTGGCTGATGATATTGGAATTATCGACCACGGCGCGTTGCTGGAAGAAGAAAGCCTTGCTGAGTTGGAGCAAAAAAGCAGTAAGCATATCCGTTTTACGCTCTCTGATACGGCACAGGCGGCAAGAATTTTGGAACGCAATTTCCATGAAAGCCATTTCTCCATACAGGACGATCACAATCTGCGCCTGCACAACCTGGAGCTGCCCGTAGGGAAAATTGTAACTGCCTTTGTGGAAAACGGGTTGGAGGTATCGGAGGCTGCAACTTCAGAAGAAAGCCTTGAAGATTACTTCAAGCGTGTGACGGGAGGCGAGGGAATTGCTTAAACTGATTAAATGTGAATTTTTGAAATTGAAACGCAAGCCGCTGGTATTTATTTCTGTGTTCCTTTCCACCTTGCTTCCATTGGCTTATGCTATTTTTCTGGCAGATGCGAACACGGATGTGGATGCTACGAACAATATGATGTCCGGTCTGTTTCAGCTCAGCGCATATCTTCTTTTGATGCCGCTTCTTGTGATACTGGCTTCCAATCTGTTATTTGAGGAGCTGGACAATGATACTTTGAAAAATCTTGTTACCATACCGGTAAATAGAACCAAGCTGGTGCTTTCTAAGATGATGGTTTTACTGATATTTGCCATTGGTTTTATGGCGGTTGGAGCGTTGGTAAATCTTGCTGTTTTGCTGATCCAGGGATGGAATCCGGTGGGATTCTGGAAATTGTTTCAGGTAGGGATAGGAGAGGGAGTGATTATGTGGGTCGGCGCGCTCCCCTGTATTTTGATAGTTGTCCTTCTTGATAAAAACTATATCGTGTCGGTCGTGATAACCTTTTTCTATACTATTTTGAATTATCTTCTCACCAACAACGATGCTTTTCTGACACAGCCCTTTGGTCTGAACGCAGGAACACTGCTTCCGGGGCCGTTGGCGTTTCGCTGGACATTCCAGTTTTATGATTATGGCAGCATCAGCGAAGAGCTGGCAGAGCTGCTGGAACGGATAAGCCCGTATTTTTTGAATGATATACAGGTGTTCGGCGTGGCATTTGCGGAAGCCGCTGTATTTCTTGTGCTGATAGCGATGGTTTACCGGCGTCGTGAGATTTAAGGGGGTGTGATTATGTGGAATTTATTAAAATCGGAATTACTGAAACTGCGCCGGTGTCAGATCCTTTGGGTGGGGTTGGTGGCGCTTGCACTCTGTCCGTTGGTGCAATATGGAAGCCAGTTGATTGTTGAGCCGGAGTATCGAAATCCAAACTATGATTTTCCCATGCTTTTTGCGAATGTTGTATGGGGCAATACCCAGATGTTTTTCCCGATTTCACTGGTGATGATCGGCAGCTGGCTGATTGACAGAGAATCCACCCATGATACGCTGAAAAACATCATGACAATTCCTGTTTCTATGCCGGACGTGTTAGGGGCCAAGCTCTTCTGGGTTGGTTATTCTTACGGTTCTGTTGGGAATTTACAGTGTTGGCGTTACCCTAATCACTGGACTGGCGGTTGGATTATCGGGACTGACAGCGGAAGTATTTTTTCATGGCGGTACACAGATCGTGTTAGCGGGTCTGACGACCTATATGGTCTGTATGCCCCTAATCCTGATTTTTGGACAGATCCGAGGGGCATATCTGGGAGGTTCCATTCTGGCGTTCTTCCTTGGATACAGCATGATGTTTTTCAAAGGCGGCATTCTTGCCAGCATCTATCCGTTTTCTGCTGCACTGATTTTAGTGGGCTTTGACATGAGTGAATATGCCGGAACAACCACAGCCCCGAACCCTTTGCTGGCGGTCATTGGGGTTGGCATCATGGTTCTCTGGGCTGTGCTTTTATTAGTGATGTCCAGCAACAAAAAAGAAATGAAAGCCCGTAAACAGACAAAGGCCAAGGGAAGAGGAAAGCGTGCTGTACGCAGGAAAGGAAGGTGATACCTGTGAAGAAAATAGTTCTATCACTATGCCTGATACTGTGTGGTGTCTCTATACTTTCCGGTTGTACAAAAGATGAAGTTCTCGATCAGTATAATAATATTGTGCAGTCTGCTGGTTCCATAGCGCTTACCGGAAATTCGTCCTTACAAGGCACGAAAGAAAAAGGGATTGATGATTATACCGAATGCTATACAGCCGACTATGAGAATTTTTCAGATACAGAGTATTTGTTTGGGGGAACTTCTATAAAGCGAGAAGCTGGTAAGGAGTTGTCTATTGATTGCACTTTGGAGGTTACGGAGGGAACTGCAAAAGTATTTTGGATTTCTGGATCTGATGAAGCAGTCACTTTGCTTGAAACAACCGGAACATATAGCGATACAATTACACTCCCTGAAGGCGGAAACTATATCGGCATTGAATGTGAGGATTTCACGGGAAGTATTGAATTGAATGTTGAATAGCATTCAGGCAATAGGAAAATTAAGTCATTGTATATTATGTATGTTCAAGGGAGGGATATATGGGAAAAATTTTTGTACTGTCGGTAACAGACCATGAAGAATATATACTTAGCAGAATTATGGAGATTATTGCGGCTGAGCCAGAATTTGACCATATTGTGTCATCCCACCCTCGTAATATTCTTGTTTTTCCAGGCTTGGAGCTTCGCCTGAAGGAGAGAACGGTACATCGAAACGGTGAGTTGATTTCTATGACCCATCGGGAATTTGCAACATTGGTATATTTGGCAAACCACCCATCCTGGGTATTTTCTGCCAGCCAGATCTATGAGGCTGTGTGGAATGCGGATGGTGAAAACTGCGGAACAGCCGTTGCCAGCGTCATTGGTCAGATTCGCAGAAAACTAACTCCGGATATGCCGAAAGCGGGCTATATTCGTACTGTTCTGGGGAGTGGATACAAATTTGAAGTTCCGCAGGGTATGGCAGAATAGTGGGATTTTTTAATTCAACTGCACATACCTATGTAACTACAAAAAGATTTAATATATAGTCAGCACCGCCGCAATCGTATAGTTTGCGGCGGTGTTTTTAATGTGTTCAACATGGCAAAAAGCCATTGTATGTATTTGTATTTTTATTCTTGTGCAGAAAAGTAGGCTATCCTATAATTAAAAAAGAAAAATATTTGGCTGGGACATTTCTGTAACATTTAATGTTTAGAATATCAGTATGATCGGAAAATTGGGAAAGGAAGTGAAGGCTTTGAAGAAGATTTTAATTGTAGAGGACGATCAGCTTTTGAATCGGACATTGGCATACAATCTGACCTCTGATGGATATGAGGTCATTTCGGTTTTTAATTTTGACAGTGCGGTAAGGAAGCTGCGGGAAAATGAATTTGATGTGGCACTGTTGGATATTAACCTCCCCGATGGCAGCGGACTGGATCTGTGTGAAGAAATCCGGAATCGTGGTCAGCATACCTATATCATCTTTATCACAGCCAATGATAAGGAGAGCGATATGCTCAAGGGCTATGAAGTCGGCGGCGCGGATTATGTGACCAAACCATTTTCTGTGACGGTGCTTTGCAAAAAAGTAGCGGCGGTTTTTGCAAATCTGGAACTGCGGACACCCCGGCATGATCTGTTTGATGATGGCTTTCTGAAAATCGACTTCTCCGAACAAAGTGCGTCCCTTGCCGGAGAATCCCTGGACTTTACACCGAAGGAATACCGCACCCTGTTCCTGTTCGTAAAGAACCCCCGGATTATTCTGACCAAGCGGCAGATTTTAGAGAAGCTGTGGGACATTGATGGAGACTTTGTGGATGAGCATACTCTAACGACGATCATCAGCCGTATCCGCAAAAAAATCGAAACAGACGAGAGGAAATATATTAAGACAGCTTATGGAATGGGCTATCAGTGGATCGGCGGTGAGCCTCGATGAAACTGCAAAATTTATCTGTCAGGGCATTTTTGAGAAAAATTGTGGCGGGGACTCTGCTCACTGCCGCTTTGCTGCTGTTGATTTTTTTCCTGTTGACGAAAGATGTGCGTGTTGTCATCTGCGGCATTATTTTGACAGCTGTATTTTACATTTGGGGCATGGTTTTTCTGCACTATTTTCAAAAGAAACTTTCTCTGTTCACCGATGGTTTGTGCCAGACATTGGATCACATGATGGACAGTACAGACCGGCCCCAGGTAGACTATGAAGCGGAAACACTGCTGTCTCGGATTAGCCATCGTCTGGAACGACTCTATAATGTGATGCAGAAAACCAGACATACGGCAGAGGGAGAAAAGGAAGAACTGCAATCCCTGGTATCAGATATTTCCCACCAGACCAAAACCCCCATCGCAAATTTGAAGCTGATCAACGATACGATGCTGACAAGGCCATTGACAGAAGAAAAGCGCAAGGAGTTTTTGCAGGCCACAGGCACGCAGCTGGATAAATTGGATTTTCTCATTCAGGGAATGGTGAAAACCTCCCGTCTGGAAACGGGTGTCATTACGCTGGAGAAACAGGATGCTGTGATCGGGGATACGCTGGTGAGCGCCATCAATGGTGTTCTGGCTCCGATGGAACAAAAAGAGATTAGCCTGTCGGTGGACTGCCCATCTGATCTGACAATATCCCATGACAGCCGCTGGACTTCCGAAGCATTGTTTAACATTCTGGATAATGCGGTAAAGTACACCTCTGCCGGTGGCAGCATCCAGGTGAGGGTACGGGATTGGGAGATGTATTTGAGGATAGATGTGACGGATACAGGCAGAGGCATCCCGGAGCATTCTCAGGGCACGATCTTCAAACGCTTCTATCGGGATGAAGCGGTGCATGATATAGATGGGGTCGGAATCGGCTTATACCTTGCCCGTGAGATCATTACCATGCAGGGCGGCTATATTACCGTCGAGTCTAAAGTTGGGGAAGGATCAACCTTTTCCGTGTTCCTGCCCATAAAATAATTCTGAGGCAGTCTGTTTTGGCAGGCTGCCTTTTTTGAAAAATTTTTAGAGGACAATGGATTTTAGGACAATTCTGCAACATTTGGGATTTATGCTGACAGCAACATCATGAAATTGGAGGTGGCCTTATGGAAATCACAAAGACATTACTCATCAATGCAGCTTGCTTGCTGATCCCGCCGGTCGTTGTTGTTCTGCTGCTCCGGCACTTCTTTCCAAGGAAAATTAGATGGTCGGCTGGTGTGGTGGCTCTGGTAGATCTGGTGATCTTCTGGACAGATATTTTTTATTATGAGAGCGTTTGGCTGACGCTGTTTTTTGTTGTAATTCAGTTCGCAACGGTTTTGCTTATATCTATCTGGCTTTATAAAAAAGACACACGAAAATGAATTGTCCTAAAATTGAAGCAATTCACCCTTAAACTGTTGAGCCTTTGGGATATTTCTGCAACATTTGGGGGTTAGGATGATAGTGAAAGGAGTGAAGGACTATGACATTACCATTTGAAAATGATACCAGCCGGATTGTAAAGCGGCTGGCGAAACAGAACATGAAAGCAAACCGGCGCACATCCATTTCCATCATGGCGGCCATATTGATCGCATCAACCTTTTTATGTTCGTTATGCACATTCGTCCAAAGCTATTGGAATCAAAGTGTGCAGCAGGAGATCGCAGCCTACGGTGATTGGGATGCACAGCTTTTGGAGATTCATGCCGGCCAGCTGGATTTGATTCAGAATAACGAAAATATCCAGACCATCATGGTAAAAGGAGATAATCAGACCGCCTTATTGCCAGCTGCATCCGGCCTGCCCTATCTTTTGATCCAAAACTGTGATGGAGCCTATTGGGGCGGTATGCGGGAAAAGAATCTGATCCTGCGCGGACGGGTTCCCCAGGCACCGGGAGAAATTGTCGTTGGAAAGGGCTTTTTCGAGCAAAATCCATCTGCTGAGATTGGAGACCGGCTGAACCTGGATTTGGGCGAACGCAGGAAAGGAAATACAACTGTGCATTTCCTTTCCCCCATTCAAAGCGGGGAAGAATTTGTGAAAACAGGAAAAGTGCAGTACACCATCGTTGGTGAGATTGATATGACTGTTTCCAGCGCATACAATGGCTGCCCTGCGTACGGATGGCTGGACACGGCCGCATTATCGGAGGACACAGGTGTCGTTGCTTATCTTCAAGTGACGCAGCCGCGAAAAGTCTATGAAATCATCCCGCAGATAGCAGAGGACATTGGCTTGCAGCCGGATGAATTTGGTGACTATCCCTTCCGTTACCACACAGCCCTGCTTGGGATGTATGGAATTTATGCGCCGGGACATTTCCTAAGCAGTGACCTTCCCAAACTTGCGCTTGCGCTCGGTTTGGTCATGGTAGCATCTATGGCGGTATTTGCCTATATCATTCGGGGCGCTTTTTCTATTTCTGCGAAACGCAAGGTAAAGGAGCTGGGAATCTTAAAATCTATTGGAATGACGCCTAGGCAGATCCGCATGATGATCGTATATGAGGCGCGCTGGCTGTCTGTGCTTCCCATTCTGGTTTCTGTGGGACTTGGATACCTTTTTTCCTATGGCGTATTGGCAGCATACTCTGACCTGACGCAAGAAGTGACTGGGAGCCGGATAACAGCTTCCTTTGCCCCGTGGGTCGCAGTGGTTTCCATGATTCTTTCGTTCCTGACGGTTCGCCTGGCTGCTTCTGGTCCTGCCCGGCAGATGGGAAAACTTCGCCCGATTGAAGCGGTCAAAGAAAGCTGGAGCAATCCTTCTTTGAAAAAATCAGTAAAGCATCCAATCCTGAAAAAGTGCTTTGGATTCCTTGGAAATATTTCTGCAAACTCCATGACGGCTAATAAGAGGCTGTTTCGTACCTGTACGGTAACGCTGAGTCTGTGTATGCTTTTGATGTTCAGTTTTCTGGCTGTTTTTTCCGTTTCAGATATTAACAATACAAAAGCAGAACAGGACAGCCACTTTAATGTCAATCTTACAATGGAGTCTGGTCAGAAAATAGAGCCAGCGCTTATGGATGAATTGAAGCAGCTGCCCCACATAGAGGAACAGGCCACCTATACGATGGCAAACTGTGCGATCTGGGTTTCAGAAAGTGAGCTGTCGGAAGAATTTCTGTCCTCTGGAGGATTTGGCACAAAAGCGGCTGGCGAGTATGTAGCAAAGCGCGATGGCCGCTACCGTATCCCATGTGTGTTGATCGGTCTGGAACAGGATGCCTATGAAGATTATCTCATGCAGTCAGGGGTGCCTTATTCTGAACAGGGTGCTGCGCTCATTGTCAATTCTGTTGTGAAAAATCCTGACTCCAGAGGTTATGAAGCCAAAAAAGATATGGTTCCATATCTAAAACTCAAAGAAGGTCAGTCTTTAGAAGTAACAGAGAAGTTCCTGGACTCCATTCAGGGGGATTACCGTTTTGATGTGACGGTGTCATCTGCACTTTCTGAAATGCCGGAGATTGGGCATAATATGGCCTTTTATACATTGCCCATTCTGGTGCCGATGGATCAATACTATGAGATTATCCGGAATTTCGGAGAAGATCGTGCAGTTTACAATTACAGGACTTACATGAATCTTCTCGTGGAAGATGGGCTGGATGCCGAAGTACAGGCGCAGGCAGAACAGATCTGCGGTACTTATCTGGGGACGAGTGATTTCTATACCTCCAGCAAGACACAGCGCGCTTTGGACAGAGAGCGGCTGACCGATGCGACCATGCTGATCGTTTACAGTCTGACTGCACTATTTGGTATCATTGGAATCTCATCGGCAGCAGTGGCGATCCTGAACAGTCTGTATCAGAGAAGAAAGGAATTTGCCATGCTGCGTTCTGTGGGGCTGGATAGAAAAGGTCTTGACCGTTTGCTGCATATAGAAGGGTTCTTCCTTGGAGGAAAGCCTTTGGTCATTGGATTGCCGATTCTGTTTTTGATCGCCGCAGTTTTGATGTGGATGCAGGATGTGACTTTTATGGAGTTCATTCAGGTATTTCCGTTATTAGGGCTGGCAGCCTATATTGTTCTGGTACTAATGGTCATCAGTGGGATTTACAGAATGGCTTCCAGAAGAATCCGCAGGGATATTATTGTAGAAGTCTTAAAGGATGAAAATGTGTAAGTCTTACTGCAAAATGAATTGTCCTAAAATTGAAGCAATTCACCATGGATTTTCATGCCATTTAGGACAATTCTGCAACATTTGCCCTTTACTCTTTACTCAACAAATTAAAGCACACTTATAACAGGAGAAAACACCATGAAAAAAATCAATTTTTGCAAAGCAACAACAATCATTTTAATAATCAATGTTATTTTATCTATTGTTTTATTTTTCGTTGTTCCTGATAATATAGCAATTCAATGGGCAGGTACATCCCCCAGAAATGCAGTAGATTCTTACTATATATTTTTAGTACCGGTATTGTCAGTGCTTTTTGCTTTTGCTGGAAAACCTATTTTTACAAGGTTCCTGTTTAGATTGTGGAATAGAACTAACGAGTATTTAGTGGCATACCTAAATTTGTGTCTGCAAGTTGTATTTCTTACTTGTGAAATCTATATCGGGTTATATAACTTATGTAATTTTAATGTTGCCATTAGTATAATTCTCATTGTGGAATTTATGATAAATGTGGTGATTGGATTGAAATTATTTCACAATCAATCTATCTAAAAAATCGTGTAGTATGTTTCGGCGGACAGTTATTTCTGGATGCCCGCTGTAAATTTTTTTGAAATGTCCGAGCGTTGTAACATTTCTCGGACATTTGGGTTTTATAATGATCTTATCAACAAAAGCAAGCGTATACATGAAGCAATGCAATAAAAAAGTTGCTTGTTCAATAAGAATATGAATTGTCCTAAAATTGAAGCAATTCACCATAGATTTTCATGCCATTTAGGACAATTCTGCAACATTTGCTCTTTACTCTATACTCAACAAATTAAGAAAGGCAGGTAACTGTTATGAAAATTTTGCAGACAACTGATCTTAAAAAATACTACGGCACAGAGCCGAACATTACCCGCGCCCTGGATGGCGTGAACTTCTCTGTGGAGGAGGGCGAATTTGTGGCGGTGGTCGGCACTTCCGGCTCCGGTAAGTCCACCCTGCTTCACATGATGGGCGGTTTGGATACCCCCACCTCCGGCAGCGTGATGGTGCGGGATAAGGAGCTGGCGAAGATGAACGACGAGCAGCTTACCATATTCCGCCGTCGCAATATCGGCTTTATTTTCCAGAACTACAATCTGGTGCCGATCCTAAATGTTCATGAGAACATCGTTTTGCCCGTGGAACTGGATGGGGATACGGTGGATCAGAAATTCATGGCGGATGTGGTGTCCATGCTGGGACTGGAGGATAAACTGAAAAATATGCCAAACAACCTCTCCGGTGGCCAGCAGCAGCGTGTGGCTATTGCCCGCGCTCTGGTGTCAAAGCCCGCTATCGTCCTTGCCGATGAACCCACCGGAAACCTGGACAGCAGGACCAGCGCCGATGTGCTGGGGCTTTTGCAGAGAACGAGTCGTGAATTTAACCAGACGCTGGTGATGATTACACATAACGACGCCATTGCCCAGCTTGCAGACCGTATCGTGCGGATCGAGGATGGCAGAATCGTTGGATAAAGGAGGTGGCAGATATGACATTGCCTTTTGAAAATGACACGGGACCGGTTATTAAAAGACTGGCGGCAAGGAGTATTCAGACGGACAAGCGGCGCAACCTGTTTGTGATCGTAACGATTGCTCTGGCGGCTGCTTTGATGGCAGCGATTTTCTGCGCAGGAGCGGGAAATGACAGAAAACTGGAGGCGGATCTCCGGGGACAGTATCAGGCGGTTGTGGTGAATTGTGACCGTGATACGATTGAAAGACTGAAAGACTGCCCGGAAGTGGAACGCTGGGGTCTTTCCCAGAATTACGGTTCCGCCCGCTATGGTGACAGCGTTCTGACTGTGGAGTATGCGGATGCCAACTGGATGGAATTGGGGAAGAAACCTTCCTTTACCGGGACGCTTCCGCAGGCTGCCAATGAAATTCTGGTAGAACGGGCATTTCTTGATTATTTTGAAATCCCCGCAGAAGTCGGGCAGACCATAGAAGTGAATCTTGGAAACGGAAAGCAGACCTATACCGTCAGCGGTATCATGGATGTGGAGAATGACTCCCGTATGTTCCAGCTTTATGTATCTGAAGCATTTGTGGAGGAGATGGCACAGGGAGAGCCGCTGTTTGAATTTCGGCTTCGTTATACCGGTGCTGATGATATGGAGCTGGAGCAGCTCAAGGCGGGTATTGCAGCATTCCTTTCCGCCAACGATGTGGAGGAGGATCAGATTTTTTACAGCTCCAACTATTTCGATATGCAAGGGTTTAAGACCGGTGTGATGAAATATTACATTCCGGTGGCAATCCTTTTGCTGGTTGCCTGTGCCGTGGTCATTTACAGTATCTTTTTCATTTCCGTAAAGGGCAAAATGCGGGAATATGGACGTCTGAAAGTAATCGGCACAACACCAAAACAGATCCGGCGGATCGTGCGGCGGGAGGGATTGCTGTTATCTCTTTGCGGTATCCCGCTGGGGCTTTTGGTTGGAGGGGCTATCGGGTTTGCTATTTTCCCGGCACATTGGAGCTGGATGGGCAATCTGCCCTATCTGGCTGCGACCGCAGCAGCCTGCGCCCTGACGGTATTTCTGTCCATTCATGCGCCTGTCCGCATGGCGGCGAGGGTATCCCCCATCGAAGCGGTCCGCTCCAGTGGTTATGAAACGGCAACAGACCGGAAGGATCAGAAAAACCACCGCATTACGCCGTTCTCCATGGCACAGATGAACTTTAGGCGGAGCAGGAAAAAGACGGTCATCACCCTGGTATCTCTCGGGTTGACGGGTGTGTTTCTGGTAACAGCCGCTACGGTACTCAACTCCATCAGTCCCGAAAAGATGGCGATAGAAGCCATGGGAGATCGCTGTAACTATGAGGTCAGCTGGATGGATTCGGGAGGCGCGGAAGGATTGCCTGCCATCGCGCGGGAAAATCCATTGACAGAAGAACTTCGTCAGGAGCTTCTTGCCATAGATGGTGTGGAATCTATCACCAGCCATGAAGTGACATCTGCAACGGTGAAATTCCCCCAGGAAAGTGTTGCATTAAAGTTTCCTGTATTTGACAGAGAGCAGATGGAACAATGGCTGCCGGAGGAAAATCTGGAACAGGGCAGCGCAGATTATGAGGAACTTGCCGCAAACAACGGTGTGGTCGTGACAGATTCGGAAGATCATCTTTTAAGTATGTTTTATGGCTATACGCCTGCTGTTGGGGATGTGCTGACCTTTGAATCCATGGACGGTAAGGCCATAGAAGTAACGGTCATGGGGATTGCGAAACCGTCAGTGACATCAGGCACCGGCGCATGGGGCCTGTTTACCCTTACAGAAGAACTGGCCGATCAGCTCTACCCGGACATTGAGAACAGAGAGGCTGTTTGGAATGTCCATACATCGGAGGACTCGGATGCGCTCAGGGCGTCTATTTTCAGCCTGCTGGAAAATCCGGTGCTGACGGTCTTTTCCAGAGCAGACCATGCGGCATCCCTGGAATCGCAGCTAAAGATGATGACCCGCGGTGTTTATCTGCTGCTGGCGTTCCTGTTTGTGTTCTCCATGGTAAATCTGGTCAACACCCTGATGACCAATCTACTGGCAAGGCAGCAGGAGCTTGGGATTTTGCAGTCTGTGGGAATGACCGGAAAGCAGGTTTCCCGTATGCTGATCGCAGAATGCCTGTGGTACGCAGGGGTTACGGTATTTTTGTCGGTTGGCATTGGCGGAATCCTGGGCTGGATTTTTGACTATGTGATCAGCAGCTTTAATATTTTTGGGGAACTGTCCTATCAATTCCCTTTGATGGAAACGGTTGTTTTTGTTCTGGCACTTTTGGTCGTGACCGGAATCTTCTCTTTGGTTGCTGTCCGTTACTCTAAACGGCTTTCCCTTGTAGAGCGGATCAAGACCATGGACTGACCAGAAGCGGCGGCTTCCGATGTGAAGCCGCCGCTTTGCTGACAGCAGAAATATAAGACTTAAAGGAGATGATCAAAATGACAGTACCATTTGAAAATGATACAGGAAATATTGTCAGGAAACTGGCAAGAAAAAGTTTGAAAAGCGAAAAACGCCGGAATTTGATGGTGGTGATCGCCGTTGCGCTGGCATCCTGTCTGATCTGTTTTTCGATTGTGATGGCTTTGTCTACCCGGCAGATAGAGAAAAATCATGTGGAGGATACCTATGAGGCGGTCTATACCAGAATTACCGAAGAAGATGTGTCCACCCTGAAGGGGCTGGATGACTTCTCAAGGGTAGGAGAGTATTACATGCTGGCTGTGGAACCTGCGGAGCAGGGATACAATGCCTCCTATATTTATTGTGATGAGGAAACGATGTATATTGCCCGTGACCAGATGAAGCTGCTGGAAGGCCGACTGCCCCAAAAGGAGGATGAGGTGGTGGTGAGCCGTTATTTCCTTTCCAACTATGGTGCAGACGCCGGGATTGGCGAAAAGGTTATGCTAAGCAGCGAGAGCTTTCACGGAGAATACACGGTGACTGGCATTATGGAAGGCTATAAGGAAAAAGAGGTAAATGGATCTTCCATCCTTCTTTCCAAAGAAGCCCTGAAAGGATGGAGCGGCTATGACCCCGCTGATTATCGTGCCTATGTGCATTTTAAGAATGAGCAGCAAATGGATGAAACAGAGCTGACTGCCCGCAGCCGGGAGATTGCCAAGGAATATCAGCTGGAAATGCCGATGATGAACCTCAGCTATATGAAGTTCTATAAGCAGCCTGTGAATGTCAGTATGCTGGCGCTGGTTGCCGGAATTGCAGTTCTGGTCATCATCGGAGGGTATGTTGTGATACAAAGTATCTTCCGAATTTCTATCAATGACAAAATCCAAAGTTATGGACAACTGCGGACTATCGGAACAACGCCAAAACAGATCCGCCGTATTGTCAAAAAAGAAGGCCGTTTCTTAGGATGGGCTGGCATTGGTATCGGTATTTTGCTGGGATGTGCAGCCGGGTTTGCGCTGTTTCCCCGTGGGTTTCATCTGCCATTTTATGTTGCTGCGATTGTTTTGACTGCACTGCTTGGCTGGTTTATGGTATCCATTGCGATCCGCAGACCGGTAAAGATTGCCGCCGGTATCTCCCCGATTGAAGCAGTCCGCTTTATCGGCAATCAGAGCGGAAAGACCCACACACATAAGAAGAATATGCGGTTAAATCCCCTCTCCATGGGAATTGCAAATTTCAGGCGTGACCGCAAAAAGACGATCAGTATCGTGGCTTCCCTGAGTCTGGGCGGGGTGATCCTTTTGGTGACAGCTTCTATTCTTTTGGTTCGTTCGCCGGAGCGGATCGCAAGACAGTATTTCCCGGATGGGGATTATAAAATCTATATCCATTCTGAAAAAACAGAATATGAGGTAATGTCGGAGGGAAATCCTTTGAATGAAGCGCTTCGGCAGGAAGTGCTGGCCGTAGACGGCGTAACAGATGTGATAGAGAATCGTCAGGCGGTTCATGTGCGGTTTGAAAATGAGGAGAGTTCTTCCGGCGGAATGTGTGATCTGTTGAGTGACCGAAACAGGGATCAGATGGAAGCGGCGCTTGTGTCCGGAACTTTACCTCAAGATTCCCATAGTATTGCACTCGATATGGAATATGCAGAAGATATGATCGGTGTAGATGTGGGGTCAGTTATAAAACTTACCATAGGGGATCAAGAGATTCCTGTCACTGTTTCCGGTCTGTTCATAAACGATGGGCTTAAAAATGGTCATGGTTCTCTGGCATTGGACAACACCTGCATGGTTGCAGCCAAAGAGCTGTTTCAGGAAGCAATGCCTATGATTGATTGTTTTGATTATTCCTGGAGCATTGTCAGCGATCCCCAAAAGGCGGAGCAGATTGAAAACAGTCTGAGTGCGATCATTTCTTCCGATCCGGATCTTGACTTGGATACTATTGGGATACATAAGGATTATGAGGAAATGGAAAACAGGGTCGTTTTTGGAGGGTTTCAGGCGCTGTCCTGGCTGGTATTCCTCTTTGGCGTGGTCAATCTTATCAATACAACCCTCTCCAATCAGATGTCCAGAAAGAGGGAAAACAGCGTCTTTCGCGCCATCGGTCTGACCAGAAAGCAGCTCTGCCAAATGACCATCTATGAGGGAATTTGCTATGCGTTTTCTGCTGCGCTGGCAACTCTGGCAGTCGGTCTCCCGATTGCAGTGATATCTGCCCGAAAATTCAGCGAAATGACTTTCCATGGAGCAATCATGCCATATTCCTTCCCCTTCCTGCAAATGGGGCTGTTCGTTCTGGTGCTGTTTGGCCTGGAGGTTATTCTGTCCTTCTGGACAATGCGCAGACAGAAAAATCAATCTCTTGTGGAAGAAATGCGAGCGATGGAATAACCATATAGGATCGGCGGGGTGGCGTGTGTTGCCCCGCTTTTTAAACTTGCTGTTATAGTCTGGTTTATGATTGACTTCTATTACGGTTAGTGATATATTTGTTACAGTAACCGTAATAAGGAGGCAGGTGTTATGCGAGACAATGCGAAAGGTGGTGCGCTCACAGAGGTGACATTCTTTATTTTGCTCTCCCTTTATACCCCGAAACATGGATATGCTGTCATGCAATTTATTGAAGATAGTACAAAAGGGCGGCTCACGCTGGGGGCAGGTACTTTATATGGTGCTTTGAACTCGTTGCAGGAAAAAGGCTGGATTGCACCTTTTGGAGATAGTGCGGGACGGAAAAAAGAATATCTCATTACAACACAAGGAAAAGAAATTGCAGAAAAGGAACTTATAAGGCTCAATGAACTTGTAGGAGTGGCAAATGGAATTATTGGAGGTGCAGTATGAGCAAAAAGTGTTATCGTTTCTTTGGCGGTTTGTTGACTGCCCAGGAACATTGGCTGAATAAAATGTCTGAAAAGGGCTATCGTCTGATTCGGGCGGAAAAAATGTTGTATGAATTTGAGGAGTGTAAACCGGATCAGGTAAAATACTGCGTGGAGTTTATCGGGCAAAAATCGAAGGCCAACGCATCCGATTATCATGAGTTTTTAGAGGGGATGGGTTACAAAGTATTTTATAAAAACATCAACCTGAACTACTCTGTTGGTAAAGTACGTCTACGGCCATGGGCTGAAAAAGGCGGACGCATAGCAACAAATGCCACCACCTTTAATCGGGAACTGTTGATTGTAGAAAAAGATAATGACGGTAAGCCGTTTGAACTTCATACTTCTTATGAGGACAAGGAAAACTATTACAGAAATCTGCGTAATCCGTGGTTGCTGATACTGCTTATGTTCGCAATATTTGCGGTTGTAAATCGCTCGGCAGTTTTTGGTGTACTTGCCCTGGTTTCTCTGATTCCTGTTCTCGTATATCAAACCCAGGTTGTGCAAAACAAACGCGAAGGCAAGACAAAAGAATGGTGAGGTGTTTATATCATGAATGAACGAGAAAAAACGATCCGACTATGGTTTGATATGTGGCTCAATCAGCAGGATATGGGCATTGATGATATTTTTACAGAAGATGTGATCTATACAGAAAGCTGGAGTCCCCAGTATAACAACCGAAAAACAGTAAAGCATTGGTTTCAGGAATGGAATACCCGTGGCAAGGTGGTCATTTGGGAAATCAAGCAATTTTTTCATAAGGGAGATCAAACGATTGTGGAGTGGTATTTCAAAAATGAAATGAACAATGGAAGTATAGAGGAATTTGATGGAATCTCGCTGGTTGAATGGACAGAGGATAATAAAATAAAGGCATTAAAAGAATTTGGGTGTAATCGCAATACCTATAATCCATACCAGGAAGGCGATACCCCTCAATTCAAAGCAGAAAAAGCGAATTGGTTTTGAATTGAGTGCTTATGGAGGTAAAATATGATGTATCGGACAGAATTAGTAGAAGGAATTACCGTGGAAAATGTAACAGAGAAAATCAATGCAAAAATAGAAGAAATGGAAAAGGAAAGCTATCGACTTGTTACGATGTCTTTTTGGGGAACCGAAAGAGCTGTACTGGTTTTCAAAAAAGGGTTAAAGGGTAGTTTGCTTTAACACATAGTTTGCTTTTGAACTGTCGTCTATGCTGCGTTGGCAGACTGGTAATCTCGACTATTCGTTAAAGGACTTTATTGTGGACTGTTCGAGCAAGCCATTGGGCTTTGAGGTGACAAATATGAAAGTATTGGTTAGTGCCTGTATTATGGGAGAGAACTGTAAATATAATGGGAAAAACAACAAAAATTCAGCAGCTATCCATTTTTTAAAAGATAAAGAAGTGATTTCTATCTGCCCGGAAGTATTAGCAGGAATGGAAACTCCCAGACCCTGCGCAGAAATTGTGAATGGGAGAGTAGTTGATGAAAACGGAAATGATGTTAGTTTAGAATATGATAAGGCAGTGGCAGTTGCATTATCGAAAATTCAGAATGAAGAGATTGATTTAGTTATATTACAATCCAGAAGCCCTACCTGTGGTGTTAATCAGATATATGATGGTAGCTTCACTGGAAAGTTAGTTTCTGGAATGGGTTTGTTTGCAAAGGCATTAAAACAAAAAGGATATCATGTCATTGATGTTGAAGAAATATAAGTTTACCATTTTTCATTTGTTGAGGGATAAGGTTCCTAAGGCATTAAGGCTACATTTTTTTATTCGCCTGATACAAATGTCAATGGGAGCATGAGCGACTACATTATAGAATAATATTTTTTTCACGGAGGCTGATATGAAAGAAAAAATATTGATAATAGAAGATGATCCGTTGATACGGAATGAATTGAAAACGCTGCTGCAAAGCAACGGCTATGAAACGGTGGTTCCGGAGAATTTTTCTGATGTGATCGACCGAATCAAAGCCGAGCAGCCACACTTGATTTTGCTGGACATCAAACTGCCGGGGACCAGTGGCTTTTCTCTCTGCACCGAGATTCGCACATTTTCCGAAGTGCCAATCATCTTTGTGACAAGCTGCAACACGGATATGGACGAGCTGAATAGCATCATGCTGGGTGGAGACGCTTTTATCACGAAGCCCTATAACACAGCAATCCTGCTTGCGAAAATTGCTTCTCTGCTGAAGAAAGCCTATCCCGCACAGCAACGGGAGCAGATCGTCTATGGAGATGCGGTGCTGCATCTGGAATCCAGCAGTTTGGACTATAATGGACGGAGCGTAGAACTTACTAAGAACGAATTGAAAATTCTCTATTACCTGTTCAAGAACGGTGGAAAAATCTGTTCTCGCGGAGATATGATTGAGTATTTGTGGGACAATCAGCTATATGTGGATGACAATGCTTTGAGCGTCAATATCAACCGCATCCGGGAAAAACTGGCGGGCATCGGTCTGACGGATTTTATCAAGACAAAGCACCGACAGGGGTACACGATATGAACAGCAGACGATATTGGAAAAACAGGCTGCCATTTCTGCTGACGAACCTTGTTTGTATGGCTGCACTCACTGTATTTTTGCTGGTGTGCGGCAATTCGGTTTCCGCAGTAGTATTGATCCTGATTGTATGGGCATTGATTTTGCTGATGGGACTTGTCCTCACTTACTGGAAACGAAAGCGGCAGATGAAAAAACTTCTGGATATGGCAGAGCAGCTCTCTGAGAGATACCTTATTTCCGAAGTGATGGAGCTGCAGGAACAGGCTGAGGATCAGGTTTACTATCAGCTTTTGAAAATGGCTGGAAAATCCATGTTGGAGCAGATCGGGGAGGTCGAGCGGGAACGCCTGGAGTACAAGGAATACATTGAACAATGGATTCACGAAATCAAAACGCCCATTACTGCCATGAAACTTCTATGTGAAAACCATCGGATGGACTGGACAAAGGAACTTCTGCTGGAACTGGAAAAGACCAACCGCTTTACCGAACAGGCTCTTTATTATGCCCGCAGTGAGCATACAGAGAAAGATTATTCTGTCCGGGAAATGGCACTGTCCCAAGTGGTGCATCAGGCGATTGCAGATAATAAATATCTGCTGCTCCAAAGTGGTATGCGTCTGGAAGTGGAGGAAATGCAGGACACGGTTTATTCAGATGAAAAGTGGGTGCGCTTTATTCTGAACCAACTGATTGCCAATGCGGTCAAGTATCGTACGGAACAGCCGGTTCTCCGCATTTCTACTCATAAACGGCAGGATCAGGTTGTTCTTGTCGTGGAGGACAATGGAATCGGGATTGCTGCGTCCGATCTGCCCCGTATTTTTGAAAAGGGATTTACAGGTCAGAATGGTCGTCTGATTCAGCAATCCACAGGAATTGGTCTGTATCTGTGCAAACGGCTCTGTGAAAAGCTGGGCATTGGTATTACGGCAGAGTCGTCGGAACATGGCACAGTTATTACCCTTTCTTTTCACATCAACTGTCTGATTCATGAAGTGCAGAGCTGAGAAGCGTTCTGCACTTCTTACATTTTTGTTAGAACTTTGTAAGAAAATTTGATACAAACGAAGCTGCTCTTATTTTACAATAGAGATCAGAGGTGATAACAATGAAAGAAATTTTGAAACTGGATCATATCCAAAAATATTACGGAAATGGCGGGAATGTTACAAAAGCAATTCAGGACATCAGCTTTTCCGTTCAAGAGGGAGAATTTGTAGGAATCATGGGAGCATCCGGTTCCGGCAAGACCACCCTGCTCAACTGTATTTCCACCATTGATACGGTCAGTGCGGGACATATCTATCTGGATGGAACCGATGTGACGGAAATCAATGAAAAACAGATTGCCCGGTTTCGCCGGGAAAATCTTGGATTTGTGTTCCAGGATTTTAACCTGCTGGACACGCTGACCATTTCGGAAAACATAGCCCTGGCGCTGACCATTAACAAGGTTCCCACAGGCGAGATTGATGGGCGGGTGCGGGAAATGGCCGGAAAGCTGAATATCACGGATATTCTGGATAAGTACCCCTATCAGGTGTCCGGCGGCCAGAAGCAGCGGTGCGCCTGTGCCAGAGCCATTATTAACCAGCCTAAGCTGATTTTGGCGGATGAACCCACCGGTGCGTTAGACAGTCACTCGTCCCAGATGCTGCTCTCGACGATCCAGAGTATCAACGAAGATCTCGGAGCCACGATCCTGATGGTGACACACGATGCTTTCTCGGCAAGCTATGCCAATCGTATTCTCTTTATGAGGGACGGTGCGATCTTTACGGAAATCCGTAAGGGTGGTGATTCCCGCAGGACTTTCTTTGAAAAAATCTTGGATGTCCTCACCATGATGGGAGGGGGCATGAGCGATGTACGCTAAATTGATTTTTAGAAATGCGAAACGCTCTGCAAAGGACTATCTGATCTATATTGTTACCTTGACGATCTGCGTTACTTTGTTTTATGCGTTCCTATCCATATCAAGCAGCTACTACCAGCCAGATATTGGAACTGCTTATGAAATTACAGCGTTTAGTGATGGTATCAAATTGGCGGTCTGTGCGATCACGCTGTTGTTATTGTTCCTGATACGCTATGTAAACAGCTATATGCTGCGGCGCAAGCAAAAGGAATTTGCCGTACAATCTATTATGGGGATGGAGCAAAAAACAATCGGCTGGCTCTTTTTTGCAGAAACTTTTTTGATGGGGGCTATATCTATTGCTCTTGGTGTGTTGTGTTCGCAATTTATGTCCGCTATGCTGCTGGTTTCCTATGGTCATAGTTATGAGCTGACATGGACACTGTTCCCTGATACCGTTCTTTGGACAGTCGGCTTTTTCACAATCAGTTTTTTCGTGGTTGGACTGTTCAATGTCCGTACTATTCGTAAGATCAAGATTATTGATATGCTGTCTGCGGACAGACAAAATGAACCTGATTTGAAGAAGAGCCGGTTTATACCGACAATCCTTGTGATCTACTTGGTGCTTTCTATATGGATGTTGGAAACAGGGATTCAAAAGATGATCTTTTTCTTTGATCCACGATTTGCTTTTCCTCTCCACATCTTGTTTTGGGGAAATATCATTTTTCCGGCGCTCACCCTGCTGTGGTCGTTCGTTTGGCTGCTCAAAAAGAAAGTATGGACATTGCAAACTTTGCTTATCGGTCTCTTAGCCTGCGCAGTTCCAAATACTGTACTTGCAGCTCTCGTACCGGTTTTTGAAAGCAAGTATTATCTAACTCTGGGCGCTGGTACAATCAATCAATATTTGCTGTTCGTTGTTGCAGATTTACTTTTTTTGACATGCGGAATTATTTATCTGTCCAGCAGCGCGATCGTTGCATGGAAAAGCAAATCCCCTGCACACAGGTATCAAGGTAATAACCTGTTTTTCTTTGGACAGATCATATCCAAGCTCACAACAACGACAAAAACAATGACCTTGATTTGCATTACGCTGACAATAGCCATTCTTATGTTCATTATCGCACCAGTACTGACAGAATGGAGTACGGGGTATTTGGATAGCCGATCCATGTATGATGTTCAGATCAATTCCCGATATAATGATGTGTACGAAAAAAACGACTTGCCAACAGGCGATTATGAAGTGGTCACAGATTTTTTGACGGAAGAAGGAATTGCGGTAAGCGCAGACTGTGCCTTTAGCCTTTATCTTCCAAATTGTGAAGATTTTCATGACCGTGTAAAACATGAATTTCCTGTGGTTGCTATTTCTCTTAGTGATTATAATGCTATCAGGGAAATGCTGGGATATGAGGCTATTACGCTTGAAGAAAATGAGTTTACGACCCAATGGCATACAACTGCAACAACGGATGAACAAGAAGAATTTATACGCAGTCATGCAGTGGTAGATACCGATGTAGGAAGGTTAACACTTTCTGAACAGGCCAGTTATCAAGAGGCAATGGGCGAAACCTTATACAATTCCTATACACAAGTTGTATATGTATTTCCAGATAGTGTTTGTCAAAACCTTCTTTCTGTCAAGCGGAACCGTTATATCCAGACATCAAAAGAACTTTCCTACTCAAATGCAGCGGCCTTAGAAAACAGGTTTATAAAGGTCTATCCAGAACTTTCGGAAAAGGGTGTTGGGTATTCCATTCGATTGAGTACGCTGCAAATCAATGAAACAAAGGGTATGAACTTCATTCTAAAGACAGCGATGATTTATGGTGCTGTGGTTTTAATGGTAATGTGCCTCACAATACTTTCTTTGCAGCAACTCTTAGATGCAGGAAAATATAAATATCGTTTTGGAGTTTTGCGTAAATTGGGGACAGAGGAATCCGATATAAAGAAATTGATGCGAAAACAGCTTAGAGTGTGGTTTGGTTTACCGATTACAGTAGCGGTTATTGTATCCTTCGTTGTGGTAGCTTACTTTATTCAATCTGTCTCAAATGAGATCGCTTCTTATATTGGGTTTGATAAATTGCTCCTGCAAGTGGGCATTACGGTCGCTGTACTTATTTTGCTTTTGGTTTGCTATTATATCAGCACATGGATATTATTCAGCAAATCCACATCTAATTCAGATTGAGGGGGTGTGATGATGTACTGGAAGTTAGCAATTCAAAATATTCGCAGAAGCCTGCGGGATTATATCATTTACTTTGTGACGCTTACCTTGACTGCGGCATTGATGTACTCATTTTTGGCATTGGGCTTTTCATCAGATGTTCTTGCTATGGCAGAAAATATGTCGATGCTGACGACTGGAATTTTGCTTATGTCAGCTCTGGTTGCTTTTATGTCCTCGTTTGTGATCGGTTATGCGATCCGCTTTATGCTGGGACGACGGAAAAAGGAGTTTGCAACCTACGAATTGATTGGCATGGAAGCAAAGACAGTACGGAATTTGTTCCTTGCTGAAAACAGTATCATCGGCACTGGGGCCTTTCTGCTTGGTTCTTTGGTTGGCACAGGGCTTTCCGGTTTGCTGAATCAGGTGGTAAAAAATATCTTTGAGGTGCCGCATACCTATCAGGTTTCCTTTTCTCTCCAGGCATGGGCAGTAACATTTTTGTTTTTTGCCTTGATGTATGGTTTTGGGATGCTCCGAGCAGCAAAGATTATCCGGCATCAGAAAGTAATCGATTTGCTGTATGATAACCGCAAGAATGAAGAATACCGTTTCAAATCATTCCGCCATAGTCTTTTGGTAGTATTGCTCTCAATCGCTGCAATGGTTGCAGGCGTGATTTTGCTTGGGCGGATGCTTCAGACACAAACCAATGAAGCATTTTTGTACCTTGGCGGAGCCTGCCTGCTCATTCTGGTGGGTGTTTACGAGCTGCATCGCCAGATTCCGCTTTTGCTGCACCGATTTGCAAAACAAAATCTGCGCCATAAGTACAAAGAAGAAAATCTGTTCTTCCTGGGGCAGATTGGGCGGCGCATCCATTCTGCTGGCCGGACAATGGCTGTGGTGGCGATTCTTTTAACCATATCCCTGGCAACCATGTTTGTGGGGCTTACAATGGGAGCAGGCTACAAAGCCAACATGAAAGCCTATTATCCCTATGATGCAGGCGTGGCGATTGATGCACCTTTGGAAAAATCCAACATGGATTCCATCGTTTCCTTTACAGAGGAGCATTGTGGAGTCGAGGATTCTGTGAGCTATTATCTGTATGCGGTTCCTGAAAAACCGATTGAAGCCTTGTCCTTGTCCGACTATAACCATCTGCGTGAAATCCTGGGGCTTTCTCCTGTTGTCATGGGCAACAACGAATTTTTGGTTCATTGTGATACATGGAACTATATGGACGGAATCCGGCAGGGCTTGAAGCAGCAGCCGGAGATCACATTAAATGGTCGAACCTTGACTATTGCAGAGACACCAATCCTGACGGAGCCGATGGAGCAGTATCAAATGGCCGGAACGAAGGGATATGTACTTGTTCTGCCGGATGAAGCAGCTTCACAATTAGTCGGAGAAAAAATCCGTCTGGCGATGAAACTGGAAGATGGCGGATACCCGGAATTGAAAAGCGACTTGAAGCAATTCCTGAACAGTGGGAAATGGCAGCCGGAATTGCAGTCCGGTCAACAGCTCCCGGAAAAAGTAACGCTGGGTGTTACAGTAAAGGCGTGGGGTGTTGCCAATTCGCTGACTGGATTTACAGCCATTTCGTTCTGCGGATTGTATTTAAGCATTATTTTTATCATCCTATCCTGCTCGGTTCTTGCATTTGAGCAGCTTTCTGCCATAGACAAAAACCAGAAGAATTATGCAGTCATTGACCGTTTGGGTGTACCGGGCCACAGGCAGGCTTCCCTGATTCGCAGGGAACTGTCCACAGTCTTTTTGATCCCACTGCTATTCCCTCTTTTACTGACGGTTTTGCTGATCACAGGGGCACAGTTCTTTTTCGGAGAAGCAATCTTGCAGCAGGGACTTGTACCTCTTTATGGTCTGGTGACGATCCTGCTATTCTGTGCAATCTACCTGACCTATTTTGGTGCAACAATGTTCTTATTCAAACGGGTTATTCTTCGGCCTGAAATGAGATAAAAATTGAATTGCTACAAAAATGAAGCAATTCCGCCTGTTTTCTTGCCGAAAAAGAAAGTAGTTAGGAGATTTCTGCAACATTTGGCCTTTATCATAGAGTAATAAATTAGAAATGCTGATACCTTACACTATGCAAAGGAGTGGATTACTATGGCAAACAAAGAAAAGCGCTTTGAAACAATCTATACACAGGGAACTTCCTTGAGTATTGTTGTAGACACCGAAACAGGTGTAAACTACCTTGTCCATGATACGGGGATTACCCCTTTGCTGGATAAAAACGGAACAGTCGTTATTACTGAAATAAACAAGTAAACTTTATATTGGTTGCAGGGTATCAGCATTCTAATTACGAATAAGGGAGGGACATATGGGAAAAATCTTTGTATTGTCGGTAACAGACCATGAAGAATACATACTTAGCAGAATTATGGAGATTATTGCAGCCGAGCCAGGATTTGACCATATTGTGTCATCTCACCCTTGTAATACTCTTGTTTTTCCGGGATTGGAGCTTCGCCTGAAGGAGAGAACGGTACACCGAAACGGCGAGTTAATTTCTATGACCCATCGGGAATTTGCGACATTGGTATACTTGGCAAACCACCCGTCCTGGGTATTTTCTGCCGGGCAGATTTATGAAGAAGTGTGGGGTGAGGATGGTGAAAACTGCGGAACAGCCGTTGCCAGCGTCATTGGTCAGATCCGCAGAAAACTGACACCGGATATGCCGAAAGCGGGTTATATCCGTACTGTTTTGGGGAGCGGATACAAATTTGAAGTTCCGCAGGGTATGGCAGAATAGAACAATCAAATATATATTAGCTGCGCACATTATGAAGCAGCCAAAAGCGGGAAACCTTTATGATGGGTCTCCTGCTTTTTGTTTTCATAAAAATAGTGTGTGATTGTTGAGAATAGGCGTCATATAGGCGTAAAGGATATGTATAAAGCAAAAAGGAGGCATTACATATGCTTATTGGCGTTGATCATGGCAACAAACAAATTAAAACGGTTCATTGCAACCCCTTTGTGTCCGGTCTTAAGCAGAGTGTCACCCGTCCCTTTGGACAGAATGTGCTGAGGTATCAGAATACCTACTATACGCTGTCTACTGAGCGGATTCCTTATCGGAAAGATAAAACGGAGGACGATCGCTTCTTTATCCTGACCCTATTTGCTCTGGCTGGTGAGATTGAAGCGAGGGGAGCATATTCCTCGGAGGTTCAGCGTATCCAACTGGCAGTAGGGTTGCCGCCGGCACACTTTGGCGCCCAGGTGGAGCGGTTTATACAATACTTTGGGCAGCGGGGAATGGTAGAATTTGAGGTGCAGGGCAAGCCGTATTCCATCTATATTGAAGATGTGGCCTGCTTTCCACAGGCATATGCAGCGGCGGCCACCATGCTTCACACGCTTGTTGAAGAGCCAAAGGCGGTAATTTTGGATATTGGTGGGTTTACTGCTGACTATCTGCTGATGAAAAACGGAGAGATTGATCTTACCTCCTGTGATTCGTTAGAAAATGGCGTGATCCTGTTGTACAATAAGGTGCGTTCAAAGGTGAATTCGGAGCTGGATCTGTTGTTGGATGAAGGAGATGTGGATGCCATACTGATGGGAAAAAAGACTCAATATCCGGATGCAGCCATACGGCTGACAGAACAGATGGCGCAGGAATTTATCAATGACCTGTTCAGCACGTTGCGGGAGCGAATGTTGGACTTGCAATATTGCAAGGTAGTATTTGTAGGCGGCGGTGCCATTCTTTTGAAGCGGCAGATCGAAACTTCGGGCAAGGTGGGAGCACCATTCTTCGTATCGAAAATCAATGCAAATGCGGATGGCTATGAGTATCTGTACCGGATTGAAACAGCAGGCAGGTGATGGTATGGGCGAGAAAAAAGAACGAGGACGGTTTACGCTGCGCTTTAATGAGGGCGATCCCATACACGAGACGGCCATTGGATTACTGGAATTGCAGAGTCCCCGCACAAAAGCGCAATATGTGGCAAATGCAGTGGTCTACTATAATGAGCACTTTGGGCAAGAGCCACAGCCGCTAAATGCTTCAATCATCAGCAAAGAAGCGGTGGTGGCTATTGTCAAAGAGATTTTGCGGCAGGAAGGTATGGGACAGGAAAAAGCAAAAGAGCAGATTCCCACAGCCAGATTGGTGGAGAAGCCTGCAGCGCCTGTGATGCTTTCGACTGCACAGGAAGTGGACGATGATCCGGAAATGGACGATAGGACACGCAGCCTGATTGCCAGTACTTTATCTGCGTTCCGCAGCAGGGGATAATCAAAAGAGGCATGGGAGCCAGTGATGCTCCTATGCCTCTTCCTGTATGGCCGCGATAAAACTGTCTAAAATATCTTCAAAATGCCTGTATTGTTTGGGCGTTAGTGTGGAAATCTTCTTCATAAGAAGAGAAGAATCTGCTTCTGTGATGACGCCTCGCAACAAATACTCGGTGCTGATGTGAAGTGCATCACAGACTTTGAGGATTGTCTCAGGCCGCATAGCCTTTTGCCCCAGTTCTGCGGTGGAGATGGTCTGTGGTGTGACATGAGCCAGCTCTGCCAGAGTTTCTTGGGTCATATTCAGTTGTTTCCTCCGGTCGAAGATCCGTTTACCCATATCTTTCAATAGATTTTCCATGCGTCACCTCCATGCTATAGTTACATTTTATCCGCTATGACATGGATTATTAAGCGGTCATGGTTGATTTATCTCGTCCATGGCAAGTATAATATGCAGAGGAGTATGACGGGAAAGGAGAACCATATGAACAGTTTTTCGTGTGTGATTACAGGCCACAGGCCGACCAGATTTAAGTTCAAATATAATGAAAAGGATAAACGCTGCCAACGGATTAAAAAGTGTCTGCAGGAGCAACTCATACGACTTTATAACCAGGGAGTACGATGCTTTTGGGTTGGAGGAGCAATGGGCGCTGATATGTGGGCAGCGGAGATACTGCTGCGCATGAAAGAACAGCAAACATATCAAGATGTGGAATTGTGCTTGGCACTCCCTTTTGAGGGTTACGATTCAGACTGGGATGACTGGCACCGAAAGAGGATGGATTTTATTCGCAGATATGCTGAAAAGGTCTTAATACTGTGTGAAACGCCATCAAGTGAAAGCTATAAGAAACGCAATTACTATATGGTGGAGCAGGCCGGATATATGATAGCTGTCTATGATAATGCACACAATATGCGGTCTGGAACCCAGCAGGCGGTCAACTACGCCAAGAAGAAAGGACTCCAAATCATTTATATCCATCCAGATACAGCCCAGGTAACAGCGGAAGATATAACTAAAAAATAAAGGAAGGGCTCTAAAGCGGGACACTGAGAGAGGTTGAAAAGCAGTGTGTCCGTTTTAGAGCCTGTTTTGTCATATAATGTCGAATGATTTTCTTTTTACTCGAAAGAGACTCCAATGCAACTCCAAAAGTTTCCGAAAACTGTCAGTTACACTGTAATTATGGCAGTGATCCCAAAACCAATGAAAACTCGATAAGTGGAGGTGGGGGTATGAGATCAGTACAGTATCCAATGAAAATCGGAAGAAGAGGGTGGTCTTTATCCTGACAATAAGGATGAAGGCCGCCTTTTGTTTTAATTTCATAGATTCATAGAATAGTTGAAATAGCATTTGAAAAAAGTATTATTTCACAATTTAACAATTATCAGCAGGGCGGCAGCGTTGCGCTGCCATATCGCGAAAGAAAGGGGATGATGCAGGCCGCCTGTGTGCCGTCCGCATAACTGCGGACAGGGAGTAACGATGTTATGGAAAAAGGATTCCACAACATCGAGCAGTTCATTGCTTTCATAACTCCAGGACACACGGCTTTTCATGAACGGCTCTCAATAGGGGTATATCGTCGAGGCAGGACGAGAGAGTTTTCTCCACATAAAGAAAAACCTCCACCTGCTCGGATGGTATCTATTGAACTGCTCGATGCAGCAATTCAGGGAACAGCTGGTTTTGTCCATTGGTACAAAGCTGGCTGTTTTTGTTTATCACAGCCAGGTTTTGTCCGGTGCAGGTCACCGCCAGAAGCTCAGGAAATTCATAGAAATTCTTGAGACTTTTGGAGGTAAAGCCATGTGGCAACGGAACAATGGACAGGCAGAAGATGACCTGCAATTCAGATTTACAGCATATTTGGTGTCGGCGGTCAAGCGCCGCAGAAAAGATTATTTAATCCAGCTTTATAAGCGCAGCAGCATAGAGAGTAGTTCGGAAGTGGTTTACGAATCCGAACCCAGCTCAGAGGAAGTGGTTTTAGACAAATTGCCGCTTATGGATGTCATTGAAAATGGAGCGCTTCTGGAGGCACTTCAGAAACTCAATGAACGGGAGCGCCAGATCTTTCTGGCTCGAACGCTGGAGGAAGAAGATTTTGAGACTTTGGGAGTAAAGTTTGAACTTTCCTACAAGGGGGCAGCTGCACTTTACTACAGGACGATCCAGAAAATCAGAAAGAGCATTGAAGGAGGTGACAAGAGATGAATTTTGAATGCCTGCTTCTCAGCGCCAAGGCGGGAAACGAGAATGCCATTACGACGATTTTACAGATGTATCGTCCATTGCTGTTAAAGTATGCCATTATAGATGGTGTGCTGGATGAGGATCTGTACCAGGAATTGAGCATTATTTTGTTGAAGGCGATTAAACTGTTTAAGATTTAAGTCAATGAGAAAGGCTCCGAGATCATTATGGCCTCGGAGCCTTTCTTGCTGACTTAAAATGGAGAACTGTTAAATTTGTATCCGCTGCCCAGTACAGTCCGGATATAACCGCCCTTCGGCGTATCCGGTGTCAACTTGCGTCGGATTTGGCCGATTACGCTGGCAACAGCGGTACCGCAGTGTTCACCGTCCGCAGCCCACACAGCCTCATAGATTTGGCTGGCAGAAAAGACCCAGCCAGGATGGCGAGCCAGATAAGCAAGGACAGCAAACTCATGGTGAGTCAGAGTAACAAGTTGACCGCTGCAGGATACCGTCTGCTCCTTTAGCCGAATTTCAAGGTGTGGAAAGGAGAGGCTGGCGTTAGAGGGTGGGAGAGCAATATGGTCAAGCTCTGGCTCGTCTGCAATAATTTCCATAATTTTGTTGAGTATATGTTCTTCGTGGTCAGAAATGGACACTATCAAGAGTTTTCCCATATTGTGTATCCTCTCCTGTATGCTTGTATTTAGTGTCCGATGACTTTTCCTTTTGTCAGCGAACATAGGGCTTTCGTTACAGTAAAATTAGGTTATTGTTTTAGTACGACTTTCGGCTATGGATATTTCCTTATGAAGATGTATTGCCATAAACAGCGTGATTACTACGGAAATTATATCTGCAATGGGTTGGGCATATAGGATTCCGTTCATTCCCCATACCATAGGCAGCAGCAAAATGACAGGAACAAAGCAGATACCTTGTCTGCATGATCCCAAAAAGAAACCTGCCGCTCCCTTGCCCAGAGCAAGAAATAGAGAGGAGTATACCGTGTAGAAACCGAAAAAAATGAATGTAAGACCGTTCGCAAACAGAGATTTTTGACCGGCTAAAATCATTTGAACATCTCCCTCGGTAAATTGAGAGATAATCTGCGTGGAGAAAGCAGCCATCACCAAGCCCACGACTAAGCAGAAACTTGTAGACCAAATGATTGAGGTTTTGATTGCTTCGCGTAGACGATCAAATTTCTTTGCCCCATAGCTGAATCCGGCAATAGGCTGAAACCCTTTCAGAAATCCAAAGACAACAAGCGTTCCCATAGAAGTAATTCGCGTGACCGCCCCCATGCCTGCAATAACCGAATCGCCATAATCGCTGGCTGCACGGTTAATCAGAGCAATAGAAAGACTTGTAAGCAACTGGAATACCAAAGTAGGTACACCGATTTTCAAGATTTCCGCCATCATTTGCCCATTTGGAGAAAATGCTTTTAAGCTGAAAGAAAATGCACTTCTTTTTCTCAGAATGTATGTGAGATAAACAAGTGTAGATACTAGCTGAGAAATCGCAGTGGCGATTGCTGCACCGGCAACCCCCATGTTGAAAGTGTAAATAAACAGAGGGTCTAATCCGATATTCAACACAGCGCCCAACAGTAACGCACACATAGTTGTCTTTGCTGCACCTTCACTGCTTACAATATTGTTCATGGTTACATTAAACACATTGAAAACACAGGACAATATATAAATTCTTGAATATGTCAGAGCATACGGCATGATAGTTTCTGTCGCGCCTAACATAGTTAAAATTGGTTTAAGGAAGATTGTAGAGAAAAGGATGATAATAGCACCAATCAGAAGGCTGCTATACAGAGCGGTACTTGCCACCTTATTGGCAGTATCCTTATCGCCTCGTCCCAGAAGTCTTGACAGGTAGGATGCAGCACCGTTGCCAAACATTAGTCCCAATCCAACTACGACTTGTCCTAACGGGAAAACGATGGAAATGGCTCCCATTTGACTTTTTCCCAGTCCGCTCACAAAATAGGCATCCACCAGATTATATAGGGCATTGATTAACATCCCAATCATAATCGGCACGCCAAGCGACATCAGAGCTTTGGGGATAGGCGCACTGCCCAAAAGCTCAAGTTTGTTGTTATGTTCACTCATTGTTAATACTCCTTTCGCACTTTGAAGATGTAAATTATAGTGGTATAAATTACAGTATACTGCTGAATGAATATACTACTATAATTTATAGTAGATGTCAAGAGGAGAGAAGCGATTTCCCTTGACAAAAAGTATAAAATCTACTACTATAATTTATAGCGACTTTGACGGTAATATTTTATGCAGAGAACATAGCGAAAGGGCGTGATCCACATGGCTACCATAGATTTAATCGTGTTGGGAATTTTGAAAAAGGATCCAATGAGTGCCTACGATATTCAAAAATTAGTAGAATATAGAAAAATATCAAAATGGGTAAAAATCAGTACCCCGTCTATTTATAAAAAAGCAATTCAGTTGGAAGAAAAAGGGCTAATCCGAGGCGAAATCGTAAAGGAAGGAAAGATGCCAGAAAAAGCAATTTACTCCCTAACGGAAGCCGGAGAAGCAGAATTTGAACGCCTCATGTTTGAGATTTCCGCAAAGCCGATTAACATTTTTCTTGACTTCAACGCTGTTATTGTAAATTTGGACTCCTTGCCGCCCGAAAAACAAAAGTCGTGCATAGCAGAGATTCAGGAAAATATTAGTGTCTTAAAATCCTATCTGGAAGATAATATACGGGAAAAAGAAAACACCCCCAGCATTCCGGAAACAGGTATGGCCGTCTTGCGTCAGCAGTATGTATTGGTGGAAGCAATCCAAGCATGGATTAGTTCTTTAAATATTATCTGAAGCCAGTATTCTTACAGGGATTATAGTTGATTGAGTTATAGTGTCCATGCTTTATGAAAAATAAGAAAGGCTTCGAGATCATTACGGCCTCGAAGCCTTTCTTGCTGTCTTAAAAGGGGGAACTGTTAAACTTATATCCGCTGCCCAGTACGGTGCGGATATAACCGCCCTTCGGTGTGTCCGGCGTCAGCTTGCGACGGATCTGACCGATTACACTGGCAACTGCAGTGCCACAGTGCTCACTATCTTTGCGCCATATAGCTTCATAGATTTGATGAGCGGAAAATACCCAACCTGGATGTCGAGCCAGATATGTAAGGACTGAAAATTCATGGTAAGTCAAAGCGATGAGAGTACTGTTGCAATATACGGTTTGCTCCTTTAGCCGAATTTCAAGACCAGGGAAGGAAAGTGCAGACTGAGGGAGGGATGGTGCAAGGTGGATAAACTCTGGCTCATCCGCAATAAGCTCCATAATTTTGTTGAGTATATGTTCTTCGTGGTCAGTAACGGACAGAATCAGAAGTTTGCCCATTTTGCTCACATCCTTTCTCATATGTTATTTTTGCGATATTTCACTCCGAAGTCCTCAGCCGTTCCACCACAGTTCCCTTATTAAAGAAGTGGAGAACGATCAGCGGAATAACCGCAGCCAGCAGCAGATAAAGCACACCAATGACCAGAACAGGAACCAATGTAATGTTCAGAGTAAAGAACCACATGGAGGGGCCATTCAATGCGCTCTTTAGCACTGTGACTGCCAAGATCGCTGCGACTGCTCCGCCGATAATGTCCGCACCTATGGCATAATAGATGCCCTCATAGACCATCAGGCGGCGAAGCTGCTTGCCGGTCATACCGATGCTCTGCATGGTAGCAAACTCGTGGCGGCGGGTAATGATGTTGGTAATGATCATGTTGGTAAAGTTGATCAGTCCCGCAAAGGCCATGATACATCCAATCAGACCGCCGATAACCAGAATCATACTGCGAACCGAATCAAGCTGCTCTTTCAACAACTTGGTGGAAGTATAGGCAACCGAAGAATTTTCGCTCACATAGCTGCTCAAAAATTCTTCCATCTGCGGCTGCAAGGCTTCATCCACATTGAATCCATAAGTCAGCAGCGTGGGAGCGTCATAGATTTCCTTAAATACAGTGTCCGGCAGATATACAAAAGGAGCATCAGCGCCGATATGCACCTGGGCGGTGGTGCCTGTGGGCGTTTCGGTTTCTGTTCCCACGAGGATCGCTTTTGCAAGGATGGTGCTGGTTTTGACCAGTTCACCATCCTTGTAGAAGGAAATGCTCTCTCCAACCTGTAACTGATCGGTCAGCGGAGTGTTCTTTGGTTCCTCCGTCAGTTTGTCGATGGGGCAGCCAATAATGACATATTCTCCGGTAGCCATTTTCTGCGTTAAGGTTTCAGTATCCTTCTCGCCTTCAAAAATACGCATATCCGCCCAGAAATTCTCGGAGGCACCCATCACATTACCAAAATAGCGCCTTTCGGTATCAGAACTTGTGTACAGGCTGTATCCCTGATAGCTTTGATTTACGACGCCTTCTTCCTCATGGAATAGCTCTATGCCGCTTAAATCTTCAAACCCATAGTCAACCAACACATTTCTATCGTCTTTTGTATTTCGGTAAAGATAGCGTTCATCCTCAACTCCGGGCTGTCCGGCAATCAGATCCACCGCCTGCTGTGAGAGCGTATCTTCATGGTGCTGAACGCTTTCCATTACATTAAATGCGGCGGAGTTATAGACATTAAAATCTGTTCTGGTAACACGATTTACCCACTTTTCTTCATCAAGGCTTTGCGTCACGATGATGATAGAGTTAAACAGAACGATGCACAGAAGCAGAGAAATAATGATGAACGCTGAGCGCCGGCGATTGCGCCCCAGATTGGATAAGGCCATACGGGACAGCTTTACTCCATTGGTTCGCTTTGCGGTTCTCTTTTTATAGGCGTTCTGCTCTGTGTAACGAATCGCCTCCAAAGGAGAAATCTTTGCCGCCTTTTTTGCAGGCTTCCGGGTGCTGATAAACACGGTCAGGATCGTAAAGAGGGCGGCGATAACAAAGATCAGCGGCGAGGTAGATACGGATGTACCCACCATAGAATATTCAAGGTTAATGATCTCTGTCACGGCAGGAAGCAGTACCCAACCGGCAAAGAAACCGGCAATCAGACCGATGGGCAGCCCAATCAGCGTGAGCCAGACTGCCTGACGGTTCACAATACCCTTGATCTGCCGTGTGGAAGTTCCAATCGTCCGCAGCAGGCCGTATTGACGGACATCCTGCATCACAGAAATATCAAAGATATTGTAGATCAGCAGGTATCCGCACACGACAAACATCAAGATAAATACAACGGCAAACACGATGGACTCTGATGAGGTCAATCCCTGGGACATTTGATTTTCAGAGGCGAGAATGAAATTGCCTGCGCTCATATCCTCTGGATTGCCGCCAATGGAGTAAACAAAATCATTTAACTGCTGCTGAACATTTGCTTTATTCTTCAGCACAACATCGGAAAAAGTAACGCCGGACATTTCATGGTCTACCGCATAAGTGTTCTGGACCACATCGGGGTTTTCTTTTATAAACTGCTCTGAAACAGTCGCAACGCTCACAGAGTCATTGCTCGCTTCCCACCAGCCGGAAAGCACCATATCATAATGATAAGTTTTTCCCCGCAGTTCAAATTCCAGCGGAACCTCTGCGCCAATCTCAGGTTCTACACCCAGCGCCTTCAGTGCCAAATCCGTGGTGGCAATCTCATTTGCCTTCTCCGGTGCTGCTCCATGAGTAGGTACGCAGAAAGTCAGTTCCTGCTGCACACTGTCCGCATAATTGATCTCAATGGAATGGCTGGAAGTATTGCTTGCATAGCCAATGATACGCCGGTGGCCTGCCTGCTCCACAAAATCGCTGTTTACAAGCTGCTCATACTGTTCCTCCGTCATATACCCCAAAGTGCCATCCGCCTTGCTGCCTTTTTGCATTTGCAGAGAGAGCTGGATGGAGGACGCCATATTGAACGCCAGGGAAGTGACAGAGGTAAACAGGAAAGCAGTCAGGATGATTGCTAACAGTGCTGCCAGATTGCGTACCTTATTCTTCTTGAAATAGCGTTTGGACAGCTTGGTAATCACTTTGGAATTATTGTTGCCAAATAAAATATCATTCATGTTGGTCACCTCCTATGTCCTTACTCATTTACCCGAAGCCGCTCTACGACACTCCGATTGTTAAAGAGCCGGAGCGCGATAACGGGAACAATAAACGCCAGTACCAGAAAGAGAACCAGCATAATCAGCGCAGGCAGCAAGGTCATCTGGAATGTCATCATGATACTACTTGGGCTGATGTCTACAAAAGCCCTTACCAATGTCATGCCAAGCACACCAGCAGCCAGCGTACCGACAATCCCGGCCAGCAGCACATAGGAGAAACTTTCAGAAATCATCATCTTTCGGAGCTGCTGGTTCGTCATACCGATACTCTGCATGGTGGCAAACTCGTGCCGGCGGGTAATGATGTTTGTCATAACCAGATTGATGAAGTTGATTAGTCCCACCAGGGCAAACACAGCGCCGATCACTCCGCCGATCAGAAGAACGACATTTTTAACACCAGAAACAGTTGCTTTCATCGTCAGGATAGAGGTATAGGCAACATCTGTATCCTGCGCCAGATAGCTTTCCATCTCCTGCTGGTACTGTTCCTCTACATCAAAAAGGAAACCATACAAGGTAGGCGTTTCATAAATCTCCTTAAATTTGTTTTCAGCCATAAAAATTTTAGGACCTTCTATTATTTGTGCGATATTTGAACCGCCTCCAGTCATAGTCGTTTCGCTATGAGTAGCTGCGACTTTTGCGATAATGGTAAACTCCTCGGTTGGAGTTCCATTTTCATAAAACTGAATGGTATCTCCAACTGATAATCCAAAATAAAAAGCGGACTCCGCCCCATCAAAGTTACCATGATCGTCATATTCGCCCATTAAAATTACATTGTTTCCATTCCAAAGTTTGTCTTTTAAGACAGATAAATCAGTTTCACCTTCTATAATGTCCAGCCGATCGAAGAAGTTTTCCGAAAAACCAAATACATTTCCGAGAGGGTGGTTATCCGCAGTCAACCCAACAGTATGCCCACCATTTTCTGTTTGGTAAACACCTAAATTGAGGTGTTCCGGCAACATTCGCTGCTCCTTATTTGTGTTATCAACCACATAGGGAGTTCCCCAGTCACAAGAGATATGGTCATCTTCAAAAGTGTTCCGGTACAGGTAGACTTCGTTTGTGACTCCGGGCTGTTCCTTGATTTCCTCCACTGCCTTCTCTGGAACAGCGCTATCATGCCCAAAGTTATCTCCCCATGCAGCTTGAATGCCTGGACTATATACTATAAAATCACTTCGGGTCTGGTTTTCGATATAGGCATCTTCGTCAAAACTGCCACTCACTATGAACACCGAATTCAGAAGGACAATGCTCAAAGTCAGAGAAATCACAATAAAGACTGTCCGGCGCTTATTGCGCTGAAGATTTGCCTTCGCCATGCGGGGAATAACTGCTCCGGAAGCTGTCTTTTTTCGCTTTATGGAAACAGCGTCCTGCTCTACATATCGGATAGCCTCGATAGGGGACACACGGGAAGCTTTCTTTACCGCCTTTCTGGTACTGATATAAACCGTGAGTCCTGAGAACAGAATCGCACCTGCGATAATGCCCAAATAGGGGAGTGTGCCGACCTCAATGTTTCCGCCGCTGTAATCAACAGCAAATATCTGGAGTGCAACGGGCAGAATACTGCGGCCAATCAATGTGCCAAAAAGCAGACCGAATGGCGTACCAATCAGGAACAGGTACAGCGCCTGCCGGTTGACTAAACGCCTGATTTGTCTGGAAGTTGTTCCCACAGTCCTCAGCAAGCCGTACTGGCGAATATCATTTGTTACAGCAATCTCAAACACATTGTAAATCAGCAGATACCCACAGAACATGAATAGGATACCGAAAACACCGGCTACCAGCCACATCATAAGACCGCTTTCATTAGAGACAATGGGATTAGGGGCAACGCGAACCGCATTGGCTGCATTGACATCATCCGGATTACCGCCGATATTGCGGACAAGCTCTGAAATGCGGTCCTTTACCATATAATTATCCCGCATTACTACATCGGCGGTATAAATGCCGCAGCCAACACGCCCCTGGGCAATATCGTTCATCATTTCTGCGTTTTCTTCCAGAAAGGCTTTGGAAACAATGACCGATTCCGATTTTTCATTTGGTGTGTCGTAAATACCGGATACGACCATATCAAAATGATAAACCTGATCACTTTGACGAACCTTCAATTCCACAGGAATTTCTGCCCCGATTTTTTCTTCGATGTTCAGATCCTTCAGTATATTGGCAGAAACCAAAACCTCATTTGCTTTTTGAGGGGCAGAGCCTGTACGCGGCGTCAGCATCCGAATCTCCAACTGGGTCTGATCGGCATAATCGACTTCTGCAACACGCCGGTTTGTGTTGGTCATAATTTCGACCGGTATCCAGCAGCCTACCTTTTCAAACATGGCATTTCGTTTTAACTGCTGGAACTGTTCCTCGGAAAGCCCTTGCACCAGCGCATCAGCAGATGATCCCATCAGTTTTGCCATGCTGTATTCCAGCGTCCCATTGGCGCCCATGCCAATAGTCAGGACTGCCGTAAAGAGAAAGGTTGTCAAGGCAATCGCAATGACCGCAATCACATTCCGCATTTTGTTGCTTCGGAAACTGCGGTTTGCCAGTTTTTTGATGACAGCCTTGTTGTTATTGCCGAATAGAATGTCATTCATAGTCCTGCCCCCTTTACTGCACGATTTTGCCATCCTCGATTCGAATAATGCGGTCGGCAAGCTGGGCGATCTCATTATTATGGGTAATCATCACGAGGGTCTGGTGGAATTTCGTGCTGGTAACTTTTAGCAGGCTCAGCACATCGCTGCTGGTCATACTATCCAGATTTCCGGTAGGCTCGTCCGCCAGAACGATAGCAGGCTTTGATACCAGAGCGCGGGCAATGGCTACACGCTGCTGCTGACCGCCGGAGAGATTGCTGGGCATATTGTTCAGCTTATCCTCCAGCCCCAGCATCCGCACCACTTCTTTCATAAACTTCTTGTCTACTTTGTTTCCATCCAACTCTACGGGAAGCACAATGTTTTCAAAGACATTCAGCACTGGCACCAGATTGTAGTTCTGAAAGATGAAGCCGATCTTTCTTCTGCGGAAGATAGTAAGCTGCTCGTCTTTCAATGTAGATAGGTCACGCCCATCTACAATGACCTTGCCGGAGGTAGGCACATCCAGCCCGCCAATCATGTTCAGCAGAGTGGATTTGCCGCTGCCGGAGGTTCCAACAATCGCTACAAATTCCCCCTGTTCAACAGAGAGGTTCACACCATCCAAGGCTCTGGTAATGTTCGGCTCTGTGCCATAATATTTTTTCAGTTCAGTCGTTTGCAAAATGCTCATAAAGAACACCATCCTTTCTTTTTGATAAACCCATTGTAACGACCAAACCTCACAGAAATGTCACGAGCCACAAAAAATTTCCGCTAAATTCGGCCCCAAATGTCACGAACCTGTGACATTTGAAAAACCGGGAGAAAAATCCCCCGGTTTTCCATGTTCCACAGCCGCATACAGCGGCGCAGGAAGTATTCACTTGATATGGCTGCTCCTATTATTCATTTACCCGAAGCCGCTCTACGACACTCCGATTGTTAAGGAGTCGGAGTGCGACAACCGGAACGATAAACGCCAGCACCAGAAAAAGAACCAGCATAATCAGCGCAGGCAGCAAGGTTATCTGGAATGTCATCATCATACTGGTAGGACCATTTTCTACAAATGCTCTTAGCAATGTCATGCCAAGTGTCGCCGCAACTAGTGTTCCGACAATCCCAGCCAGCAGCACATAAGAGAAGCTTTCAGAAATCATCATCTTTCGGAGCTGCCGGTTCGTCATACCAATGCTTTGCATGGTGGCAAACTCATGACGGCGGGTAACGATATTGGTCATAACCAGATTGATGAAGTTGATCAGGCCCACCAGAGCAAATACAGCACCAATCATTCCACCAACCAGCAGGACAACATTCTTAATGCCTAAAACATTAGCTTTCAGCGTTGAAATAGAGTTATAGGAAACATCGGTGTCCCGCATCAGATAGTTCTCCATATCCTGCTGATACTGTTCCTCTACATCAAAGAAGAAACCATACAAGGTAGGGGTTTCATAAATCTCTTTGAACTTATTTTCTGACATATAGATCTTTGGTCCACCAATATCTGTTGCAATATTAGAACCACCGCCAGTCAAGGTCATTTCATTGCTCGTAACAGCAGCCTTTGCAATCACTGTAAACTTCTCAGTAGGGACTCCATTTTCATAAAATTGAATGGTATCTCCAACCGACAGACCAAAATAATAGGTATTATCCGCACCGCCGCTTAAGTTTCCCTTATCGTTATAGTGACTTACTAAAATTACATTGTTGCCATTCCAGAGTTTTTCTTTCAGGACAGACACATTGCTTTCACCCTCAATAATGTCCATCTTGTTCAGGAGATTTTCAGAGAAGCCATACACATTTCCAAGCGGAAGGTTATCCGCAGTCAACGCAGCATAATCCTCTCTATCCTCAGTCCAGCCGAGATTTAATGAATCAGGAAGTACATAGGCATATTTATCCGTATTATCAATTGAGAAAGAAGGCCCCCAATCACAGGCAATATGATCATCCTCAAAAGTATTACGGTATAGGCGGACTTCGTTCATTACACCTGGCTGCTGTTCAATTTCCTCTACCGATTTTTCTGAAACAGTGCAGCTGTGTCCAAATTCATCTCCCCATGCGGCTTGAATGTCCGGGTTGTAAACCGCAAAGTCACTTTTGGTATGGGTTTTGATATAAACATCTTCATCAAAGCTGCCGCTGAAGATAAATACCGAGTTCAGGAGGACGATGCTCAAAGTCAGGGAAACCACAATAAAGACCGTCCGACGCTTATTGCGCTGGAGGTTGGCCTTCGCCATGCGAGGAATAACTGCTCCGGTATTTGTCTTTTTCCGCTTTATGGAAACCGTATCCTGTTCTACATAGCGGATAGCCTCGATAGGTGACACACGGGAAGCTTTCTTCACAGACTTTCTGGTACTGATATAAACCGTAAGCCCGGAGAACAGAATCGCACCTACGATAATACCCAAATATGGAAGTGTGCTGACCTCAATGTTTTTACCACTATAATCGGCAGCAAACATCTGGAGTGCCGCAGGCAGAATACTGCGTCCGAGCAGGATGCCAAAAAGCAGGCCAAATGGTGTACCCATTAAGAATAGATACAGCGCCTGCCGGTTGACCAAACGCTTGATCTGCTGGGAAGTAGTCCCTACCGTTCGTAGCAGGCCATACTGCCGAATATCGTTGGTAACTGCAATCTCGAATACATTGTAGATCAGCAGATACCCACAGAACATGAATAGGACGCCAAATACACCTGCTACCAGCCACATGATAGAGCCGCCGCTGTTGTTGGAAAGGAAAGTGTTGGGGGCTACACGGACATAATTCTCAGCACTTCTATCGTCTGGATTACCACCAATGCTACGGACAAACTCCGAGATGCGCTCCTTTACCATGGAGCTGTCCCGCATAATCACATCAGCATCATAAATGCCACAACCCTCACGCCCTTGAGCAATTTCGTTCATCATCTCCGGATTTTCTTCCATGAAGGCTTTGGAAACAATGACTGATTCCGATTTTTCGTTTGGTGTGTCGTAAATACCGGATACAATCATATCAAAATGATACATCTGGCCGCTTTGACGATTCTTAAATTCAATGGGGATTTCCGCACCTATTTTTTCTTCGATGTTCAGATCCTTCAGTATATTGGCAGAAACCAAAACTTCATTTGCTTTTTGGGGAGCAGAGCCTGTGCGCGGCGTCTGCATCCGAAGCTCCAACTGGGTCTGATCCGCGTAATCAATTTCCGCAAATATCCGGTTGGTGTTGGTCATGATCTCAATAGGTACCCAACAGCCCACCTTTTCAAACATGGAATTTTCTTTTAACTGCTGGAATTGTTCTTCGGAAAGACCCTGTACCAGCGCATCCGCACCAGTGCCAATCATCTTTGCCATGTTGTATTCCAGTGTTCCCTTGGCGCCCATACCAATGGTCAGGACTGCCGTAAAGAGAAAGGTTGTCAGGGCAATCGCAATGACCGCAATCACATTCCGCATTTTGTTGCTGCGGAAACTGCGGTTCGCCAGCTTTTTGATGACAGCCTTGTTGTTATTGCCAAATAGAATGTCATTCATAGTCCCGCCCCCTTTACTGCACGATTTTGCCATCCTCGATCCGAATAATGCGGTCAGCAAGCTGGGCGATCTCACTGTTATGGGTGATCATCACAAGAGTCTGGTGGAATTTCTGACTTGTGGTTTTCAGAAGCCCCAGCACATCGGCGCTGGTCTTGCTGTCCAAGTTGCCGGTGGGTTCATCAGCCAGTACGATAGCGGGCTTCGACACCAAGGCGCGGGCAATGGCTACGCGCTGCTGCTGGCCGCCGGAGAGGTTATTGGGCATATTGTTCAGCTTATCCTCCAGCCCCAGCATCTGCACCACTTCGTTCATAAACTTCTTGTCTACCTTGTTTCCGTCCAACTCCACAGGCAGCACAATGTTTTCGAAGACATTCAGCACCGGCACAAGATTGTAGTTTTGGAAAATAAAGCCGATCTTTCTCCTGCGGAAAACGGTCAGTTCCTCGTCTTTGAGTTTGGACAACTCCTTGCCATCCACGACCACCTGGCCGGAGGTGGGCACATCCAATCCACCGATCATGTTCAGCAGCGTGGATTTACCGCTGCCGGAGGTTCCCACGATGGCTACAAATTCGCCCTTTTCTATGGAGAGGGTCACACCATCCAAGGCTCTGGTAATGTTCGGCTCTGCGCCATAATATTTTTTCAGTTCAGTCGTTTGCAAAATGCTCATAAAGAACACCATCCTTTCTTTTTGATAAACCCATTGTAACGACCAAACCTCACAGAAATGTCACGAGCCACAAAAAATTTCCGCTAAATTCGGCCCCAAATGTCACAAGTCTGTGACATTTCAATTTTGGGGGCGTGTCGGCGCTACTTTCGGAGCAGGAAAACAGAAAAGGTTGAGCCTTTCCCGACCTCGGACGCCACCCTGATATAACCGCCCTGCAAAGTCACGATCTCGCGGGCCAGATACAGGCCAATCCCAATACCGTCCACATCATGCACCGCATCTTCCCGGTAAAACCGTTTGAAAATCGTCCCCTGGTGCTGCTCTGAAATGCCGATGCCAGTGTCGGCAATGTCGATCTTCACATACATTTCCCAGCCTTCCACCGACACACGAATCTGCCCGCCTGCCGGGGTGTACTTCACTGCGTTATCCAGAATGTTGAACAGGGCTTCGCTTGTCCATTTTCTATCATGGCGTGCATCCAAATGCTCCGGGCATTCCACCTGCACATCTATTTGTTTCTTTTCGGCATTGAGCAAAATCCCGCCCAGGGCAGCGGCAAGGGTATCATAAACCGGCTGCTGTTTTTGCTCCAGCGAAATGACTCCTGTTTCCAGGCGGGAAGTCTTAATCATAGCTTGCATGAGGAAGTCCAGCTTATCAAGCTGGCTGGCCTGAGCTGTCAGAAATTCCTTTTGCTTCTGCGGGGGGACCTCGTTTTCAAGCAGCGTGTTGTTGATCATCTTCAAGTTGGCAATCGGGGTCTTGACTTGATGGGAGATGTCAGAGATCAGCTCTTGCAGGTCAGCCCGTTCCTTTGCGATGCTGTTTTTATTTTCCTGCATGACCTCGTACAACCGCCCCAGCCGATAGTTGATTTTATAGAACAGGCTTTCTTCCTCAACCGTCTGCTTGGGCTGTATATCCCCGGAGAGCATATCATCCATCTGACCACAAAAGGCATCGGAGAACCGAACCAGCTTCCGGCGGATCAGGGCCACAAAGAAGATAACGCAGAGCAGTACAAAGAGACTGAACAGGAACACACACCGGACAGCGGTTATATTCTGGGTCAGCAGATAAACAGCGGCGCAGACTGCGCCAACCGCCAGCAGCAAAAGCGTTCCCCAAAGGACGCAGGCTTTGTTGATGGAGAGTTTTCGCATATTCATTTCGGTGCCCCTCCGATCCACATATAGCCCATGCCGTACACCGTCTTGATGTACTGGCGGCCCTCCGTTTCAATTTTGTTCCGCACCCGGCTGATGGCCGCAGTCAGGGCGTGTTCATCCACAAAGTTCCCATCGGCATCCCACAGCTTTTCAAGCAGTACCTGCCTGGTCAAAACATTCTGCGGGTTTTTGGTCAGAATTTTCAACAGCCGGTATTCTAACGGAGTGAACACCAACGGCTTGCTGGACAAGGAAGCAGTCATCTCCGAGAAATTGATGGATAGTGCGCCATCCTCATAGCAATCGCCGCCAGACTGTTTCGCCAGCCGCCCCAGCACCACGGACAGCTTTTTTTGAAAGACGCTCATAGGAAATGGCTTGGTCACATAGTCCTCTGCGCCCAGCTCATAACCTTTGAGCATATCGCTCTCCATATCATTTGCAGTCAGGAAGATCACCGCTGTATCCGGCCGGCGCTCCTTTACCTCACGGCAGAAATCAAAGCCATTCCCATCCGGCAGGTTTACATCCAGCACGATCAAGTCATAGTCCTGCTTGCTCAGAAAGTTGCTGGCTGCTGATTTTGTCAATGCAGAGTCCACGACATAGCCCGCAGTATCCAGGTTATAGCACAAGGTATTATTCAAAAGTCGGTCATCTTCGACTACTAAAATTCGCATTGTATCACACTCCTTCATTCTTAGTGTAGCATCCAAATGTCACAGAAACCTCACGAGAGGATTATTTTTTTGTATTTTTGAAACGGCGGTCTGCCGGTTTCTCTGCATCCTTGGGAATCATCCAAATGGTAGCCATCTTTACAGCACCGGGGATACGTCCACCGGCACACAAATAATTGATCTGCCTTATTAACACCTTATTTTTCTGCTGTTTTTTCATGGAATATAGGTTATGTGGATTCCTATGATTCCTCAATTATAAGTTCTTCGCCCAATCAACGCAAGGAAGCAATGTCTACAACCTTATTTTATACAAATCGAAACGCCGGACAAAGCCAATCGGCATAGGTCCAGCGTTTCCTATATCATGGATTCAAATTTGTACCCACTGCCCAGTACAGTGCGGATATAGCCACCCTTTGGCGTGTCCGGCGTCAGCTTGCGGCGAATCTGACTGATGACACTGGCAACAGCAGTTCCACAAGATTCTCCATCTCTATCCCATACGGCCTCATAAATCTGACTGGCGGAGAATACCCAGCCAGGGTGACGGGCCAGATATGCAAGAACTGCGAATTCATGGTGAGTCAAAGTAACAAGCTGACCTCTGCAGGAGACTGTCTGCTCTTTCAGGCGAATTTCAATATTGGGGAAGGAGAGGATGGCATCAGAGAGCGGGAGAGCAATATGGTCAAGCGCTGGTTCGTCGATGATTGCTGCCATGATCCTATTAAAAATATGTTCTTCGCAGTCGGAAAGTGATAGAACCAGAAGTTTTCCCATATTGCTCGCCTCCTCGTAAAATGTAAAGAGCTAATCCCCAAAATCATAGATAGAACTCTGAGATATTACTTTTTTCCCTAAAATAGTAATTGCTTTCTTACTGCACTGATTTACGCACCGATAACATAAGGTACACCGTCCATTTGCTATAATCTTGCCTTTGGACAAGGACAAATTATTCATAGGACATACCAATGTACATTTGCCGCACCTTATACAAGTGTTGGCGTTTATCTGTATTTTGTCTGAATATGCTTGTGTTTTACGATAAAACCAAAGACGCTGTCCTAACAGCCCTGCAATATGGCACCAAAAGCTCAAACCGTTTTTAGTTGGAGTGCCATTTTTCAAATTGTACACTGCTGATTTTATACATTCTTCTGCTTGTATGACAATTTGCTTATTTTGATCCGGAGTACGCTTTAAGGCTTTTACATCACAAATGCAATCCGGCATTTTCAAATGAAGTCCACCCCATATCTGTGCTCCGTATCGCTTAAACAATCTTGCAGATACACCTGCACCATCGCCGCTAAACAGTCCCATTGTTGCAATAATAAAAATATGTTTTCCTTTCCATGCATCAGAATTTTCACAGATAAAATCCCGTACAATTTTAGGCAGGTTGCTGTAATAGATTGGATAGGCAAAAATGATGTCTTTATGATGTTTAACTTTTTCTATTGTACCTTCATCCTCTAAAGGAGTTATTTCAATGTTCCTATCATATAGAGCAACAAACTTTTCTAAACAATATTTTGTATTTCCCGTCCCACTAAAATAAATCCCAATCATATTTTTTCTCCTGTATTATCTATAAAGGGAAGCTGAAAAACATCCATAAAATCAATGACTTTCTCCCTCCAGTCATTATCATAATTTACATTATTCATGGTGGCTAATGAGGTAACACCATGTATAAAAGCCCAAATGGTTATGATAATATCATTTTGCTTTTCTTCTGGATAGTGCGACTGCTCTAGTAGTTTACTTACAATATTTTTATAGATGATATAAGGTTTATAGTTTTGGTCGTCTGGTATTGATAACGATAAGTCAATTTTTATGTTGGATTGCGAATATAAAAATTGAAAATAAGCAGGATTATCTACAAAGAAAGACACATAGGTTATCCCCATATCTTTCAATATTTCTACAACATTATTATTCTTTTGAACGGTACTTTCTAATTGTTTAGAAAATCTATCTGTGATAAATAATTGCATTGCTTCAAGCAGTTCTTCTTTATTTTGAAAATGGCTATAAGGGGCAGCGTGGCTGACACCACACGCCGCAGCTACCTTCCTCAGAGAAAAAGCATTTACTCCTTCTGTACTTACAAGCTGAATACCTGTTTCAATCAAAGCATTTCGCAAGTCTTTGTGATGATAAGTTTGTCGTTGCTGTGCCATGATAAATCCTCCAATCTTTACACTATCTATATTGTACTTCATTATCTTTACACTGTCAAGTTTGAGGTGTTTTTTATATCATAGAGGTTAAAATGAGTTTACAAAGGTAATATTTTTATGCGTATATAATTGGAAGTACATAGAAAAACGCACCAGATACAGAGCTGATAGGCAGACTGTATCTGGTGCGTTGCAAACTTTTTAACCTTTCAGATAGTAATGCACATAGGCATTATAATCTCGATGCCGGGTGACTAGCCGCAGCCAGATATAAAAGTGGGCAGTTTCCGAATACAAATTGAATTCGGTGGGCTCGCTGGTGGGCTGGGCGTACCCTCGGCAGAACCGTGTCAGGGTGTCCAAATTCCGAAACTCCGGCAGTTGGAACAGCGCATTCTGGAAAGCATCAATTTCACGGGCAACTTCCAGAACAGGCGTATCCTTTTGGCACTGATGCCAGGTGGTCCACCATTTCCATCCGTCATAATCAGAACGGGAATAGGCTATCTCGCTGGCAGGACGGGAGCCTTGCTGAAACAGATCTTCAAAGGTGCAGGAAGTAGTCAGCAGCGGATCTTCAAAATCGGCCTGCTGCTGGCTCAAACCGTTTTTGACAGCTGCCCATTCTGTTAGAGGGAGTGGGCAACGGTTGGCATCACGCAGGGCTTCATCCATACCGCACGCCTCGCAGATATGGACATCTGCATAGCGGCTCAGGGCGTTGATGATCAGCCTGCGGTCCAGTGGCTGCCCACATCGAAGACACAGGGGTGGTTGCTCCGCTTCTGGGGTAAACAGCAGTTTGTCCTGCTGCCATACGGTTTCCAACATGGATTTGGGATAGATATGGATCTTCATGATGATGTCCTCCTAATTTTATTCCTTTAATATTCGTACCGTTTCCTCCGGTCTTCAGACCAGGGAGGGTAGACACGCAATTCTTCCTGAAACATGGCCATCAGCTCGGTTGCCATGTCCTCTTTACGCCGATAGATGCGCTGCTTCTCTGTACCATCTGCATAGAGGATGGTAGTTTGGAGTGCGGGACCTTTCTGCGTGAAGATGAATTTGCGGCCATGAGAAGGGTCAAATGCCTCGATCCAGAGGGGCAGGGTGGAGGAACTCCCATCCAGACACCGCCAGCCGCTGTAATCGGTGTAGCTGAATCCGTTGATTTCTCGCGCCAGTCTTCGCAGGGCGAGATACAGCCGCTCAAATCGGCGCCCAAGTTCGCCTTTCTGCCGCCGGATGTAGAGGGTGTGCCCCTCATGATCCAGAGCATCCAGTTCTTTGCCATTAAACAGGTATTCGGGGTAAAGGCAGCCATCCGATTCAAGAATTTGCCCGGTAGGTTCCGCAAGGTGATTGTCTGACAGCCAGACTGGAAAAAGTCCGTCTGCGGCTTTTATATTGATGAAAGCGCAGTAGTCGGGCCGGATTCCGGTTAAGTTGGTGGTAAGGGTTTCCCAAAAAATCAGGATGCCGTGATCCTTTTCATAAAGCTTGATGGCGAGATTGCCGTTGGGATAGGTACTGATTTTCAAAGTCAGCTGGGATCGGTATTCGCCCAGCGTAAATGCGAGAGTATTCATAAGCGTTTTCCTCCAAAGAAGCACCGGACGTCTGCAAAAATGCAGATTTCCGGTGCTTCTTAGTGTGTGTTCCGGACAAGGAAACCGGAGCAGGGAGAGGAATGCAGTTCCTCTCTGGTCATCGTCAGCTACACAGCCAAAGTTTTTGACTCGAACTGATAGCGCAGAACTTGAGCCAGCTTTGTCCTGTTTTCACAAGTAATGCGATAGGTAGGGCCATAGTTGTGCCGCTGTTCATCCATCCTTCGAATGGAAATGCTAAATCGGGTGCCCTCCTGAGTGATCCACAGACGCCTGCCCGTGGCAGCATCTTCAGCAATAATCCATAAAGGGCACTGCATGGTCATGTAGGTCTGGGGGTAAGCACGCCAGCCGCTGCGGTCATGGTAACAGAAACCGGGGGTAGTCTGCCGCCTTTCATTCAGTACATCATAAATTGCCTTATATTTCATGCGCTGCACCGCCTTTCAAAGTTTTTCAGGTAGCCTGCATACCCTTCCGGGTCCAGCTCCTGCAGCCGGTTGGCACGAAAACGATATTCAGGATAGGTGCAGAACCCACTCTGCATGGTGCGGCCGGTTGGGATAGCCAGACCATGTCGGATGAGCCAGGTGGGAAATTCCGAATCGGCATTGGTGTCGATAAAGGCATGGTCTTTTTGCCGTTGGCCGGGCAGGTTGACGGTGAGAGTCGCCCAGGGTTCCGGGTCGCCGCTTTCCCATGTCACCATTTGTATGGCAAGGTTTCCATTCAGGTAGGAAGTCACCTGCAGCTGGATGGGGTGCGTGGCGCCAAATTTCTTGTAAGGCAAGGTAACAGGTGCCGCATCGGTATCAGGTTCTTCGTCCTCCACGCCCAGTTCCCAACTAAGGGACAGAATCTGGCTCTGGCTCAGCGTGCGGGCATATTTCTTTGCGTATTTTGGCTTGAAGAGCAGGGCCCCGTCCTGCAGGAGCAGTTTTCCTTCTTTTTGTTCCTGGATACAGCGCAGGCCATGCAGACGGGGCTTTGCGCGCTCCACCGCATCGTGGATCTTCGGATGGTCAAACCATATGGAATACTGTACGGCTACATGGAGATGGGGATGCTCCTGAAAGCGTGAGCATAGGAGCTCCAGCACCTGTTGACAGACTTTTTTTCGTTTCTCCAGCGTCTGACGCTCGTTAAAGGTCAGCGTGAAATATGAGAAATCCCGTTCGGATGCGTCTGCGGCGCCGTTAAAGGGATTACACCAGAAGTACAGGTCCCATCGGTCGCTGCCATAGGACACAGGGATATTTTCGTCATACTGGTAGCAGACAAAGTCCTGTGCGATAGCTTCCATGACGGGTTTCATTGCTGCGCTGCTCTCCAAACTTGCTTGGCGGATATACTGATCCCATTCTTCGCGGGTGTGGCTGTCGTAAAACTGTTTGTTGGCTGCTGCCTCTGCTTCGGTGCATAGAGACTGCAGGCGCAGGGAGTGGACATCTTCTTTGATATAGCCTTTTTCAAACCATCTGGTATCAATATTCATATGAGAACGATCTTCGTGAATTTTCATTTTGCATCCTCCTTGTGTATAGTTGCTGCATTTTTTGACGCAGTGTGGTCATTGGTCTTTCCAGTCATAGAGCAGTAGGTCATGTCCGGAAGATTTGGCTTCGGCTCTTTTGTCCCGGAAACGGTAGTTGGTAAACACAAAGCCGGTGGGCTTGTGGGTATAGCGGACAGCCAGAATGTGGAACTGACTATTTAGCCATTCAGCTGAGTCTACGGCTTCCTCAACGGTGTTCTCAAAATCGGTGGCAAAGAGCCAGTTTTCCCAGTACCAACCATGCCCAACCGTTTCTCTGGCATCCGGCAGGGAGAGCAGCTTTTCCCTTAGTGCTTCCTGATTCTGCAGGTGCGGATATTGTGTATGAACGGACTGCACCAGCGATTGGCGGAATTGGCAGAAAGGTACGAAGGGTTTCTTGCCTTCAAAGTTACCATTGCCGTCCAGTGCACAGACTACGCCATCTGCAATCACTTCAAAGATGAGGTCTTCCCGGATGAGACTGCCATTTTCATTCCAGTCCGGTGTAGAGCTGTACCATGCGCCGCTTTCGGTATCCCGGTTGTAGTAGCGTACCGGTTCTGCAATGGTGCAGAATACATCTATACAGAATCCGGGATCTTCAAACAGAAAAGATATTTGTCGTTTTATCATCAGGTGTTTCCTCCTAAATGAAAAAAGGACCGGCAGGCCGCTAAATGCAGTCTGTCGATCCTTTCGGTTATAAGCCGCAGGTAATGCGGCAGGGTTCCTCGTTAAATCAAAGAGATAGGCACGATCAGATTGTTCTGATCAAAAGCGCCCAACTGGTCAGCCATGCACAGGATAGCACCAGTGCCGCGCTGCAGTGGGGACTTGTCGATCAGGTCAAATACCTTCGTCAATTTCTTTGGCGGCGAGGCCATCTTTTTGATCTCGATGGGAAACAGTTTTCCGTCCCGCTCCAGGATCAGGTCGATTTCTCTGGCATCCTTATCCCGGTAATAGTACAGGAATGGCTCCTGACCGGCGTTCTGATAGGTCTTGATGATTTCCGCTACGGTATAGTTTTCCAGTAGTGCGCCGCTCATGGCTCCTTCCATGGCTGTCTCCGGACTGCTCCAACGGGTCAGGTAGCAGACAATGCCGGAGTCGTAGAAGTAGAGCTTGGGTGTGGATACGGTGCGTTTGAGGACATTATTGGAATAGGGCTCCAATAAAAAGATGATCCCCAGCGCCTCCAGAACATGAAGCCAGTTTTTGGCCGTGGTCTGGTCGATCTCCGCATCATCGGCAATGCCCTTGTAATTGACCTGCTGGGAAGTCCTGGCGGCGACAGAACGCAGGAACCGCAAAAACTTCAAGCTGTCAATGTCATTGGACAGCCGCCGCACATCCCGTTCCATGTAAGTGTCAATGTAACTGGAATAGAAGATGGAGGCATTGGAATAGGTTCCTGTGACCAGGGCAGGCATCCCGCCCTGATGGATACGCTGAAAGACCTCTGGCGTGTTCAGCATTTGGCGTCCGTTCTGCCGTTCGGACAAAAGAGGCAGCTCCAGGCTGAACGGTGGTTCAGGAGGCCGTTTCATGATCTCACTCTGGGAAAGCGGTGAGAGGTGGAGCAGAGCCACCCGGCCTGCCAGAGATTCCTGTACGCCCTCCATCATCTTGAAAAGCTGAGAACCCGTCAGCCAGAAATCGCCGGGCTGATGGCGTTCATCTACCATGATTTTGATATATGGGAACAGTTCCGGTGCGTATTGCACTTCGTCAATGAGCAGCGGCGGCTGATACAGCTGAAAGAACATCTTTGGGTCCGTCTTGGCGAGTTCCCGCAGCGTCAGATCATCCAAAGAGACCTTTTTGCGCCCCTTGCCCTCGACCTCTATCAAATGTTCCAGCATGGTAGTTTTTCCAACCTGCCTTGGGCCGGTAAGCAGAAGCACAGGATACTGTTCATTCAGCTCCATCACCGGTTTCTCCATGTGTCGGGTGATATACACAGGCGTTCCTCCTTTCTTAATTTCGGCTGATATATTATTATATACCTATTTTAGCCGAAAAAATCTGATTTTGCAAGTAGGCAGTCTGCAAAGTAAATTTCAGTAGCGATTTTAAGGGTCATTCCTGCGCAGCGGAGGGGTTGATCATTTCCTTCAGACTGGCGATATACTGCCTCCATGCCTGCCTGGATTCCTCAGCACGCTTCAACTCGGCAAGCTGTTCTTCCGGAGACAGGGCTTCAAACTCGCATTGGCGGCAGTCTCTATCAATATCCTGAAAGATACGGTTCAGGATGGAGAGAGCCAGTTCTGTAACAGTGGGGCTGTGTTCATCAAGTGCCCTGCGACCTTGACGGAACAATTCCAGATAGTGCTCATACTGCTGTTCACTGATGAATTCCCAGCCGTAGGCTTCCTGGATGTCGCTTTCGCTATGGTATTGCATGGCCGCTTCAAATTCTGCCTCGCGGTCTGCGGCTTCCTTTTCGATGTGCCGCCTGAGCTTGGCGCGGATGCGCTCCAAGTCTTTGAGCAAAAGCTTGCAGGCTTTGGCCTCCATGAGATAACCGTGTGCTTCGCTGTTTAGATATTGCTGAGATGTTTTTTTCATGCGGCAGCTTCCTCCTTGGATTTGGATTGGACAAAGAGCAGGAACCCTTTGCTGGTATCCTCCAGAAGCTGCCATGTGCCATCCCGCCAGACACAGGCGGTTGCATCGTTGTAGACTTCCGGCGTCTTGGGTGGGTCGTCAAAGCATTCCGGCGTCACATAAAGGCACATATGTCCCATATAGAAGGGCTGTAGAGCTGCGTCTATCTCTTTGCGCAGGGCAAGGGCGAGTGATTCGATCTCGTCAATATCCTGACGCTGGAAGGCAGCATCTGAGATCTGTTTGAGCCGCTTGGTTTGCTTCACAGCTGCATCAATATAGGGTACGGCCTCATCAAAGTATTTGTGTTTGATCCGCATACCGTCGAATACCAGAAAGCGGGTATAGGCGGTAGCGGCTTTACAGATGTCTTGCCGCAGGGCATCAAATGGTTTTTTGTACTTGGTTTTCAGCACCTCCATGGATACGACCTGCAGATTGCGCCGCAGGGTTTCCAGATGGTTCACTAAAGTGGTGCGTAGTTCATCTCGTTCCATAGGCATCCTCCGTGGGTAGCTTCAGGGCGGTTATCCGCGCCGGAAGTGGCGGCAGTGCTTATGCACATTGGCGTGGGTAAACGCAAAATTCTTGCAAGCCAGCAATCGGTTCCGTTCTCTGGGGGATTGTCGGGCAACGCTTGCATGATACTTTTTAACAGGTGTTTTTATATGGTTATTCGAGTTCAGGTTCCCAAGGGGTATCTTCCTCATAAGGCGCAGCCTCCTTTTCATTGTCAGCGGACTTGCCGGCAGCCCGTACCGTCAGCAGAAGGGCATCTTCCCCGACATCGTTGCTGTGGGACTTTCTGGCTCGTTTCTTTTTGCATCTTTCCACGGCTTTGTCATAGTCGTAGCCGATACCAGCTTGCAGTTTATCCGCAATTTTACGCAGTTTTTCTGCATGGTACTCGTAGGTAGCACGATGGAATCCAGTCAGCTCCCACTGATCGCACACCGATTCCAGAAGCCGGACATAGTCCCGCAGTGCATTGACCGTTTTGTAGATATCGCCATAGCAGGTAGTAAAGGTATGGGCGCCATCAAGATCCCGAAAGCAAAAAGTCAGTTCTTCCCCTAAAAACTGTTCCAGTTGGACTGATTGCGCGATCATTGGCCGAAAAGCTTCCTGGGGCAGTTCGGGCAGTCTGTTTTCATCCATTATTATCCTCCCCATGTTCCGGTACTGGCGGCTGCGGGCCTAAGCCTGCCGCAAACATCTGCACAGCAGTACGGTAGCCAGAGGCGTATGCCTGTTCTAATACAGCAGAATTGCGGCATTGTACCGCATCCTGATACTGTTCAAAAGCGATGGACGCTTCGTTGGAGAGCAGCGGAAGCAGAGCTTTTTCTTTCTGCTGTACTGCCTGATTAAAAGGCGAGAGGCGTTTATCGGGCTTGAAAACATCTGCTTCATATTCACCATAATAGAGCGAAGTGAGAAAGTGTTGGTCTGCCGGAAAGGATATAGCAGATGGTGCAGGGCGGGAAAGCGCCGCCGCAATGTCTTTGAGTGTGTTGATCAGTGTGGGGAGCTGAACATTAAAAAATCTTTGCCCCATCGCTGTTTCGTGTAAATTCATAAAATAAGGCCCCCTTTCTAAAAGCCATTTGCCTTTTACTGTTCCCTGACAATCCGGTGCAGGTCTGCTAACAGATGCCGGTTATTCTGCTCATACTGAGGCTGAAAAGGCTGGTCTAAATCAAAATTGTAATAGCGGTAGTAGAGCACCTTGAATACAATGCCTGGCCGCATGGCAGGATCAATGGCGCGCATCAGTTTGCCCAGTTCGGTAGCGATCTCATATTCCTGCTTTACATATTCTTTGTCTTCCCGTTTGAAATTCTGATACAGCCAGTCCTTGACGGATACCCGGCTGCCGGTAAAGTGGCTCTGGTGCCGATCCAGACATAGGCAGTATTCAAAATCGCGGCCACGCTCCCCTGGACCTACGGTAAGAGGATAGATACGGCAGGTGCGGGTACGGGCAGGGTAGACAGAACAGCGCCCATCCGTAAGGAAGATGCAGGAGCTGTTAGGGGCTTTTGTCTTGAGCATATAGATGGGGAAGCCTTCCTCAGTCAGTGGTTCAGGTTCGCAGTAACGGAACAGGAAATCCTCTATTCCTTCGATGGGCTCACCCTTTGCCCGGAGGTAGCGGGCCAGACGGTAGGCGTCCAGACTTTCCACCATGACACAGCCTTCGATATTGCGGCAGCACGCCCCGCATTGACGGCAGGAAAAGGTAAACTGGTCTTTGGGGCGGACTGGTTGGATCTCATTCATGATTTCTTCGTTCATTTTGTTCCTCCATAAAAAGAGCCGTGACGGAATGGTATCCGCCACGGCCAGAACTTGTGGAATAGTCAGCGTGAGCCGGCTGTTCCAATCCATTTACAGCCCCTTCACGCACATGCGGCCAATCTCACAGGGAGCGGACTGACAGCCGCCAGCGGAAAAGGGGACATGGAGAGATGGTAGTGGGAGTTCTGCGTTTCAAAACGGACGCAATCCTCCGACTCCTCCAGAATCGCCACCACACGCGAAGTATGGTAGATGTTTCCTCCGGCGTGCAGAATCGCACCCCGTCCAACAGACAGTGGACGCAGCAGAGAACCATTCAAAACGATCTGTTTCTTTTCTTTCTTCATTCGGTTTGACCTCCAATCTTTTTGAAAATGTGGATGTAAGGGTATTTCTTATCTGTAATGGGTTCATCCATAGCAAATATCCAGCAGCACATCATGGACTTCAGCCAGCAACTCTTTAATGCGCCGCATAGGAACCTTCTGGGTGCGGGCAATCTCACGGATGCCATAGCCGCCCTGTTTCAGATGCACAATATCCATTTGCTGCTTGGATACTCTGCCGGCCAGCTCGTGGAGAAGAAGGTCCATTTCCAACTGCTGCATGATTGGGTCATGGGCAGGAATGGTATCTTCTAAAGGCGCACCATCAGGATATAACCCGACATGAATACTGAGAATCTCCATATTGCGTTTGCGGCGCTCCTGAGTGCGGAAGTAATCGAACAAGCAGAACTTCATTCTACGATTAGCAATGGTGGAAAAAGTAAACTGTTGTGCAGTGAGGTCAGAGAAATAATCCCGAACAGCTTTCAGATAGCCGAAAATAACTACATCGTAAAATTCATCTTCCGGCAGACGGTTTTCGTTCAGAAACTTATAGACTAGGCTATGATGGGCGGTGGCAAATGTCTGCTGTTCTTTGGTTAATGGTACTTCACATAACATAATGGTTTCCTCCTTAAATAAAAAAAGAGGGATACCTCCGGTGTGTTAGACCGAAGGCATCCCGTTGTTTATGTGTCATGTGGCACAAACCACATCAAGATACTTATGCAGGCAGCTGTTCGCAGTCACCATTGATCTGACTGACAGTATAGTGACCATCTGCCGGCTCGTTGGTCATGGCGCCAGGCTCGATTACATAATCGCAGCCGGTGTCGCGCTGCTCCTCAGTGATCTCGGCACGCTGCTGGAGCAGGAGTTTGATCTGCTCCTTAAAACTGTTGGCGTAAGCCCGGATCTGAGCCAGCTCCTCGCCCTGGAAATCCTGCAGCAGTTTGAAGGTAGCAACACTGTAGTCATTGGTGCCGTTGTTCTCACGCTTGAGACCAATCTGCACGATACTGCCGTAAGTGGCGCGGCGGCGGAGCATGAAGGCCCGGTTCAGAAATTCCTTGAAGGGCTTGATGCTGGTAGGAGGCAGATTTACCTGCAGAGGCATGTACTCACCACTGCGAAGCAGGTAGAGCACACGCATATTTTTACAGGCTTTTCCTTTGCTGCCATCAGGTGCAGAACCAAAGCGGTTCATCACGCAGGCAGCACAGGCGCCTCCGGGAGTGCCGATGCCAACCTTGCCATCCACAGAAGAACAAAGCGGCGTGGTATCGTCGTCATATTCGCTGCCAGCCGGCCAGTAGGCGCAGGTGGCGTGGTTATGCAGAATGACGCCTACCAGATTCTTTTCATAGTCGGGATTGTCCGGATCATCGGACGGCATCTCAAATTGGAGTGTGCCGCCGGCGGGAATCTTGACACGCTGAAAACTCATCTGCAGACCATCGGCGTCCTCAGCCAGTTCCTCGGCGCTGAAATCGCCTTCGATCATAGTGGGGAGCATGAATTTTTCCTGTTTCATCAAATCGCTGTTCTGATTATACATAGTGGTTCCTCCTTAAAAACTGTGATGGTTGCAGATGGTCAGGCGGCCATCTGATTGATACGGTTCCACTGCTGTCGGGGCATGGACAGGATATTGTATCCGATCCCCTCCAGGGTAGTGGCGCGGTCATAGCTGTCCACATCCTGACTAAAGCGTGTTACGGCATTGGATAGCCCATAGAGGGTCAGATCTTTGCCTTCAATCAGACGCTGCAGAACGCCGGTGCTTTCTTCCTCGGTGATATTGAAATCCTTGCTTGCCAGACGGACAACGCCGGGAATATCAGTGGTATTCATCTGAACGGTTGTGGCTTCACGCATCATGCCAACTACACGTGTAAACCGCGTTTCATCCACGGCGGCCATCACGGTATCTTTGATCTTCATGGCAAATGCGTGGTCATCAGCGGCCAATGTCTCCTGTGAGAACAGTTGAAAGTTTTCATCTGCCTCATTGACCCGGCCGATGTGAGTGCGGCGAGTCTGGGCATCGTTGACGACCATGCCGTTACTGCATACCAGCCGATAGACCAAAGGCTGGATGTTGACGGAACCCAGTCCAACTTCACTATTGCTGATGATAACACCGGACTGCACGATGTCACCGGGTACAACTTCGGCTTCAAGCCGCTTGTTGACTACCTTGATGTACATACGGCTGTCCGTGATCTGGCAGCTTTCAAAATAGGCGTCCTCCATTTGCTGAATGACAGGGAGGACGATTTCTGCAATGTCCAGATTATCAATGCGGCGATAGCGGTTACTTAAAAATGCCCGTACAGTGCCATCCAGAGTACGGACCATACGCTGGGTCGGTTCCCGCTGGAACCAGGAATTCACATTCTCCGCCAGCAGTTCCGGATAATCGGAAAGCATACGGTCATAGTAAGCAGCCGGAATCTTCAGATGTGTGCCGATCTGCCGATGGGCGATCTGGTTGATCTCCAGTGGCTCCACCAGTGGGTCATCATGGTCGTCAAAGGTATGGAGATAAAGTTGAGAACCAAAAGGTTCTACTTGAAGTCGCCGGGTATCAAGCAAATAGTCTTGCTTGAGTTTGGATTGGCGTTCAATCTGCTGTGCCATTTCCACGATGGTAAGTCCTGATTTCATTCGTCAAGTTCACTCCTTTCTCTGTGTTCCTTGGCAGCAGAAGCATTACCAGGATACCTGAATGCCCTGGGCAGTGACTTCAGCGGCCAGACCATTGCTTTCCAGAACCTCTGCCAGACGGGGCCAGTAGACCTTCTGGGGAAAGTTATTCAGATGCTCCTGAGAAACAGCATCTTCGCCCTGCTCAATGCAGATATCACCGTTTTCCCGAAGCGTCAGTTTGCTGTGTCCGCGGGAATTAAGGTCGGAGATCAGTGCTTCCAGTACAGAGCGTCCCTGCGTTTCATACCAGATACGGGGATCAACAGGCTGCCTGTTCGGAGGAGTTGCATCATCCTCGCTTGTTTCTCCGCCGACCTTAGATAGCGGAACGATCTTGACCATATCGCATTTGATATTGGCGTTCTGATCCAGTGTCACATCAGCGTGATCAAACTCGTCAATGCCAAACACACGGATGCGGCCGGTACCGCCATTGCGGATCAGCTGCTCCGGCTGCTTTTCACACCACTCGAAGGTGGCTTGCGGATAAGCGGAGCGCAGATATGCCAGAATACGATGGTTGGTGTGGCGAATCAGCAGGTCATCGGAGCTGGTGCTGCCCAGGTCAGGAATTTCAAAATTTCTTGTTTGGATGCCTTCTGCATGGAGTTGTCTGGTGCGCTGCTGACGCTGGCGATGCCGCTTAGCCTGCTGCATATAGGGGAGAAGCAGGATCAAAACTACCCACAGTCCCCAGAGTGTGAAAATGCCCAGAAGCAGCCAGACTTGCCAGGGCCCGCGTACCAGAGCCATAATTGCGATGACTGCACCAATCAAGATCGTGATGCTGCCGCTCAAAAGTCCTCTGTCATTATTCATGTTTGATACCATCCTTTTTCTGAATTTGTTGGAAAACAAAAAAAGAGGGACCGCACCAAGCTTTCAGTTTCATTCTGAAAAACTTGATACGGTCCCTCTTGGGCGCCGAAGTAAACTACTCCGGCAGGGATTCACGGTCACCGTCCAATACCTCTGTGGGAGGCGGTGCGGGTTCCGCAGTAATGTCCGGGTCATTCTCCTGTCTGTTCGCTATGGCGGGCTGTTTGGGGAGGAAACCAAAGTCATTTAGACTGACCTTCAGTTTCTTTTCCAATTTACCGTCCTTCATGCGAACATCTACCAGCCGCTGTGAGCCGGCAAGCCAGATCATACTGCCTTTTTTGACCTTGAATTGCATGAGCCGGGTGACATCTGCATCCCAGGCCCATACCTGATAGAACTGCGTCCAGTTTTTGGTGCGTTCCATCAGATCAAAGCATACATAGCTTTGTTTGGACTGGCTTTCTTTGGGTACGAGGTCGTTCATGACGCGCCCGAACACAAAAATCTGTGCCATAACACTCCTTTCTGCCATTGGCATTATTATCTATATAAAAAAGTGCCAGCAGTTTTTCGGCCCTAAAAGGGCGCAAAAAATCACTGACACTTGCATACAAACTTAACAGCGTGTGCAATGCAGGCTTTTGGCCTACGGTACAGATCAAAAAGACCTGTATTCCCAAATGGGATACGCACAAAAATCAATTACAAGCTCAGTATAGCACTGGATCTTGTGTCTGTCAAGATATAAAACACTATATATAGATTTATTGCCAGTGACAAGCACAATATGTAGTAGTTGAAAAGGTCTTATTCTGTAAGATGGTTCATAACACGGTAGTAGTCATCCAAAAGGTAGAATTGAGTCTTTGTTGGGGATGCCGTTTGATAGTCAAAGGTCAGACCGTATAGGCTGCCGGTGCCATCTACTCCCAGAGGACCAAACCAGCAGGACATTGTATGGCCGTTGAAATACCATAGCTGCAGGTCATTATATTCCGATTCGGTAACGAGTCCTTTGCGTGCCAGCCGAAGGGCCTCATCTTCACTGATCAAAGGATGAGACAGAAAATGGCGGTAGAGATCATCGGACATACCAAGCGCCTGCTGGTAGGTAAGCGGGTTGGGATTGTCCAGCCACCAGCGGGTCAGCGCTTCAAAGTCATGGACGACTGGGTGGGGCGTAAGGCTGCGGAATTGTTTTAGAAAAGCGGTTACCGTTTCCGGATCGGCTGGAGCTGGTACGGGTATTTCCTGCACACAGTTATTGAGAAAGGCAAACGCGATTTTCTCATCGGTTTTGTCCTCCAGCATCAGTCCGAAGCGTGACAAAGGAGCGAGCAGGAAATGCTCCAGCGCAAAGTTTTCTTCCAGAAAGCGATAGACTTTGTATTGTTCAATGGTGTGGGGCTTATACATGGGAAACCCTCCTTTCTTTTATCTACCTAATAAATAGGGACGGAAGGAATGTATTCTGCAAAATATAAGAAAATCAGGCGTTGGTCATTATGATTTGCAAAATGCCCTTTAAGAAAGCGAGGCGGTTCAAAACCACCTCGCATTTTCAAGATTTAGAGGATGGATCGGGATGTTCCTCCGGCTCGTTGATTGCTTCATAACCCAAAAAGCTGTTCGTTGAAAGGGCTGCGTCCAGATAGTCATTTCCCACGGTAGGCCGCGCCCCTTTCTGAAAGTAAAATCGGTAGGGGGCGCCTATTTTAAGCCGGGCCGATTTACTGAGAAGCAGTGTGATCTCTACGCCATGGCTGTCTATCAGATGTACTTTGCGGTAGCGGCGGAGCATAGGTGTACTGATACCGGCGCAGATGCCTTCCACTACTTCGTAGTTCTTATGTGCCGCAGTCACCCAGATTCCTCTACAGGATATAAGACAGGCGCAGAGTACGATAATTCCCAATGCCAGCAGGATATGATCTTTAGTCGCCACGCAGATGATGGCGCTGATTCCCGCACTGGCGATTCCGGCCAGCAGAGTGAGCAGAAACTTTCGCTGCAGTACAGTGGGAAAAAGAGTCCATTGTTCCATCATGCTCATACCCTCTCAAAGATAATCTGCTGCCGCAGATAAAGATTGGCAACGGCTAATGTCACCGGCTTGCTGCTCTGACTGATTTTGACCATGCTTGCAATGTTGTCACTGGTGGTCGTTTCATCTCCGTAGAGGGAATCCAAAAGCGCACATTCATTGGGGAGGCGGGAAATATTTTTATCTATGCACTTGATGATCTCTGCAGTGGAGAGCAGGGCTTGTCCGGCAAGGCGCATGACCAGAGTTTCGTATTTGGTGCGTTTATCTTTCTGGAACAGTTTCCGCGCAGCGGATACCGGAACATGTGCCAGCAGCGTCAGCTTGACAAAAGAGGCGAGCCGGAGAAAGAACGGTCCGCTGGTTGGGATAATGCTGAGCGAGCCAAGCAGGTCATACAGAGCATCGTATTCTGTTTCACCACTGCCGGATACCAGAAGGCCACGGGTCAGCAAGCGGTTTGTACAGTCTTCCCAAGACCGCTCGGTACAGTAACCGGATGCGGTGGATAGCTTTTCGTATTCTTGTGCGATGTCATCCCAGCGCAGGATTCTCCAGTTGAGCATGCTCCAAATCACCATTTCCTGCATATCGACCATGTACTCCTGACCGCCTAACAGGATGATTGGACAACTGCGGTTGCAGCCGTTTGTCCTTCGTTCAAACCGGCCGACCGCAGTGTATAGGGTTTTGATTGCCATATTTCGATACCTCCTATTACATATCCCTTACTGTTGTTGATGCTGATTTTCAACAAATCAAAGCAGGCAGGTCAAAAAGTCAGGGTCATTGCGAAGTTTTTCCAGAGAACGGGAAATCCAGGCGCCTACATGGGAAGGAGGGACTTGATAGAGGGCAGCGATGTCTGTAATGCGCATTCCCTGGACCTTCAGCGCCAGTGCTTCGATGCCAAGTCTGGCAACGCCCTGATAGTTCTGTTTGCTGGCTTCCAGCAGATCAAGGGTCTCCAGACGAGAAAGATGGGAGTCAAAATGGTCGTCTGGCTGTTCTAACTGCTCTCCATCTGCAGCCAGTTCGCCTTGATCTCCGATGCTCAGCCGGCTGATGTGCCGTCCCTGGCTACAGATTTTGCGGCAGTAGGAGAGGAGTCCATTTTTTACAACCTTTTTGGCGTAGGTTGAAAACTGCGCCTGTCCGGCATGGTAGGTAAAGGCGGCCTTGCAGAGCCACAGGCACCCTTCCTGGAACAGATCTCCGTATTCCAGACCACAGATGCCGGGATTTACATGAATGTTGTTGACAATGACCCAGTGAACGATGGACAGGTTTTTTTCTACCAGCGTCTGCTGGTCTTTGGTAAGCTTAAAGTTTTGCTTCATCCGGCTTCACCTCCGTTCAGGCAGCACGCCCGGATGTATACACCGGAGCCTGCTGACAGAGGGAAATGACTTGCTCACACATATACTCGGAAAACTGACCGATGTGAGTCTGGCGCGCATCCAGCCCCAGCTTGGCTTGCAGCCAGATATAGACCTCCCATTTTTCCATCTGGCAGTCCTGCTGCAGTTTTTTTAGGGCACGATGGGCCAGAATGCGTTTGTGGCGCAGATCGCCATTCGCCAGTGTCCCCATTGGGAGCAATGTGCGCTCATGAGCACTGACATAGGCATTGCAGACCGGCCATCTGTCGCAGACATACAGGTACTTTCCTCTGGCCTGTGGGGTAGCCCCATACACAAGGCTTGCAGGCCGAAGAGAAGCGTGAGCATGACAGTACGGACATTTGATTTGCTTTTGTTTCAATAAAATCACCTCCATTACGCGCCGATGACGGCGGCATTGCGTCGTAACAGGCAGAATCACCCGAAGTAGGTATCCTTATCTGGAGCCAGCTGTAAAAATGGACATACATGGTCCGAAGAGGTATGCCATTCCAGAAACCTGCTATAAGCAGTCCGGAACGAGCGGCACTCCAGAATGGCAGAGCATTCTTCGGGGTCTACTGCTTCTCCACTCAGCTTCCGCACTGTCTGGACGGACAGAAAGATCGGCTGACAGCCTGCGTCTGCTGCCATCAGGAATCCCTCACAGGATGCCTGCCGGATCATTGGACAAAGTGAACCGCTGCAGCGGATAAGCAGGGCGTTACGCCAGTTACCCCGGACTGCCTGCAGAAAGGAATAGAACTGACACGGTTTTTGATTCATGCTTTCACCTCCATTAGTCGTTATCTGCAAATAAAAAAGGGGGCCAGCTGCAGAAGTTCTGCAAACTGGCCCCCTGATTTGGTGCTTAGGAGAACAGACTTTCAATCTCCTGGGTGATGCGGGGGATGACCGTATCATTGAAGATGAGGGTCAGAGCCGCCAGGAGCAGCGCACCCAAAACTACGGCGATAATGATCTTGACGGCGTCCGAAATGTAAAAATCGCCGCGCTGATTGGACAATGCCATACGGCCGCGGTTGAGCAGATAGTTGGCTTTGGTATAGATATGGGTCGTGAATTTTCTCATGGGTAACCTCCTGTTATATGTTTGATGATTGAGTGGATAGGTATATCAAGTCCACCGTCTGTTAAGCGCGGCGGATAGGCTTGATCAGATTGTTTTTGTTGGAACGGGGCCGGTTCGGATATGCTTTAGGCCGCTGGAACAGCAAGCAACGAAAGCGGCGTTTTTTGGTGCCGGTATCATTCGGCGGATAAAATTTCTTTTTGGGCATAGGCATTCTCCTGTAAAAAATGGAGCCAGGCTGATGAAACAGTCCGGCTCAGTCCAGATGAAAAAGAATGGTGTGCCTGCCGCTATGGAAAATCGCTTGGGTACAAACGCTCACCTCCCTGTGTATCTGTCTTCCATATGAGGAGCAGGTATGAAAACGCCCGGAAGTACCGTGGCGGATGCCGATTAGCCAAAGAATGCCCCGAGCGAACTCATAACCTCGGTACAGAGCACCACCAGATAGATGATCATAATGCAAATCAGCATCATCATAGAGTAATGCTGGATCTTTTTGGGACGTTTGGCAGCTTCCTTTTTCAGATTGTTCTGCTCGATCTGGCGCATATCGAAGGTAATCATTTTGAAGTACATCCGCTGGTCATCACCGCGCAGGACACCAATCAGGCCACGGATCACATCGGACAGCATGGGGCTGCCAATGCGGGTTTCAAATCGAATGAGGGCATTTTCATAGTTGCCGGTCTTCATATCAGCAATGGTCTGATCCAGCTCGGCGCCGAAGTCTTTCCCAGCCACACGGCGGTAGGAAGTCAGAATTTTAAGTACATCCCTGTCATTTTCAAGGCTCTGGCCGACGGTCAAAGCAAATCGGGGAATCTCGCCCTCAATCAGTTTGCGGCGTTTTTTAACAAAATCAAAGGCTGCATAGTAGGTTGAAAACCACAGCGCCACTGCAAGACCGATCAAAATAGGCACCAGCAGCGGAATAAGAAGTGCCATGGGGATGGCACACAGGCCAACTGCCCCTGCAGTTACCCAGGCTCTGGCTGTATAGACCTCCGGGGTAAGCTGCAGACCTGCAATGTCCAGAGCGCGTTGTACCTTATTGCGCTTGAGCCGGTCCAGCCGCAAATAAGGGGCGATCCAACCGGCGATTTTTGTCACATAGACATCAAGCAGCTTTTCGTTTTTGGTGCCCTGCTGTTTGCGGGAGAGCATCATCATTTGTGAGGTCTTCTTGGTCGGGATGTCCACAAAGGCGCAGGTCAGGTTGTAGACAGCAAAACCGAAGAAGATGATGGCGATGAGCGCCAGAAAAGTCATACGCTATCACCTCCATATTCGATGGGCTTGCTCAGTTTCATGATCTGGGTCAGCGCAAATAGGATGATGGCTGCGCAGATCGCCAGTGCAATTTTGCCCGGTGTGGTGAAGATAAGGGTGTGGAACCAATCCTCATTCAAGAAATAGAGCAGCGGCACATTGGCGATAACCAGAAATATCATGGTGATGGCTTCACGCCGCGGCCCTTGCATCATTGCCTCAAGTTCCGACTGCACCACACGCACATCGGAGAATTTCTGGTTGATGGTAGGAAGGGTATTCTTCATACTGCGGTCGGACTGGCACTGGATGAGGGTGCCGCACCATTCATGGAAGACCCGGTTGGGAATCTTCATCTTCAGGCTGTTGATAGCACTGGTGATGTTGGCGTTGATCAATTCCGCTTCATAAACGAAGGCTTCAAAGTTGGCTTTTACCGGCTCATTGATATAGGGCAGGTTTTCCTTGACAGAACGGATCAGATCCTCGGTGCGCAGGTAGGAAGTCGTGATGATGGAAATAGCGGTTTCCAGTTCTTCATTCAGGTGCTTTTTATAGCTGGCGGCAGTGCTGCGCAGATACCAGATCGGTATAAGAGAAAAACCGATACCCAGAATGGGCACCATGTACACATTCCCAATCAAAAGAGCCAGCACAGCCCCCACAGCGAACAGAATCAGGGACAGTCGTTTTATTGCCTCATAGCGGTCCGCCCGTCCGGTACCCTTCAAGATCTGTTTCAGTTCGTAATCCTGATTAAAAAAGCCCTTGGCTGGTGTGCCCAGAAGAACATTCAGTTCATCCGACAAGGTGGCGGATTTTCGCTGGGAGCGGAAGAGGGCGTCAATAAAATCACCCGGCTTCACACCAAACAGAGCCAAAAGCCCAGCACTGAGCAGGATAAAACAGATAAGATAGATCCATTGCAATTAACTCACCTCCTTTGGCGGCTGCATGAATTCTTCCAATTCCTTGTTGGAAATGCCATTGTCCAGCAGCCTTTTCTTCAAGGAATCGGAGATCAAGCCAATTTTTTTATGGTGCCCTACCACACGGGTTTCACCACGGTCATCAGTTACATTGTCCTCCACTTCATATTTGTATAGGGAATGGGCGATCAGCCGCCCGTCTTGGTAGTCCTCGCCCTCGATGATCTCCATGATCTTACGGGAACGGTCCTCCAGCTGCTTGGTAAAGACGATGATGGGATACGCCTCTACCATGATCTGCATGAGGATGGAGTCATCCATGTTGTACTTGCGTTTGGCAAGGGTCATCATCCTGCGGTAAGTACTGTTGCAGGAATTGGAGTGGATGGTGGTACATACGGTATGGCCGGTGCGGGAACTTTCAGCTGCGGACAAGCTTTCTGCTGCTGACCGCATTTCACCCACGCCGATGACATCCGGGTGCTTACGCAGCACCCGCTCCAGAAGAAAATCCTGATTGATGTTCAACGCAGGGTTCTCGCTGGGGCGGGTCAGCAGATGTACTACGGAATTAAGGATATTGCCCTGCGCATCCCGCTTGATCAGATCAAATTCGCGGCTGCCTTCTTCAATGGTAATAAGGCGCCGGTTATTGGGCACATTGGACAGCAGCCAGGCCATGATCGTGGTTTTGCCGGAGCCGGTGGAGCCGGCAATGCAGACGGACACCCCATATCGGATACAGGCAGTCAGAAAGTGAAGCATTTCAGCGGTGGCACTTCCGGAGTTCAGCAGTTTTTCTTCACTGACGGTCTGCTGATTGACAATACGGATGGAGGCATTGACGCCTACATCTGCATCCACAATGGGAGTTTTGTCCACCGAAATACGGATGTTCTTGTCCAGAAATCCCACAATGCTGGGCATAGTATCATCAATGACCATGCCGCAGGCGTTGAGCATTCGGCGGATCACATCGATGGCGTGCTGGGGCGAACTGAATTTATCAGGGATCTTGATACTGCGCCCACTGGATTCGATTACTTCAATGTCGTTGTAGGCGTTGATGTTGACCTCCTCAACACCGGGCTTATAGATCCATTTCTTCAAAAAGGAGTAGCCGGCCATGTCTTCATAGAGCTTGGAACACAGTTCTTTTGTAGAGAGCCCGTCAAGGGCATATTTGCGTTTGACAATGTAGTGTTCCATCAGTTCTTTCAGCAGGCTTGTGGCACGCTCTGCATTGCCTTCCCCAGCTTCGGCAATGGTGGAGGCATGGTTTTCGGCAAAATACCGCTGTACATCCTCCAGTACCTGGTCATAGGTCAGCTCCTGATTGGCGGCCGGTGTGAAGAATATATCATTCAAATTACTCATCGGCATCCTCCTCACATTCATACGCCGCATCCTCCTCTGACTGCTCGGCCAGTTCCATTTGCTCCAGGATTTCCAGTACCTTGTTCAGTGAAGCAGTGTATTTGGGGTTACAGTAGGTGATAGCCTTGAACATACCGCCTTCGGTAGCACAGCGGTCGATCTCCTTACTGTAGGGAAGCAGGCCGTCAAACCCGCCAATGATATAGCCCATTTCATCCAAGGCGTGGAAGGGACGGGCCAGACCGGCGAATGTCATATGCTCAGAAAACCGGAAGCGCTCGTCCACAAGCAGAGGTTGATGGGCTTTCAGGTAGTTGATGCCCTTTAGGTCCGGGGTGAGGATACGGATGACCACATCGCCGGCTTCAATAGCGGCGGGAGTGAACACATTGGTCATGCTGGTGCTGCAGTCCAGAATGACGAAATCTACCAGTTTGGCGGCAGCATGAATGAGCTGCAGCACCATGGTATATTTGACCTCTGGGTAGCTCAGCGGGTTTTCTCCTGCCGCATAGCCCATCATCCCAATGAAGGGATAGTTTTTCAGCACTGTCACATGACTGGCAACCAGAGATGTATCGATCTCCACACTGCTCAAAACCTGGCCGATAGAGGTATTGGTCTGGATGATCTGCTCCGGCAGCCAGACCGGCAGCATAGGGACATTCATGTCGGCATTGATAATGATGGCTTTCCGCTTGTCCCGGGTCAGGGCTTTGGCCAGAATACAGCAGAACATGGATTTGCCGCTGCCGGGGCTTCCCCAGACGGTGATAACTTTACCCATAACGAAGATCCTCCTTCCTTGATTTGATTATTCTGCCGAGGGTGCAGTTTCATTAGTAGATTGTGCAGACTCTGCAGTTTCCGTTTCCTGGGGTTCACTTTCAACATCAGAATTTTTCGCATCTGCAGCTTCTTCCTCAATCAAAGTTTCGGGGAAGTAGATTTCCTGAAGAGTCTTATCCTGCTCGGCAAGCAGCTCATCTGCCAGTTTGTCATTGTTGCGGGAGATAAGGGCCACATGAGCTACGCCGTCATTTTCAAGACCGGTAATGATCTTCGCCTGTTCAGGGCTTGCCAGCACAGTGATGGTGGCTGACTGCTGCTTTTCTTCATCCTCCGTGGGCTCCTTGGCATTATCCACATTGATGCCGTCTGAGTCGGTGACGGACAATACTTTGACAAAACGCAGTTCCGGTACTTCGGCCGCCGTATCAAGAAAGTGGTAAATACGGATGATGTCACCGGGCTGAAGCTTGTCAGAGAGGCCGGAAGCAAGTGTTTTAACGGTCAGCGAGATAGCAACCTTACCGGAAGGGATGCTGTTGAGCGCCACATCGGACGAAACCGGTACAGAGCTGATCTTGCTGGTAAGGATATAGTCACCCACAGCCAAGTCGGCGGTAGCGTAAAGACCATTTACATCGGAGAGCTGATGGGCGATGTTGGAGGGGAGGTTATAGCCGCCTACCTCAACCACCTCGGCATTTTCTGACGAGATTTGCTCGCCTTTCAATACCGGCTGGGTGATACGGACGATTTCCTCTTTTCCATTGGTCTGACGGGCGATGGTTGGAAGTGCCACAAAGGCGATAACTGCCGCCAACAGCAGGGAGAGGATACCGAAGATGAATCGGTTATTCAGTTTCATAAGCGTTGTCTCCTATCTTAAAAATAGTTGGGCCAGGGTCGCTGTACAGCAGCCACAGGCGAGAAATGGCAGGAACGGGATAGCAAGGGGCTGCCCAGTTCGATAAAGCCGCCTGAGAAGAAAGATCACAGGCATTGCGGTAACAGCGGCAGTCAGAAAGACCAGCGCCATGCCGGAAGGGCCATAGACCAGCCCTAATATCCCGCAGAACTTGATATCCCCGCCGCCCAGACCAGTGCCGTTTGTTGCCAGTGCAGCTGCCAATGGAATACAAAAGCCGAGCAGGGCGCCTACCAGGGCATGGGTGGCGACCGGCCAGAGAAAGAGCGGCGGGAGCCCGTGATTTAACAGGAAATATCCTTGCAGGACCGGCGCCAGGGCAGCTAAGGGGATAAAAAAGACGAGTGCCCGGTCAGGCACCCGTCTGTAAAGCACATCGTAGACAGCAAAGCCGGCCACCACAAAAAATATGGTAAGCAGGTAAGCTGTCCAGAGGCTATTCTCGATTGGTATACCAGTCATCATAAAGGCTCCCTTGGATCGAAACATAGTCATTTAGGTTGATGGATAACATGCCGTCAGGAGTCCAGGTATCCCACACCTGTGTATAGATGGTGTAGTCGGTGGCATCGGGGAACCACAGCGGTGTGAAATGCACTGTCCGGTCATAGGTGGAAAATTCGTTGGGCTTAAAGATGAATTTTGCACTTTGGCCGCCGGAACGCTGCAGAAGCCGCAGATAGGTCTGATACTGGAACTCAGGAAATACGGAAAAAGCAGTTTGGGGATAAGTAATGTGGCTGGTCGGGGCATCTGTGGACAGCGTTGCCCGCACTTCGGTTTTAACGCCGTACCCGCTTTTCATCGTCTTGCCGGATGCTGTGGGTACAATATCGTCTGGCATTAGAGACATCTCGCCGCTGATGGAAGCGGAGTAGCCCGTATATTCGTATTCCCAATATCCTTCATCAACCCAGTGCCCGCCATCTTCACCGTGGTCGCACCATACCCATACAGGCACCCAGTAGCAGCTCCAGACGCCCCAGTTGGCAGTGAGCTTCTGCGTTTTACTGGGGAGGGGCGGCACAGAGTAGCCGGGATTCGTGTCGGTTGCCACAGGGTCAGGTGGAATGTGCTCATTCAGATCCACGATTTTTGCGACAAAGGTATCCTGAGCGGTATAGGCACCGCTGACAGATACTGTAATGGTCACGGTTTGTGGGGTGGAGGGGGTATGCCATTTGACCCAGACTACCTGACTGTCACCGGCTGGGATCACTATATCATTGACCCGGTAGGTGGTGCCGAGAATATGGAAGGTAACCGATGCCGGATTATCCGGCGTCAGATCCTGATCTGTCCGCAGTGTGACGGCGGTGATCACATCCGTATCTACTCGGTATTCGACATCAGGGGCCTCAATTTCTCCTTCCGGCGGAGCTTCATCAAACCAGACGATACCAACGCCAAGGGTGCTGATGATGTCGGAATTGTTCTGCTTTCCAGTGGTGCTGCCTGTCCAGGCGGAGATGCCAAGGTCGCTGAATTCCAGGAACATTGACAGCGGCAGATTTTTATGGGTAAGCGAGGTCATGGTTTTCCGCAGATTGCCGCCGGACATCTGATCATACAGGCCGGCTTCAGTAGCTGTCATACAGTAATACTGGCCGTTGTGCGTGAAATAGGCAATGGGCTCGATCAGCAGCTTGTACTCGCCGGCAATCATCCGCTCATAATCGACTCCGGCTGCCTGAGCGACCATCATGCACGCATATTCAGAACAGAAATACCGTTTGATGGCTTCGATGTTGCTCTGCCCCTTGCTGCTGACGATTGTGGGCATAGATTGCGTAGGTCTAATGCAGGAATAGGCAACGCCGGACTGGAGGGAGAGGCCGGCGCCGCCCAGGTATTGCAGTTTGTTGACTTTCCCAAAATGGAGAAGACTGGTCTTCTGCGTCCGGTTTGAAAAGTCCAGCGGAGAAGATACGGCAGTTCCGCTGGATGCGTCAACAACAGTAATGCGGACGCCATCGTTGCCTGAGTTCCAGAAGTTGCTGCTTGTGCCATGACCCATGCTGCCACCGCCGCCATCTATGTTTCCATTTCCGCCCGTTGCAAAGGCAGAGGAGGGGAATAGACAGAAAACAAGGGTAAAGCAGCATAGGAAGGCGAGAAGTCGTTTCAAATACATCACGCTCCATTCCTTTTGAAAATAGGAAGGCCGCCACAATCCTGTGACGGCCAAGTAGTGCCATATTCAGTTGTAGTAAATCAGCCCATATTGCCGACCTGTTTGTTCAGATCTCCATCGCTGTCACCGGTGGACTGCTGTACATTGCCGGGAACAACCCAGCCAAACACCGGATCGTATACAGCTCCATTTCCGTTGCTGGAGCCTGGAGCCGGTTCATTGCTGGGCGGCGTTTGCTCGGCAGGCGGGGCAGTGACTTCCGGAACTGACGGGTCGGGATTGACAGCATGCCCCTGACCAGGATCTTTGATTTCGGTTTTACCTTCCGGTACCGGAGGAGACGTGTCTTCAGGCTTTTCGGTATCGGTAAAGTCGATCACAACCTCATCCTCCGTTTGGGAGGTTACTTTAGGATATTCCTCTTCGGCGTCTGTGGACTGGCCGGGGGCATAAGCATCTGCTCCATTATCACCATCTGTCTGCGTGCCGCCATCTGACCAATCGCCGGTGACGCTGCTGGGTGGGGATTCATCTGGTCTGAAATCTCCGGTACGGTCGCGGCTTACGAACCAGCAGACGCCCAGAATAGTGATGCAGAGAAGAGCCAGCGAGGAAACAATAAAGCCTTTGGATTGGAAAAACTTTTTCATATTTTACATACACTCCTTTTTTGCTGTTATATAAAGCCTATACGGTATAACGTGCCGGGCTTTCAACAGTATGGTTAGAATTTTGTGTTGTGGTAGCCTGTCAGCTCCACCCGTTGGGTGATAGCCGGATAACTGTGACCGAACATCCGCACATAGAATTCCACATCACAGTAGAAGATGTACTCAACCCGTCCATTCTCTACATTGAACTCCAGGCTGATGTCGGAAACCTTGTAATCCTCCGTTGAAAGCGGAATCTTGGAGTCCAGGCCGCCTGCCACTGTAGCCTCCAGCATGTCGGTATAGTCACTGCTGGAGTAAAGGGTATTTAGGTACTCTTCAAAGTTGGTTTCACGCTGGGAACGGTAGGTATCTGCATAAATCGTGCCGCTAAGGTTATTTAACTCCATTTTAGCGCCGTTGCGGATGTTGATACAGGTGATCCGTATGGAAGCGTACAGGAGCAGGAAGGAAATCAGCATCACGATGCCTACTACAAAAAAGCAGGCGAAAAAGGTGATCTCGCCCCGTTCGTTTCGCAGCGGCTGTTTCAGTCGCAGGAATATGCGTTTCATAGGTCACCTCACTTCCAGTAGTGCTCACTGACGCCGCTGCCGCGGGCAACCACTGTAATGTTTACCAGGTCAAAATTCCAGAACCCGCCCAGTTTGGCATCTCCCTCGATAGTAATGAAGAAGGGGGTGCCCAACTGGATGGCATTTGTCATACCGGATGGTCTGGGTGATGTGTAGGTAGCGTCAATGGAGTAGGAAATATTTTCGGCTCCTTCGATCTGAGAACTCAAAAATTCAAACAGCTCATCGGTCTCACTGTTGACGCCGCCGGAAAGCTGGATCTGTTTGACCATCTGATCGGCGGCATGGTCAAGTTCCTGCTTGGTGGAAATGATGCTGAACAGGTCAATAATGAAGGCCAGCAGCAGGACAGCGATGAAGATGAAGACCACCGTACTGAAATAGTTGGCCTCGCCCCGCTCGTTGTTCAGCACCTTCCGGGCTTTTTGAAAGAGAATAGAAACCACCACCTTTACTGAAATTGAAAACAGCCGCTCCAAACCGGAGCGGCTGCTATGCAAAGTTTTGACTGTACCAAGTATAACAGATATGGATTTACGGCGAAAGGGCAGGACTGTGCCAATGTAGAGACAATTTTGTGCCAACCATGTTTCTTTGCAACATTACAGCAGTGATTCCACCAGCTGATAGATGTCGGTAAATGGATTGACAGCAATTCCAAACGGTTTGCTGCTGTCATTTTGAAGATGGTATTGCTCTACACGTTTGGCGTTCTGAATCGCAATGGCTGTATGCTCTGCTAACTGGTTATATACATCGCCAGCTTTCTCATAATCAGGGAGATAAGTGGTCAATGCGTTTTTCACTGCGGGGTAGTCTTTGAAAAATTTGGTGGTGTACTGGAAATGCAACAGATACCAAAATTCAAAGCAGGGATTGGAGAGTGCAATCTGAATCCCCTTCGCATCTGCCATTTTCCTTGCCTTGGAGAGCAGATTGTCCTTTGCAGTGATGGGGTCAGGGTTGTTGTAGTTCACATCGCCGTCTGCAACTACCCATACAGAGTCTCCCTCTGATACGGAAATCTGATTTTTGTTCTGATATTCCACGGCTTTCCGGATCAGGCTGAGGTAATCAGTTTCACCTCCGCTGGTGCGGCTGCCGACCACACGAATATCAATGTTTGTCTGACGGTTGCGGTAGTGTTCAAAATACTTAGGCTCAGTTTGAGAGCCCTCCGTCACAATCAGAATGACAGGCTTTATTTTTCTGCGTCGCTGTCCACGCTTTTCAATTTTTCCACGTGCCATTTTACAGCCCTCCCTTGATAAAGGGGATTGCACCATAACGGCCAATCAGATAGCCTTTCTCCACCTTGGCATCCTTGCGGATGGAAAAATCGTAAAGGGAGAACAGATCGGTAGCCGCTGTTTGCTCGTCTTTTTCGGTAAACCAAATCTGATCTCTCCTCAGTACATCCAGGTCAAGAAGATTGGTGTTGTGTGATGTGAAAATCAACTGGGCTCCATTTGGATTGAACTCCACGCTGTTAAAAAGCGAGACCAGATGCTTTGTCAGAAGAGGATGCAGATGAGCGTCCATCTCGTCAGCGACAAGAAGCGTTCCTTCATCCAGCACCTTTTTTACAACACCGATCAGTTTGAAATAACTGTTGGTGCCATCAGATTCCTCTGCCATGTTCAGCGCGTAGGAAGAAGTATTTCCCTCTGTATCCTGTACCGTGTGAATGGCCTCGATATTGGTAAAGATATCATTACGCTGAGAAGGAGCGGGTTCTGTATCACGCATCTGAAGGGACTGTATGCCAAAATCTGCAACACGCAGCATAGAGGCGATCACATGCCGGTAGTCATCATCTTTGAGTTGTTCTGCTTCAAGGCCGTAGGCGTCTGCAACAGAATTTTTCGTGATGATCTGGCAGGAAGCAAACCATTCCAGAACCGGAATCACTTTGGAATAGCTCCAGTTTGATGCGACAGACAGATAGAGCTTGTTGGCCGAAGTGCGATCCTTGAGAGTATTTTGTTCATCGACATCAACGGTAAAGCGAAAATCTTTTGTGTCTTTTCGCTCAAAAATGAGTGCCTGCCTGCCATTGGGATAGTAATACAGATATTCTTCAATAACAGCTTTGTCTGTTACAGAAAAGCCATACGCATATCGGATGCCATTTGTGGTGAAGATGACCTCAAAGCTGCTGGGGCGAGAGGGTGTTTCCCGGTCAAACTTGAACGGCGAACGCTCAATGGTTTTGTGGAGCTGCTGGTTATGCGAAGTCAGCACATAATTTACCATGAACCAAAATGCATTCAAGACATTGGACTTTCCGGAAGCATTGGCACCGTAAATCACGGCAGACTTCAAATGCTTTTTGTTTCCGTCCACAATCAGGTGTTCCGGATGTTCGTTATCCTTACTGGCAAGCAGGGATAACACGACATTATCTTTGATAGAGAGAAAGTTCTCTACACTAAATTGAATCAGCATAAAACAACCTCCTAAATCCTTGCTATAATATATTATATCCGCATTTTTGTGAAAAATCAACGCAAATGAAAAATAAAAATCTATATAGAGGATTTAAGAGAACAGTCGTGTGGAGAGGATATGCGGTGGGAGTTTCGGTAATGATAAAAAGCAAGCCTGGGAAACAGTTCGCCGCTGCTTCCCAGGCGCTTTGCTTACAGGTTCTGACGGATGATCCGGGTGATAATACCTACGGCCACACCCCGCTCCATATCCAGACGGGTGACGGCAAAAGATACATCGTCCTTTTTGCCGGGCATCCGGTAGTCATAGCAGGAGTGGGCTACCGCATTGACGCCATTGGAGAGGCGCACATAGACAACGCCCTTGTGGACATCTGTGACACGGCCGGCATACTTGCCTTGGATACGGCACTTCTGCAGGTTGTCCCTGTCGGTGTTCTCGGAAATACTCTTGATGTCAGCCTTGATGCCCAAGTCCTCCAGACTGTTGCGCCGCACGCTGAGAATACGGACCAGAACCTCATCGCCTACGGAAAAACGCTCATGGGCATCACCGATCCAATCCCAGGCAAGGTCACGGGCAAGGATGGAGGTTTCAACGCCGAAAACTTCCACGCGCACAACCTTTTCAGCCACTGCAATCACACGCGCCTGGACGATGCGGCCCTCATAGACACGGTACATACCGGCAGCATCCGTATCCAGATAGAAAATCTGGCGTTTGCGCAGCATGGCCTCCTTGCGGCTGGCAACTACGCTGCGGGTCTTGGAGTCGATACCACGCACGATGAAGTCAATGTCAGCACCGAGCATGTTGCCAAGGATCTTATTTTGGCGCAGCATAAGGTCGGCGTATTCCTGACCGGAAGGACTGCGGCCCAGATTGATCATCATTTCCTTGATAGGGATAATGACACGGAACCCCTTGTAATCCACAACTGCCACCGTCTTGCGGTTGTCCAGCTGTTCAATGCCGCCCAGCTTGCCGGTGATGATCTTGCGGGTGCGGTAGGCATTATGGATCTCATGCCAGATTACATCATCACGGTCTTCGGCAGTCTCGACATCATCCCGGCTGCGGATGGTAAGGACGGGGGCCTCGCCGCGCTGGGGGCGGGGCTGGCGCTGGGGAGGAGAAGGAGTAGGGGCAGGAGCGGCAGCTTCTTCCACGACAGGAACATCAGGCTCCACAGCAGGTTCCTCCGTATCAAGAATAGAGTCGGCTGTATCCGCCGACTCTGTTGTTTCGGCAGGGACTTCCTCTGTGACAGTTTCTTCAGGAGCAGCAGCTTCTTTCTTCTTTCGGCTGGTACGCTTGGGCTTGGGAGATGCAGGGGGTTCCTGCACAGCGTCGGCGTTATCTTCGTAAACATCAGGCGGCTGCACATCAAAGTCTTCCGGCATATCAGTGGGAGCAGCGCTTTGATCGTCTGTTTCAGCAGGCGTATCTCCGAACATTTCCTCCTCGGTGAGTTCAGGAAGGGGATCTTCAGCCATATATTCGGCAGAGGTGTCCTCCAGGGGCTGATCCATCTGCCCCAGCAGTTCGTTCAAATCCAGACTATTGCCAGTATCAGCAGGAAGGGATTCAGGTTGAGCAGTATCGGCCGGCAGAGTTTCGCCTTCCGACATAACGGTTTCGGTAACAGGAGCCTCCTGTTCCAGAAGTTCTTTTTTCTTGGTTGCCATAGATTAAAACCTCCTATGAATTTGATAGTTTTGTTTAAGACAGGATGGAATCCTTGTCTGTGGTGATAATGCCTTCCGGCGTACCGGCAGATTTGGGGGCCGGAGCCTCTTTGGGTGATTTATCCGTGGGGGATGCCGGTTTGGTGGCTTTGCGCTTTGCCGGCTTCTTTGCTGCAGGAGCCGGTTTCGGCGCGGGCTGCGGTGTTTTGGCGGCTTCTTCTTCCAAGCGGCGCCATTCCGGTACATGGGCAGATGCTTTGCAGGAACGCAGGTACTTGGCTTCCGGGTGTTTGGAGTAATCCATTTTGTCTACCTGCAGAACCTTCTTGCCACGGATGATGATGAGCGCCTGATCCAGCGGGAGCCGCAGGACTTCATCAGGAGTAAGTACAGGGCGTTTTCCAACACCAGAGGTCTCACGAAACTCCGGTGTATAGTTGGAGATACGCCAGGTGCCCAGCTGTTTGGACTTACTGGATACTGCTACGGAGGCAAGCCCTGTCCTGGCAGAAATAAATTCGGCAGTAAGCTGGTCTGTACAGCCTAAAAACAACTGCGCGTCACAGTTTCCAATGATCTCCTGCCACAAATTCTGCGGGTATCGGTTCTGCAATCCTGCGAGATTTTGGAACACACAGGACATGGAGATATTCCGGGAGCGTATTACGCTGAGCCGGCGGGAGAGGTCGGGGATCGTGCCGCACGCTGTCAGTTCTTCCCCAAGGATATGGACAGGCACAGGCAGTTTGCCGCCCTCGCAGTTGTGGTCTGCATATCGCACCAGTTTGATGAAGCAGAAAGATAGAAACAGCGAGGCCAGAAAATCAAAGGTGCTGTCCTGGTCGCTGGTAACGAGGAAGTAGGCACAGGGCTGCTGACCCGGAAGCTCCAGATCGATCTCATTCTTAGCGGTAATTTTTTTGATCAGCTCAGACTGGAATACCTGCAGGCGGCTGCCCAGACCGATAATCACGCCGCTTCGCACTGTGTCGCTGGCCTGCTTGAACAGGCTGTAGGGTGCTTTGGCAGGGTGCGTGGAAGGAAGCGCCTCGAACAATGTGTCAAGTTGGGATTCCCCATTGAGAGTCAGCAGCCGGTAGACTTCGCCAATGTTGCGGTTTTCTTCCGCATAGCCTTGATCCACATACAGTACCAAGGCCTTGAGCAGATTCATCTCACAGGCATCCCAGAAATGGTCGCTCTTGCCGTTGTTCGTGGTGTTCTTGATGATGACATCTACAAAAAGCTGGGCCATTAGTTCCTGTCCCTCAACTTCGGCAAGGCAACACCAGGAATCTGAGTTTTCAGGCGAAACGAGGTTGAATACCTTGACACAATAGCCCCGGCTGCGGAGAAATTCGCTTGACTTCTCGTACAATTCCGATTTGGGATCGCAGATGATCAACGATTCTCCGGCGCCATTTTCACCTCGGACAGTGGCCTGAAGGATACGGTTCATACAAAACGAACGGGTTTTCATGGAACCACTGGCGCCGTAGACTGCCAGATTACTGTTGATTCTGGTATCTTCCGGTATGCAGACTGCTTTGCCATCCAGCATACCCAGTACAACACCCTTGTGTTTGCGCAGATCGGGCACCAGATCCAGTACGCCGGACATTTCTTTGCGGGACATCCAGCCGGAGGTGCCATAAGTGCCTTTGGCGGAGTAGGAGAAATTGCGGTCTTCATCATACTCACCGGCATCACCATATCCCATGCGCATGACCATGATGAGCAGCACTGCTAACAAGCCAATGCAGATCAAAATGCCATACACGCCATAAGGCGGTCTGAGCACAGAGGAAAGGCAGAGAAGGAAGTCGGGCGAAGCGGCCAGCGGTGAAGTACCGTCGCCGGGAATACCGCCGCCCTGTTTCCAGGTTGCATAGTTACCCAAAAGCTGTGCCAGAAAGCCGCCTGCGTATAGAATCGCAAGAATGGCAAAGGGCGCTGCAATCAGGCTTACGATCAGTTTTTTCTTGTTTATGGGAACAACCTCCCCTCGAATTTTGTGAAATCAATGGTCTGGAAGCGCACCCGGGAACCACAGTAGCTGCGAAGTACCTCTGCCTGGAAGTCAAAACAGATCAGTGTGCCTGGGCGCTCGGATAGTTCGAGGGAGGTGTTGAAGCGTGCGATACGGGGCAGATCGCAGAAATAGCCAAACAGGACTGGTGAGCCATCCGGTGAAACACCGTCATGCTCAATAGCCAGTCCGGGCTGCCTCGCAGTAAGACCTTGGAGCAGAATGCGGTCCAGCTCCGCAGTTTTCACAGGGTCGCACAGCAGTGCAAGTATCACCTCCCCCTGATGGTTGTTGGTAAGATAAAGAAAATGCTCATAGCTGCCATCCAGCATGAAGAAATCATGTTTGCGTCCTCCGGTGCTGGTCAAAATCTGGTAAGCCAGATCCATGCTGTTGCCCAGAATCAGTCCATGAACATCCTCATGGCGAAACTGTGGGGCCAGGCGCTGTTGGCAGATTACGCTCCAAATCAATGCCTTGACCCGCATTTCCGATTTGTAGCGCCACTTCATCAGGGCGCTGCTGCTGTTGTAGGTCACGAAGATGCCGGAGGGCGCAAGGAGTATTCCAGTGGAGCGGGAACTGCGGATCTTCGTGGTGTCGATCCCCATTTCTTTCACTTCTCTGGAACTGAAAAAAGCAGGATAGACAATCCTGCCGCCAGCGTAACCATCCGGCGCAAAAATTGCCGGTTTTTCATCCCGATACACACATACACCCGCATTATCCATGGTCACATAGGTTTCTGCCAGGCGGTGTAGCCGGAGTCTTCGGTCAATTTCGCATTTCAAACGGTTGGTGTCGGTATCTCCTGTCAGGTAGCTGGCAAACCTGTCCGGCCGGCTTTCCAGCAGAGTGGCTTTGGCTCGCGGCCCCAGACGGTAGCCGCGCAGTTTATCCCGGTAATAGGTACGCAGCAGCCCGTCTTTTTTCAGTGCAGTGACAACAGACTCCAGATAATATGGACTGCCGGGAAGTCTGTTAAGCTGGTCTGTGGGGAACTCGCCGGAGATGGCAGTCAGAGAGAGAAGCCTGTACGCCATCGTGTCTGGCTGTGGGAATTTCCCAAGTGATCACCTCCTTGTGGTGTGTGGCTTTTACCGAGACTGCAAGGAACTTCGGTAAAAATCCGTGGTGTAACGACAGAAAAAAGCCCCGAAATCCGGGGCTAAATACGATGTTGCGGCAGGTCGGACAAGCAATGGCTGAAAATGCTCAAAAATCCGAGATGGATTTTAGGGTGTTTTCATGCTCAGCAAGCCAGGCGGGAAACCGCTTTTTTTCCATGACACTGATTCTGGTACAGTCCTTTTCGCCCAGCGCAGCGGTGTTGTAGGCATCGCAGAGCAGGCCGGTATCGTCAGCCATGACGAAGGTGGAGAGGACATCCAGAAGCTGCTTTTCTTCCAGATTGTCGTAGTCACGGATACGCCGGGTGGGAAGGCACTGGTCATAAACCTGCGTAAAGCACACCACACAATCGCTGAAGCGGGGCATGGGATGCTCTTTGGCGTATTGCTCCAATGAGAAGTAGAACGGGTCGAGCAGAAACTCAGTGTTTTGCCTCTGCTTGCGTTTTGGGAGCAGACCAGGCAGGGTGACCTCCAGTACACCGTCCTCATAGACAACCTCAATTCCGTGTACAATACCGGCGGATGTCAGGTAATCGCCTTTGCGGATGGTGGTGCTGGAATATATCAAATGCCGCAGCCTGCAGGCAATTTTCTCTGCCCGCAGGGCGGCATCAGTGGATAAGACTTCATAGTTGTCCGGATAGCGCTGAATATCCGTGGTATCCATCGCGTAAAGAGCATTGCTCAAACGGGATATATCATCAAGAATGCTTCCGATTCGGTGTGAGATGATTTTTCGTTCCAATCAAGTTCCTCCTGTTTTCTTAAAGTAATGCACCTGGCCCGCTGCATCCACGGTGCAGAAACCGGAAATGCCAGGGCAGTCAATGCGGCGAATGTCTTCCGGATTATCGACCAAAATGATGCGGCGTCCACCGCTGCGGTCATCCCGAAGCGCATGGTTGATCAGGGCCTCCTGGCCGGAAGCTGCGTAGACGATTTCGTATAGTTCACCGTTTGCAAAGAAGATAAGCTTGACCGGAAAATCACCGGGAGCATGGTATTCCACCTGCCCGATAAAATCCAAGAGTACCCAGGCAGCCCGTATCAGGGAGTTGTCTGATTTTGCTGCCCAACCAGACGGAAAGTAACCGCCTGTATCAGTTTGAAAAATACGGCCCTGCTTTTGTAGATGGGAGAGCAGGGTCTTGATGATTTCTTCTTTGCCAGGGTGAAAGCAAAGAAGCTGCTGCATATTGAGACCGGGATACATCGTGACGATCCGCAGCAGAGCCGCAGCTTCATTTCCATAGATTTCAGCCCTGGTCTTCATGGGTATCACCTCCAATGGCGTAATATAGGCGTATTCAAGACGCATTAAAATAGGAAGGAAAGCCAGTCAGTGTAAGCCAAAAGATGATCTGGTTGGCAAAACTGGCTTTTAGGCGTAATGCAGACGCAAAGCAGACGCATAGCGGCGTCTGGCAGGAAAGTTGCACATGGGAATCACCTCGCTCTTCAAATTGTTATATCTGCTGTTCGGCAGATGTGGATTGTTCACGGCGTTTTCGCTCTACGATTTCACGCAGCTCGCGGCGGTCGGTAGTAATCAGATCCTTTTCCAGAGGGCTGGCTTTGAATTCCACCATAATATTGTTGTTATTGGTAGAAATCAGACCGTGACCTCTTTCAAAGTGAGTGATCTCCATTGTTTCAGCATCGGACAGGTGCAGGGCTTCCTGTACCCGCTGGGCTTCGTCGTCCTCCAGATTCAGAATGATCTTGGTCTTGGAGTTGTTGATGATGCCCTTACCAAATCTGCCGCCGTCAAGGTCAAAGAAATCGGCAAGATCCTGGCTTGCAAAAATCGAGGCGCCGCCGTAACCGCGTATGGTTTTGGCAATTTCCAAAAGGAAATCGCCAGCCAATCTTACACCAGCAGCACCGGCGCCGGATAGAAGCTGCCAGCACTCATCGATGAAGATGGCTTTTTCTTCTGTACGGTCGGCTTTGGCTCTGTCCCAAACAAAGTCCAGCGCCACAAACATACCTACGGTGAGCAGATCTCCCGTGAGGGAGGAAATATCCAAAACAGTGTACTTGTTGTCGAGCCGAACATTGGTCTGCTTATTGAAGGTGCTGGCGCTGCCGTTTACCAGACGGTTTAGAATGTGGGCCATGCGCATCGTTTCCTTGGAGGTTTTCAAAATTTCGTACAGGTCACCAAGCACCGGCATTTCACGGTACTGGCCGGGCTGTGCAGGGTCTTCCAAAGAGGCGTTATCATGAGTGATGCCTTTTGTGTTATAGGTACGAACAAGGGCTTCGTCCAAAAGCTGTCGTTCTTCGTGAGACATATCGGGGATCAGCAGACTGAAAAATATGTGGAGCTGCTGGATCTTTGCTGCAAGTTCAGATAACTGAATGCCTGGACCGTCCAGAATTTCATTCACCGAGCGGTCTACCCGCCGAATCTCCATAACATTGATGCAGTGGGGACTGGCCGGTGAAATCTGGATAAAGGAGCCGCCCACATTGGAGCAGGCGCGATGGAATTCATGGCCTTTTAGGGGCGCAACAATGAAAATGGGGATATTTTTCCGCCTCATTCGCAGCGCCATCAACTGCATGGTAAAAGTTTTGCCGGCTCCGCTCGTGCCAAGGATCGACATATTGGCGTTCTTATAGACCGCAGAATTGAAGATGTCCACGATAATAAGGGAGCTGTTGTACTTGTTGACGCCCAGCAGGATACCGTTATCATCACACATCTCATAGGAGGTAAAGGGATAACAGCTTGCCGCACCGCCTGTCAGCAGGTTGCGTTTACCGCGCTCATACAGTTTCTTTTCCATTGCCACCAATGGAAGGGCAGATAAAAACGCCTGTTCCTCCCGAAAATGGCAGGTGCAGGCGTTCATGTCTTGTGAGAGCAGGAGCTTTTTCATTTCGCTGACCTTCCATTCCAAGTCTTCCTCGTTGGAGGCAGTAATGGTAATCAGCAGATTCAAGTAGTAGAAGTCCTCGTTGTTGGCAAGGCCCTCTTTGAGAAAGTACCCGCTTCGGATAGCACCATCAATGTCATCAAAGTCGGTGTTGGTGTCGCTGGCGTCCTTGATTTTGGAACGGTTGATACGCAGCTGCTGTCCGACTTTCTGGATGATGGTTTCTTTGGGCTGACGGGAGAGGAACATATCCATATCGATCCCGTCACCGGCATTGACGATAAGACTGAGCCAGCCGGCTGGAACCTGCGTTTTGTAGCCATCAGAGGGCACCAGCAAATAAGCATAATACAGACCGTCAATGCAGATATGGTGACCATGCGTGAAGTCAATGCTTTTTGGCGCACAGAATTCGGTGGCAGGGATATGGTCGATCTCACTGTCGCGCCCTTTGGCAAGGTACTCAGCCACAACCTCCTGTGCCCGGACGGAGAGCGGCTTTACAGCACTTTCATTTCTGCAGAGCAGGTTATAGAGGACATCTACGGTGAACTCATCCCAGTTTTCCGGAACGATGACCTCGTTACCGCACTGACGGAGGTAGTTGGTAGCAGTATGGACTGCACTTTGCAGGGCATTGATTGCCTCGCCTTCTTCATCAGAGCGCTTGGTGTTGCTCCACGGCTCATATTCAAAAATCAGGAAGAAACGTCGGGTAATTGCCTCACGGGAACCGATCTGCTGAACGAACTGGAGGTAGTCTTCCTGCATGAGCAGACACTGTTCATTGGTCTCCTGTTCCATCTCCTTCCGAACGGTATCCAGATGGCGGTTGATCTCTGCCCGACGTGTCAGTACCTTGATTTGCAGCTTGATGGGGCTGATTTTCAAGTAGGATACAAAGGAATAGATGATGTTCCGCTGTTCCTGGGCGCTGCGCAGCATAAAATTGATGGGTACTACCTCGACGACCTTGACATAGCGGTGGTCCTTCGTGTAGATGATGCCGTTTTCAATTTTGGAAATCGGCAGATAATCTGCTACCGGGTTAAGGCAGGCGGGCTTCGGCTCCTGGGTGCGGATAGGGCGTTTTACTTTGCGCTCCTTGGAGACCTTCTTTTTTTGCTTGGCGGCTTTCTTCTCCTTGGCAGGCTTCTGCTTTTTCACAGGACGGAGTTTTTGGCGGATCTCGTAGCTACGAACTTCATCAAACTCCGCTGGGAAATCCTCTCTGCCGGAGCGCCGTGACCGTCTGGGAGCCTTGTCGGGCTTGTGTACCTTCTTTTTAATATGCTTGCCGCCATGCTCTGCCGCCGGAACCGCATCTTCTGCGCTGTTACCGCCTATAATGCGGCGGTTTCGCAGGTACTTTATGAAAATCAGCAGAAAAGAGGAAAGGCTCTCACCGGAAATTCCGATAAGCGCCACCAATGCTGCTGGCAGTGCGGTCAGGCACAAAGCGATGATACGGGCAGTCAGGCTAAGAGGGAGCAATGAAAAAACCGGCACACCAATGGCAAATGCCAGGATGCCGGCTTCAATCACATTTCGGGCTTTGAACATACCACCGAAGAAGGTGCCTGACTCGATGAAATTCGGTGGTATTATGTAGGTATCTCGGTCGATTTTATGATTCATGATTAACCTCGTTTCCGAAGCCGGGCGGGCACATCAGCCGATAATCCAGAACGGACCGCCAGCTCCAGCGCGCCGGCTGGCCTCATTTAAGATAATGGACAGATCCCAGAGCTGTTCGCTCCGTGTGTAACTGGCAGGGTCAGCCACCATGATCTTGCCGTCTTTTACGCCACGCAGGACAATGAAGTGACCGGATGAGGTAAAGTGGCCTTCAGACATGATTGCTACTACCAGTTTACCATTAGCCAGTGCGTCTGTGATGCGCTGTGGTTCCGCAGTGGTACAGCCGGAAACCGGAAGCCCCCATTCCCCAGCGGCGGCAGGTATCAGTGCATGGTAAGAACCACTGCTTTTACACCAGTAGCCGTTGTTGTAAGACCACTCGGCCATCTCCATAGGGTCAACCATATCGTCTGTCAGAGAGGACACCACGATTGCCATAGCGGTAGGGCCGCAGCCATAACCGCCAATATTGTCCGTGCCATAGGCTTTACCGGCATAGCGTTCATCCAGCTGATTGTAGTAAACAACAGGTGTGATCCCATCGGTGAAAGTAACATCGCCCAGAGAGGTGATGCTGTTTCCGGTCCACGCTTCCAGATTCTGCAGCAGACCATCGCCCAAGAACAGGCTTAGGTTGGAGGCATAATCGGCTGCAAGCTCCTTTTGGTCATCGGTAAGCTGGAATACAACATCAGAAAAATAGGACTCACCGTTGTAACGGACAGTATAGACCATCCATGTTTCTGGCTCTGTTGTTTCTTCCCCAGTCTCCGGATCGGTCACGGTGCTCTCACGAATCTCTTGCTTGCTGGTGTAGGAATATAGATGCTGCTTGTTTTCCCGCAGGGTGGCGGCAAGGTCATTTAGAGAAATGCTTTCAAAATCCTTGTCTTTGGCTGCACAATACTGAGAAATAAACAGGTTGGCGTTATAAATAGGCCCGCCGGAATAAGCATTTTTGACCTCCATATGGTCGGCTCCCGATGCCGCAAAGTCAGCTTCGATCCGGGCAAGTACATCATCCAGTGCCTCGCCCAAGATGCCGTTGAGGGTAAAGGTGATCTCGTTGGCGTTCTCAATAATCGCTGTTTCGCTATTCAAAATCGGAATTTCGGGGTCAGATGGCGAAAAGGCATTGGTCAGTCCGCCGAAAATAAGACCGGGGAGCATGAGAACAAATAATACCGGCAGCATAAGCAGGGCAATGACTGCCACAATGATTTTTCCGATATGCTTCCGACCTGCCCACACTGCGCCTGCAACTGCACCGTAAGGACCGCCTGCGGCAGCGCCTTTGGCAGCGGAGGAAATAGCTTTTCCGGTTTTGATTGCACCGCGGATGGTATGCGCTGCGGAGGCGCCGGTCTCCACAGCTTCGGAAAAACCGCTTTTCTGATCTTCTGGCATTTATATCTTGTCCTTTCTCCTCGGGGCTGGAGGCAGCTTTTTGACAATGGACTCGTTGAAGGCGATAGAACCGTCAGGGGCCATATAGGGCGATTTGTCAACAGCATCCACAGCGTACTGCTTATACCATGCTGTACCATCCACGGCATGAACGGTGGTGTACTGGCCTTCCGGGGCAACATATTGGTCTGCGTGGTACATACCAAAGGAGATACCTTCGGGATGTTCTGCAGTTACTTCTGTACCGGTGATGCGGCCGCCGCCGATTTCGACATTCTGGAAGGTCGGAACATTTTCAGCTCCGGATTCCAGTGCCGCGTATCCCATGTAAGAGTGCAGGGCTTCGGCGGCTTTTTCACCGGAAATGGAACCCATTTGGCTGATACTGCCAGTGGCTACGCTGCCGATTACATTGTTGGCAAAATTGCCGCCCTTACTGACGGAAGAAGCGTACATATGGCCGCCGATCCCTCCGGCTGCAGCATCGCCTAAAAGACTGCCAAGACCGGAGGGCTTGGAGCCGGGAGTTGTGGTGGCTGTTTTGATGGCGCTGTTTGTGACTTTTCGGCTCACCACTCCAGCAAGACCGCCGCTGGCAAACCCTGCTCCAAAGCCGCCGCTGCCTTTACCACCGTTTGCGTTGACATTGGTGGAACTGCTGTTCCTCCCGCCGCCAAAGTGGTGACTGGAAAAGTTCTTGATGCCGCCGATGCCTCTGGCAGCAATCATAGCCTCAGCCAACATGCTGCCGCCGGTATGTCCTACATTGACACCCAGGCTGGAGAGGAAAGAATCGATTTTCTGACCGACTTTGAGAAAGCCGATAGCACAGAGAAACCAGATAAACACATTGCCGGAAACGGCTTCTTTTCCCACAGCGTCTACCTGAGCCTGCACATCGCTTTCGGAGATAGCGGCAAAAGCCGGCTGGCAGAGCAGGCAGGAGAGAATTGCGACTGTAAAGGCCGCAAATAAAAATTTTTTGAGTTTCTTCAAGGATAAGACCTCCTTATAACGAAAGCGGGTTCGCAAGGAAGGACCCCACCATGCTTGTGAACAGGCGCAGGCACCAGGCGTTCATGACCAATAGGAAAATTTGACCGCCAAGCATCCGGCACCAGGATTTCCAGATGTTTGCTGTGGTCTGGCTGGCGCCCATAGAAAAAGCCACAGGAGCCGTGTAGACCAGTACACCGAGCAGCACATACCGTTCGGCTGCCTCGAACAGAAGTTTTAGGTAGTTCCAGGCCAGGATGAGAACCAAAATCAAGGTAATCAGTGCCACAGCCCCATTGGCACACACACCGATGATGACCAGCATCACGGAATTGAAGTCTGCAAAGCTTAATGCAGGAAGGTCGGACTCCATGATCCAGTGGTAGGGGGTGCCGCCGATGGTAAGAACAATATTGACGATTTCATCTGAAAAGAGCGTCAGCAGGATAAAAATAACGGAACGGATACTCAGCTTTACCGGGTCTTCTGCTTCCACACCTGCGCCAAGACCGAAGTTTTTGAATAACTGCCAGACCCAGTTGAGCAGGATGATCCCGATTGCCAGAGCCACGAAAACAGAGTACATAGTCTCTGCTGCGGGAAAATAACGCAGAAATACAGCCATATCACAGCCCAGCGCACCCAAAACCGATGTGGTCACCAGATCAAGACCGGCCATTACCTGTTCTGCGATCCATTCCACTATGCCGTCTAAAATGCCCATAAATGCAAGCCTCCTTTCCGGCGAGCAGTCAGACGGTCAATCAGCCTGTCCATTGTCCGCCACTAAAGAGCGGCGTCACATACGCCATGATAAAGCCCAAGCCATTGAGGATAGCCCAGGTGATACAGATTCGTTTGAGCCAGGCGCGGCTTTCATCCACCGTCCGTCCGGAACGGGAGAAGTTCATGAGCAGCAAGGCTACCGAAGCAGTGACGATGGCGGCGATAGTGGAGATGGCAAGGATTTGGGTGTATACATCCTGCATGATCTCTTTGGCCTTGGTCCATACATCTGTTGCCGCATAAGCCGGCTGGCAGAATATCATGGACATCATCACACACAGGAAGGCGCTGTAAGCCACTTTGGGCAGCGAAAGCCTGCGCTTGGACTGGGTATCCGGCTCCTGAAGCTGCGGAGTTTGAGGGGTTTTCGTTTTCTTCAATTTGCGATCCTCCAATTCTGAATGATTTTTTGATGCTCAATAGGGAACAGAAAAACCCACACCTGTCAAAACAAATGTGGGCTTTCAAATGGCCGGGCGGCCATCTGGGCAGCAAAAAAGCACCCTGATGAAAGGTGCCGTTACTGTCCTGTTCGGTTTTGGGTGCAAGTTTGAGCATATTCAGTTTAACACATCGGTATTTACACTGAAAGAGCAGAACCATGCCAATTTTGTTCCCGAATTGTGCCAATTATTTGCCCGATTGTCCGGAAGATGATTTTGGCTCTGGGAAGAACTGCTCCAGCATGTCTAAACTGTCCTTGGAGGTATAGCCCCAAAGAACGGAACTGAGGGCTTCAATGGCTTCCCGGCGTTTGCGGTAGTAAGTTCTGAAACTGATGTCGCGGATATGCGGTCGCAGGGTCTCGATAATTTCCTCAACATTTTTGAGCTGCTGCGGCGAGAGGAAGGAGTAGTACAGCAACCAGTAATATGCCTCACCGTTTTTGTGCTTGGTACGCAGCAATTCGATTGCGGAATCCAGCAGCTTGAGCATTTTGTGGCTGCGTTCAATGCATTTGGCATGATGCTCGATGTCGCTTCCGGCCAAATCAGCGCCAGCCAGATAGACTGAATCCAGAAAATCCTCAATGGAGGTACCATACTCAATCTCAAACTTGGTGCGGACATGCTGGACAGAAAGCTCCAGGCTCCACACAACATCCCGGTATTTTTTCAGCAGTTTCCAGGTATCATGGTACAGGGGATTATCAGCAACATCAGGTTCAACAAATTTTCTCATTTCAGGTTCCTCCTATTTTCGTGCTCCTCAGAGGGAGTGAGTGTAAGTTCAAAAGTGGCGATTGAAGTGTTTGTGCCGCAGAGGATGGTCAGACCAAAGTGGACTGTAGATTTCCCTCGCGCACGCGGAATCAACTCTTCCCAGCAGTCGTCCGATAAGGGATATAACTTATAGCGGGAGAGTGGGCAAGAAAAGCAGGAAATCCCTTGCGTAGATAGGATGTCAGCCATCTTGCGGAGTATCGTTTCAATGTGCGATTTTGAAACGCTGGAAAGTGCATCCGAAACAATGACCTCATGCTCAGAGATAGAATGGCTCTCTTCGGTTTCAGCAGTTTCCGGAAGCTCCAGATGAATGTTTAAGGTCATGGCAACTTCCTCCTTGTCGATTAAAACATCAGAAATCTCAAACATGGTGGACAGGTAGTTCTGCAGGTAGATCACGCTTCCATGCCGGCCGGGAAACGACATGATAGAGATATACCCAAGACCGTCCAGCTTTTTCAGTATCCGGCATACGGTAGCGCGTGACAGCCCCCAGCGGCAGGAGAGTTCGGTATAACTGACCAACGGGTTTCCTGTACCATTGCGAAAGTAGGCTACCGGACCGACCTCTGACCCCTGCACCTGCGTATCGTTGTAGACAGCGGATACCCACAGATCCAGAACGATGTCCATTTCAGAGCAGCGGGCAGAGCTGACCAGTTCCAGGGCAACAGAGACTGGCAGGAAGAAAAAACCGGTATCCTTTTGGCAAGGGGCATTGTACTCCAGTGCGGAATTGTGGCGGGCCCAGTGGAGGATTTTATATTTGACTACATTGCCACGGCCCAGCAGTGTATAGGAAATCAAGTGCTGCTTCTGAAGGGTATCCAGCATGGACAGCGCCTGCCGATGAAAGCGGGTGCGGAACCAGCAAGACAGTTCCTTGACGGTGCAGACCCATTCGCCGGGGGAGACTGTGTAACTGATCCCGTCAATACGGCGATATGAGGTGCGGAAGTTTGCATAGCTGCAAAGTACAGTAAAATGAAAAAGGCCGGAGCCTCCGTTTATGCGGATGCTCCGGTCGTTGATCAGTTTGTGGATGAACTCACGATAAATCCGGCATCGTGGGTAATCTACCACTTGTTTGATTTGAAGTTGGTATTCTGGCATAGTGAACCTCCTAGTTTTTTATGCAGACAAGTAGTTCGCTGAAAAATGTTGACTTGAATAACTGATGGGGGTATACTCATATTTGTATGAGCTGCAAATAAGCAGTTTGTGCATTGCTGGTTTCCGCAGTTTTAGCATTGATACCTTATAATATAGGCTAAAAGCGATAAAGAAACAGTATCAGGGATGTTCTTCATGGCTCTACAATGTGCCAGTCCTTTTCATGGAAAATTTATCCAATTTTTGACATTTTGGAGCTGACACACTTTTTCACAAAAAAATATGCCTACAAACAACTACAATTTTTATACAACTTTTCGAGTGAAGCGGACGGTCAAATAGGACACAGGACGAATGATAAATAGTTTCAAAAACCCAGCAATTATGCGGATTTTGCGCACTACGGAGCGGCATGGGGCGGGATGGAGAGAGCAAAATTTTATTCCCGACAATGAAGTCTATTGATAAGTAAGAATGCAGGAAAATCAAGGGTTTCAGCACTTGGATGTACTAAAATATATAGTTGGTCAAGGGGTTTTGACTAAGATTTGACCAATTTTTGGCATAGTCAAAAAAAGATTAGTACAGGTTAGTACAGATTGCTTAGTCTGAAAAATTAAAGATTGTATTACTTAGAGGACATTTTCTAAAGAAATTTAGAAGATGTCCTCTTTTTGCGTTATAGGAACAATTGAAATACCGAAAGGAGAATAGCATGGAACACACAAAGGCATATCAGGAATTTAAGAAGAATGGTAATACAAAGTTTGTAAGATATAGCGAAGGAGCAGAAATGTATCATATGAGCGTATCAAAGTTTATGCAAATGGCTAAGGATGCCAAAGCAATCTATAAGTTAGGACAGTTAGTACTTGTGAATTTAAAAATATTTGATGAGTACATTGAGACATTCCATATAGTTGATGATGAATTTTATAAGTAGGTGAAAAGGATGGTAACACAATTACAGCCGGATGTTAGGGCTTATCTTCATGGTGGTGAGGTAATAAAAAGATACATAAGGATCGAAGAGGTGGCTCATGAATATGGATTTAGTGTAGAGGAAACTGAATATATAGCTAAGGCTGCAAGTTCTTTATACAAGCTTACCCGTATTCATTTGGTAAAAAAGGAAAGGTTTGATGAGTTTATGAAACACATATATAAAGTGCCGGGAACAAATAAGCAGATAATCAAAAAGTTTGCGAGAATTGGAGAAGCTTCAATTATATACAGTATTGGAAGGCATAGGTTTATCGAGCTGGCTAGAGCAGCAGGTGCTACATATAAAATAAATGAGGGGATAGGAGGGACTGTACTGGTTAATTTAGAAATATTTGATAATTATATGGAGCAATTCAGACAACCTGTAAGACCTTTGAAAGAGCCATTATACGGACAGGAAGAAGGTGAATTGAATGAGTAACTCATATAAGTTCTATTCAGATACAAAAGACATTATGAAAAAATATGTAAATGCTACTGAGGGAGCCATTATTTATGGCATAAGTAAATCAAGGATTATGGTTTTGGCTTCAGAAGCAGGGGCAGTATATAAGGTTGGAAATTCAGCATTGATTAATACAGATATTTTTGAAATGTATTTGGAGAAATTTAAGGAACCAACAAGACCATTGCCCAAACATATTTGGAATAAATTGTCAAGCGAAGATAAAAAAGACCACAATAGTACCTGTTTTGATAAAAAAGACCCGTGATTGTCACTTTCGGCATTATAGAAACTAATGTAATATATGGACATTCCAAGAAAAACTTGGGATGAACAATTTAATAATCAGTTACAGATTTGCAAAGTAGTTTGCACTGCAGAGTATCTGTAGGTAGTAAATTTACGGGGCATGTACCTGGAAGATGAAAGTCACAGCTATCATCTTAGTAGCCTGATGGATCGAAAGATGAAGGGTGAGAAGTTGGATGGAAATCTGGTAAAAGGGCGCAAGAGATCCGGTGGATCTCTGCTCTGCGCGGACCGAAGCGAAGCGTAGACCGGCATGTTGCGTAAGGATAATCAACCACAGAGGGCGAGAAGTTTGTCCTTATCCTCAAAAGGCTAAAAGAGGAGATAGTGCTTCTGATAATTCAGAAGGGCGTCGTGAAACACATTTTGTGGCTCGTCTGTAACTCCCGGAGGTGAGAACACCTCTTTGTACACGGGGCGATATAGGAGTCTAGAAGACTGGCGTGTACCTACATGCTTAGCGTTAAGCATAGCCATGTAGACTATATCACTTCCAAATTCAAATTCTGTCTATATGGCAACTAATTTGAAGGAGGATAAAGTGGTGATGGGATTTAGCATAGCATTAATAATTATTGTTCTTATCGTATTGTATTCGTTAGCTAGGACGGCAGGAGAGTCGGACAGGACAATGGAACAGATAAGAGAGCAATCACTCCTTGGAAGGGAGGAGAGCTCTGGTGGGAACAGTTGAAAAAAGAGATAAGCATAAGAAACGCAGGTTTGTATCTCCAGAAGAAAAGCTTGAAAGAGAATTAAAAGATTGTATGCATTGTAGATTCTTCTGGGGACATAACAACAGATGTGCCAATGGAACATGTTGTAAACCATCTAAGAAAAAAGAACAGAAACTTCCGACGGAATGTGTCGGATGTCCATATTATCAAGGGAATGGTTATTGTTTTCCTTGTATGCGAAAGCTGATAGGAAAGTAGGTGGTTAAGATGTTCAAGTGGCTGTTTAAGAAGAAAGGATGTGCAAAACATATGAATAACAAGTTAGAAGTAATCGGCATTGATCATGGTTGGTCAATGATGAAAACAATCTCTCAGGTATTTGTCACAGGAGTTAAGGAGATTACAACAACTCCGGCACTTTTCGGCGATGTACTTGAGTATGAAGGAAAGTTCTATAAGGTTGGAACTGTGAGGCAGGAAGTAAAGGATACCAAGGTTGAAGATGACAGCTTTTATCTTCTCACTCTTGCAACAGTTGCTAAGGAACTTAAAAGAAGAGGTCTTGCAGAGGCAAAGGTATTCCTTGCAGTAGGACTTCCACTTACAAGGTTTGGAGCAGAGAAGAATGATTTTATTAAGTACCTGACAAAGAATAAGCGTGTAAGCTTCAAATATGAGAATGAGCCGTATTATATTGAAATTGATGATGTGGCAGTATTCCCTCAGTGTTATGCAGCAGTAGTGGACAAGATTCCTACAATGGCAAAGAAAACGCTGATAGTAGATATCGGTAGCTGGACAATCGACATTATGCCGGTAATCAACAAGTCACCGGATGAATCAAAGTGTGTGACGATACCAAAAGGTCTTATTACCTGTATGCGTTCTATCAATGAACAGTGTGTAAGACAACTTAACGGAGAGGTAGACGAGTCAGAGATACAGAACATCATGCGATATGGCAGGTCAGATATTGATGATGAATACTTTGCCATTATTAAGGCAGAGATAGAGGATTTTGTTGATAAGGTATATAACTCAATCCGTGAGTTTGGGTATAACTTAAAGACTACACCGATTGTATTTGTCGGAGGCGGGGCAGTTGTGATGAAGAATTTTGGTAGTCATGATGCTAAGAACATTTCCTATAACCTTGATGTAAAGGCAAATGCAAGAGGATATGAGCAGCTTGCCACAATGGGACTTAAAAGCACTAAGCGATTATCATAAGGAGGCAGATGATGGGAAGAAGACTTGAATATGAAGTAAAAACTTCTGTCCGCCTCAACATGAGCAATCCTCAGCATGTGAAAATCAATGATGTGATTCAGAACCTTGATCCGAAGATTTTCAAATCTAAGAACCAGTTCATTATAGATGCGATTCAGTTTTACATTGATAATTATGGAAAAGAAACTTTTGTTATCAAGAAGAAGGAAAAAGAGAGGGCTGAATATATCCGGTCAGAAGATATTGATGACATTAAGGAAGAAGTCATTGAAGCAGCAACCAATGAGGCTAGGAAAGAGGTCATAAGGCTGTTAGGCGGAGTGATATCCGGGATGAATGTTGGTCAGCCGGTAATAATGCAGGCAGCCAATAGTGAAGCACAAGAACCTACAGAAGATGTTATGGACGATGCAGATGTTGCAGGACTTGCAATGGGATGGATGTCGAAAGGAGACTGATTATTATGAGAAGAGTTATGGGAGCCGTAGGAACAGTAATTTTAGAGATACTCAAGTGGATATTAAGGATAATTCTTGGAGCTTTGAAGCTGGTCTTAGGACTTGTCAGAATAATTCTTCTTCTATTCGCAATGGTGGCAAGGGTATTTCTTTCATTCGTAAGAATGGGCACATTCTGAGAGGAGGTGAGCGTATGCAGGTAAAGGGTTTATTCTTGAATTATAAGAAAAACAGAAGACTTATGCAGTATTTCTTTAAAATAAGAGAGCTGGTATAATGAAAGGAGTTTAAGATGCACAGAATACGGGACAGTCCTATGTGTCCCGTGCATTACAGATAAATAGTTCACCGCAAGGGTGGATGGCACGGAACACAAAGCCCGTCCCTCTTGCGGAGAAGGGATGGGTGATTACTATGAAGAAGATAAGTATTATCTTATTATCCGCAGTACTGGTCTTTTCCATGGCTGCTTGTAATGGTGGTAAGGAAAAGGCTGATAATCAGACAGAGAAACAGACGGAAAGCGTAAAGCCAACTGAAGAAGTAGCAATGGCAACGGAAACTGTCACAGAGGTCACAACCGAAGCTGGAAGTGAAGAGACAGAGAAAGATATTGCCGAGGCTAAAGATTCAGAAGAGAAGACTGATAAAGAAGATAACCGATCCGCATATAATGAAACTGCTTCAAAGCAGGAAGAAAAGCCAAAGCAGAATGACGAGCCGGAACAGAAAGCTCCTGTAAATGATAATGAGGAAGCTGGCGGAAATCAGAGTAATGCAGGTAATGGTGGTCAGACTACAGACAGTCCGAAAGACAATGTGAGCAACCCACAGCCTGCATCCGTGGCATACAGTCCACAGAATGTTGTGTCACTTGCAACAGCAAAGTGTCAGGCAGGAGGGATGATTACCACACAGCAGAATTTACAGAACCATTTGAATGATGGCAGTATCACGCAGGAAGAGTACAATGAGTATTATCCTTACGATGGTATGGAAGGCTCTTATTATAGTGTGTTTGTAGAGACAGACCTCAACAAAGCAAGTACCATTGATGGACAGCGGTTATCATCTGAGGATGCAATCGCAGAATATATTGCAAGTATGTTACTTTTGGAAACAGATCCGGTATTTTACATCAGTTATGATGGAGTTTACACGACAGGCGGCACAGACTATTACGAGTTTCGATGTCACAGATAAATAAAAACGAATAGAAGCAGAAGGAAGAAAGATGTAAGCCATAAACTTATGTCTTTCTTTTTTTATGCGTAAATTAAGGAGGAAAGAGCACATGAAACAGAAACTAAAGCGTTTTATGGCAGGATTTATGGCTATGCTCACACTGGTTGGAACACTCTTTACGAATGGAACAACAGCATTTGCAGCCAGTCCGCAGGCAAATATTGCGTTCTGGAATGCGTCAGTCAAAAATTCCGGAGAAGTAAGTGAGCTGAAGCCCGGATATAATCATGGCAAGATTCTGTATTCAATTCTTGACGGAAATTCTGCATATTGTATGAATTTCGGATTAAGAGCAGATGGCGGTCAGCTTATGAACAGCTACGATGATGCGAGCACATCAATGTCAGCACAGCAGAGAAAGCTTTTAAGTTATTGCCTTTATTATGGGTTTAACAGTACACAAAAGGCGGCACCAAGCAACAGTCAGTGCGATGAGTATATCGCAACTCAGGCAATGGTATGGGTTATTGTAGCAGATATCTTTGGAACCGGAAGTGGTGATTCGGCAGCAAGAAAGCTCTGTAACACAGCACCAAGTCCTGATTCTTCATACAGCTATTATGAGAGGCTCAGAGACAATATCAGCAGTTCCTACAATGCAACGCTTCCAAGTTTTGCATCACGCAGAACCAGTGAGACACCAACTTATGAATTAAAGTGGAATGAGGGAAGTCAGAGATTTGAAACAACATTATCTGACAGCAATGGTGTTTTATCGGATTTTGATTTTGGCATCAGCGGATATTCTGTTGATAAGAATGGCAACAGTATTACAATCTCTTCAACGAGCGTGAATACTACAGCTACAACAGGAACATTCACATCCAATGCTGGCAAGGTTGAGACAACATCAAGCTGTGTATTCTGGCTTACAGGAAAGAGCGGATATCAGGAGTTTATTTCTGAAAGACCGACAGCAGATCCTATCAAAGCATATATCAAGGTCAAGACAGAGAATATCGGATATGGTGAGCTTACAAAGACAGATGAGTCAAGCGGAGTGAAGCTTTCCGGTGCAGTCTATGGAATCTATTCTGACAGCGGATGCACAAACAGGGTACAGACCATGACAACAGATGGAAACGGATATGCAAAGTCAGCTGCACTTGTTGCAGGCACTTATTATGTAAAAGAGATTACCGCACCAAAGGGATATGTCCTTTCCGGTAAGGTTCATACACTTACTGTAAAAGCAGGACAGACAACGGGAATCTCTGCAACAGATAAAGAGCAGCTTGGAGCAATCACAATTTATAAAGAGGGTGAGGTGCTTAGTTCATGGAATGGAAGCAATTTCACTTATGAGAAAAAGAAGCTTTCCGGAGCAGCATTCAAGGTAACTGCTGGAGCAGATATCTACAAGGCAGATGGTACTAAGGTTTACAATGCTGGCGATGTAGTGGCAGAAAGCCTTACAACAGGAACTGACGGACAGGTGGTATTATCTGACCTTCATCTTGGAACTTATGTGGTAACTGAGATTAAGAGCATTGACGGGTATACAATCAATACCACACCTCAGACAGTAGCAGTTGAGTATAAGGACCAGACTGTGACAGTACAGTATGAATCAACTACGATTGAGAATACAAGACAGAAAGCGGATGTATCTGTCGTAAAGAAGGACTCTGACACAGAGAACCCTCTTGATGGTGGCAAGTACACACTTTATGCCGGAAATGACATCAAAAACTATGCCGGACAGGTTATCGTCACAAAGGGTACAGCTCTTGAGACAGTAACTACAGGTGAGGACGGAAAGGCAAGCTACAGCGTGGATCTGCCAATCTCTAACGGATATTATATCCAAGAGACACAGGCACCATATGCGTATATCAGAAACAGTAAAGATGTTTACAGCTTCAATTTCAATGTATTACCTGAAACACAGGCAAAGGCATCATTCAGTTACACATTTGTAAATGACAGAACCACAGCAAAGATTCATATCTACAAGGTAGACAAGGAATCAGGCAAGGCAGCAGCCCAGGGAGATGCAAGCCTTGAAGGTGCAGTTTATGGTCTTTATGCGAGAAACGATATCGTGCATCCGGACGGAGCAACAGGAGTCGTATTCAAGGCAGGAGACCTTGTAGCAACACTTACAACAGATAAGAATGGCGAAGCAGAGGTTAATAATCTTTACCTTGGAAACTATTATGTAAAAGAGATTACACCATCAGAAGGGTATCTCTTAGACGAAGAGGAGCATGATGTGGTATGCGACTACGAGGGCGACTTAGTAGCAGAGGTATCAAGAAGCACAACCTCAGCAGAGCAGGTCATCAAGCAGCCATTCCAGCTTATCAAGGTATCTGACAATGGCGAAGATACTGAAGCAGGACTGCTTGCAGGTGCAGAGTTCACAGCATACTTAAAATCTTCTTTATCCGTAAAGGCAGATGGAAGTTATGACTTTGATAAGGCTACTCCTGTGGTAATCGGGGAAAACGGAGCAACAACAATCACATCCGATGATAAGGGACATGCAGTTTCCATTGCAATTCCTTATGGAACTTATGTGGTAGTTGAATCAAAGACTCCGCATAACATGAAGACAATCAAGCCATTTGAGGTAAAGATAAAGGAGAATCATCCAACAGAGCCTCAGACATGGAGAGTTTTCTTGGACAGAGAGTTTACAGCAAAGCTTCGTGTAATCAAGAAGGATTCCGATACAAAGCAGACAGTACTTGTACCAAACGCAGAGTTTAAGATCTTTAATATTGATAAGAACGAATATGTAAAGCAGTACACAACTTATCCGTCAAAGGTAGAGCATACTTCATTCTTTACTGATGAGGACGGAGATTTAATCTTACCGGAAGCACTTAAAATCGGTAACTACCGCATTGAGGAAGTGTCTGCACCATTTGGATATGTTGTAAATGATAAGTATGTCAACATTTCTGTTGATACTGACACAGCATTTGAGACAGATGGTGATACAAATGATGCCATCATCACAGTGGAATATTCCGATGCCCCTGCAGTCGGAGAGCTGACTGTAGAAAAGAAGGGAGAGGTACTTGACGGATTCAAGGGTGGACTTCTTGCAAGCTCATATGAGAAAGAGTTTGTTTATAAGGAAGGCTCACTTGCCGGAGCAAAATTCAAAGTATATGCTGCCGAGGATATTTACACAGCAGACAACCAGAAGGATGCAGACGGAAACCGCATTAAGTATTACAGCAAGGGAGACCTTGTGACAACTCTTACAACAGGTAAGGATGGAAAGGCAACAGCTAAGAATCTTCCTCTTGGACAGTACAGAGTTGTGGAAGTGGAAGCTCCATACGGATATGTATTAAATCCGAATGAGCAGAAAGTGACATTCACATATGTGGATGATAAGACACCTGTTATCAAGGAAAGCCTTACTTTCTCAGATGACAGACAGAAGCTTGATATGTCAGTGACTAAGCTTGATGCAGAAGATAACACACCGATTGCAGGTGCAGTATTTGGTCTTTATGCAGATGAGGATATCAAGAACGTGGATGGCAAGGTGATTATCAAAAAGGGAACACTTCTTGAGAATGCAACTTCTGATGAAAATGGAAAGATTGCTTTTGTTAAGGATTATCCATTTGCAAAATATGTTGCAAAGGAGCTTGTAAAGCCTGCCGGATATGTGACAAATGAGGAAGTAGTAACATTTGATGCAAAGTATCAGGGACAGGATGTGAAAACCGCTGTTTATAACAGTGAGTATAAGAACACACCGACTACTTTTGAGTTTACAAAGACTGATATTACAAGCGGTGCAGAGCTTACAGGTGCAACACTTACAGTTCTTGATCAGGATGGAAATGTGATTGACACATGGACATCTGACGCCAAGGAAGCACATGTAATTAAGAAGCTTGTAGTTGGCGAGACTTACACACTTCGTGAGGAGTTTGCTCCATACGGATACCTGAAAGCAACTGATATCCAGTTTACTGTAGAGGATACAGGCGATGTGCAGCATGTCGAGATGAAGGACGAGGTTCCGACAGGTTCTATCGTAATCAACAAGGATGGTGAATTTGTAACAGATACCACTCTTATGAAGGGACACTGGTACGATTTCATTTTCAATTACTTCAAGGACAGTCTTGCAGGAGTAACCTTTGATGTATATGCAAAAGAGGATATCGTGAGTGCAGACGGACTTGGAAGCATTTACCATAAAGCTGGGGAAAAGGTAGCAACTATCGTAACAAACGATAAGGGCATTGCCAGAATTGATGACCTTCCTCTTGGCAAGTATTATCTTGTAGAGACAAAGACATTAGATGGATTTGTACTTGATGATACACCGATTGACGCAGACCTTTCCTATATCGACCAGAATACAAAGGTTGTATTTGCAGGAATGGATGTGACAAATGAGCGTCAGAAAGTGCAGATTACTGTTACAAAGACTGATTCAGAGACAAAGAAAGAGCTTGAAGGTGCTGTATTTGGTTTGTTTGCGAAAGAAGATATCGTAAATAAGGATGGAAAGGTTATTGTCAAAGCAGATACACAGATTGAGAGAGGTGTTACTGGAAAGGATGGCAAAGTAACATTTACTTCTGACCTTCCACTTGGACAGTATTATGTCAAAGAACTTGAGGCACCAAAGGGCTATGTGAAGTCAGATAAGACATTTGATGTGGATGCTTCATATCAGGGAGATAAGGTAAAGGTTATCGAGTTTAAGGCAGCATTTGAAAATGCACCGATCAAGGTAGAGATTTCAAAGACTGATATCACAGGCGAGAAAGAATTACCTGGAGCAAAGCTTTCAGTTATTGATGCTGATGGAAAGCTTGTTGAGAGCTGGACATCAGAGGCAGGAAAGACTCATATGATTGATAGACTTCCTGTCGGAAAGTACACACTCAGAGAGGAATCTGCACCATATGGATATAAGGTGGCAAGTGATGTAACCTTTGAAGTAAAGGAGACAGCAGAAATCCAGAAGGTATCCATGAAGGATGAGCAGGCAGTCGGTAAGATTGTCATTGAGAAAACTGACAAAGTAACCGGAAAGCCAATCGAAGGAGTTGTATTTGAAATAAGGGATAAGGATGGAAAGGTAGTTGATACACTCACTACTGACAAGAATGGTCATGCAGAGAGCAAGGAGCTTCCTATCTGTACTTACAATGAGGATGGTTCATTCAAGGAAGATATCCATTATACAGTAGTTGAGACAAAGGCAGCTGACAGATATATCCTTGATGAAACAGCTCACGATGTAACACTTCGATATGATGACAATGCACCGGATGTTGTTGTAACAACTCTTAAGCTTGTCAATGTACCGACAGAACCAAAGCTTCCACAGACAGGCGACAATGCTAATCCACTCCTTTATCTTGGAATCGGTGCACTTGCACTTATTACAGGTGTTGGAGTAGGACTTCGTGGAAGAAAGAAAAAGAATAAACAGTAACAATTAACCTTGCGGGGAATGTAAGCCAGTGACTTATGTTCTCCGCTTTTTTGATTTGGAGGACAAACAGTGGTAGGAGAAAGAATCAGATATTACAGAAAACGACAAAAAATGACACTCAGGGAACTGGGCGAGAAAAGTGGTTTTGAAAATAGAGGTGATGTAAGAATTGCCCAATACGAAAATGGTTCAAGAGTTCCAAAGACGGGAACGTTGAACAGGATTGCAAAGGCACTTGGTATTCCGCCGGAAGAATTATTCTGTGAGAACTGTAGAAAGTGCATGTTTCTCAAGAATTATTACAGAAAGAAAAGAAAATCTCATACCACTTTTGATATGGGAATCGAAGAAGACAACAGTTACAGAGAACACAATAATCCCGATGATGAAGGAATTTTATATGACAATTTAGATTAAGGAGGAACCGTAATATGATGAATTACGAGATTTTTAGGGAAGTAGTAAAAGAAAAGTTTATGGATTATATGCCTGAGAAGTTCAAAGGAATGGAGCTTGTGGCAGAGCCAGTGGAAAAGGTGAATGTGACTCTTGATGGCATCATCTTAAGAGAAGAAGGCAGGAATATTTCGCCTACGATTTATATCAATGACATGTATAAGAAGTATCAGGACTGTGACGATCTTGAGGAAACACTTATGGCTGCATGTGACTTCATGGAAAGGGCATATGAGCAGACTCCGGTTGTTGATGTGGACAGCATTATGAAGGATGCTAACGAGAAGATTGTATTTCAGCTCATCAATACAGAGCAGAATAAGACATTTTTGGAACAGGTGCCGCACAGAGAGTTCCAGGATCTTTCTATTGTGTATAAGGTAATAATCAGTGCAGATAAGGATGCGGTGCAGAGTTCAAAAATTACAAATGAATTTGCGAAAAGACTTGGAATGAGCGAGGAACAGCTCTTTAAGTGTGCAGCGGAAAACACAAGAAGACTCTTCCCACCTGTCGTTCGTAGTATGAATGACATTATGAAAGAAATGTTCGCAAGGGATGGGATGCCACAGGAGATCGCAGAGATGATGATAGCTGAGATTCCACCGGAGCAGACGATGTGGGTGATTTCCAATGAAAATGGTATCAATGGTGCAGCATCCATGCTTTATGAGAATGAGCTTCATGAGCTGGCAGAGAGTTTAGAGAGTGACCTTTATATTCTCCCTTCGAGCGTGCATGAGGTTATTGCAGTATCTTCAGATATGGGAAGCCCTGAGATGCTAGCACAGATGGTAGTCGAGGTAAATATGCAGGAGGTGTCTTTGGACGAGAGACTTTCCAATCAGGTATATCACTATGATAAGGATTTAAGAAAACTTACCCTTGCAACTGATACACCAAACAAGAGACTTGATGGTATCGTTGCAGAACCTCCCCTTGTATATGATGCGAAGGAAAAGTCCAGATAGGAGGCAGTTATGGAGCAGGAACTTACAATGGAAGAACTCATTGCTCTCATAAACAGTCAGAAAGGTGACTTTGTTATCCGTGTCGAGTTTGGAGAGGAGGCGGTGTCTGATGCCAAAGAAGAATGACTTCAAGCTTGATGTGGTTTCGGTAAGACTTGTAAAGGATGCTCCGATTTATTCGGAGCACACCTTTAATAATCCGGCGGATATAGCTGCTGTCATGGGAGACTGTATGTGCCAGTTTGACAGGGAAGTAGTGTGTGTGGTCAATCTAAGGTCAGATTTGAAACCTATCAATGTGCATTTTGCAAGTGTCGGCTCTTTAAATGAGGCAATGGCACATCCGAGAGAACTGTTTAAATCAAGTATCTTAAGCAATGCTGCAAGCATGATGTTAATTCATTGTCATCCATCCGGGAACGTATTCCCAAGCAAGGCAGACACGATGATGACGGACCGCATGAACAAGCTGTGTGAGTTGATGGGAATACCGCTCATTGACCATATCATAGTTGGTGGAGACAATCGTGAATTTTTCAGTTTCAGGGAAAAAGGCATGATTGATAATCCTAAGATTACCCTGAGCACTGATTATCGGACACTTGATATCAAGTCACCGCTTGTAGCAGAGCAGGGAAAGGCAAGGTGAAAGCATGGATGGAAGATTTACGGATGAAGAGCTTGCCATAGCAAAGAGTGTTGACCTGTGTGCAGTTGCTGAAAGCCTTGGGTATACAGTAAAGAGGATTGGCAAATACCACACTTTAAAGGAGATGGATTCCATCCGTATCTATAACAGAAGCCATTGGTACAGATGGTCAAGGCAGTTTGACAAAGGCAACAATGGCGGCTCACAGATAGATTTCTTACGGGTATTTTGTGGAATGAGTGTAAAAGAGGCTGTGTTCTGGCTTTTAGATTTCGCAGGATACAGAAGAATTGAGAAGCCTGTAAAGCAGTCACTTGTTCATCAGGTATCGCAGAAGCAGGCAGAGGAGAGAAAGCCATTTGTCCTACCGGAACCGGCAGGAGATAATTCCTATCTTATTTCATATCTGAATCAGGAGAGAGGAATCAGCAGAGTAGTCATAGATCTGTTTTTAAAAGATGGACTGATTTATGAGAGCAGGCATTACCACAATGTTGTTTTCAAAGGAAATGATAAAAATGGAGTGACAAGATTTGCAAGTATGCGAGGAGTGTTTGATAAACAGGGCAAGCCATTCAAGTGTGATGTTACAGGCAATGATAAGAACTATGGATTTAATATGGTAAATGAAAACAGTACAGAGCTTGTAGTATTTGAGGCTGCAATCGACCTTATGAGTTATGTCGATATCTTCGCAGATTATGAATCGAATAAGCTGGCACTTGGGATGCTTGCAGATGCACCACTTGAGACTTTTCTTCGGGAACATCCGCAGATTACTTCCATCCGGTTCTGCCTTGATGGAGATGAGCCGGGGAGAAAAGCAGCAGCTGAACTTATGAGAAAGTATTATGGTGCTAGAATATAAATAGTACAAGCCAAAATGAGAAATTCCAAATACACATAAGCATGATACAATAGAGGCATGCTGAAGGAGGATCTCATATGGCAAAGCAACATGACAAACAATTTAAACTTGATGCAGTCCAGTACTATCAGGATCACAAAGATCTCGGAGTACGTGGATGTGCAGAAAATCTTGGCATCGGATACAGCACATTAACAAAATGGCTGAAAGACTTCCGGGAATCAGGTGATATTCCTGTTCGTGGTTCTGGTAATTATGCATCTGATGAGCAGAAGGAAATTGCCCGTCTCAGACGTGAATTACGTGATGCCCAAGATGCACTTGATGTGTTAAAAAAAGCAATCAACATTCTGGGAAAATGACGGAAGCCATTTATCTCGAAGT
>ENA-ORVC01000005-ORVC01000005.1-human-gut-metagenome-genome-assembly--contig:-NODE-5-length-181765-cov-35.624589_pt1 | contig 181765 bp, 120 predicted proteins | sample MGYA00242092_ERZ509234 | MGnify/ENA primary metagenome ERZ509234 (study PRJEB26280, sample SAMEA2338800) | human gut metagenome | biome: human gut; feature: human-associated habitat; material: faeces... | reverse complement strand
GCGTATATGTTATCGGTGACAAGATAGTCTATATCGAGAACAGCGATGGTAACACGAATGTGCGTTTTCATCAGGCAGACACCCATAAGAGATTCTTCGCTCTTCTGGAATCCCAGAACATCCGTGTAAATCGCTTCAGGGCAGACTGCGGTTCCTGCTCGAAGGAAATCGTCAGTGAGATAGAGAAGCATTGCAAACATTTCTACATCCGTGCCAACCGATGCAGTTCGCTCTACAATGACATCTTTGCTCTGAGAGGATGGAAGACGGAGGAGATTAACGGCATCCAGTTCGAACTCAATTCCATTCTCGTTGAGAAATGGGAAGGCAAGTGCTATCGTCTTGTCATCCAGAGACAAAGACGCAACAGTGGCGACCTTGACCTGTGGGAAGGCGAATACACTTACCGTTGTATTCTGACCAACGATTACAAGTCATCGACAAGGGACATTGTTGAATTCTACAATCTGCGTGGCGGCAAGGAACGTATCTTTGACGACATGAACAACGGATTCGGTTGGAGCAGGCTCCCCAAGTCATTCATGGCGGAGAATACTGTCTTTCTTCTGCTTACTGCATTGATACACAATTTCTACAAGACCATCATGAGCAGGCTTGACACCAAGGCTTTTGGGCTCAAGAAAACGAGTCGCATAAAGGCTTTTGTCTTCAGATTCATCTCCGTACCTGCCAAGTGGATCATGACTGCAAGGCAATACGTGCTGAATATCTACACAGAGAACCGAGCTTATGCAAAACCCTTCAAAACAGAATTCGGATAAGAATCCTTTCTTTCCGGTTTGAATCTGCGTATTACCTCAAGTCGCATCGTGGGGTAAGGGGATGGTGGCTACATATTGATGTTGTGCTGTTGCTTTTTACTGAAAGCTGCTACTAACGACTCATAAATCTACCCTTAATCGTGTATTGGATGATAGTTGCGGATTTTAGGGTAAAATGAAACTTTGAGTGTTATTTTACTTTCATTTTGATTTGTATATAAAGTGTATATACACCACTTCTTGACTTTTAGAATGCATCAAAATAAAGGCAATTTACACCTGAACATTCATATAAATAAATTTAAATCTATATGCATAAATAATTAATTATATGCTTGCATTATGTTTATTCGCACATTTTTTGAGTTGAAATTTTACACTTTAAATAATGCTTAATATCTGTTTCGTCTATGTTGACATGCAAATATTTAAGATATTATGCACAAAATGCATGTAAATTGCTTATTTACTGATATTTAATATCGCCCGGCAGACATTATGACACAAAACTATTTCAATACATCAAATAATACAGGCAGTAATTATGGTTCATTGTATATATAATAAGGTGTAATTAACTTAATTATAACAATATTGGATAAATATGCAATATTTTCTGCATAAATATAAATAAAGCACTGACAAAATGTAAGCAAAAACAATTCAATATGGCATAATGTAAACGCAACACAGAGCAGAATGTCAACAAAAAGTATTATATAAAGTTTAAAATTATAGTATTTTAGCACTGCCTCAAACACTCGGCAGCCACATTTCATGCCACATTCCTATACAGAAATTTTAGTTTCATAGCGCAAAAAACAGCAAAGACAGATCACATTATCAATAACTTTTTGACGCGATGAGATATGGATTTATTTCAATATGCAACTCCGGACAAGCAAAATCATGACTTATAATCATAAAGTTTTCTGCTATAAATTATGCAAAACTGATTTGACATTACCTACCACAAAACTGCGACTACCGATAAAATAACGCTGAACAAGACTTTGCAACGCCACTTGACACAACGTTTCCAAAAGACTTTTATATAGGCGCAAAATGCAAGACGACATAACATCCTGACCGTTTAAAATCAATATGCTTATTTAAACAGCAGGCAAGATCCATACAGACAGAAGCCTCTGTTAGATACAAAAAGCCATGTTTCATCGTGCAAAAGCATACATATTGCACGCCAAAAGACCACGTTTCGCAGGGCCGTAAGCAAGCTTTTACGTAATCGGGATCTTACTTATAATAAATTTTCGCAGAAACTCGTCACTCGTCACAATCGGCCATAATTCATTGACAAACAAGCCGTTACGATGTGACGAGTTAAAACCTCAACTCGTCACACCATATTTAACTGGCAGTCAGCATTTTACCCGTCGATGTGACGAGTGACGAGTTTCTATCGAAAACTTTTTTATCCTGTAGCTATATGTCCTTTCCTTATTGGGGTTGCCCTCAAATAGCCTTTTCACTGATTAAAGCTGACTTCTGTTAAACCCACGACTGCCTTTGGCTGACAATTATAAGCGCAGACCGCTGATTTTAGTTGCCTAAATGCACAACATCTACTGAAAAAAGTTGACGGTATTTTTTGGACGAGCCTGCCATCTGTCGACCTGCACGACGTCCTTCACAACAGGCTAAAAGTCGACAAAGATTAAAGGCCATATCAATATATTAAACCCATATCGGCTATTAGAACGTACATATCTTTATCTAATAACAACCGATTGGAGGAAGAGGAGATAGCCCTTGAAGCATGAAACAAACAAAAATCCTGGAAGAATAAAACTCTACACTTCCAGGATTTTTCTATTATATAAAAAGTAAATACTAAAGTCAGAACATCTTGCTTACGCGCTTTATGCCTTCAACAAGAACGTCTATCTCCTCCTTTGTGTTATACATGGCAAACGAGGCTCTCACCGTGCCCTGTATGCCGAGACGTATCATGAGGGGTTGGGCGCAGTGGTGACCGGTGCGAACGGCTATGCCGAGACGGTCGAGCAGCGTGCCCATGTCGAGATGGTGGATGTCGCCTACGAGGAACGAAACCACGGCGTCTTTATCATTGGCCGTGCCGAAGAGTCTGATGCCGTCTATCTCCTGCATCCGCTCCATGCAATATCTTGTGAGTTCCTGCTCATGACGCGAGATGTTGTCTATGCCTATCGAACTGATATAGTCGATGGCGGTGGCAAGGCCGTGAGTGGCAACATAGTCGGGCGTGCCGGCCTCAAACTTAAACGGGAGATGCTCAAACACGGTCTTCTCAAAGCTTACGCTCTCTATCATCTCGCCTCCGCCCTGATACGGCGGCATGCGGTCGAGCCAGTCTTCCTTTCCGTATAGCACGCCTACGCCTGTAGGACCATACATCTTATGTCCGCTGAAGGCAAAGAAGTCGCAGTCGATGTCTTGCACGTCAACGGCAAAGTGAGGAGTGCTCTGTGCACCGTCGACCATAACGGGAACGCCGTGCTCGTGGGCTATGCGCACAATCTCCTTAACAGGGTTTACCGTTCCGAGGACATTGCTTACATGCGTAACGCTTACTATCTTAGTGCGCTCAGTAAACAGCTTTTCGTATTCGTCGAGCAGCAGTTCGCCTTTGTCGTTCATCGGTATCACGCGCAGCGATATGCCTTTACGCGCTGCCTGAAGCTGCCACGGCACGATGTTAGAATGATGCTCCATGACGGACACGATAACCTCGTCGCCCTCGCTCATAAAGCCGTCGCAGAACGACGAAACCACAAGGTTAAGGCTCTCGGTGGTTCCGCGCGTGAAGATTATTTCGTTAACCGAACCTGCATTGATAAACTTGCGCACCTTTTCGCGTGCCTGCTCGTGCAGGTCGGTTGCCTGCTGCGAAAGATAATGCACGCCGCGGTGTACGTTTGCATTGACATTGAGATACTCTTCGCGCATGGCATCGAGTACGCACAGCGGCTTCTGCGTTGTTGCGCCGTTGTCGAGATATACCAGCGGACGGTCGTAGACCTTACGGCTGAGTATCGGGAAGTCTTCTCTTATTTTGGTTACGTCGAACATACTTTTTAGGAGTTAAAGTAGTTAAAGGAGTTAGAGTAGTTAAAGTCAATAGCCTAAATAATTTTATACAAAGTAACGTGGCCAAAGACTAACGAGAATATTCAGTAAATTAGAGAAGTCAGAGCAGTTAAAGCGAACAAGCCTTGAAACTTTATATTGCAAGAGATGAAAACATGCAAGTATCCGAGCTTATTTTCAGAATTAGAGCAGCCAAAGCCAAATTCCAGTCAACATTGTTACATAAAGAATGACGACATCAACAAAGGTAATGACTTTAACTACTCTAACTCCTTTAACTACTTCTAACTACCGAATTTTATCTGCACAGCTTGCATCCCTCGCACTTGTTGAGTTCACCGCGGAAGCGTTTCTCTACAAGATAATGCAGGCGGTCGCGGAGCGGCTCGAGCTTTATGCCGTCTACGACCTCGTTGACGAAAGCAAACTCAAGCAGGAGCTTGGCCTCCTTAAGGCTGATGCCGCGCTGGCGCATGTAGAACAGGGCCGCATCGTTGAGCTGACCCACGGTGCTGCCGTGGGCACACTTAACGTCGTCGGCATATATCTCCAGCATCGGCTGCGTGTACATACGCGCCTCCTTGGTTGAGCAGAGGTTCTGGTTACGCATCACCGAGTCGGTCTTCTGTGCGCCATGACGCACCAGCACACGGCCAGCAAAGGCTCCCGTGGCGCTCTCGTCGAGAACGTATTTATACAGTTCGTTGCTCGTGCAGTGAGCCACGCGATGATCTATCAGCGTATTGTTGTCAACATGCTGTTTCTTGTCGGCTATAACACATCCGCTGAGGTTACACTCGGCACCCTCACCTGCAAACACGAGGTCTGTGCGGTTGCGTGTTATGCCGTTGTGCAGCGTTATTATGTTATGGTTAACTCTGCTGCTGCGCTGCTGCTCAATGAACAGGTTGCTCACGCGAACGTTCTTTGCGTGAGTCTCCTCAAGACAGTAGAGGTCAAGTCCCGCATTGTCGCCCACATAAGCCTCGATAACCTGCGTGGTGAGGAAACGGCGGTCGTCGGCGGCATGATCGCAGAAGAGCAGCTTGATTTCAGCCCCCTCCTCCACTATTATAAGCACACGGCGATTAACCATCAGGTCGACGTCAGAGCGCAGGATGTTGATTACCTGCACGGCCTTGCTTACCACAACACCCTTGGGCACATAAACCAGCAGTCCGTCCTGTGCCAGCATTGTGTTGAGAGCAGTTATGCCGTCTTCAGAAGTCTTTGCCAGCTTGGCATAATATTTCTCTATCAGTTCTGGCCTTTCGGCAGCCACCTTGCCCAGCGAGTCGACAATCACTCCTTCGGGAAGCGGCTGCCCCTTAGGCGTAGACTTGCCATAGAAGCCGTCGTTCACTATGAAATAGAGCGATGTACTGAGGTTAGGCACGTCGCATCTGAATGCCTCATACGGGTCAACCGGAATGTTAAGGCGGTTGAGGTTAAGGCCGTAGTCGGGCTCAAATAGCGACGGAATGTCGGTGTATTTATATCTCTCGACCTTCTTTGTCGGGAATCCCATCCGCTTGAAGTCGTCGAACGCAGCATCGCGCACGGCGTTGAGCGGCGCTGAGCTGTGCGCGCATATCATATCGCGGCACTGGTTGTAAAGGTCTATATATTGTTTTTCGCTATCCATCCGTATATTAATTATGAAACGAAGTTCGGCGTTAGCCAATTACGAATTAAGAATTGTGAATTATGAAACGAAGTTCAGCGCAATCCAATTATGAATTATGAATTGTGAATTGTGAATTATAAATTAAATTCAGTCCACTTCTTCTTTAATCCAGTCGTATCCGCGTGTCTCTATCTCCTTCGACAGTTCCGGACCGGCGGTCTTTACGATGCGTCCCTTGTAGAGCACGTGAACGATGTCGGGATTGATGATGTCGAGCAGGCGCTCATAGTGAGTGATGACGATACAGCTCGACTCCGGCGTGCGCAGCTTGTTGACGCCTTCGGCAACAATGCGCAGCGCGTCTACGTCGAGGCCAGAGTCAGTCTCGTCCAGGATACTGAGCTTCGGCTCGAGCATTGCCATCTGGAAAATCTCGTTACGCTTCTTCTCGCCGCCGCTGAAACCTTCGTTCACAGAGCGGTTAGACAGCTTGCTGTCAAGCTCAACAATCTTTCTCTTCTCGCGCATCAGCTTCAGGAAGTCGGCTGCGTTGAGCGGCTCCTTGCCCTCATACTTGCGCTTCTCGTTTATGGCGGCACGCATGAAGTTGGTCATCGACACGCCCGGAATCTCCACGGGATACTGGAACGAAAGGAAGAGTCCTTCGTGTGCCCTGTCCTCAGGCTTCATCTCGAGCAGGTCCTTGCCGTTGAAGGTTATCGAGCCTGACGTAACCTCATACAGCGGATTACCGACCAGCACAGCACTCAATGTACTCTTGCCTGAACCGTTAGGTCCCATTATGGCATGTGTCTCACCGTCCTTTATGGTGAGGTTGATGCCCTTCAATATTTCCTTGTCGCCAATCTTGGCGTGTAAGTCTTTTATTTCTAACATAATTCTTGCTTATAATTTATTCCGGCCTTACGGCTTGCGCCTGCCGTGATTGTTTATTTCAGATATAGATATGTCAGCAGAGAGTCCAGCAGTCCGGTGACATCACTGTTTGTAAACTTGAACGGGAACGTAACTTTCAGTCCCACCGACAGCGCGTGGCGGTGCATCGGCGAGCGCATTGCATAGGGTGTTGTGTCCTTTCCGAATGTCGTCTGCGACGATGTATGTCCGTCGACAGCCATGCGGAAGCCGTAGTCAACTTCAAGAGCCACACACGAAAACAGATATATGTCGAGGCCAACCACCGGCGCCACACTAAGCACGGGGCTGCTCACGCTGTACTTGCGCTCATAACTGCCATACATTCCCGACATGCTTATCGTGCCTGCATCCTTGCGCCCGGCAACGTTCCAGAAAGTGCTTACGCCGAGATAAGGCTGCAACGGGCATGACTTTGACAGGAAATACCAGCGTCCGCCAAGCATAATCTGCGACAGATCGGCCGATACGTCGCCTGAGTAGAAGTCCATCACCTCGTGGTCATATCCTCCGACAACCGAGAAGCCTGTCTGCGGAATGAAATACTCTATGTGAGCCGAGAAGTTAGGACCGCCTCCTGTCTTTATCGGGTCATAATACTTGTCGGGGGTTTCGTTGAGCGTTACAACCGGCTTTACAGGACTGAGCCTGAAGTCTATTGCCCATCGCCGCGAGTCATCGTCCTGAGCGTTTGCCACAAGTCTTGACAGACAAAGCAGCAAGACTAAAACAATCAAAGGTCTTGTATTCATCATAACAACATTTTTTATATATATCGTTAATAAACCGATAAACCCCTACGGTACTACCCCGCCAATTTTTAATTCTTAATTTTTAATTTGAATTACTATCCCACTGTGCCTTCCAACGACACGCTGAGCAGCTTCTGAGCCTCAACGGCAAACTCCATAGGCAGCTTGTTCAAAACCTCCTTGGCATATCCGTTGACGATAAGGCCCACGGCCTGCTCTGTAGGTATGCCTCGCTGATTGCAGTAGAACAGCTGGTCTTCGCTTATCTTGCTCGTCGTTGCCTCGTGCTCCACTATCGCCGAGTCGTTGTGTATGTCCATATACGGGAACGTGTGGGCACCGCAGTCGCTGCCCAGCAGCAGCGAGTCGCACGACGAATAGTTGCGGGCATTGTCGGCATTAGGCGACACGCGCACCAGTCCGCGGTAAGAGTTCTGGCTGTGTCCGGCGCTGATGCCCTTGCTTATTATAGTGCTCTTGGTGTTCTTTCCCAAGTGAATCATCTTCGTACCCGTGTCGGCCTCCTGATAGTTGTTGGTAACGGCTACGCTGTAGAACTCAGCCACAGAGTTGTCGCCGCGCAGGATGCACGAAGGATATTTCCACGTGATGGCCGAACCCGTCTCAACCTGAGTCCACGACAGCTTTGAGTTAACTCCGCGCAGGTCGCCACGCTTTGTAACGAGGTTGAACACTCCGCCCTTGCCGTTCTCGTCGCCCGGATACCAGTTCTGCACCGTAGAATATTTCACCTCGGCGTTGTCCTTGACGATAATCTCAACGATGGCGGCATGAAGCTGGTTTTCGTCGCGCATAGGGGCCGTACAGCCTTCGAGATAAGACACGTAGCTGTCGTCCTCGGCAATAATCAGCGTGCGCTCAAACTGGCCCGTGTTTCTTGCATTGATGCGGAAATAAGAACTAAGCTCCATCGGGCTGCGCACGCCTTTTGGTATGTAGACGAACGAGCCGTCGCTGAACACGGCGCTGTTCAAGGCTGCGAAGAAGTTGTCGCGGTAAGGCACAACCGTGCCGAGATACTCTCTTACCAAGTCAGGATGTTCCTTTATCGCCTCGCCGATAGAACAGAAGATGATGCCCTTCTCGGCCAGTTTCTCCTTATAAGTAGTCTTCACCGACACCGAGTCCATAATGGCGTCCACGGCCGTCTGGCCGCTAAGGATAAGGCGCTCTTCGAGCGGAATGCCCAGCTTGTCGAAAGTCTTCATCAGCTCGGGGTCAATCTCCTTCTTGCCCTCGTCCTTCTTCTTTGCCAGCGGGTCGGCATAATATGATATAGCCTGATAGTCTATCTCGGGCACGTTCACGTGTCCCCAGGTAGGCTGCTCCAGCGTCTTCCAGTAGTTGTAGGCCTTCAGGCGGAAGTCGAGCATCCAGTCGGGCTCGCCCTTCTTCTGCGAAATCAGGCGCACCACGTCCTCGTTAAGACCCACGTCGATTATGTCCGTATGCACGTCGGTGGTGAAGCCGAACTCATATTTCTGCTCAGCCACCTGTCTTACGAACTCGTTGTTTTTATTTATTTCTTTATTATCCATCTCTATTTGTCGTAATTTTGCAGAAAAATAAAAATCTGCTGTGGTCTGCAAAGTTACGAAAAAATATAATACGGCAAGCACATTATTAATGGAGAATTGAGAATTAAGAACGGAAAAACAAAGTTCGGCGCAAGCCAATTATGATTTGCGAAATTAAGTTCAGCGCAGGCCAATTATGAAATGCTGTTCAGCGCTTAGCTAATTATGGATTGTGAATCGTGAAATATGCAGTAAAAAGTCATGACAAAATATTTTTTCAATCTAGGGAAACAATATGTAACGGATGTTAATTTAATGGTATCAACAGCGCAAGTTTACTAACACATATTTACATCTAAGATATTTTAAGAGCCTAAAATGGCTGATTTTTATATCCAAAAGCTGCACTTTCAGGCTGCAAAAGCATAAGTATGATATCGTAAACGGGCCACTTTTGATGCAAAAGTGGCCCGGTAATTCAGAAGGAAGCGTAAATAGAAATTGCGGTTAAGCGAATAAATCACATTTATTGCCTAACCGCATCCTATAAACTAAGAACCCTCAAAATGAAGAACAATTACTTCATTTCATAATTTTTATTGTACGTCCATCAGAAAGTTTCACGATGCCAGGTTCTTTACAGATACCGACACCCTACATCCGTCAGCATCACAGCTTGTAATTTCTTTCACAATAACTTTTTCATGATTTATTTTTCAATAAACAAAACCATGAAAATATTAGAAGTTATAATCAATCAAGACCCTGAAAATGAAAAACAAGCTCATTTCATAATTTTCTCAGCACTGCTGGTGCCGTCGGCATATCTCGTCACCCTTATTATAAGCCCTTTGTAAGCATCGCTGACCCGACGCCCAGACAGGTCGAAATATTCCGTACCAACAATCTTTCTGTCTGCCTTTACGTCTGATATGTCTGCAGATAGTCCGCTTATGGTCATCCTTGCATATACCTGCGTTGCATAAAAGTCCGTACCGTTGTCTGAATACATATCCATCAAAGATATATTATCCTGCAATGAATGAGTGTCAGCCTCAGCGTCATATACGAACAGGCCTTCGGGCTGGTTGTAGTTCAACTCGTCTACAAATACAGCAGCCACGTCATCGCCAAGCACCTGATATGAAGGAATTTTTATATCTCCGTTCTCACCATACAGGCCAACCACCCACGAGTCGTCATATCCTCTCATAAGGCCCTTTATATAATAGCCGTCCTCTACCTTTATCACCTCGAGCGTCTTGCTTATGTTTCTGTCATAATTATCCACCGCTGTCAGCCTGCACTGCACTGAGGCAGGAAACGCGCCGGCAGGAAGATAATTAAGCATGGCGCAATAAGAATAAAGATTTTCAGGGATAAGTTCATCTACATAAAGTCCCAGCAGCGTATTCCCGTCTGTTTTCCAAATACCGGTGGCAGGATCTTTTGTCAGCGTGAAAGCCTCATTTTTAGGACTTCCTGTCTCAGGGTCAACCTGAGACACATAATAGGTGTTCTCGCCTACTGTGCCTGCATTGTGCGCCCCGCTTACTGTTATTGTGTTGTCTGAAAGCGTACCCTCGATATATCCCGGAAGCTGAGACATGAAAAACATGTTGGGGATATACACCTTGCCGTCGTTGCCAAATATGAAGTCAGACTTCACGTGCGACCTCACGCATAAATTCTCAAAGCCGTAAACTCTGTCGTAATATTCAAGATAAAAAGTCTCAACATCTCCTGCAGGCGCCTTTGCCGGCTTGTCTGCCTGAGCCTTGACACTCATCATATCTGTACGAGGGCTGCATATGGGCAATGTCCTGAAGGATTCAGAAACTCTTTTTACGTCAACCAGCCCTGTAATATTCTGTGCCGGCAGACAGAGCGAAATCATTACGGCAGCCAATAATAATATCTTTCTCATAGCATACAAATTATAACATCTACATTTATGAATAAGACAGAAAGAAAGCCGCTAAGGCCTTCTCTCCGCCTTACACTATATAATTTAATGCTTAACCATCACCTTGAAGCCTTTGTGCAGGCCCTTAGCCTCAACGTCGAGGATATACATGCCGGGCCTTACGTCTGTAACATCAATCTCATTGGTTGTGTTTTCCGTTTTCAGCGTCTTCACGGCACGTCCCTGAAGGTCGAACAACGTAACGGTTGTCTTAAGTCCTTCATAAGGCAGCGCCACATGCAGGATGTCTGACACCGGATTAGGATAAATCTCTGCCTTGCATTGTTCGATAATCTCCTGACCTATGCCGGTAGACTCGCCCTTTGTATCCATCATATAGGCATATTTACCCATGCCGGCCATACCCCAACCGCACAGATAGCGCCAGTTTGGAGATGCATCTACGCAACTTATCATCGAGAATTCGCTGTTTGTATAGTCGAGTCCGAGTTCTGCGGCATAATCATTAAGATCTTTATATCCATCTTTCTCTGTCCATATAAAGGCACTAAGTCCTGTTGCACCATAGCCGACAGCCATTGTTCCTTCATTGTTCACTCTTACAACCGTACCGCCGTCTATTCCAAGATCTTTAAACTCTCCTGTCTCTATGTTATAGAGCCATGCGTTCAAAGTATAATTTAGCGACGTGCCAGCACCTCCTATCCACTTTCCGTCAGGCGACACGGCATGGGCAGGACCGAAGCAATAACGCTTAGTGTCATCAAAATTATAAAAGTCAACATCTTTTACATCTACACCAGCCTTGAGCAGCATGTGCTGCGTGTAGCTTCCGTCGTCGTTGCGTGTCCAATAGCATCCGTTCCAAGGACCTACAAAGTCGTTCCATCCTGCAATTACGCTTCCGTCATAACTTGTAGCATAGCTTTGAGTAGCACGATTGCTTTCCTCATCCAAAACTGGCAGAGTAACCAGACTGCCATCAACCCATGCAGCCGCCTGAGCACGACTCTGCGCATCGCCTCCTTCGCCTATCATCTGATAAGAATTACCTACCAGTACATGGCCGTCTCCAGATACGTTATATGAGCAACTATTAACATCCTGCGAGAAAACCCCACTACACTCCATTGGAGTCCAGGTGTCTGTTTCAACTTCATATTTTCCAGCTACATATCCAAAGCGTGAGTCTTCAAAGCCAAGACGGAAAACGCGGAAATCGTTAGCGCCTACGAGAATATATTTTCCGTCTGCCGAAAGAGTGGCTCGGTTAAGGTCATGGCCTTCAGCATCGTCTATATTCTCCTTTTTCCATTCTTTTCCATAGTTCTGCGAGCTGTATGCCATGCCGTTAGTTCCGAACACATACAGAGTGTTCTCTCTCCAGCAAGCATCGTTCCACACTGTTCCGGCCAGCGGATTCAGCTCCACGTCGTCAGATCCGACTTCACACCTTGTCCATGTCTCGCCTCCGTCAGTGGTTACATACACTGCGTCATCGGCCACGGCTACGCCGTTATCGCTGCCAGAGAAGTGGATACGCTTGAAAGAACCTTCTATCTCACAAACCGTTGTCCATGTAACGCCAAAATCAACAGACTTCTGTATAGCACCTTTACTGTTTACCAGCCACATAACGGCATCTGCCTCAGTACCTGTATAGCAGAAGTCGGTTGCGGCAGCATCTGCATAAGTTCCGTCGGCCTTGCTGTAAGTGTCGCCTCCGTCGGCTGTATACCAAACGCTGCACTCACCATCTTTAGCCTCGACGCTTAAAAGTCCATATTTAGCAGGATCATAAGTGTTTGAAGTAACCACAAAATCAACTGCCCAATATGTGTCCACTTCACCATCAAATCCATTTAACACAGGCGTTATTGCATGTATGTCATTTCCATTTGATCCAATATAATACATAGATGCATTACGGCCACACATATAACCTATTAACGAAGTAAATCTACATCCGTCGAGCATAACACCCTCAACACTTTCAACAGGAAAACCAGATACGATAATATTACCCGCTCTCCAACGGTCACCATTATTCATTGTCCAGCGTATGCGCATATCACTTCCGTCTGCCGTACTGGCTGTGGTGACAAGCAAACTGTTAGCTATGAAAAACACATTGCTCACATGATGTGGCTGCGGAGCATCTGCCGGTTCTTCAAACGCCGAACAATTCCATCCTTTTTGTATGACAATATTATCCCATGGAGTTGTACCAGTTACGAACTTTCCATCTTCTGTCCATTTAGCTTCACCTCCTATACCATTTCCTGCAGAAACACCACCAATTTCTGTAATGTCATTGATGTCGTTTTTAGGTTTCCAAATATTATAAGGAGAGCACTGATTTTCCATTATCAGCACCTCACCATCATTATTTACTCCTGTAGAAAAGAACTGCCCTTCGGTTACATACACCTGAGCTGTAACAGGACTTGCTAACGAAAGCCCCAATAAAGCAACGTACAAATATCTTTTTTTCATAATGCAAAACTTTTAGTGTGTTTTTACTTCAAAAAAATGTTGTGGCCAAATTTAGCTTAATTCATTTATACCACAACAGGGATAATACGGACAATAAACCGGACAATTATGTTAAATAATATTTAATAGGACGGACAAATAAGGACAGACATGTTTCTTAAAATAAAAAAATTGCTAATTTTGTAATCAGAGCAATATTCCATATTAACCATAAATAAATGAAAATCTTTATACGATATATCACTTTTCTGCTTACGCTCACCGTCCTGTTGTCCTGCGAAACCAAACACGAAAACGGACGGTCGATATTTGACCAGGCAATGATTGAATGGGAAAATCAGAACCTCCCTGTGGCATACCGGCAGTTTCACCGTGCTGCGGCTGCATTCAAAGAAGAAGGAGACAACGTCGGGGTGTTTGAGGCAAACTCGCATCTCGGAATTATATGCGGAATAATAGGACAGAAACGCGAAGGATATAAATTGCTGAAGTCTACAAAGTATTATCACGTTAAAAAAAAAGGTAACTACAGCTCACAATATTATTGGCGAATGATGGCGTATTATGCCTTTACCCTCGACAACGATTACCAAACAGCTCTTACGTGCATGAAAAATCTCCTTGAGCTGGACAAGAAAGACTTTCCGAGCAAAAAAACATGGCTGTATATGGACATGGCCAACATGGCAGAAATGTTCTATGTAACAGGACAAACCGCCAAAGCATGGGAAACTATAAAAAGGCTCGAGAACAATCCGCTGAAAGACGACAGATATCTGTCTCAAACCTACTATGTACACTCTATGCTGCTGGAAAAAGAGGGACAGACGGACAGCTCGCGGATATATGCAAAGATGAGCATGGAATACTCATCAAGATACGGCGAAATGGAAAACGAGGCCAATGCCCTGAAAATAATTATGCGCTCTGACAGCATCAACGGAAATCTGACAGAATACATACGCAACCGAGACAAATACGACAGCCTTGCGGGCGTGATTAAAAACGGAGAAACTGCACAGCGCATCGCCGTTATAAAAGAACAATATAAATATAACAGGATAATACGCGAAGCTGAAAAGACGCACATCATAAGAATACTGCTGTTCAGCGGACTCGCCTTGACGGCCATAGCCGCATGCATAATAATATTGCTGCTGTACAGACAAAACAAAATGCGGCTGAAGACAGAAGAGGAAGAACACAAGCGGCTTGAAACAGAAGTGGAATACAAGAAACTGGAAAACGAGCTGATTTCGCTGAAGATGAACCAGACCATAAGTGAACTGGAAAAGACAAAAAACAAGAACGCTGAAACCGTGGCACAGATTGTCGGTGAAGCCACAGCACGGCAGACAGCCATGACACGCCTTGACATGCTCGAAGCCACTATAAATACAGACTTTGTGGAATATATCAAAAAGACATATCCGCAACTTACACATAACGACATTCTTATTCTCGGGTTTATGCGCATGAAGATACCTGTAAAAGAAACGGCAACAGCCTTAGGAATATCAACCGAAAGTCTTCAGAAAGCACGCTACAGACTGCGTAAGAAAATGAACATAGAAAGTGTTGAAGAACTATTTAATCTGGTAAACGACTGGAAGCCACAGGTTTAAAACACTTTAGTAATCTTACCTTAAAAAGGTTGTCAATGATAGTTTAGCCCTGAAAGTATGTGCTGACATAGGTATTGAATTATTGAGTAAATCAGACGGAGTATCAGAAATACGCTGTATACCGTGTTACACAGAGAATGGAAATCTACGATTAACTGCATAAATGGAAATTTATGACTTACAAAATCGGCAGTAAAAAGTCATGACAAAATATTTTTTCAATCTAGGGAAATAATGTATAACTGATGTTAATTTAATGGTATCAACAGCGCAAGTCAATTAACATACGTTTACACATGAAGCATTTAAAGACCATGAAATGGCTGATTTTTATATCCAAAAGCTGCACTTTCAGGCTGCAAAAGCATAAGTATTATATCGTAAACGGGCCACTTTTGATGCAAAAGTGGCCCGGTAATATTTTTTAACTGTTGCTGTTTTACTTCACAAACAGCATAAATCACTAATAATCAACAACTTATCAAAACCATGCGATTTTCGGCCATTTTCGCGCCAAACCACGCATCTGCAACGGGCACCGCCATTCTGAGAGCGTCAAACGTCCGGAATTTTTCGCTTTTATTTACAAATATGTCTATCGCCATGAGGACTTGACAGGCTATACTGGCATAACATACACAGCGTCAGACCATATCCTCGCCTGTCCTTACCACCGGTACGCGCACGGTCTTGTGGAACGGAATGAAGCGTGATATTATGGCTATTGCCAGCGTCACGGCAAAGAGCCAACCCAGGATATGCTTCAGCGCGAGCAGAGTGCCCTGCTGCTGCAGAATGGTGTTGAGCGTGTTAGTGGCCATCTGCACTGCCTCGTCGGCTCCGTGTCCCTGCGCCAGCGCACTGCTGAAGGCCGACTGCCAGCGCGACGCGGCAAGAGGGTCGGCGGCCGACATGGTCTCCGACAGCTCAACCATATAGCGCTGCTGCAGGCGATAGAGCGTGTTGCTGTAGAATGCCGAGGCTATGACCGGCGTAAGCACCGAGCGGAACGTTATGAGGAAGAAGGCGTTGGATAGCAGATACTTGGGTTGAAGGTCTTCTACGGCAAAAAGCGCGAAGGCTATTATCAGCGCAAGCATGCCCAGGCCTCGCAGGAACATCGGCAGATAGAGCATCTCGTAGGTGCTGTCAGGTGATATGCCGAAATAGAGCATGCCAAAGAACAGGGCAAAACACGACATGCCGCCGGCAATGAAGAAACGGAAACGCCACCGCTGCCAGCGGAACCACCAGAAGCAGATGAACGCGCCGAGGACATAGCCCGGCAGAAGCCAGATGTATATGGTGTAGGTGCGGGTGTTGTCGACATGCAGTATTGTGGTCATATAACTTGTCAGCAGGCTTGTGGACGTGCTGAAGAACATCACGAGCATCATATAGAAATAGCCGAGAATGGCTTTCCACTGGAACAGGGGCTTAAGGCTTACGAACGGACGGGGCGAATGAAACTGCTCCCAAAGGAACAGTGCCACGAGCAGAGGGGCTATGACGATGTAGATGCGTATGCGCGGAGAAGCCATCCAGTCGAGCGTCTTGCCGTAGGTTATCACATAGATGAGCATGAGCAGGCCGGTGGATATTATGAGCATCTCGCGCGGATGAAGTTCTTTCCAGGGTATGGGGCGCGCCTGACGGTCGATGCGGAAGAACATGATGACCGACAATATGGCCACGGCCAGAAGGAGCATCATGAAGTAGTACATATACTTCCAGTCGTAATGATAGGCCAGCAGGGCCGTGATGACCATCGAGAGCTGGCCGCCGCCGAACACGAGCGGATAGAAATAGGCATAAAACTCGCTGCGCACGTCTTTCGGACTGAATATGAACTTTATGCGGCGTATTATCCACAGCATGAGAAAGCCCTTAAGGAAGCCGATGATGAAACTTGCAGTTATCAGGAGGTCGATGTTGGCCTGACGGGCACAAAACCAGCTCAAGAAGAACTGCAGCACGAGGTCGACAAGCAGAAGCGTCTTTGCCGGCAGCGCGTTAAGAATCTTGGGTACTATGGGATAGGCCACGGCCATGCCTGCCGACGCGGCATAATAGCCTATGGTGATGTCCTCGGTGTATACGCCCAGCGTATTAGACACCTCCACCATGCTTCCGGTATAGGTGCCGTTGAGCATGGCTATGGGCAGCATGATAATAAACACGGCTGCCACGGCCAGACGGTCGGGCACCCACGACCTTACGGGTATGTCGAGCTCCTTGGCTGTTTTCATTTGCGTCTGAGTGCTTCTGTTTCAACCATCATGCCTGCACGCAGCAGCCTCATGCTCTCCTCGCCGGCGTCGTCGATGTCGATTCGCACGGGTATGCGCTGCTGCACCTTCACGAAGTTTCCTGCTGAATTGTCGGTAGGCACAAGCGAATATTTAGAGCCCGTGGCCTCTGATATGGCCGTAACATGGCCGTGGAACACGCGGCCGGGCACGCCGTCGACCTTTATGCGCACAGGCTGGCCTATATAGATGTTGGCTATCTGAGTCTCACGATAGTTGGCCGTTATCCACTTGCCCGACTGCCTGACGATGTACGAGAGCGTCTGTCCGGCGCTGACATACTGGCCCGGCTCGAGCGTGCGGCGGCCCATGTAGCCGCTGTATGGCGCCGTTACCACGGTGTACGACAGGTTGAGGTTGGCCATGTCGAGAGCCGCCTCAGCACTGAGTATGCCAGCCTCAACGCCCACCTGCTTCTTGCTTGTCTCGTCATACTGCGAACTGGCAGCCTCCTTCTGCCGCAGCAGAGCGTCATAGCGTGCCTTGGCAGCCTCATAGTTGGCCTTTGCCTGCTCAAACTGCTGCTCGGGCACCGACTCTTCATGCAGCAGGCGCTCGTATCGCTTATAGTCCTGCTGCGCCTGCCACAGCTTTGCCTTTGCCTCGGCAAGGTTGGCATCCTGCTCAGCTATGCGCGTGTGCGACGTCTGTATGCCCGAAGCCAGCACCCCGCGCGAACCGCGGGCGTTGAGCAGGGCAGCCTGTGCCTCCTTCTGCTTTATCAGATATTCGCGGTTGTCGAGCACAACAAGGGTGTCGCCCTGATGCACAAACTGATGCTCGCGGAAGCGCACTTCCTGGATATATCCGCCCACACGGACGTTTATCGGGGCTATATACTGGTCGACAAACGCGTCGTTGGTTATTTCGTAGCTTATGTATCGCCAGAAATAGTTTGCGGTCCAGGCCAGTCCAGAGCCGGCTATGATGACACACACTATGTTAAGAATGATATTACGGCGGCGCCGTTGCTTCAGGCGCTTATATTTCAGATGGATTATAGACATGTCGTTTATGTAGGTTACTTTAATAAAATGTTGTCCTTACTACAGTTCGCCGACAGCGCGCTGCAGTTCATAGTAGGTGTATGCCACCTGCGTGCGTGCCGTGGTAAGCTGCAGCTCGGCGTTAAGCCTTAGGTTGTCGGCGTCGAGCAGGTCTGTCAGTATTGTAAGCTGGTTCATATACCTGTTATACATTATGCGGTAGTTCTCAGATGCCTGCCTCACCGAAAGCTTCAGGGCCTCTACACGGCTGATGGCCTCACGGTGGCGCAGCAGGGCCGACTGCACGGCCATGCGTATCTGCTGCTGTTTCTGCTCCTCGGCGTTATGCATGAGCTGAACGTTCTGCCGTGCCTCGCGCAGCTGATGGCGGTCGGTATAGAGTGCCGACAGCGGATAAGACACCGACACGCCCACGTTCCATGCGTTGTTATACATGTCGGCCATAGTGCGCGAAACGGGACGCGCCAGCGTGTTAGACGCCGTGAGAGATACAGAGGGGCGCAATGCCGACTGCTTTATGCACACGTTGTTTTCGGCTATCTCGGTCTGTTTGTGCAGCGCAAGCACCGAAGGGTCGGCAAGCGATGCGCGCTCAACATAGTATTCATAGTTGTCCACATGACGCTCGTCTGCCAGCAAAGCCGTGTCGGGCATGAGCAGCAGGCGCTCGTCGAGCCCGAGAAGGATGTCTATCTGCTGCGAGGCTATGCGTATGTCGTTGTCTGTCTCCTGCAGTGCCAGCCGGTCGTCGGTGAGCTGCAGCTCGCTGCGCAGCACGTCGTTGTTGGTTATTACGCCCTCGGCCTTCAGCCGGCGTATGTCCTTCAGTCTACGCTCCGACTCAGCAATCTTTCTGTCAAGCACCATGTGCTGCTTATACATGCTGAAGAGTTCAAGGTAGCGGCTGAGCATGGCAAGCCTTATGTCGCCCTCGTCGGCAGCAGTCTGCAGCCGCGCAAGTTCCTGCTCAAGGTCGGCCTTGCGTATGGAGTATTTTATCCTGCCGCCCTGATATACTGGCTGACTTACGTCTACCGTATAGTTCTGCTGCCAGTCGGGCGAGTCGGGCCTGGTGGCGTGGCTCAGTCCGTTCTCCCACACTATCGGCTGGCCCAAATATCCGGCACGCAGCCCCACGCTGACCGAAGGCAGCCTCGACATGCGTGCCGTCTTGGCGCACTCGGCAGCCATCTGCTCCTTCAGGCGGTCGGCAGCCACCTGAAGATGACTGCGCGATACCTTTGACAAAAGCTCCTCAACACTGAGATACAACGTGTCGCACGCTGTCTGCGCACATGCCGGCAGTGCCGCCGACGATGTCAGGAGCGCAACGATAAAAGTTCTAATATGTCTCGATTGCATGCTGCAGGTCTTTTAATAGTTTCTCCGTCTGCTTGATAACATCTTTGCCCAGTATCTCGTCAAGCCGCGTATAATATGCCGACAGCTTTGGAGATATCCATCGTCTGAAGGCCTCGCCCTCATCAGTAAGATAAACCAGCTTGTTGCGCTTGTCCTTAGGGTCTTCACGCCTGCAGACATAGCCTTTCTTCTCAAGATTCAGCATAAGATTAGTAAGACAGGCCTTATCCTTCGACGTCCTCACCGCCAGCGTCTGCTGCGATATGCCCTGTTCTGTCCACAGACAGCTCATTATCTGAAGCATCTCGAAAGTGATGCCTGCGCCCGAATCACGCAAAAGGCGCTGCATGGCCTGGCGCGACGCCATACGCGTACTTATAAGTTGGATGATGCAGTCGCGCGATGAAAAATGTCCGTTGTTATCCTCCATAAAATTCTTCTTTTTCTTTTCGGCTGCAAAAGTACATCTTTTTATCGAGATAGTCAAATATTTAACTAATTTGATTGCTTTCATGCAAGCACGGCATATTATGTGCAACCATGCCTAAAAAGAAATACTAAAGGAACTAATAGCCACGGAAAGGCAAGTAAAATAAACAAAAAGAAAGCAAAAGAAGAAACAGCAGGACACGACCCAAAGCCTCAACGGACAAAACTACAAAACGTATTTTATCTTGCCGCGGCGTTATCCCAAATATTTCTTCTTTTGCTTCTGACGGCTTATAACTCAAAAAGCGGTGATTATGATTAAGCCCATGCTCACTGTCTTACCCAAATAAGCTTAGTGGTGTCGTAGCCGCGACGACGCAAGTTGTCGAGAAGACCGGTCAGCACCGACTGCGGCAGGGCCTTTGTGCGGCTCATTATCCAGAGATATTTGTCTGAACTGCTGCCCACGAGCGCATAACTGTAGTCGGGCGCAATGTCGAGCACGTAATAGTCGGCATAGAACCACAGGAAGAAAGCCACTTTCAGCTTGCCCGGATCAGACGCGTCGGGCAGCTTGCCCTTGCCGTTGGCCGTCTTGCGCTTGCCGTCCTTCAGGCCTTCGTTCACCACCTCTATCCTGCCGTTGTCGAGCAGGGTGTATGTAGCCGTAACGTTTGTCATTCCGCGCTCAAACTTATGGTCGTAGCGCGCTATCTCATACCAGCGGCCCATAAACCGCTTGAGGTCGAGCTGTCTAACGGTGGTGTTGTCAACTGTAACCGGCTCGTCGGCACATCCGCCCAGACACATAAGCGAAAGCAAAAATAGCATTATCTTTTTCATAGGCAAAGGTTTTATGGTCAGCTAATCTAAGTCTGACAATTAATTTGACAGCAAATATAACAAATAAACGTCAAAATGACAAAATTTAAACGGATTTAGATAAAAATGCACGATAACTTATGGCCGCATAATAAAAAAAATCTGCATCATAATACTATCACTTCCAATAAAAGACCAACTTTAATCCAAGGAAATACCAGTTCGGTAAACGCTTTGCCCAGTTTGCCGCAAATCCATTGCCGCAGCATATTATATTATGTAACTTCGTAACGTAATCATCAAAATATTATTATTATGAAAAAACTCCTACTATTGCTCGTCACTTTTATTGCAGGCATAACAGCATACGGCCAGGACGAGGGTAAAATAAAACTGACGCTGAACGTTGACAACCCCGAACGTGTCAGCATTGCCATCTTCGGCGAACCGCTTGAAGGACTGAAAGAGGGAGACAACGAACTGGAGGTTGACCCGTGGACAAACATCGAAATCAGTGCGGCAAAAGGCTGCACGCTAAAGTCGGTGGTGAACTCTGCCGGAGAGAGCATCGCCATCAGCTCTAACACTGCCACCATACTACTAACCGACGAGAAGACGGAAGAGACCCTGACCATCACATCTGAAAAAGAAGGCGAAGTGGCATTCACCATCGAGGTGGACAAGCCTTCGGAGGTAAGCGTGCTCGACTGCAACTACAAGAGCATCAGCCTCAGCGAAGGAGTCAATGAGATGAGCATGCCGCAGAGCGAGCTGCCGCTCATAATAGGATCGGTGAACTACGGACAAGACCTTTACAGCGTTACGCTCGACGGCGTTGAGCAGACATATAACTACGGCTACAGCGTCATGCCGAAGGACGGCAGCAAGATTGTGATAATAGCAGAGTTTCCCGAAAAGGACTGCACGCTGACCTTTGAACAGGCTGAAGATATAGGGCGCTTCTTCACCGACATACAGGTGAACGGCCAGTCGGCAGGCGACTTCAGCAACGAACTGACCGTACGCTGCGGCGACAACGTAAGCCTATATTACAATCCGGCATGCTGGGAGGACGAACAAAGCGGCACACCACTAACAGTTACGATAGACGGCAAGACCCCAGCGTGGTTCGGCCCGGGCTACAGCTTCGTGGTGAAACACGACACAAAAATAATAGTGGAACAGGCCGTCAGAAAGCCCGAAATAACAGTAAACGTAAACATCGACAACCCTGACAACGTAATCGTCTACCGCGTGAGCGAAAGCTATTATGACGTGCTGGAGCTTGAAGCAGGAGCCAACACTGTCACCGTTCCGGCCGACGAGCCGTCGATGGCAATAATGGCTGTAAGCGACGACTGCAGCATTGAGGGCGTAACCGTAAACGGACGGCCGCGCACGGTGGAATACTCCAACTACTTCAGTCTGACCGGACTTGAAGAGGGCGACGAAGTGGGAATATTCACCGCAGGCACAACATCTGTTGACAAGGTTACGACAACGGACGAAATCAGCGGCAATGTCTACACAATAAGCGGCACCCTGATAATAAGCAACGCCACGCCTGCAGACATAGCCCGCCTGCCTAAGGGCGTATATATCTGCAACGGAAAGAAACTGATGATACGCTGACACCCTATGCGCAAGGACAACCGCAGGCTGACCTTGCACACGGCGAAGGCTCTGCAACAAGCATTGCAGAGCCTTTTGTCATGTCTGGTGCATAAAGCATAAGCGCCTGCATGACAGCAACGAAAAACAATACTAATGACCGTTTTTGGTTAAAATAAATTTAACGTTTACACCAATGAAATCGAAGAAAATAATTAACTTTGCAATAACTATGGGCAAAAAGCATAAAAGACTGATTTATAACGCCCTGGGCCTGACACTGATAATATTCTTCTATTCGGTTTTCTTTCAGGCCACATACTGCTGGATGCGCTTCGGCTCGCCGACATTCAACGGCGACTGGGGCTCGTTCATATATTCGCTGCCGTTCAACTTTGTTCCGTTCCTGATAATAGCCATAGCCGCCTTGTGGTCGGTATGGCTTACGCGCAACATTGCTGTTCTGTGGAAGAAGATAACGCTCGACCTGCTGATGGCCTCGTGCATTGTGATCATCGTAAACATACTGTTCCTGCTCACCACCGGACTTGAAATCAACTGGGGCGGCACGGTGTTCAACGGAATAATGATATGGATGGGCATAGAGTTCTGGGCTGTGAGCCTGCAGAGACAGCGTGCGCTGATACGCGAGAGCCTGCTGCTGAAGGAGAATGCCGCCCACAAGCTGCAGCTGCTGCAGTCGTATGTCAATCCTCACTTTCTGTTCAACTCGCTCGACATGCTCTGCTCTATGATAGAAGTCGACGAGAAGAAGCAGTCGCTCGAGTTCATAGAGAACCTCACGGCCTACTACCGCGGCATGCTCCGCCGCAAGAACGTGATGAAGGTAACGGTGAAAGACGAGCTTGAAACGGTGTTCTGCTATCTGAAGATTGTGTCGCAACACTATGGCGACAACCTCGAAGTAAAGGTTACGGGCGACAGAGACACTGACATGATGATAGTGCCGTTCTCGATACAGCTGCTCATAGAAAACGTGCTGAAGCACAACGTGATATCGGCCACGATGCCTATGACAATAACTATAAGCATCAAGGAGGATGCCATAACCGTGAGCAACCCCTGCCACCCCAAAAGCCCCGAAACAGGCAGAAGCACGGGAATGGGACTGAAATATCTGAGCAGCATGTATGCCGCCAGCGGCAAAAAGACAGACGTAAGCAGATGCGGCAACATGTTCTCGGTAACGATACCGGCACTGTAGCCCATTAAAGAATATAATTAAAACACAGACGCTGATGAATTATGTTATAATAGAAAACGACTCTCTGAGCCTGCGGCGCATAAAGGCCATGTGCGAGAGGCTGCGGCCCGAATGGCACCTGGCGTTCACGGCATCAACCGTGGAAGAGGCGTGCAGGCTGCTTGAGCTTAATCCGGACATCGGACTTGCCCTGTGCGACATAGAGCTCGACGACGGCCTGTCGCTGAGCATATTCAGAAAGATACCGGCGGAGTTTCCCGTAATATTCATCACGGCTTTCGACGAGTATACGCTCGACGCCTTCAAGCTCAACAGCATCGACTATCTGCTGAAGCCGCTTGAGGCGGGCGCGCTCGAGAGGGCCTTCATAAAGTTTGAGAAGATAGAGCGCCGCGTGCAGCGGCTAGCCGCCGAAACCCTCACAAGGCTCGAAGCCTCGCTTCAGCGCAAGAACTACATAAGCCGCCTGCTCATATCAATCAACGACCGCTTTGAGTCGGTAGACATCGGCACCGTGGCCTTCTTCCTGAGCGAAGACAAGTATGTATATGCCGTATGCACCAACGGCAAGGAGCACATAACATCGTTCAGAAGCCTCAACGAGATTGACGACCAGCTCGACCCGCAGCGCTTCTTCCGCGTGTCGAGAGACGTGATAACCTCGATAGAGGCTGTGACAAAGGTGTCGAGATGGTTCAAGGGCAAGCTGAAGGTGAAGATTGAATGTATGGGCAACGAGCGCGAGGTGTGCGTAAGTGCCGCCCGCCGCGCCGACTTTCTGTCGTGGCTGGGCCGATAATGCCAAAAGCCCCGGACAGTGTTGCCGCCCGGGACCTTTCTGACACGAAGCCCATGATTCGTCTTTACTAATCAAAATCCAAACATTTCTAAAGTGCTGTTATATCTGTCACTTAATCACAATTGCCGTATCTGATGGCCGTCTGTGCCGTCGGCCTATTGCTCTGAGCTGAACTCATAGACAAACTTGCCGTTGTCGCAGTAGAATCCGTTGGTTGCGGCATTCGCAATGTCGAACTCCTTCCACACCTTGATTTCAGGACTCGTTGTGCAGCGGTTGCAGTAGAACAGCCAGATGTTCTTGCAGTCGCTTATGTCCACCTGCTTAAATTTATTCTCGCTCAGGTTCATGTAGCCCATGTTGGTGCAGCCCTTCACGTTTATCTCTGTCAGGCCGTTGCCCATGGCGTTTACCTCGTTAACGTCGGGATTGTTCGAAAGGTCGAGCCTGCTCAGTTTGGCATACTCGCAATATACGCCCTGCAGCTTGACACACTCAGAGAGATTTACCTCGGTTATGGAAGTGTTGTCGAAGCGCACGCTTGTAAGCAGCGGACAGCCTGAAAGGTCGAGAGTCTTCAGATTGTTCTGTCCGCACTCAAGCCAGTCGAGCTTAGGGCAGTTTGTCGGGTCAAACTCTGTCAGTCCGCAGGCGTTGACGTTAAGCAGCTCGAGCGTAGGCTTCACCTTGGTTACGTCTATCGACCTTATGTTGCTGTTGGTGTGTATGGCGAGCGTCTTGAGCGGTGAGTCGGGCAGCACGAGGTTTGAGAGGTTGTTGCACGAAGCCACGAACGACTCGAGCGAGGTGCATCCCGTGAGGTCTATATCCTGAAGCATGTTGGTGTCGCAGATAAGAGTCTTCAGCACGCTGTTGTTGCCCAGTTTGAGAGTTGTCAGGGCGTCGTGCGACAGACTGACTGTCTCAAGCTTGACAAGCTGCGAAAGGTCGAGCGTGGTGCATTTTGAGTTGTTCACAATCTTAAGATATGTAAGGTTCTTAAGCGCCGCAACGTCAAAGTCGGGGAAAGTTACGTTCTCACTGACAAGGCGCGTAAGCGACGTGAAGTGTTCAATGCCCGTTATGTCGGTTATGTCGGTCAGTCCGGTTATGTCTATCGTGCCGTCGTAAGCGGCAGCCTGGTCGAGCGAATAATATCCGCTGCCGTCGCCCAGGTTCTGGTCTATCCAGTTGCGGAAGGCCTCACACGGAACATACTTCTCGCTCAGAAGGTTGGTCTCGTCGACGGGCTTCTCTCCCTCGAAGACAATCTTCTCTACATCGCTCACTTTATATTTCACGGTTTCGCCGTTCTTCTGGAATACCGTAACTGTCTGTGACATGGCAGGCATGCATACAGCCGCCGTCAACAGGAATGCTGACATTATTCTGTTCATGGTGTTCATCTTAATATTATTTTATATGCGGTTTTACTTGTCTTTACTATAAGGGGCTGTCTGGGCAGCGTGCCGGCATCGATGGTGCAGCTGCCGCCGTTGTCGGCAACGGCACGGGCAATCATCTGTCCGCCATAGGTGTAGACGGCCACGGCCTCGCCGGCTGCAAGTCCTTCGACGCTTATTGCCGAAGAGCTGAACGAGAAGCGCACGTCGGGTGCGGTTACTGACTTGACGCCTGAGGCATCGACAAAATCGAAGGTCACTGTAGATGTCAGCGGATATTCCAGCGTGCTTTCGCCTGCCGTAACCACAAGTGCCGTCTCTGAGAACGTAACCGTGGGCTCGCTGTCGAAAGCCAATGTTATACTGTTGCTGCCGTCAGTGATGCGCAGCTCGCGCGGAGCCGCCGAGAGCTTACCTGCCGTGATGCACAGCATCATAAGCGTGATTGTGTAGGTTAATATTCTTCTCATTGCTTTTTTTCACAAAGTTAGCCATACACAAGCATAAATAAAACAAATAAACGATGAACTGGGATTTTAAGACACCGAACTAGGAATATGGGGCATAAGGCACAAAAAGGCATGACATGGTTTAAGCCAAGAGCATTTTGGCCCGGCCGGATTGCCGTCGTCATCAAGCAGGCAACGGCAGAAAACGCATGGACAGGGGCAACATAATTGCGGCAACTAAAATAACATGCCTGACGAAAGCTATTGAGGATGAACTATAACGACAGGTAAAAGACGGCAAATAAGGCTGCAATATGTGACCTTTCGCAATGCAAAAGGTGGCATTTTATGATGTAAAAGACGGCATTTTATAATGCGAAAGGCGTGTCTTCAGACTGAAAGTATAAACAAAGGCTTGTGGTTTATAATAAGTAGAGTCAACCAATAACAGTTATAAAGTATAACCGGAGTCAACTTTTATAAGGAAAAAGACCGCCTGAAATCAACCAAACTTAGGAAAGGACAGACTATTAAACGCGCACAAAATTTTTTCTTAAAAACTCATCACTCGTCACAAACAGACATAACCGGCTGTATGTCAACGCCATAGAGCGTGACGAGTTAAAAATCCCACTCGTCACGCGTGATGAGTGGGACTTTCAACTCGTCACACCTTATACTGCTGATAATCAGAATGATACATGGAGATGTGACGAGTGACGAGTTTTTATCAAAACTTTTTTATATCAGCATCACGAGCACATAAGTCCAATGCGCCACCATGCCGGCTGCAATGCCGCCGATGGTATGCGAAACAATGGCCTTGGACGTCAGCTCGCGATAGCCGAGAGAATCGAGCATGGCTGTATGCGTGCTGAGGTATCCGCTCCAGCACATTCCGATGGCAGTGAACACGGCTATGGCGTTGCCGTCTACCCATCCGGCGCTCATAAAGCCGGGTATAAGGCCGAGCGACGCTCCAACGGCGCCGAGAGCTGTTATGGGGAATGCCACCTGATGCGGGTCGTTGAAGCCGAAGAGCCACGCAAACAGGAAGTCGATCTTGTTGGCGAGCCACGGCAGAAGCTCTACGCCCTGATACGGCGAGCCGTCGTAGCCGTTGGCTCCGGCGCCGAACGTGAGCATCATGACGAGCGTAGATATAATGAGCACACCGGGAATGATGGCTATGCCGATGTCTACACCGGTGCGTCCGCCGTCGAGAAGCGAGTTGAGCGTGCGCAGGAACAGGCTCTTCTGCTCTTCCTTCTGCTCCTCTTCCTCAACCTCATGCGGGTCGCACACCTGCTCTTCGGCATACTGCGGGTATGCCTTCAGAATCTTGCGCTGCATGAGGCGGGTGGACACGATGCAGCCGACAAAGGCTCCGAAGAGCCCTATCAGAGGCTCGATGTAGAAACCCTGCCCCACCATGAACACCATGACGAGCAGACCCATACCGAAGGCCGTGCCAAAGTTGGTGAGCGAGATAAACTGATATTTCTTGAAATAACTGCTGAAGCGCTTGTCCTGCGACAGCGAGATGATGGCCGGATTGTCCGACAGGAAGGTCATTACGGCTCCGAGCGATGCCACTCCGGGCAGATTGAAAAGCGGACGCATGAGCGGGCGGAGCAGCTTCTCGAGCAGGCTCACCACGCCGAACTCTACAAACAGGCGGCCTATGGCGCCCGTGATGACGCAGATGCCCATGAGATAAAACACGGTGTTGAGCAGAAGGTCGTGGGCGGTCTTCATTATGGTGTTAAGCATATTGGGCACGCCCATGATTGAACCGATGTAACCGAAAAGCGCAAAAATTACGCACAGACAGACTATTCCGCTCGGTATGGCCTGCCAGACTCTCTTTAACATTGTCTTCATCATAGCAGTTATTAAGGTTAAGTTATATCTTTTGTTCTGCAAGGCGTCCGGCTGCATGCCGCTGTGTCAGGACAGCCGGACGACAGTATAACAGTCAGAAAGAACGGTCTTTAGTTGTCGTCTTTCTTCCAGGGATTCTTCAGGCTAAGCAGGTTGACGTTCCACGTAAGGCCTACGCTCATATAGTCGCGTCCGGGCTTCATGGTGCCTTCGGGATTGCCGTTGGTGCCGAACGTATGTGCATACATGGCGTGCAGGCGGATGTTGTCGCGCGGATAAAACTCTACGCCGCCACCAACTGAGGTAAGCTCCGTGCCGTCGTACACCGAATAGTCGGCATCCTTGCCCGTATGGTTTACATCGTAAGTAACCTTGCCGAGCAGATTAAGTTTCTCTATCGGGCGATAGGCCAGCTCTGCCATTATAGAGCAGTCTTTAAACAGGAACGTGTGGCCCGACGAGGCGCGGTTCATGAAGTCGGCCTCGATGCACAGCTTGCCGAGCGTGAGCTTATGGCCGAGAGCAAGATAGCTGATATACTTGCCGGGCATATATTCAACAAGGTTGGCCGAATACATCGTGCCCAGGCAGCCGTGGTTGCCTATCCACATAAGGTTATACGAATACATGTCGGGGGCATTGGAGCGGTAGATGCTCTGGCTGCACTGCGCTATAAACTTGCTGTGCCTGCCTGGCGTGGTGTAGCTGACAGTGGCCGCGAGCTGGAAGGGAGATATGTTGTTCCAGTATTCAGATGCTGCGTAGACGTCCACGGGGTTCTTGTCATACTCATATCCGCCCACTGCCACGACATCCTTACCTGCCGAGAACTCCCACTGGCCGTCGGGAGTATATACTACGCGGGCCCAGTCAGTAGCATCAAAGAAGCTCATGTCTGAATGACCCACGTTAAGACGCTGGCGATAGGCATAAGAGAAATGCTCGTCTATCTTTCCGTCTATGGCAAACATAAGATATTTTCCCTTAAAGCCGGAGTTGTCGTGTATGGCCTCACCGTTGATGTATTCTCTCTGGTAGTCGACCCTTGTAAGCATCTTCAGCCTCAGTATTTCGTCCTGCGCATTGGCGGTCAGGACACACGCACCGAACAAAACGGCACCGATAAGCTTTTTCATTTATTATATCAGAATTTAGGTTAATCGCATTAAACGAGTGCAAATATAGTATAAATAGTGTATGGCGCAAAATAATAGTGAATTAAATATGAATAAAATTTCACGGCACAAAAAAGCGCCGCCCCTTAAAAGGAACGGCGCATAATGAAGAATCTATTTGTGAAAGAAAAATCACTCGTTATGTTATAGCTTCTGCTTAACCTCTATCTCCATGAAGGTCTCGAGGATATCGCCCACCTGAATGTCGTTGAAGTTGACCAGACTGATACCGCACTCGAAGTTGACGCCAACCTCCTTGACATCGTCCTTGAAGCGCTTCAGGGCATTGATCTCGCCGGTATGAACCACGATACCGTCGCGCACGACGCGCGCCTTGTCGGTGCGGTGAACCTTGCCTTCGGTAACATAAGCTCCGGCAACGGTTCCGACCTTAGAAATGTGGTAAACCTCACGAACCTCAACCTGACCGGTAACAACCTCCTTCTTGACCTTCTCGAGCATACCCTCCATAGCAGACTTGACGTCTTCTATGGCATCATAGATAACCGAATAGGTGTTGATTTCAACGCCTTCCTGGTCGGCAAGCTTGCGGGCTGCTGCCGAAGGACGAACCTGGAAGCCCACGATGAGGGCGTCAGAAGCATCGGCAAGCGTAACGTCGCTCTCTGAAATCTGACCTACGGCCTTGTAGATTACGTCCACCTTGATCTTCTCTGTAGAGAGCTTGATGAACGAGTCGCTAAGAGCCTCGATACTACCGTCGGTGTCACCCTTGACGATGATGTTAAGCTCCTTGAACGAACCGAGGGCAATGCGGTGGCTGATGTCGCTGAGGGTGAGTCGCTTCTGTGTGCGCAAGCCCTGCTCGCGCTGCAGCTGCAGACGCTTGTTGGCTATCTCGCGTGCCTCCTGCTCGGTCTCAAGCACATGGAAGGTGTCGCCGGCTGTAGGCGCTCCGTTAAGACCGAGAATGATGGCAGGCTCTGCGGGAGATGCCTTCTCGATGCGCTGGTTACGCTCGTTGAACATGGCCTTGATGCGGCCGTAGCTTGTTCCGGCTATCACGTTTTCGCCTACGCGCAGTGTTCCGTTGCTTACAAGCACCGTAGACACATATCCGCGGCCCTTGTCGAGCGACGACTCGATGATGCTGCCCGTAGCCTTACGGTTAGGATTGGCCTTGAGGTCGAGCATCTCTGCCTCGAGAAGCACCTTCTCCAGAAGGTCGTCAACGCCGATGCCCTTCTTGGCACTTATCTCCTGACACTGGTACTTACCGCCCCACTCCTCTACGAGCAGGTTCATGTTGGCCAGGTCTTCGCGTATCTTGTCCGGATTGGCTCCCGGCTTGTCTATCTTGTTTATGGCAAACACCATCGGAACGTTGGCTGCCTGGGCGTGAGCGATGGCCTCGCGTGTGGTAGGCATGACGCTGTCGTCGGCAGATATGATGATGATGGCGATGTCGGTTACCTGAGCTCCGCGGGCACGCATGGCGGTGAAGGCCTCGTGTCCCGGGGTGTCGAGGAAGGTTATCTTGCGGCCGTCGGCAAGCGTAACGTTATACGCTCCGATGTGCTGCGTGATGCCTCCTGCCTCACCGGCAATCACGTTGGTGTTGCGTATGTGGTCGAGGAGCGATGTCTTACCGTGGTCTACGTGTCCCATCACTGTTACGATAGGCGCGCGCGGCACGAGATCGTTCTCGTCGTCCTCCTCCTCGGTTATGGCTTCAGAAACTTCCGCACTTACATACTCTGTCTTGAAACCGAACTCGTCGGCAACAAGGTTGATGGTCTCGGCGTCGAGTCGCTGGTTGATAGAAACCATGATGCCTACGCTCATACATGTACCGATTACCTGGTTTACAGATACGTTCATCATGCTCGCAAGCTCGCTCACGGTTACAAACTCCGTAAGCTTCAGCGTCTTGCTCTCTGCCTTTGCCTCGGCGCGCTGCTCCTTCAGATGCTCCTGAGCGGCCTCGCGCTTCTCCTTGCGGTACTTGGCTCCCTTCTTGTTCTGGCCCTTGCTGGTGAGTCGTGCCAGAGTTTCCTTTACCTGACGTGCAACGTCTTCCTCGTTAACCTCGAGCGGCTTGTGGTTGCGCTTGCGGTTCTTCTTCTTGGCGTTGCCCTTGTCTGCGTGGCTGTCGCCACCGCCGTTGTTGTTCTGCTTAACGGCCTGGTCTATGTTTACGCGCTCTTTGGTTATGCGCGAACGTTTCTTCTTTCCGTCGGGATGAGCCTGCATGGCCTTCTCCTCGCGCTCCTTGCGGCGCTCCTCCTTGGTCTTCTTCTTCGGACGGGTGCTCTGGTTGAGCGAGTCGAGGTCAATCTTTCCGAGCACGTTCACCTTCGGTGCGAGCTTCTTCTCGCTCTTCAGTGTGAAGATTTTGCTCTCTTCCTTTACGGGTTCCGGCTCTGCCGGCTTTTCGGGTGCTGCCGGCTGCTGTGCCTGCGGCTCTGCGGCCTTGGCCTCGGGTTTTGCTTCGGGCTGAACCTTTTCAGGCTCAGTCTTCTTCTCTTCGACAACAGCTGTAGTATTGCCTGCGGGCTGTGCTGGCTCTGCCGGCTTCTTCTCAGCCGCCGCAACCGGCTGTTCGGGCTTAGGCTCCTGGCTCTTGGCCTGCACCGTAGCGGCAGCAGACTCTTTCACCTCGGGCTTAGGCTGTTCTGCAACGGCAGCCTCCTGCGGCTTTTCGGCCGGCGCCGCCGGTTTGGCGGCAGGCTTCTTGCCCAGGCTGTCGAGGTCAATCTTTCCAAGGGGTGTATATTTCTGCGGCTTTACGCTTCTCACAGCGTTGTCCGCCCGGCGCTCCTTGTTGCCGTCCGACTGGCGTTTCTTCTCCTTCGGATGCTTGAGCAACAGCTTCTCGGCCTGGCTTCTCACCTCCTTGTCCGACTTGAAAGCCTCAACAAGTGCGTTATACTGACTGTCGCTGAGCTTGAAGCTCAGTTCTTCTTTGACCTCTCCAAGGTCACTTCTTTTTCTCAGGAACTCAACTGCGGTCTGGAGTCCTATATTCAATTCTCGTATTGCTTTATTTAATCTTATGCTCATTTTCTTAATTAAGTAATTGGCTGTTGCCGAAATTTGTTTAATAATTCATAATTCGTAAAATATCACCAGTGTGTATAATTCATAATTGGCATCTGTGCCCGGCGGACGCCACTGGCGCCCGTCCGGCGGCCAAAGCCTCATAATGCCAACCCAAAAGCCCGGAGGCCTGATTATGAATTATGCATTATGAACTATGAATTACTTAATTTCCTTCAAACTCGGCTCTGAGTATCTTCAGCACGTTGTCAACGGTCTCTTCCTCGAGGTCGGCTTTCTCTACGAGCATGTCGCGCGGAGCGTTGAGCACAGCCTTGGCGGTGTCGAGACCAATGCCCTTGATAGAGTCGATGATCCACTGGTCGATCTCGTCAGAGAACTCGTCGAGATAGATGTCCTCGTCTACCTCGCTCTCGTCGAGCTCGCGGAATACGTCGATAGTATATTCGGTAAGCATGCTGGCAAGCTTGATGTTCATACCGCCGCGGCCGATGGCCAGAGACACCTCTTCGGGACGGAGATAAACCTCTGCCTTCTTGTTCTCCTCGTCAACGTTGATGCTCGAAATCTTTGCCGGACTGAGCGCACGCTGGATGAAGAGCTTGATGTTTGCGGTGTAGTTAACAACGTCGATGTTCTCGTTGCACAGCTCGCGTACGATGCCGTGAACGCGGCTACCCTTAACACCTACGCAGGCTCCAACAGGGTCTATACGGTCGTCGTAGCTTTCAACGGCTATCTTGGCGCGCTCTCCCGGCATGCGGGCAATGCGCTTTATGGTAATGAGTCCGTCGGCTATTTCGGGCACCTCAGCCTCGAGCAGGCGCTCAAGGAACATGTTGCTTGTGCGCGAAAGTATGATCTTCGGGTTGTTGTTCTCGTTGTTCACCTCCTTGATCACGGCACGCACGGTCTCGCCCTTGCGGTAAACGTCGTGAGGTATCTGCTCCGACTTGGGCAGGATGAGCTCGTTGTTCTCGTCGTCAACGAGCAGCACCTCGCGCTTCCACACCTGATATACCTCGCCGGCGATAACCTGGCCCACGCGGTCTTTATACTTGTTGTAGAGGCTGTCGTGTTCAAGCTCGAGCACCTTTGATGCCAGTGTCTGGCGGAGGTTAAGGATGGCGCGGCGGCCAAACTTGCTGAAGTCAACCTTCTCGCTCACCTCCTCGCCCACCTCATAGTCGGGTTCAATCTTTATTGCGTCGCTGAGGGCTATCTCCTTGTTCTGGTCTTTCATCTCGCCGTCGGCCACAACAATACGGTTGCGGTAAATCTCGAAGTCGCCTTTATCGGGGTTGACAATAACGTCAAAGTTCTCGTCGCTGCCAAAAATCTTCGCGATAACGTTGCGGAAACTCTCTTCCAGCACACTCATCAGAGTGGTACGGTCGATATTCTTGGTATCTTTAAACTCTTTGAAGGTGTCAACCATGCTCACGGTTTCTTCCTCTTTCTTTCTTGCTACCATAGCTGTCTGTATATTTTTATTTTATTATTATCATCTGTCAGGGCGGCAGTGCCGTCTAAAACTCATGCACATATCGGCGCCACGGGGCGCACTGCTCCTACTTGAAGCTTATGAGATACTTGGTGTACTTAACGCTGTCCATGCTGAAATCGTGGTCTACGTCTGTCAGCACGGGGCGCTTTGAGCCTTCCTTCTTAACCTTCTCTCTCACCGTTACGGTAAAGTTGCGCCCGTCAACGGCCTTGAGCACGCCGCGGAACTTCTTGCCGTCGGCGTCGAGAACCTCAACTTCCTTTCCGACAAAGTTGACATACTGCTGCGGCACCTTGAAGGGCTGTCCCAGCCCGGCGCTGCCCACCTCGAGCTCATAGTCTTCTTCATCACGGCTCAAATGGTCCTCAATGAAGCGGCTGAGCTGCACACAGTCTTCAATCCACACACCGTCGGCATGGTCAATTTCAACTACAATCTTGTCGTCTTGGCTGATTTCGATGTCTACCAGGAAATACTCCTTGTCCTTAAGCCACTCGTCAACTAAATTTTTTACTACGTTTTTGTCTATCATAAACGGGTATTTAAAATAAAATGAGGGACTTCGTAAAGCCCCTCATTCCACTGAACGCTGCAAAATTAACAATAAAATCGCAGGTTAGCAAATATTTTGCGGTTTTTATGCAGTTTGTAATACAATATTTATAGAGAAAGCGACTTTATGGCAACTTTCGGCCTCTCTCACCTACGGCATAAGCATGCCGGCGGATAAGTACGGGCGACCATGAAACGGGGGCGGCAAAGACGGCTATGCGACACACCCTAAGCAAGCCACAAGGCGCAGCCGGCCGACCTTCGAAAAGGCTGCATCATGAGCATGCAGAGCAATGCGGTGAAGAGCCGCAAGGACAGGGACGGAAACAGGGACGGATGCAAGTAAAATATCGTTAATTATGTTAATTAAGAATAGTTAAAACGAGAATATTACAAGAGCGGCAAGCGTTTGACAGAGAAAAGCGTAAAAACCAACATTTTTATATCATGCTGTATGTCAGACTGTTACATTCTGTCGGCAATTCAGCAACTGCAAAACGACTGCCAAAACAAGGCTTTTCGGCTTACAAAAGGACATGTTTCGGGGCATAAAAGGCCATGTTCTGCGATGCAAAACGATACCTTTTGCAACATAAAAGGCGGCAAACGGTGATGAAGAAGGCATGAAAGCGGACGGAAAGAGCAAAAAAACGGGGCGAAAGGTTAAAAACATTAACACTCCGTCTCTATTTTAAGCCGAGACGAAGTGTTAACAAAATTTGCTAGAATGTTAAAAACATGGTTTCACAATCCATGTCATGATGTTTGGCATAGCCGTTGCTCCGACTGCCCCGCACCCTGCCCTGCGGGACCGAGATGCGAAGCAGAGAGCCGCGGCACTGCTGCCGCTGCATGCAGTTATCTGCCTGATATAACCACCTTGCGGTTGTTAATAATGTATATGCCCTTACCAAGCCTGCCGATGTCGCTGCCGAGATAGCGGCCGTCGAGCGAGTAGATGCGCACTTGCTGCTGTGCCGGGCCTTCTATGCTCTCGATGCCCGACGAGCCTGACGACGGGGCTATGTCGATATAGTCGGTGCGGCAGCGCATGTTGCCGTTGGTGTAGAACTCGAGTCTAAGCTCATCGCCGGCATCGAGAGGCACGTTTCTGGTAACGCGTGTGGCCATCTTGTTGTTGTTGGCCTTTGCCGTCCACTGGTCTTTCAGTTCCTCGCCAACGTACAGGCCAAACCATCCCTGCCCCGAAGCCTCGTCGAAGTAGGCCGTAGTGATGTCGTATTCGGCAGCCTCGCCGGCCCACACAAAGCTCATGTAGCCGGGGCCCTGGTCGCCCACGTTGCACGAGTCGTTAGAGGCAAGAATCCATGAAGGTTGGTTGTCGAGCTCAGGGAAGCACAGCGCTCCCCTTACGGCATGCTCCACCTCGTTGCGCCCTTCATGTGCATGGCTTATGTCCGACGTGAAGCTCCACACGTCGCCCGTAGCCACAGAGCCGTCGGCGGCGGTGGCATCCACGCGCCAATAATATGTCTGACCGTAGCGCAGGCTGCCGGGCTGCCATTCCTCCGTCTCGACATAATTGGCCTCGGCGTCGTCAAGACTGCTGTCGGTGCCCATATACACGGTGTAGCCCTCAGCATCGAAGCCTTCGCGCCAGCGCAGGCTCAGCGGCACGCAGGGCGACGTGGAGCCGTCAACCTCGCGCAGCGAAGCGTGCTGCTCGCCGTCAAAGGGCGTGGGATATGTGGCCTCGGCCGGTGCAGTGGTGAAGCGGAACACGCCCGAGGTCTTGCCCGAATATTCTCCGCCGTCTACCGTAACCTGCCAATAGTATGTCGTGGCGGGCTGCAGCTCGAGCGCCGCAGGGTCGCACTGCTGGAGCGCATCGGGCGAAGTGCCCACCTTATATATATAACCCGTGGCGCCCTCTATGTCGCCACAGGCTATCTGCGTGCCTCTGACAACGCCTATTGCGCCGTCGCCCGGAAAGGGAATAATGTCGCTCTCTATGCCGTCCACGCAGCCCATCTGAGCCACCAGGCCCGGAACGCTCTGCGCATCGTCCATCGCGAAGTCATACTGATAGTAGCGGCTCACGTCGAATCCGCTGCTGTTGCCCTCGCCCTTGCTGCCTTCAAATACGTTGCCCTCGCTCTTCAGGAATCCCCAGTAGGCGTCGCCTTCGCTCGTGGCGTACATCTGGCTGAACGGCGTCTTCACATCCTTGAAGTAGCAGTTCTCCACATTCACCACGGCACGCGCAAACATGCCTATGGCATAAGACGTGTTGCGCTCGTTGTAGTCGTTGAAGATGTGGCCCAGGCCGTAGCCTATGCGCGGGTTGCGCTGCGTGCAGTTGACGAACGCGTTGTGATGATACGTCACGCGCTGGCGGCCGTAGTCGGCAATGTTACGCGTGCCCGAGCTGCATATAGACGACTTGTCGTGGTCATGAAACTTACACCACGACACCGTCAGATAGCTCGAACCGTAGGTGAAGTCGAGCAGGCCGTCGTTGGCGTCGTTCTCCTCCTTCTGGCTCGAAAGGTCGCAGTGGTCAATCCACACGTGGTGGCTGTTTCTGAAGGCAATGGCATCAGGGTCGGCCTTCGATATCTTCAGGTTGCGTATAATGATGTTCTGCCGGTCCTTGATGTCAAGTCCGAGACTGTCGAGCCTTGCGCCGCTGCCTCCTCCAATGATGGTCTTGTTGCTTGCCACCGACACCACGTCGTGCTTCTGCTTAGGGTCGGTGCTGTAGTCGTAAAAGCCCTTCAGGTCGGCATCCAGTATTATTATATAAGGTTCCTCTGCACCTGCATACTTCTCAAAGTCGGCGCGGTTAGTTACATGCACAATCTTTCCGCCGGCCCCTCCGGTGGTTCCGCGCAGCCCGAGGTCGGCATAGTTGGCAAAGCCCACAAGCCCGTGCTGAGCCATGACGCATGCGGGAGCGCCCGCGACAGCAAATAAAAGTGAAAGTAAAAGTTTTCTCATCGTTTGTTTTTCTTTATAATTATTAAGGTAAAGCGTTTCGCAAGACTTGATTAAAATCAAGAGCAAATATAACCATTTATCGCCTAACACCCCGCCAAGATATCAAAATGCTATACACAAAAATCATTTTACAAATGAAATAAGGTCTCATAAGCTACAAAATGTAACTAAACGTCGGCATCACGTCAACAAGTCATCTAACATATAAAACAAGCAAAACATACATATATATATTAAAATTGTAAGTCAATATTTTTTAAGAATTCACAACACACTGCGCTAAAATTTGAGTAAAAAACTTTCTTTTTTGATACAAGCAAGTCTTTTTTATAATATTTTGTAGATAAGAATAAAAAAACTTCTATATTTGCAACGAATAAAATAACCTGCCATTAAGGAAAAACATAAGCCTTTATAAATGGTTAAAGAGCTGATTGCTGTAAGAAAACATTTTACCTTGACAAGTTCTTGAAAACTTTACATACATGACGTGATTTTAAGATTGGCGTCCTTTGTCCGAGACCTATTAAAACTACAATAAATAAAACACCAGAAACAAGCGATGACATATTCTGACACGTTAATCGTGCGTGTCACGAAAGTCGGCGTTTAGTTATATCTTTGTCACTAATGTTTAACAACAGAATTAAAAATATGGAAAAAAACATGAAGCATTATTCAGGCAAAGCCTTGACAAAAACTTCTGTCATTTTCAGTCTTTCTGCCCTACTGTGCATACCCGCCTGCGGTTATGCAGAGAATGCAGAGGCTAAGGAAATGGCGGTACAGGTAGTTCAGCAGAGCCGCACGGTAAAAGGTATTATCACTGATGAGACCGGAGAGCCGATGATCGGAGTTACTGTCAGAGTGAAAGGCAGCAAGACTGCAGCTGTAACGGACATGGACGGTAAGTTCTCTATTGCCGCCGGTGCCGGCGACCAGCTTGAAGTGTCATACATTGGCTATGCAACACAGACTGTCAGTGCCAGCAACACTCAGCTGAACATACAGATGAAGCCAGATTCTGCAACCGAACTCGACGACGTTGTTGTGATAGGTTACGGTACGATGAAAAGACGCGACCTTACGGGTGCGGTAACTTCTGTCAAAGCCGAAGACATAACAATGACACCTGCATCTAACCCGATTGAGGCACTGCAGGGTAAGGTTGCCGGACTCGACATCACAAAGTCGAGCGGACAGGCCGGCGCATCTATAAGCATGCAGCTGCGCGGTACACGCTCGTTCACTGCCAGTGGCGACCCGACAGTCATCATCGACGGTATGCCCGGAAACCTCAGCACAATCAATGCCAACGACATTGAAAGCATCGAGGTTCTCAAGGATGCTTCATCTACTGCTGTATACGGTTCTGCAGGTGCCAACGGTGTAATCATCGTCACCACAAAGAGCGGAAAGGAAGGCAAGGCGAAAGTTAACTTCAACGCATACGTAGGTATAAACGGATGGTCTGAAGTGCCCGAAGTTTACGACGGACCAGGCTACTTCAACATGCGCAAGCAGGCTCAGATAGAATCAGGCGGATATATCGACGACGCCAGCGTACTGGGCAACACTAACGCATGGGAGGCTTATCAGAAAGGACAATATATCGACTGGGCCGACGCTCTGCTCAAGACAGGAGTAATACAGAACTACTCTGTATCTGTAAGCGGTGGAACAGAAAAGACAAAAGCTTACATGTCGCTCAACTTCACAGACGAGCAGGGACAGTATGATAACGACGACTACAAGGTTTACTCTACAAACATACGTGTTGACCACGAGCTGAAAAAGTGGCTCTCTATCGGTGTCAACATGCAGGGAAGCTACGTATACAAAAACTCTGCATATGCAAAGCTCGACAGAGCGCTGCAGGCCAACCCGATAGGTACACTGTACGATGAAAACGGTAACGCCAACGTTGAGACAATACCCGGCAGCGGCGCCATAAGCCTCCTGGTAAACAACAAGAGCAACTACCGCAACAACAACCAGGTTTCACGTATATATATCAACCCGTACATCCGCATCAATCCGCTGAAGGGTCTTACATTCGAGAGCCGCCTCAACGCTTCGCTCACGTTCAACAAGACCAACAAGTTCGACGGTATCGGCTCTTACAGCTACTACTTCAACAATGGTGCAGGAGCAACAGGAACTAACTCTGGTGTTTATGCTTCTGTAGAACAGACAAACGGATACAACTACAAGTGGGAGAATATTCTTACTTATAACTTCCAGATCAACAAGGACCACGACTTCACTCTGACCGGAGTAACCTCTTGGAACCACAACCGCCAGGAGTACACTTACTCTTATGCCGACAACTTCACCACAAACACATACTTGTGGCATAACCTCGGAGCCGGACAGAACCAGAAAGTAAACTCTACCTACACCATGTCAAAGGGCATGGGTCTTGTTGGCCGTATCAACTATTCTTACAAAGGCAAATATCTCGCATCAGCATCAGTAAGATACGACGGTTCTTCACGTCTGGCTGAAGGCAACCAGTGGGATGTATTCCCCGCATTCTCTCTCGGATGGCGAATCTCTGAAGAGAAATTCATGGAGAGCACACGCAGCTGGCTCGACAACTTGAAGATCAGAGCCGGTTATGGTGTCACAGGTACTGCTGCCATCGACGAATATTCAAGTCTGTCTGTGCTTGAGCAGGGATACTACGGACTCGGCGGAACAAAGCTGCCGGCATATCATTTCAGCCAGAACGTAGCCAACCTTAACCTGGGATGGGAGAAATCAAAGAACACCAACATCGGTCTTGATGCAAGCTTCCTGAACGGACGCATCGACATGGCGCTCGACTACTATTTCACAAAGACAGAAGATGTTATCTGGCAGAAAGCACTGCCTATTACCAACGGCGGATACAACTCTTCTGAATATTACATGACAAACATGAACATCTGTGAAACAGAGACATCAGGTCTTGAACTTGCGCTTAACACACGCAACATCGTCACCAAGGACTTCACATGGACCTCAAACCTCACATTCACATGGAACAAGGAAAAGATCACAAGACTGGCAACTCCCGATGCTGAATATGTAACCAACGGCGACAACGGTCTGGTACTGATGAAGGGCGAAGCCGTAAACTCTTGGTATCACTATAAACTCAACGGTGTATGGAAGACTTCTGAGGCTGCCGATGCTGCCGTATTCGGAGCTAAGCCCGGCGACCTCAAGATCGACGTGCCTGGAATGATTCACAACGGCGAAGGTTCTTATTCTAAGTGGGTTGAGCGCGAGAACTCTGAAACAGGCGAAATAGAGCGCGTGCTCGAAACATATACAGCCGAAAATCCGTATGTCATCAGCAGCAACGACTATCAGGTGCTCGGACATAAGAATCCGGACTGGACAATGGGATTCAAAAATACATTCACATACAAGAACTTCGACTTGAGCATCTATCTCTACTGGCGTTGGGGTCAGACCATCAAGTACGACATGCTCGGCAACTACGATCCGACAGGTGCGAAGAACTTCCCGACTTACTTTGACTATTGGACACAGGAGACAGGTGATCAGGATCACTACTTCCCTGCACTCAACTCTTCACGTGACATCACTACCTACACAGGATATTATGCTCTCTCATATGTTGACGGTTCTTTCTTCAAGATCAAGAACATCACACTCGGCTACACACTGCCACAGAAGTGGGCTAAGTCTGTCGGCATAGAGAACTTCCGCGTTTACGCCACTATTACCAACCCGCTCGTTATACAGAAGAGCGACCTGCTGAAGAACTACGATCCTGAAATGGACGGTGGCATAGACTATCCGCTGACAAAACAGTTTGTGTTCGGTGTGAACCTTACTTTCTAAAAGCATTAAGCACTCATACACTATTAAATGTTGTTATAACTAAAAATGAAAGTAAAACTTATGAAAACAAAATTATTATATACGGCAATTATAGCCGGAACGCTGAGTTTCTCATCCTGTGAGCTCGACGAATACAACCCAACCGGCGGCGACGCAACAATAGAATCGTTCGACGCATGGTCAGGACTTGAGACTTACTGCTACTCGCCTCTGGCTGAACAGCTCTACAGCGTATATGACTTTATGTCTGTAGCAGAAGGAGGTACCGACATGTGGCTGACTCCGGGTGGAAATCCCGACTACGCAAAACAGCTCATCTATTATGATGGACTGACAACTAACACCAACGGTTCTAACAAGGTGTTCAAGCAGGCTTACTCTTGCATAGCATCATGCAATGCAGTAATAAACAACGCAGACAACGTAAAGGGCATAACCGACTACGACAAGAGGATTCTCACTGCCGAGGCAAAGACCCTGAGAGCATTCTACAACCTGCTGCTCGTAACCTACTACGGTCCGGTTACACTTAGCCAGGAGGACATAAGCAAAGGCGAAACCAACGTAAGACCTGTGCGCAACACTGTTGAAGAGTTCTATACAGCTATTATCAAAGACCTCACTGAGGCTTCTGACGAGCTCGACGTTCAGCCTTACGGCGGCAACTATGCACGCGTATGCAAAAAGACTGCTCTCGGACTACTCGCACGTGCCTATGCACAAGGTGCAGGCGAAGGTCTCTCTGAAAATGGAGTAAGCTACTGGCAGAGAGCAAAAGACGTGGCTGACGACATCATCAACAACGCCTCAGCATACAATGTTTATCTATATACAGACGTATCTGACCTGTGGGCACAGGCCAACAACCGCAACAACCCGGAGGCTCTGTTCATCGTTTCAGGACGTGATGCCAACGACGAGTCGTATAATTATGTGAACTGCAACAACAACTTGTTCACATACACAATCTGTAACCCCTACAAGTGTAGCGACATCTACACACGCGCAGACAACACCAACTATTACCTTGGCCGTACAAACAATAATACAATTGCTCCGACCAAGTATACTCTAAGCGTGTTCGACCCGTCATGGGACAAACGATATGAAAATACATTCATGACAGCATTCGGTCTCTTCTCGATGGTTGATGCCGGATGGGTAGGACCTTACAGCGCATGCCGCGTAAAGATAACACCTAATCTCATTACAAAATATGGCATCGGTGAACAATACTTAGGTCAGTATATCTATCCTTATGTTGACATGGCGACATCTACATCTGCTTATGGCGGCAACCAGTACTACCCCACCGGTGTATGGGCCAAGGGCGACCACAGCGGCGACACAAAGAACCTTATAAAGGATGTGAAAAACGTTTACGTGGTTGACTATCCCGTTGCAGAAGACGACGACCGCTTTGCCATCGTACTCTCAAAAGACTACAAGAGCGCCGAAGAAAAAGCAAAGAGTATCTACTTCACAGTTAACATCGATGACTTGTTCGACGGCGACCAGTACAAGACTTCTCAGTTTGACGGCACAAATTCTTACCAGCTATATCCGTCACTCATAAAATATGACTGGTGCTACAACGGTGTTGTTGGCAACCACATGCAGCGCCGTAACGGAGACATGATGGTTATGCGTACTGCAGAGGTATACCTCATCGCAGCAGAGGCATGCCAGCAGCTCGGCATTCCGGAGGAAGCTATAAAATACCTGAAGCCGCTCCGCGACCGTGCAGCACGTCCGGGAACTGTTGCTCCTGAACTGACAGAAGTTACTGAAGAAACCATTCTTGATGAGTATGCACGCGAAATGGCAGGAGAATTCTGCCGCTGGGCTCTTCTCAAGCGCCACCACAAATTGGGTGAACGTCTGAAACTCTACAACTCTCGCGCAGCACGCTACTTCAACGAGGACATACATTATAACCGTCCTATCTCTGCCGACTTCCTCAACCAGATTGAGAACAAAGACGAATACGGAGACAATGGTTATGGAACTACCCCAAGTAAAGGATATTAACCTCTAAATATATAATAACATAAAATGTCGGGGCATGAAGAATATGCCCCGACATTTACCAAAAACCTTAATTTTATTATTTACTTAAAAACAATTAATTATGAAAAATTTATTACTTATTGTAGCACTTGCCATTGCAGGTGCAATGAACTTAAATGCCAAGACAAGCATTCACATCCCTACTGTTGAAGAAGCACAGACAAACGGATGGGAAGCTCTTTGGGGCAGCTATGACTATGGCTACGTTATGCCCGAAAACTATACATTTATTGACAACGATGAAATTAAACTCTATCTGAACAAGGCTGCAAACGTTGCAACTGGCGTACAGTGCAAGAACGACTTCAGCATCGCACTGCAGATGGGTTCTTCTATGGAAAGAGAAAGCAACGAGGCTGTATACATGCTCGAAGCACTCTACAACGGTATGAAGCAGCCGTATGCTGTGCTGACTCTGGAGCCCAAGGTGAGCGGAAAGATTTCTCTCTGCTATAGCCGCGGAAAGAACAGCACTACACTCTATGTGTTCGACACTACAGCAAAGGACGGACTGGGAGCATATGTAATGGCTAACAGCGTATTGTTCGACGATGTTGACGGAGCTGTTATGCCTCACTCTTCTGTTGTAAACGTAACAAAGGGACACAAATACTACATCTTTGGAGCAGAGACAGGTGCTAACATCGACTTCTACTCTTTCGGATTTACAAGCTACAGCGACTCTAACTACGGTGGAACAACAGGCATAGAGAACGTTGTTACAGGCAATGACGCAACTGTCAACGACGGCAAGATATACACAATCGACGGACGCTATATCGGCAAAGATAAAGAAAATCTCGGCAAGGGACTTTATATCATGAACGGAAAGAAGTTCGTTGTAAAATAATAAATTGTCAAAAATTTAGAAACCGTCTTTCTGACAGAAGGGCGGTTTCTTTAGATAAGAAGAAATCAAAAACATACAACTTTCTTACATTCAAGCCAAAATCAGTCATTATGCTGCACACGCTTTAATACTACAAACAGATTGACTCTTTCGGTCTTCCATGTGTTTTATGTTGCCTTCGTGTCATCTGTTTCTTCTTGACATAGTCTGGCTATGCATGCGAAAGATGAACGACAATAAGCTCAATCTCAGGCTATAATCCACGCGATCTATAATGACAGATTTAGGTTAAGACAAGAAAATTCATTACAAACGTAAAAAACATAATCAATTAAAATTAAGAAAAATGAAACTAATCTCAAAGCTTGCGCTTGCCGCAGCGACATTGTTGCCTGCAACACTTAATGCGGGCGCAGCTATTGAAGGCAGTCTCGACCCACCTTCAGTAGTTGCAGAGTGGAGCAATTCGTCCACTTATCCTAAGATAATAGACATAAACTTCAGTGACGAAATGTGGCCCGGACAAACATGGACCGGCGAGACCGGCATGGACTGCCCTGAATATGCAGACGGCGGCTATGTGAACACTGTCATCGAAGTTCCTGCAAACGGCGGAACAGAAATAAAATATCCTGTTCTTTTCCACAACTGTATCTTCGCAAACAAAAAGTCATACAACGGCTATGCAGGTGCCACAGCAGCATTCTGCCGTCAGTACTATATGGGACAGAACACCACAGGAGCCGGAACATATCCTAATGACTGGACTGTTGAAGGACATACAAAATATATCGAAGACAACATAAAATACGGAGAAGACGGAAAGCCTGTATACGGCGAAGCCGGATTCGTACAGATGTGCCGCGACGCATTCAAAGACCGCGACCCTGAAACCGGAGCACCTATCTCACAACACGGATGGATGGAAATAGACCACATTCCCTACGTAGAACGCATACAGTGGGCATGGTCTTCTACATCGTGGGGACGCGGAATAAAGTGCGACATAAAGATTGGTGACGGCGACTGGCAGCCGCTGGTATGGATGGGTTCGGACATGCATAAGTTCGGCTACACATCATTCAGCGACCAAGGCTACTTCATGGAAAACGTAATTGACGCCCACGACGTGTCTATCCGCTGGCGCATCTGGGACGGCGAGAACATGAAAGACCCTGTGCAGACTGACGAAGAAGGACAGCCGGTGTTCGGCAAGAGCGAGAGTCCGTATACACAGCAACAGACCACCCGCGTACACAAGATACAGATTTTCGGATCTGAGATAACTGCCGAGCAGGCTCAGTATGCAAAGGACAACCCTGTGAGCGACGTGGGCGAACTGTCTGACATCGAGGGCGGCGGCGATACATCTGACGACAACGCTCCCGACGCAAACGCTCCGATAGAGCTCTACACCGTGGCTCAGGACGGCACGGGCGACTATACAAAAATCCAGGATGCCATCAACGCCGTAAGCGACGGCTCACGCGGTATTATATACATTCGTCCGGGCGTATATGAGGAAAACCTCTACTCGGGCACCAAGACTAACAAGAACAAGTTTATCAGTCTTATCGGTGAGGACAAGGCCACTACCATCCTGACTTCATCTGTAGACCGCGGCTCAAACAACCCGCAGAACACTTACAACGACTGCGCTGCGCTCAACGTGTATACATCACGCTTCTACGCCGAGAACCTCACCATACGCAACACCAGCGGCAACGTGGGACAGGCCGAGGCTCTGTTTACGGCAGGCGACGCACACATCTTCAAAAACTGTCTGATAAGCGGCTACCAGGATACATACAAGGCAAACATCGGCGCACGCGGATACTTCACAAGATGTACCATCGAGGGTACTACCGACTTTATCTACGACAGCGGTCTGGAGTGGTTTGAGAACTGCGAGATTAAATGTCTCAAGGGCGGCGGCTACATCACGGCTGCAGGCGATGCCGGACTGACACTCACAAAGACTCTGTATCCGGAACTCAGCACCGACAAGTTCTATGCCGGACTGTTCTTCCGCAACTGCCAGGTGGTGCCGGCTCCGCGCGTATCTGCAGGCGACTACTATCTGGGACGTCCGTGGAAGGAAAAGTGCGGAACAATGTTCATACAGTGTACGCTCGACAAGCACATCAACACCAAGGGATGGACAGAATGGAGCGGAGCCGAGAACGACTGCTCTTACTTTGAATACAAGAACGTTGACAAGAGCGGAAACCTGATTGACACCTCATCACGCGCATCTTTCAGCCACCAGGCAACCGACGCTGAGGTAGAGGCATACATGAACCCTGAGTTCATCTTCTCTAAATTCTCTGACGTCTCTTTCGACTATAACGCAATCCTGAACGGCGCTGCAGAGCCTTCAAACTTCAACGTGTCTGAAACCGGCTTCACATGGGACGGCGACGACAAGGCTGCCGGCTACCTCATCTACAAGGACGGCGTATTCGTAGACATGACGGCAGAGCCTTCTTACACAAAGGACGCTGACGACAACGCTACATACACCGTGAAGAGCATCTCGCGCCACGGCGTAACATCAGACGCCGTTGAAGCCAAGGAAGGCGCCATGATGCTTGCATTCCCGACGGCAGAAGGCTTCGGTAAATACACATCAGGAGGCCGCGGCGGACAGGTAGTTACCGTAACTTCTCTTGCCGACGACGGCACAGAAGGCACTCTGCGCTGGGCTTTCGAGCAGTATCCCAACGAGCCTATAACTATCGTATTTGCCGTTAACGGCGAAATCCACCTTAACGGAAACCTGCGCGTAAGCCGCTCTGACTGGACGCTGGCCGGACAGACAGCTCCCGGCGACGGCATAAGCATCGTGGGCGACAAGGTTAACCTTGGAGGTTCACAGAACTTTATCATACGTAACATCCGTTTCCGCTCAGGCGACGGCAAGCAGGATCAGGCATGCGGAACAGAAAACTGCTCTAACTATATCTTCGACCACTGCGCATTCGGATGGTCAGTTGAGGAATGTATGAACACTGCCGACAGCCACTTCCTGACAGTGCAGTACAGCATCGTTCACGAAGGTCTCTATCAGGCAGGCCATGACAAGGGTAACCGTGGATATGGCGCACAGTGGGGCGGATCACCCGTGACATACCACCACAACCTGCTCGCAGGCAACAACTCGCGCAGCCCGCGTATCAACGGCGCACGCGGCGAAGACTATGTCGTATTCATGGAATACGTAAACAACGTAAACTTCAACTGGGGCAGCGCCAAGGCTTGCTATGGCGGAGAGAACGCAGCCGAAATCACTTCTTACAACGGCAAGAACTCTGTTCACGAGTGCAACTTCATGAACAACTACTACAAGCCAGGACCTCAGTCACCATCTAACTCTGTGTTCGTATCAGTAGGTTACATGCGCGACATCGGTCCGTCATGGGCACCTTCTAAATGGTATATCAACGGAAACGTAATGGAAGGCAACGCCACAGCCACAGCAGACAACTGGTCGGCAATGGCTTCAGACCACTTCACATTCGACGAGTTGCGTGTTGACGAGCGCATCGTGACAGAGACTCCTTACTACAAGTACAACTCTGTTCTGGGCAACGAGGGCGAATACGACCCTGCACTCTACATGCTCACCGACATTCAGACAGCAGAAGACGCCTACAACACTGTACTCGAGAAAGCCGGAACCATAAACCGCGACGTGATAGAACAGCGCGTCATCAACGACGTTAAGACCGGTACACCTAAGTACACCGGCTCGCTGGCCAACAAGAAGGGTATCATCGACTCTGTGAACGACGCTGAGGGCTTCGGCCTCGACCACGGCAACGAGAAGGCTCCTGCCGACACTGACGGCGACGGAATGCCCGACGAATGGGAGAAGGAGCACGGACTTAACGCCAACGACGCTGCAGACCGCAACCTGCGCAACGCCGAAGGCTACACTGCTCTCGAGGTTTACCTCAACGGACTCATGGGCGAGCTGCTCGACGACGACTTCACATCAGGCATAACACAGGCCGTTACCGAGAAGCCTGAGATAAGCTACAACAGCAGCAACAACACACTGACCGTAAGCGAAAACGCCATAGGCGCAACGCTGAGAGTGTTTACAACCGACGGCAAGCAGCTGGCACAGATGCGCATAACATCTGCCACAACACAGCTCAACAGCCTGCCTAAGGGCGTCGTACTTCTGTATGTAAGCGGCAACAACCTGTGCCCGAGAATATTAAAGGTGAACAAATAAGAATCTTGCATAAGCCTATATCATAAGAAATCCCGGCAGCCGTCATGGCTGTCGGGATTTTTTTATGTCTATAAAGGCAACATTATGCCATCTGTCTGCCGCCATCACACGTCTGTCATGCCCCAATCAGAAGCTGCATGAGGCGCAACGGCCGCCTTTGCCCCGCCCGTGCCGCCACCATGCCCTGCCGGCTCCCATACTCTAACAGACCGCGCTATGCCTCACTTGTCTATCTGACTCTCGGTGAAGGGGTCGGCACGATGGCCCATCAGGTCGATACGCGAGTATTCCATGTCAAACTCGTCGGCCTCGTCCGGCGTAAGCCTTACGCCTGCCGCACCAATAAAGTCGTCGAGATGGGCAGCACTCGTAGTGCCGGGTATGGGCACAATCCATGGCTTGCGCGACAGCATCCACACAAGCGAGAACTGCGCCGGCGTGATGCCCTTGCGCCGCGCCCAGCGCCCTACCAGCTCTGTCAGCGGCCTGTTGTAGCGCAGCGCCTGCGGAGTGAAGCGCGGCAGATTATGGCGGCGGTCATCACTGCCGAAGCGGCTGTCCTCGTCTATCGTGCATGTCAGATAGCCGCGGCCGAGCGGACAATAAGGCACGAAACCTATGCCAAGTTCTTCGAGCGTGGGGAAAATCTTAAGCTCAGGCTCGCGCCACCAGATGGCATACTCGCTCTGAACTGCCGACACAGGACACACGCTGTGGGCACGCCTGATGGTGCGGGCGCTTGCCTCCGACAGTCCGAAGTGCAGCACCTTGCCCTCCTTTATCAGCTGTGCCACGGCGTAGGCCACCTCCTCTATGGGCGTGGCAGGGTCTACGCGGTGCTGATACAGCAGGTCGATGTGGTCGGTGCGCAGCCGCCTCAGCGAGCCCTCAACGGCCCGGCGCATATGGGCCACGCTGCTGTTGAGAGCCGTAGGGCGACCCTCCTCAACACCAAATCCGAACTTTGTGGCTATCTTAACATTGTCTCTTATGGGCTGCAGGGCCTCTCCCACCCACTCTTCGCTTGTGTAAGGGCCGTAAACCTCGGCCGTGTCAAACAGCGTAACGCCCTTTTCGTAGGCGCGGCGTATCAGCGCCACCATGTCGCGGCGGTCATAACGGCCGCCATAATAGCCCACCATGGGCAGGCAGCCAAGGCCTATGGGCGACACGCTCATGCCGCCCAGATTGCGGCGCTCGGCCTTAGGCTGCCGCCCCGTGCGCCCTTTATCCTTGCCTGTGGCAGCCATGGCGTCTGTGGCGGCAAGCACTCTCGACGTGCCCGTCAAGGCTCCGGCAGCCATGAGTGCCAGGCCCGATGCCGACTTTAAGAATTTTCTTCTGTCCATATCTTTCTGTCTTTTGGAGGTTAGTTGTTGTTTCTGTCGCAAAGATATGCCACGACAGAGCCGGCGCGGTATACAATTCTCATGCATAAGTACCATTTTCATGGTTTATGTTTCGCCGTTAAGGATAAATAGCAATATATTTGCATCTGCAACAACCAAAAAAGTTAAGGGCATGGCAAAGATTGAGAAGGTAAACACGGTGCACGACTATAACGCATACGTAGGACAGGCAGACGAGCACAGGCTGGCAAGCGTGATAAACTATGACGACCTGCCCCCGATAAGGCACAGCCTCAACAGCTACGGCATATACGGTCTGTTTCTGCGCGAGGACACGCTCGTAGACCTGACCTATGGCTGCGGCAGATACGACTACGACGAGTCTACGCTGATATGCGTGGCGCCTGGACAGACGGGCGGCAAGGAGGACAACGGCGAGAGAGTGGCTCTGAAGGGATGGGCCCTGCTGTTTCATCCCGACCTGATAAGAGGCACGTTTCTTGAAGGCAGGATGCACCGCTACTCGTTCTTTGCCTACAACGTGAACGAAGCTCTGCACATGCGCCCCGGCGAGCGCGACATACTCGTGGCATGCCTGAAGCTCATCAAGCAGGAGTTTCATGCGCCTGACGACGGCTGCCGCGACTCTATCATCGTGGGCCTGATAGACATCGTGCTGCAATACTGCTCACGCTTCTACAACAGACAGTTCAGTTCGCACAGACAGCAGAACAGCGACATACTGACACGCTTTGAGCAATTGATGCACAGCTACTACGACTCAGAAAGACAGCTTACGGACGGACTGCCTACCGTACAGGCATGCGCATCAGAGCTATGCCTCTCGAGCAACTATTTTGCCGACCTGATAAAGAAGCAGACCGGCATCACTGCCGGCGAACACATCCACCGCTTTGTGATGTCCATGGCCAAGAGCAGGCTGACGGCAGGCGAGCAGGTGTGCCAGGTGGCCTACGCCCTCGGCTTTGAATATCCACAGCATTTCAGCAGACTGTTCAAGAAGATGGAGGGATGCACACCGTCTGAATATATAGCATCGAGAAACAGGCGGCCTGACCATCGCGCTGACACCGGCGCAACGGCCGGCTGATATATTCAGCATATCTGCACTGGCATCACGGCTGCTGAATCCATCAGCCGTTTGTAAACAAAAATGACATTTCCCGTCCGTTTGACGCCCTCAGAACAGCAACAGCGGGAGCGAAAGGGCGGAATGACGGGAAATATGGAGAAAAACGGCAGAAAAGATAAGATGCTGATGCACAATAACTTACACACAAACGTACATCAAACGGACACGGCTCATACTCTGAAAGATGCCCTTTGAGGCTCTAAAAGGGCACCTTTTGAAGGGCGAAAGGCTGCGTTTTATGCATCAAAAGGATGCCTTACAGACCGAAAAACAATGGGTTTCGGGCTGTTTCTGACGCTCTACAGCTAACAAAAGTTAAACAAAAGCATATTCGGACGGCAGGGCATTAACATCTGTTACACATTGATTTTCTGTAACGGAAAAATATTTTGTCCTGACTTTTTACCTTGTCTCATGCATGATTTGCACCTCCATTTGGATTTATTATATGCCGGCAAGGCTATATAATACTCATGAAGGAAACGCAACGTCAATATGTCTTTTTCAAAATATTATGCCACATTTAAAATTATATTTATTACTTTTGTGCGCTATTTGGTTTAGATACAAACCGGCAAACAGAGTCGCTACTATGAAAAAATACAAGATATTCATTATTATCTGCGCGCTGCTCACCACATGCGCGGCATTTGGTTCCGGTGACACGAAATATACTAAGCTCGTGAAGAAGGTTTCGGTCAAACCGACGGCTAACATAATGAATATTGCAGACAAATATGCGGCAAAGGGCAAAGACGGCGAAGCCCTCGTGCTGTATGCCATAGTATATAACAGGTTTGACCCCAATGCTGCCGACAAGGAAAAGGACATGTGCGCGCTGGCAAGGAAGAAGGCCGGCACGCTATACTATGACAAAGGCAACTACATAAACGCCCTCGACGAATTTATCAACGGCGTGAAGATCAGCGAGGCGTGCTCCAAGCCCACGTATGCGGCAAGTCTGTATAACTACATAGGCAACATCTACTGCATCTTTCTCGACTACGAGAAGGGCATACGCTACTATCTGAAGGCGTATGACCTGAGCAAGAAGTATCCCGACAGGAAGATGCAGCACAGCGTACTCGTTAACCTGACCGGCATGTACAGCTATTACATCAAGGACATCCCGAAGGCCAAGAAGTATTATCAGCTGTCTGAAAGCACGAGAGACAAGAACAACAAGACCGACACGTTCATGAGTCTCTACACGCTAAGCCTGATACAGATAAGCGAGGGCAACATCAAGCCTGCCATATCAAGGCTGAAATGGCTTGCCGGATATGCCGCAAAGGAGAAGCTGGAGCCTAGGTTCCGCTGCTTTGCCTATCAGGAGATTTACAGCGCCTACAGGCAGCTGGGGGTAAAAGACTCTACGCTTAAATACATGCATCTGTGCGACCGGACGGCACAGAAATACAACCTTCAGCACACGTTCGTCACGACGACCAAGAGCCTTTCTGACTTTTTTCAGGAGAAGGGCGACATAGCCATGTCTAATCTCTACAAGTCGCGCTATCTCGACATCATGGACTCGATTTATGACATGAGAAAGTTCGACATGGTAAAAAACTCGCTGCTCAACTACGAGATATACAAGACGACAAAGGAGATAGAAGACCTGCGCACAAGCCAGCACGAGAGGATGCAGACCATCAGGATGCAATGGGTGATAATGTGTGCCGTGGCTGTTGTGGCGCTCACCACAATATTGTTTCTCTTCATCGTATGGAAGCAGAAGAAGAGAATACACAAGGGCTATATCAACCTGTATAAAATCAACCACGACTTCATAGAGACGCAGGAGCTGCTGACGAGCCGACTGCGCAAATGCCGTACAGAAATAAGCGAGAAAAACGACATAATAGACAGCCTGAGGCAGGAACTCGGCAACGCGAAGGACACGGAAGAGAGCACTGCCGAGGAGGGTATGAAATACCAGACGAGCAACCTGACCGACGGACAGATGCAGACCATAGCCGACGCCATAGGCAACGTGATGGAGAACACCACGGAGTTTTGCGACTGCAACTTCTCTCTCAGCAGGCTTGCCGACCTTGTGGGGTCTAACAGGTCGTATGTGTCGCAGGTTATTAACGACTCGTTCCAAAAGACATTCAACGACTACGTGACGCCTTACAGAATACACCTTGCCTGCAAGCGGCTCACCGACAGGGTCAACTACGGCAACTTCACGATGAAGGCTATAGCCGAAAGCGTGGGCTTCAAGTCGTACACCGCATTTGTCAATGCATTCAAGAAGATTACCGGCATCACGCCTTCTATTTATCAGAAGATAGCCCTCGACAACAATTCTAAAGAGTAGCCAGCCTTACGCCTGCGCCGTCAAGGAGCATAAACGCCATGTCTGCCATAAGCATCAGGGCGCATCGCCGTTGCCGTATATGGCTTTTTGCAGTCTTATTTTCAGCATGCATGGCATGCAATTCGATAAAATACATCCGGCAGGACGATGCCGGAAAACGCCCCGACGGCTGAAAACAAGAATCTTATTACAGCGTAAGGCCATGCGCATGCCAGTGGTCTGTCTTAGCTTATGCAGGCCGCATAACAAGCAAGCCCAGGCCTGTCTCACGACCAGCCCGGGCTGAAAATTATCGATATTCTACTTTACTGATGCTTAATCTTACAGACTAATCTCTCTTATGGCCTCTATCAGGCGCTTGAAGTCGGCAGGATGCACGTCGCCTATGTTGCCTATGCGGAACGTGTCGGCCTGCGAAATCTTGCCCGGATATATCACGAAGCCCTTGGCCTTGAGCTTTGTGTAGAAGTCCTTGAAGTTGAAGTCGGCCGACGGATAATAGAACGACGTTATCACGGGCGACTGCTCCTCGTCGGGCAGCAGCGTCTTGTAGCCGAGGCTGCGCATGCCCTCCACCAGCGTGCGGTGGTTCTCGGCATAGCGTGCATGGCGTGCCTCCACACCGCCTTCAGCCTTCAGTTCCTTCAGTGCCTGCATGAAGGCGCGCACCACGTGAGTGGGAGAAGTGAAGCGCCACTTGCCGTGTCCGCTCTCCATCGTCTGCCACTGGTCATACAGGTCGAGCGACAGCGAGCGTGCAACGCCCTTGCACCCTTCGAGCAGCGAGCGGCGCGCAATGATGAAGCCGAAGCCCGGCACGCCCTGTATGCACTTGTTGGCACTGCTTATCATGAAGTCGATGCCCAGCGCCGCCATGTCTACGGGCACTCCGCCAAAGCTGCTCATCGCGTCCACTATCAGCGTCTTGCCGTGCTTCTTTACAACGGCTGCAATGTCGGCAAGCGGATTGAGCACTCCGGTAGTGGTCTCGCAGTGAACCACCGACACGTGTGTCGTCTCGGGATGACTGGTCAGATATTCGTCTATCTGCTTCGGGTCAACGGGCTGAGTCTCCTCAAAGCGCATCACGTGGCAGTTCAGATGATAATAGTCGGCTATCACGCCCATACGCTTTCCGTAGGCTCCGTTGGCAGCCACGAGCAGATGGTCGTCGGCCTTTATCACCGAGCCGAGCGTAGCCTCAACGCAGAAGCTGCCGCTGCCCTGCATCAGCACTGCCGTATATTCTTCGGGGCGGCTCGACGCCAGCTCCACGAGCTCTTTGCGTATAACCTCAACAATGCCTATATTATAGTCTTCGTCCCATGTACACCAGTCGCTCATCATGGCTTCCTTAACGGTGTCTGTGGTTGTCAGTGGTCCGGGTGTAAGTAATAAGTATGGTCTCATGTCGTTACTGTTTTTTATCGTTATTATCTATGATCTGCAAGTTCCGGCCGCCGTGCGGCGGCTGTCATGCTTGTGTCTGCTTATCTGTTCATTCGTGCGTTAATGCTGTCTATCAGTCCGGGCAGCTCAGTTATGTCGTCCACCACAAAGTCGGCGCCTGCTGCATACATGCGGTTGCGCACGCAGGCCATGCGTCTTTTCAGTTCGTCGGCAGGCATGGCAGCCACCTCGTCGCGCGTCAGAGCCAGCTCGTTGCTGCCCAGTATCACGCCCACGCTCCACACTCCGGCGTTAGCTCCTTCCTTGATGTCGGCAATGGTGTCGCCGAATTTCACAACCGAATGGCGCGATGCCACATCCAGATCGCACATGTTCTTGTATATCATGTATGGCTTCGGACGTCCGCCGGGCATGTTGTCAGACGTAACACAGTTGTCTACGGTATAGCCTTTCTCGGCCGCAGCCTTTATCACAATGTCCATCATGGTCTTGGTGTAGCCCGTGGTCGATCCCAGCTTTATGCCCTGTGCCTTTAGCGCAGCTACCGTCTCAACCACTCCGTCGATAGGCTCCGAATAGTCGGCCAGCGTAGCCATCAGCTTGTCCTGAAAGCCCTTGTAGCATGCCTGCACGTCGTCCTCGTTGTAGTCGCGTCCGTATTTTTCGGCAAACTCTTCCCTAACATGGTCTATGGCGAACAGAGCGCGTATCTCCTCTATCTTTGTCAGACCCATGTGGGCGCGGGTTTCTTCCGCCGTAACGGTAAGTCCCATGTTCTTGAAACACTCAACGAAGGCTGCCACCGGAGCGAAGCATCCGTAGTCAACGGCCGTTCCGGCCCAGTCCATAATCACACATTCAATCTTGTTCATATTCTTATTACTGTTTAATGTTCTTTGTTTGTATTATTCCGTTTGCTTTTATTTAGCCATGCTCACCGTGCCGTAGAGCTGTGCGTCGCCGGCTCCGGCCTCGTCGGTGCTGCGTTTCGGCCTTCCTGCCTGCAGCATATATACCAATGCTCCGATAAACATCACGCAGCACGCAACTCCGATAAATATGCTCATCTGGTTGTAGAACACAGCCCAGTCGACATGCGACGCTCCCAGCTCCTTGAACATCAGCAGGGCGAGCGTGCCCACATAGCCGATGAAGTCGATGGTTATGATGAAGAATCCCACGTTGCCGCGAATCTTGAAGCAAGCAATGAAGCGCTCGAAGAATATTGTCTGGAAGCTCAGATATGCTATGTCGATGCAGAAGGTCTGCATGAACAGCCATGCCGTGGCGGGCATCGACAGCGCGGCATGCCTTGCTCCGACAAACGCCAGGGCTGCCATTCCGGCGGCAGACACGCCCAGCAGGATGCAGAGTGTCTTCAGATGGCTCTTCACTGTTGACATCACAGCGAACACTCCCAGCAGGACGAGCGTGGCAATGCCGTCGATATAGGCGAAGGCCCACGACGAAACGCTGTGAACGTCGATGATGCAGACAATGAAGTCTTCCTTTATGTCGCGCTGCACTGTGAGCAGAAGGTTGGCTATGAAGAGCATAAGCAGCACGGGCATAAACCTGCGGAACAGCTGCATGCGCTCTCTGGCATTGAGAGTCACGCGCTCCGAACGCGACGCTATGTCGGCAGCCGTGGGGCGCGGCAGCTTGGTCATCACCCACCCTGCGAGGCATAACAGCGGGAAGGCCACTGCCCCTATCAGGGCCGGCATCCAGAACTCGCTGACGTGGAGCGTGTGGAGCGCATAGAGTCCGAGCGACTTTGCCACGCCCGAGCTCAGGGCCATGCTCACTCCCATGATGCTTGCCAGTATGTCGGTGGTGCGGCGTCCTTCAAGAAAACTGAATATCACGCCCCACATACAGCCCAGCGACAGGCCGTTGAAGAAGAGTGCAAAGATGTTGAGCGGCGCAGGCACGAGGGCAAACGTCAGCAGCGACACCTCCGACAGGGCTGCCGAACCGACGATAAACTTCAGGCGGTTCTGCGGCTTAAGCTCTGATATAAACTTTATGCCGAGCATCTTGGCGCACACATAGCCTATGAGCTGAATCATGCTGACCACAATCTTGTAGTCCATGCCGGCTATCTGCATGCCGTCGAACTCGGCTGCCGTGAACGGCTTGCGCAGGGCATACACGAGCGAATATGAAAGCAGGGCCGTGCCTCCTGCCCAGAATACGAAAAGCCAGTCGGGCATTGCCTTGCCGTTGCCTCTCAGGCGCTGTATTATGTTTAGAATCTTTTCCATTTCAATATTTGCAGTCATTCGGTTTCGGGTGCAAAATTAGCATCGTGCAGGCAGCGCAAAAATGAATAAATCATGAATAATAGGCCGTAACAATTCAGTAAAATGATTGTAACCGGATAATAATTTTTCTGTTGCCGGAAAGAAACCCGAATGTAACACGGATGTAATATGTTTTAATACGAAAAGGCCTATCTTTGCAGTGCAATTACCATTCAGTGAAATTATGAAAGAGCTTAGAGAGATATACGACCGCATAACCTATCTGAGACAGAAAGGCATGAAAATGAAGGACATAGCAGGATGCATCGACTTTGCGCCGAGCGTGCTTTCGGCCCTTTACACCACCGTGCTGCCGGCCTTCTTCAAGAACATAGAGAAGGGCGAGAGCCATGAGGCTGCGCTCGACAACGCCCTGATATGGGTCAACAATGTTTCAAAGAAGAAGCTGCTGGGCTCTATTCCGGCCATGAAGAAGGTGCTCTTCTCTGACGACATCATACCTGTTGTGCCTGAAAGCGAGACCGCCAATCCCTTCATATCCGAGCTTGAGCGCAACATGAAGCGCACTGCCGGACAGATAGCCAACTACAGCGGCATATACATGAGCTACAGCGTGTCGTCAGGTTCGCTCGCAATGAAGCTCGAACCTTACATCATAACGCCGGCGGCCAACGGCAACTACGTGCTCGTTGGACACAACAACGCCTACGGAACTACACACTGGGGTATTGCGATGATGAACGGCATAAACCACATCTACCTGATGTTCAACGAGAACAAGGAGCCTCAGCTTGCCCTGTTCAACATCTGCCTGAAGATTCCGATGTACGACAGACCGCCGTTTCTGAGGGGCGTCTACACTTGCTTCGACTACAACTACAATCCTATTGCAAGGCGCATTCTCTTCGTGAAGCTGTCAGACAGCACCTCGCGCGAAGACTTCGCGAAGCTAAAGGGATGTCTCAAAACACGCGAGGAACTGAGCGAGCAGGAGCGCAAATATTATGAATATACGTGCGGACAGGAGGATGTGGTGCGCATGTGCAACATCCCCTCGCCCACCATGCACGAGGACGACCTGATGACGGAGAAGCGCATTCTGGCCATGAACACCGCCACAGAAAGAAAACCCATGCAGCTGCATGACGGCAGCAAGCACGATGAAGGCTGACAGCCGTATGGCTGAAAGCATGGTATGAATGCACTTTGCGCATGACATCGTCTTACGGCGGCAGCACAGACAGCAGCTGGCTGCCCTACATGTAGCAGCATAGAGCCTCACGACTACAGGGCGGAATGATTACGGCTACCCGGCAGAAGCCGCTGAAAACAAGGCATGAGGCAACGTATATGAACTTTTAACATTAAACCATAGTAACAAAAAGGGCACAAATGCGTTTTTATATCAACGCCCTGATTTAAGGGGTATAAGAACGGAAATAACGTAAAAGCAATATTGTTACTATGAACTTTTCCCTGAAACTTACAATTGTATCAGTAGCCGTCGCACAGACCGTATGTGCCGGCGGAAAGGCTATTAACGACGGCGTAGACCCGCCAGCCGTGGTTGCGGCATGGAGCACGCCGAAGGGTTATCAGAAGATTATCGACATAAACTTCAGCGATGCCATGTGGCCCGGACAGACATGGGCCGGCAAGACCGGAGCCGACAGTCCGGAACTGGCCGACGGCGGATATGTCAACACGATAATAGACGTGCCTGCCAACGGCGGCAGCGAGGTTACATATCCCGTGATGTTCCACAACTGCACCTTTGCCAACAAAAAGAGCTACAACGGCTTTGCGGGTGCAACGGCGGCCTTCAGCCGGCAGTATTACCTCGGACAGAGCGCCACAGGCAAGGGCAACCGCTATGCCAACGACTGGACGGCAAAGGGGCACACGGCCTATCTGGAGGACAACATAAAGCGCGACAAGGACGGAAACATCGTCTATGGCGAGGCAGGATTCGTGCAGATGTGCAGCGCTCCGGCCACCGCAGGACATAACGGCGCCACAAAGGGCGAGTCGCAGCACGGCTGGGTGGAGATAGACCACATACCATACGTTGAGCGCGTGCAGTGGTCGTGGTCGTCTACATCATGGGGCCGCGGCATAAAGTGCGACATAAAGATTGGCAACGGTCAGTGGAAGCCGCTGGTATGGATGGGCTCGGGCATGGCCGCCTACGGCTACTCGGCCTTCAGCGACCAGGGCTACATGATGGAGAACGTGATTAACGCCAGCGACGTGTCGCTGCGCTGGCGCGTGTGGGACGGCGAAGATCAGGACAATCCCGTGCAGCTTACAGCCGACGGCAAGGCCGTATTTCAGGCAGAGACCGACCCGCTGGCACGCCAGCAGCCGGCCCGTGTGCACAAGATAATGATATACGGAAAGAAGATTACGGCCGAACAGGCTCTCTATGCAAGGCAGAATCCCGTGGGCAGCGTGGGCGAGCTGACAGCCATAAGGGGACATAAGGAGCCGCACATAAGCGCGCCCGACGCCAAGGTCCCCGTAGAACTGAAGGTGGTGGCGCAGGACGGCAGCGCGCAGTACACGAGCATACAGCAGGCCATCGACGCCGTCAGCGACGGGGCACGCGGCATAATATATGTTCGTCCAGGCGTATACGACGAGAACGTGTATGCCGGCAGACGCAACGACAAGAACAAGTTTATAAGCATAATAGGCGAAGACCGCAACACCACGATACTGACATCATCTGTTGACCGCGGACCGAAGAGCAAGGGCAAGCGCTACTATGACTGCGCCGCGCTCAACGTCTACACCGACCGCTTCTATGCCGAGAACATCACCATACGCAACACCAGCGGCAACGTGGGACAGGCCGAGGCGCTGTTTACGGCCGGCGACGCACACGTGTTCAGCAACTGCACGCTGAGCGGATATCAGGACACATACAAGGCCAACGGCGGAGCGCGCGGATACTTCAGCCGCTGCACCATAGAGGGTGCCACCGACTTTATTTATGACGCGGGCCTCGAGTGGTTTGACAACTGCGAGATACGCTGCGTCAGGGGCAAGGGCTACATCACGGCTGCCGCCACATCTGAGCTGCCGCTCACACGTGCCATGTATCCAAAACTGAGCCAAAGCCGCCTGTATGCGGGTCTGTTCTTCAACCGCTGCCGACTAACCGCCGAGCAGGGCGTGGCCGACGGCGCCTACTATCTGGGACGCCCGTGGAAGGAGAACTGCGGCACGATGTTCATAAACTGCACGCTGGGCAGCCACATAAACAAGGCAGGATGGCTCGACTGGGGCGGACGAGGCAACACGGCATCATATCTTGAATATAACAGCACCGACGAAAACGGGCAGCCTGCTGACACAAGCCGGCGCGTAGGCTTCGGCCGCCAGGCCACCAAGGACGAGGTGGAGGCATACATAAACGCCGACTTCCTGTTCAAGAAGGCGTCTGACGTGCCCTTCGACTTCAACGCCATACTTCAGGGTGCCCCTGCCCCGTCGGTATTCACGCGCAGCGGCAACACGTTCGAGTGGAACAGCGACCGACTGGCTGCCGGCTACCTGATATACCGCAACGGGCGCTTCGAGGCTTTTGTGGCCGAGCCTGAATACACCATATCAGACGGCAATGCAGACGAATACAGCGTGAAGACCGTTTCGCGCCAGGGTGCCACGTCAGAGGCTGTTGCCATGCGCGTAACGCCCGTGGCCTTCCCAACGGCCGAAGGCTTCGGCAAATATGCCACTGGCGGACGCGGCGGAAAGGTGGTTACGGTTACGTCGCTGGCCGACACCGAGGACGAAGGCACGCTGCGATGGGCCTTCAGCCAGTATCCGGGCGAACCGCTCACCATCGTGTTTGCGGTGAACGGCGAGATACGCCTCAACAGCAACCTGCGCGTGAAGCGTGCCAACTGGACGCTGGCAGGACAGACGGCCCCGGGCGACGGCATAAGCATCGTGGGCGACAAGGTTAACTTCGGCAGTTCGGAAAACTTCATCGTGCGCAACATACGCTTCCGCGCCGGCGACGGCAAACAGGACCAGGCCTGCGGAACGGAGAACTGCACCAATTTTATATTCGACCACTGCGTGTTCGGATGGTCGATGGAGGAAAACATGAACACGGCCGACAGCCACTTCTTGACGGTACAGTACTGCATAGTGCACGAGGGCCTCAACGACGCCGGCCACAAGAAGGGCAAGCGCGGATACGGCTCGCAGTGGGGCGGCTCGCCGGCCACTTACCACCACAATCTGCTGGCAGGCAACGACTCGCGCAGTCCGCGCTTCAACGGCGCCAGGGGCGAAGACTATGTGGTGTTTATGGAATATGTGAACAACGTGAACTTCAACTGGGGACGCTGGAACTCGTGCTACGGCGGCGAGAACTCGGCCGACATAACAGAATACAACGGACGCAACTCGGCTCATGAGTGCAATTTCATGAACAACTACTACAAGCCCGGCCCTGAGTCGCCTGCCAACTCGGTGTTTGTCATGGCAAGCCACGCCCGCAAGGGTGCCACGTCGTGGGGCCCGGCGCGCTGGTATGTAAGCGGAAACGTCATGGAGGGCAACGACGCAGCCACGGCCGACAACTGGCAGGCCATGAGTGCCGAGAAATATACAACAGACCAGATAAGGGTGAATGAGCGCATCGTGCCCGAAATGCCTTACTATAAGCTGGACGAAACCGAGGGCGCCATAGGCAAATACCGTCCGTCGCGCTACATGCTGACCGACATACAGACGGCCGGCGAGGCATATAAGACGGTGCTGAAGAAGGCGGGAACGATAAACCGCGACGCCACAGAAAAGCGCGTGATAAACGACGTGAAGAGCGGCAACCCGAAGTTCAGCGGCTCGAAGACAGGCAAGCGCGGCATTATCGACTCTGTGAACGATGCCGAAGGCTTCGGCCTAAGCCACAAACAGGAGGCAGCACCGGCTGACACCGACGGCGACGGAATGCCGGACAAATGGGAGAAGAAACACGGGCTGAACCCTGACAATGCCGACGACCGCAACCTGACAAACCCCGACGGCTACACCGCCCTTGAGGTTTATCTGAACAGCCTGATGGGCGAAAAGCTGAGCTGCAAATTCAGCAGCACCGCCACATCACACGGCAAACAGGCTAAATAAGGCGTGGCGCGCCTGCCTGAAAGCAACAAAGACAAAGTAAAAACAACATTCATAAGCGCAGAAAAAGGTGGAAACCCGAGCCGGCTTGTAAACAACATCCGGCTGAAGGTCTCCGCCTTTTCTGTATCTTGACGCTTTTGTCAAAAAGAATAAAAGCATGAACCGCAACAATACGTGACAGAATAATCAGTATTGGTGAATATATATATACGATGCACATGAATTTCTAACTAATCGTTTTCCACTTAACCATAGGAAATCAGCGGATTGAAAATAATTATATTCTTATTCCGGCGGAGCACAGATTTACCATCACATTTGTCTTATGGCAACATATCCAGTGATACAGCATATAATATACACTCGAACATTCACTGAAAATTATTTTCATTTATACAAGATAAAAAACTTCGCATAAAAAAATAAATTCAAATAAGATTTACTATCTTTGCAACACAAACAACAAAAAATTATTGCCTATGTAACACCACATTGTAGAAGACATATTAATAAAGAAGCGTTAGCTTATATTCTTGCTTTCAGAAAATCGCCAATTAGATGAAGCAGTCAAGAGTAAAGTTAATGCTCACGCTGTTATTCAGCGTGGGCTTTTACTCGTTTATGACTGCACGGTGTTTGGCGATACCTCTGAAAGCGTAGACTGAGTTTAGTCCACGCTTTTTTATTGTCTCACTTTACGCCCGGACTAAAAAATAAATAACAAAACTATTAACTTAATAAATTATATTATGAAACGATTTAATATCAATACCACGAAAAAGATTAATACTTTAAATTTCTTTTTTAATTACTTACCATCATTAATTATGATGCTATTTTTTACTTTTAGCTTAACATCATGCAGCAAAGACAAAGATGAAGATTTTTCAGATGACACAGAAACATCATATCTTGTCACAGAATATGGAAAAGTAATTCCTACAGGAACAAAGACATTCAACTTATATGCCCGAACGTCTGACGGACCAACAGAATTAAAGATTCCAGGTTTTGCAACAATATATTGCCATCTTAATTATATTGATGCCCCATATCTAACTTCAGAGAATGAAGCAAACGAATTTTTTTGGCCAAGCGGTGGCTATTGGCAAACAAGTACATCTACAACTATATCATGTACCGTAAGAATTGCAACATTAAACTCAAAAAGCACGCCATACGTGTATGCAAAAATAGATTTAATAGACAATCTATATGGACCTGATAACAAAAAAATTGGAGTGAAAATCAAATATGAATCACCAATAGAATGGGAAGAATAAATTAAAATAAATCTGAGTAGTAAGTATTCATTAACATTTAAAATAAATTAAGATTGTAAGTAAGCATTAAGCGCCAACTATCAATCACACAAACTCGTGATAATAAAATTATTATACATACTACAAAAGATTACATTTATTATCATAGCGAATCCGCCGGAATATTTGTCTTATGGATGTATTATTCTGGCGGACCACCACAAGCCTGACCAATACATAAGCCTTTCTGCCTGCTGAATTCTGGATTTGAGCACAACAAACCAGCCCGTAGGGACGTACCCGATGGACGTTCAAATAACGACACTATGAATAACAATAATAAATTATATGCAAAGGTGGACATACCTCGGGGATGTCCCTACGGATAATGCTGAAAAAACTATCCTCATAAAGATGTAATTTCCGCCATTTTAACCTTATATTTTCACCACGCAGCAAAAACATCCAAAAATCCGTAACTTTTTCTTTTAATTATGTTACGGTTATGTTATACGGCGCTATTTAAAAATATTTTCTTTAAGCAAATCGAACCGTAATGGTTTCAGACTGTTAGTGGCCGGTTTACGAGTCGTTAATGGGCCACTTTTGAGTCGTAAACGGCCCACTTTCCGGGCACAAACCGGCCACTTTCTGACGGGAAATAATTTGCCGCCGAAAGACTATGCATACATGACGGCAAGAAAAGACGGTTGACGACAACAGAACACTGAATGTTTATACATGCGGCAATACATAGACATTGAACTGTGGAGCAACAACAAATGAGCCGCAAAATAACGCCGTTGTGATAAATACCCCGTAATTTTGCAGCAGGAAAAACAACACTTATAAAAACTTTAAAGAACATGAAAAAGAGCATTGGAAACATCTTGGCACTCTACCCCACACCCGCAGTGGTAATAGGGGCTGCCGTGAACGGAAAAACCACATGGACACTCGTTGCACACGTAGGCATAGTGGCGCACGACAGAATATCGGTGAGCCTTCACTCGGCCCACTATATAAACAAAGGTATAAAGGAGAACGGACGGCTGTCGGTGAACATTGTTTCAGAAAGCATGCTGCCTAAAGCCGACTATTGCGGCATTGTGTCGGGCAACAAGACCGACAAGAGCCGCCTGTTCGGAAGCGTAACGGGAGCTGAAGGAACACCCGTAATAGACGAGTCGCCTCTGAGCATGGTGTGCAAGGTGGAAGACGTGTACGAATGTAACGGCTTTGAGAACTTTATTTGCAGCATCATCGACACGTATGCCGACGATAGCGTAATAGACGACAACGGAAAACTCGACTACAACAGTCTGAAACCCGTATTGTTCGAGTTTCCCACATACCGTTATCTGCGCACAGGCAGCGTGATAGGCCACTGCACAGACGCAGGCAAACAATATAAAGAAAGCATAGCCGAATGACATGAAACAGCTGATAATAATATTAATAATGATGATAAGCAGCCTTAAAGGCAGCGCACAGAACGTGATAGACGTTCACTGCCACAACATTCCCCAATTCTACACCGACGTGCTTGAAAACAACGGGGCTGCCCTCGACGAAGGCCATTCGCTGCCGGCATGGAGCGCAGAGAAGCATCTGGCATTCATGGACAGTGCCGGAATAAAATGCTCAGTGCTGACAATGCCTGCCCCTCAGCCTTACTTCGGCAACGGCAAAGAGTGCCGCGACGTGGTGCGCAGATATAACGAACACTGCGCAGAGCTTAAAGCCAAACATCCGGGAAGGTTCTTGTTTTGCGCGTCGCTGCCGCTGCCCGACGTCAAGGCAGCCATTGACGAAGCCATATATGCGCTCGACACGCTCGGAGCCGACGGCGTTAAGCTGCCCACAAACAGCCGCGGACTGTATCTGGGCGACAAGGATCTGGAGCCGCTCATGGAGGTGCTCAACAGCCGAAAAGCCGTTATAATAATACATCCGCACAAGCCCGTGCCCGTCAGCGAAAAACTTATGACACAGATGCCGCTGGCTGCCTATGAGTATCCGGCTGAAACAACGCGGGCACTGATGAACATGCTTGCGGCCAACCTGCCGGCACGCTATCCGCAACTGAAAATAGTGGTGCCCCACTGCGGCTCGTTCCTGCCGCTCGCACTGCCACGTCTGAAGGCGCTCGCGCCCGCACTTAAGGCCGGAGGATATATTGGCGATATTGACATTAAAGGCTGTCTGTCGCAGCTCTACTACGACCTTGCCGGGGCACCGTCGGCAGAGGTGATACGCAGTTTGCTGACAATAACATCGCCGGGACACATTCTCTATGGCTCCGACTATCCGTATCAGCCGGCAGAGGCGCTGACCGCCAACCTGCACAGGCTCGACAAGGAGCTTAAAGCCGATAAAACACTGTCGGAATACAGGGATATGTTCATGTGGAAAAATGCCGCACGGCTATTTAACATCGCCGATGCCGGCAGCACTGAGGCAGACAACAGCGCTATGCACGAAAAAGGCGACAACGGCAAGGGCATGCTGGTGCGCATATCTGAAATAGAGATTTATCCCGAATACTTCAACGAATACATAACCGCTGCCATGAACGTGGGGGCAACGTCGGTGAGAGAGGAGCCGGGCGTGATAGCCATATTCCCGATGATACAGCAGAGAGACTCGTGCCAGGTGCGCATTCTTGAAATCTATGCCGACATGGACGCATACAGACACCACATAACCACCGCCCACTTTAACACCTACAAGCAGGGCACGCTGCACATGGTGAAATCGCTCGACCTCGTGGACATGACGCCCATGAACGCTGAAGCCATGGACGAAATATTCAGCAAGATGAAGAAGGAATAATGAAAAAGGAGTGTTATATTTGCAGCATGAACGGACTTATGGATAATTTGGTAAACTATGGTGACATTCTGTTGAGCTGCAGCATAAAACACGACATGCACATGGAACACAGAATGCCGGCGCACTCGATAATATTTGTGCGCTCGGGCAAACTGATTATCGAGGGAAGGGACAGCACCGACGAGATTACGGCCGACAACTTTGTGTTTGTGCGACGCGACTGCTCGGTAAACGTCACGAAGGTGCCGCTCGACGGAACGCCTTACCGAGGGATAAACTTCACGCTGCCGCGCCGCTACCTGAAGGAATATTATAACCGTATAGCGGCAACATGCAGAAATATGAGGGGCATAAGCCCCATAGGACAGACGGTGAACATACTGCCACAGACCACGGGACTGAAAAGTCTGTTCGGCTCGTTCATGCCCTACACCGACAGCGGCGAGACGCCATCAGACGAATGGCTGCGGCTGAAAGTGGACGAAGCCATAATGTGCCTGCTGAGCATCGACCAGCGGTTTTATCCCACATTGTTCGACTTTAACGAGGTATGGAAGATTGACCTGCTCGACTTCATGGAGCACAATTTTACCGAGGACCTGACGCTCGAGGAGTTTGCGGCATACACGGGAAGGAGTCTAGCCACGTTTAAACGCGACTTTGCCAGGATAAGCACGCTGCCGCCTCAACGCTGGATTACAGAACACAGGCTTGAAAGGGCCAAAGAACTCATGATAAAAAACGGGCTGACGGCACAGGATGCAGGATATACGGCAGGATTTAAGAACAGATCGCACTTCTCACAAGCATTCAAAAAGATGTATGGCCATGCGCCGTCTGAATACATAAAAATGAAAGTGAAGAACGAAAAGCAGGCGCTGCGCGCAATGAAAAATTAAAAACGTCTTACGAAAGTGAAAAGTTAAAAGTGAAAAGTTAAAAATCCAAATGCGTAGTGGTTGACGAGAAGCAACAAAGCTAATTAAGGGAAGAGAGAAGAATTCATGTGCAGAGTGGTGATAAGAATCCACAGGGCTATTGACTTTAACTACTAGCCAACTTGTTGGCGATAACTCCTCTAACTACTTTAACTCCTAATGAAACTCCATAAAAAAGGAGAGGCAAAAGCCATGCGGCCTTTACCTCTCCCGGAAAAATATATTCTCTCAACTTTTATTTCTTCTTCACTGCACCTTTTACTAATACAGCCTTATACTCGTCAGGACTGTTGAGCAGGCGGCACGCCTCCTTCATCTGCTTGTCGTAGCGCAGACTGTTCTCCATGCTTCCTGCCTGATAATAGTAGGCCGCAATGATGTCGTTGGATATTATCTGCTTTAACACGTCCTTGTGATAATCAAGGTCTTTGGCTATGTTGTGCTTCAGCTTCTTCTCCAAATTTTCAAATTCGGCCTTGGCGTCGTCATAATAGCCCTCAAACTCAACAACCTTCTTTAGCGACTTTAGCAGTTTCTCGCTCTCAGGGTCGTAGGTGAATCCGCTCTTTATCACTCTCTGCTTGAAGTCCTCATAGTCGGCGTCAGAAAGCTCAAACTCAGAAGGCTTGGCTATCGTGGGGTGAGACGCTATATAGTCGACCTCATAGTCGAGCAGCACCTCGGTAGAGTCGAGTCCGCTCACGGTGAGATAGTAGGCAATGTTGGGCAGCGAGTCGGGGCGCACCTCTATGTCGGGCTTAATGCCTCCGCCGTCGCGCACCTCGCGTCCGCCTGCCGTATAGAACACCTTGGTCAGGCTGTCGGGTATGTGCTCGGTATATCCGCCGCGCGCGTGCTTATAGTTTATTGCCTGGATGCAGCGTCCGCTCGGAATGTAATATTTGCTTGTGGTCAGCTTCAGCTGTCCGTTGTATGATATGTCAACAGGCAACTGCACGAGGCCCTTGCCATAAGTGCGCGTACCCATGATTACGGCGCGGTCGAGGTCCTGAAGACTTCCGCTGGTAATCTCGCTGGCGCTGGCCGACTCGCCGTTGACGAGCACCACAACGGGCATAACCGTGTCGATAGGCTCAACGGTGGTCTTATAGTCATAGTTGGCACGCTTCAGCTTGCCGCGCGTCTTCACCAGCGTGATGTCCTTCGGCACAAACATGTTGACAATGTTGACAGCCTCTGAGAGAGAGCCGCCGCCGTTGCCGCGCAGGTCGAGCACGAGGCCCTTCATGCCCTGCTTCTTCATCTCAATGAACGCCTTGCGCACATCCTTTGAGCAGTCTTCGGTGAAGCTGCTCAGATTGAGATAGCCTATGCTGTCGGGGCGCAGGCCGTAGTAAGGAATTGAAGGCATGTTGACAGAGCGGCGCGTTATTCTGAACTCCATGTTCTTGCCCGTGCTGGGGCGCTTCACCTTCAGCACGAACGTCGTGCCGGCGTCGCCGCGCAGATGCGAGCTTACGTAGCTCACGTCCTTGTCGGTCATAACGGAGTCGTCGATGCTCAGGATGATGTCGCCCTTCTTCAGGCCCACCTCGGCAGCCGGGTTGCCTGCATAAGGCTCGTCGATGACCACGCGCTTCAGCTTCTGGTTGTAGCGTATCACGGCTCCTATGCCCACATAGCGGCCGGTTATCATCGTCTTAAGGTCGTTCACCTTGTCCTCGGGATAGTAGACGGTGTAGGGGTCGAGCGAGCGCAGCATCGAGTTGATGGCCGTGCCCACCACCTCATCGGCGTTGAGCGTGTCTACATACATCAGGTCGAGATAGCTGTAAATCTCGTTGAACACCTGCATGTTCTTGGCCACGTCGAAGTTGTGGCTCTTGCTTTCCTGGGCCGACGCCGCCATGAAAGGCAGCATGAGCAGCACCGCAAGCTGAAATAGTCTTATTCTCATCTTATGTTCTTATTGTTTCTTTTTCTTGTTGCAAAGCAAATTCATGCCTCATACGGCCGCAAAGCGTCAACGCGAGAGGCCTCAGCCCTGTTGCCGGCAATGCCCACAGCCGCCTCCACCGGCAGCAAAAGCATGCGCACGTGCCCTAAGCGGCGGAAGCAGCACACGCAGACTCACCGGCAGCCGGCCGGACACAGCCCCAAAAGCATGAGCCTAAGGCATGGTCTCAGCAGCCGTATTGACTTATGCAAAGTTACATATATATATGGTGAAAACACCACTTTTCGGGGAAAAATTATTTTATTTTAGTCTAAAATTGAATTTTTTGCCAAAAAAGTTTGGAGGTTTCAAAAAATCTTCTTACCTTTGCATCGCATTTGAAAGGAAATGCATCACATGCTTCAATAGCTCAGTTGGTTAGAGCACCTGACTGTTAATCAGGGGGTCGTTGGTTCAAGTCCATCTTGAAGCGCAAAAAGTTCCGTAAGCATCGCTTGCGGAACTTTTTTATTTCTAAATAATCGTGGGTAGTGGCGTACCTCCGGCACGCTGACGGCTTGGAGATGCACAGTCCCGGCACGCTCCTGCGTCGCGTACCGGGTTACCGAAAAGTGACGTGCCTCCGGCACGTGTCGCCTCAGCCTTCTGTCTGTGCGAGAGTATATTTGTGTAGACCCTTTATTTCCCGATTACAAATTCTACTTCTTTGAAAGCGAAGCGAGGGCGGGAGCCGTCGGGGCGGGCGAGGGTCAGGATGCCGTCGGGGGCCACATCGGCAATCTCGGCGCAGAACTCTTCGCCGGCTGCGAGATGGTCAGCCGTCCGGTCGGCTACGTTGCGGTAGGTGTGCAACCCGTTGCGGCGGTATAGGCGGCTGAGAAACTCGGCGTGCAGCGACTCGGCGTTGTCGGGCAGCGAGTCGGCAAGGCGCAGCAGCTCTTCGGAAAGATGGTGCAGCACGTCGGGCAGCGGGGTGTCGCAGCCGATGATTTGGCGTAGTGACACGGGGTTGGGCGCGTCAGACAGGAATTTCTCTTGGTTGATGTTGAGTCCGATGCCCGCTATCGTGTGGTCGATTTTTCCGCCTGACAGCGAGTGTTCCACGAGGATTCCGCAGATTTTGCGGTCGTTCCAGTAAATGTCGTTAGGCCATTTTATGCTTACGCCGTTGTCGATGTAGCGGTCAAGGGTGTGCACCACAGCAAGCGCCACCGCTTCCGACAGCCAGAACTGGCAGCTTGGCTTCACGTTTGCCGGGCGCAGCAACATCGACATCGTGATGTTTTTGAAGTCGGCGCTTTCCCACGAGTTGCCCCGCTGTCCGCGTCCTGCGGTTTGGCAGTCGGCGTAGACAACGGTGCCGTGGACAGCACCTTCGGCGTTTTGCGCCAGATAGGTGTTGGTGGAGCGTATCGACTCAAGATGGATGTATGTTGGAGTCATCGCGATTATGATTTTTTTGTAGTGCGGCGCACGGTGCGGCGCGGTTTTTTAGGCGCGTTTGCCGCCTCTTCGATAATTGCGCGGCAATCATCGAGCGAGAGCGCCGCCGCATCCTTGTCCTTCGGAATCTTGTAGTTCTTCTTTTTGTATGAGATATAGACTCCGTAAGGGCCGTTGAGGATTTCCATCTCCGGCTCCTCGTCGAATGTTTTTACCAGACGTTTTTTCTCTGCTTCGGCTTTGTTCTTGATCAGCTCGACCGCCTCGTAGAGGGTGATTGTTTGCGGTGATAGCGTCTTAGGCACCGAGACAAACATTTTGCCGTGTTTCACGTATGGGCCGAAGCGTCCGATAGCCACCGTCACGGTCTCGCCCTCGTAGTCTCCGAGGGTGCGTGGCAGCTCGAAGAGCTTTAGAGCCTCCTCGAGTGTTATGTCGCTTACCGACTGTCCCTTCTGCAGCGATGCAAATTGCGGCTTCTCCTCACTGTCGGTCGATCCGAGCTGCACGAGCGGACCGAAACGTCCGATTTTCACCGACACCTCTTTGCCTGTTTTCGGGTCGGTGCCGAGCACGCGTTCTCCCACCTTGTGCTCGAGGCGCAGGTTGGAAATTTTTTCCACTTCCGGGTGAAACAGTTTATAGAAATTGGCAATCTCGTCGTTCCATTTTGTCTGACCTTCAGCGATATGGTCGAATTTCTCCTCCACGTTGGCAGTGAAGTTGTAGTCCATGATGTCGGGGAAATATTCCATAAGGAAATCGTTGACCACCATACCCACATCTGTCGGGATGAGCTTGTTTTTCTCGTTGCCGTACGACTCTTCCTTCTTCGTTTCTTTGATTTTGCCGTTTTTCAGCTCGAGCAGGCAGATGTCGTGTTTTGTTCCGGTTTTCTCGCCTTTTTCCACGTAGTCGCGGTTCTGTATAGTAGAGATTGTTGGGGCGTAGGTTGAAGGACGTCCGATGCCCAGTTCCTCGAGTTTCTTTACGAGCATCGCCTCGGAGTAGCGTGGCGGCTGCTGCGTGTAGCGCTGTGTGGCGTCGATTTCATCGAGCGCGAGAGTCTCGCCCTTTTTCAGTTCAGGCAGGCGAGTGTCCGACTCCGCGTCGTTTGATTCATCGTCGGTCGATTCCATGTATACGTGCAGGAAGCCGTCGAATTTGATAACCTCGCCCGTAGCCACAAACTTTTCCTGGCGTCCGCCGATGCTGATTTCGGCGGTGGTTTTCTCCAGTTCGGCATCAGCCATCTGAGTGGCGATGGTGCGCTTCCAAATAAGGTCGTAGAGGCGTTTCTCCTGCGCCGTTCCCGAGATTTCGTGGTGTGAGATGTATGTAGGGCGGATAGCCTCGTGAGCCTCCTGTGCGCCCTTTGCCGTGGTGTGGTAGTTGCGCGCCTTGTAGTATTTGTCGCCGAGCGTAGTTGCGATTTCTTCCTTGATAGTGCCGAGAGCAAACGACGACAGGTTGACACTGTCGGTACGCATGTATGTGATATGTCCGGATTCGTAGAGGCGCTGAGCCACCATCATTGTCTGCGACACGGTGAATCCCAGTTTGCGTGAAGCCTCCTGCTGCAGCGTCGACGTGGTGAACGGGGCTGCCGGCGACTTCTTCAGCGGTTTCACTGTCAGGTCGCTGATGCTGAACGTTGCGTTCTTGCATGATTCAAGAAACTCCATTGCCGCCTCTTTGCTTGGCAGACGCTTGTTGAGCTCAGCGCGAATAGGCTGCGCCGCATTGTCGGTGTGGAGCAAAGCCACCACACGGTAGTATTCCTCAGCCTTGAAATTCTTGATTTCCTTCTCGCGTTCCACAATCAGTCTTACCGCCACGCTCTGCACGCGTCCGGCGGAGAGAGCCGGTTTGATTTTTTTCCAAAGCACAGGCGACAGTTCGAAGCCCACGATGCGGTCGAGCACACGGCGCGCCTGCTGGGCGTTCACACGGTCGATGTCGATGCCGCGCGGCGTCTCGATGGCGTGAAGGATTGCGCTTTTGGTGATTTCGTGAAATACAATGCGTTTTGTCTTTTCCGGCGTCAGACCGAGCACCTCGTACAGGTGCCAAGCGATGGCTTCTCCCTCGCGGTCCTCATCGGAAGCGAGCCAGACCGTGTCTGCCTTTTTCGCTTCAGCCTTCAACTGCTTCACAAGTTCCTTCTTGTCGGCAGGGATTTCATATATGGGTTTGTAGTCGTGCTCCACGTCGATGCTGAAATCCTTCTTTTGAAGGTCGCGGATGTGGCCATAACTTGACATTACTTTGTAGTCGTCTCCCAGAAACTTTTCGATTGTCTTAGCCTTTGCAGGTGACTCGACAATTACTAAATTTTTCGGCATATCAATAATTCTCTCTTGTTTTTGCGCCGCAAAATTAGACAAAAAAAACCACAATGCAACTGATTTCACACCTAAATATATGAAAAAGGGGTCGCCGTATGGTTTCGGCAACCCCTTTTAGATGGTGTTTATGCGTAGTTTATTATGCAAATTTCGAGAAGTCGGTCTTCTGCATGTCGCCTGAAGCGTTAAACTCTTCGTGGAATGCGAAGGCAGCCTTGAGGGTGTGAGGCGTGTGTCCGCCTTTGCTCAGCTTCAAGTAGTCGCGGAGCAACGGACGGTAGGCCGGGTGTGCGCAGTTCTCGATGATGAGTTCGGCGCGCTGCAACGGATCCTTTCCGCGGAGGTCGGCGATACCCTGGTCGGTGATGAGCACAGCCACAGAGTGCTCGCTGTGGTCGAGGTGTGACACCATCGGCACGATGTTGCTGATTTTGCCCTCTTTTGTGATTGACGGGCAGCTGAAGATAGAAATATAGGCGTTGCGAGTGAAGTCGCCTGAGCCGCCGATACCGTTCATCATCTTGGTGCCCACCACGTGGGTTGAGTTGACGTTGCCGAAGATGTCGGCCTCGAGAGCAGTGTTCATAGAAATCACGCCAAGTCGACGGATAATCTCAGGGTTGTTTGAGATTTCGCCCGGACGGATAAGCACCTTGTCGCGGAAGAAATCAACGTTTTTGAAGAATCGGTCCATCGTCTCGTCGGAGAATGTGAGCGAGCATGTGCTGCTGAAGCGGCATTTGCCCTTCTCCATAAGGTCGAGTACGGCGTCTTGAATCACTTCGGTGTACATGTCGAATTGTGGAATTTCCGGGCTTTCCTCCAAACCGTGGAGCACGGCGTTGGCAATGTTGCCCACACCCGACTGCAACGGCAGGAATTCTTTAGGGATGCGTCCGGCGCGGAGCTCGCCGATGAGGAATTTGCAAACGTTTGCACCGATGCGCATTGTTGTCTCGTCGATAGGCGAGAAGCCGTGCACCTTGTCAGTGTTGTAGGTTTTTACGATACCCACGATTTTCGACGGGTCGACTTTCAGCACCGGAGAACCGATGCGGTCGCTTGGCTTATAGATAGGAATCTCGCGGCGATAAGGCGGGTCGAGCGGCATGTAGATGTCGTGCAGACCGCGGATTTCAGCCGGGATATGCTCATTGAGCTCAATTACAATCTTGTCGGCAAGGTGAGCGAGCGAAGGGATGTTGCCCACACCAGGACCGAGCAGAATTTCGCCGTCGTCGGTCACGTCGCCAGCCTCGATTACCACCATGTCCATCTTGCCGAAGAATCCGTAGCGGAGGTTCTGCGCAAGCTGAGAGAGGTGCATGTCGCAATAGTTGATTTCGTGAGCGTTGAGGCGTGCGCGGGTGTCTTTGCATGACTGATACGGCGTGCGGAAATTCACGGCATCGGCACGTGCAAGCTCGCCGTCGATGTAGTCATTGGTCGAAGCACCTGTAAATACGTTGATTTTGAACGGACGTCCGGCTTCGTGTTCTTTTTTCGCTTTAGCTGCGATTGCAGGAGCGACAAATTTAGGCGTGCCGGCAGCGGTGAAACCAGAGAAACCGACATTGTCGCCGTTGTTCACCAATTCAGCCGCCTGTTCTGCGGTAATAAAAGGAAAAGCCATATCTTTAAGATTAAATGATAATAGTTTTGTTTGTTATTAGTTTCACAAAATTAGACATTAATTTTTATTGCGCAAATATACAGTTGGGAAAATCGGCGGTGGTGGGGCGATTTTTTTAAATGCTGCACTGAAATAAAAAGCGTGCGCGAGCGTTAATATTATGTATGAAGTGCCGGACGGCGACATATTTGACGGTTGTGGTAGCAGTGTTGTGCTCCGTGTTGCTGTCGTGCAGCACGAAGAAAAACACCGCCGGCTCCCGTTTTATGCAGTCGTTCACCACTCGCTACAATGTTTATTTCAACGGAGAGCAGCACTATAAGGAACAGTTGAAGAAGATGGAGGAGGAATATGAGGACGACTATTCCGACTTCGTCTATGTGCATCCCGCCGAGTCGTTTGCCGACGACAAAGCAACGCATCCGTCGGTGAGTTTCGACCGCACAATCGAGAAGATGCAGAAAGCCATCGCCCTCCATTCCATCCAGAAGAAACCGAAGAAGGACCGCAGCAAGATGCGCGACCCGAAATATCGTGATTATCTGAAGCGTAACGAGTACAACCCGTTTCTCCACAATGCGTGGCGGCTGATGGGCGAGGCGCAGTATCTGAAAGGCGACTTCTCCGCGGCGGCGGCTACGTTTATGTATGTGGAGCGCTATTTCCCGTGGCTTCCGAAACTCGTCACAGAGGCGAAGATATGGCAGTTGCGCAGCTACTGCGCGCTGGGATGGACAAACGAGGCTGAGAACGTGTTGTCGCGGCTGAAGCAGGACGAGCTTGTGAACAAGCGGCTGCGCACGATGTATAACACGGCTTATGCCGACTTCCTCGTAAAGACGCGACAATACGACAAGGCAGCGCCTGTGCTGCTTGCGGCGTACAAAGACACTGGCGGCGCACAGAAGACGCGTCTGGCATTTTTGCTCGGGCAGGTTTATGAGGCCAATGGCGACAAGGCTGCCGCTTACCGTATGTTCAAGTCGGTGGCAGGAGCGTCGAGCGCCACCTACCGCACGCAGTTCAACGCCCGCATCAAGCAGAGCGAGGTCTACACCGGACAGAACATCAATTCAGAGGTAAGGTCGTTGCAGCGCATGGCGCGGTTGGACCGCAACAAAGAATACCTCGACCAGATATACTATGCCATAGGCAATCTCTACCTGTCGCGCCGCGACACGGCAAACGCCATAAAAAACTATGTGCTTGCCAATGAGAAAAGCACGCGCAACGGCATCGACAAGGCTATAAACCAGATTACGCTCGGCGGACTCTATTTCGACCGCTATGAATATGACAAGGCGCAGCCTTGCTATTCTGAGGGCGTGGCGCAGTTGCCGGAGGACTATCAGAACTATGCGATGCTGAAGAAGCGCAGCGACGTGCTCGACGAACTGGCTGTCTACTCGCAGAATGTCACGCTGCAGGATTCGTTGCTGGCGCTTTCAAAACTGTCGCCGGAGGAGCAGAAGAAGGTGGCTGACCGATTGGTGAAAGAGTTGAAAGACAAGGAGAAGAAAGCTGCTGAGGAGGCTGCGCTGCAGGCGCTTGCGTCGCGGCCCGACGCTGCCGGAAGCCAGCTGAAGAGCAACACGCAGAACTATACGCTCAACACCGACAAGTCGTGGTATTTCTACAACACTGCCACTAAAAATGCCGGCAAGACGGAGTTTCAGCGCCGCTGGGGCAGCCGTAAGCTGGAAGACGACTGGCGTCGCGCCAACAAGACCACATTCTCTGTCGGCGACTTCAATTCGGAGGCAGACTATGGCGACGACGACAAGCAGAAAGAGATGGTCGACTCGCTCGGCAATCCGCTAAGCGACGAGGAGATTGCCGCCCGTAAGAAAAACGAGGAGCAGCTGGCGCATGAGCAGGATCCGCACTTCCCGGAATACTATCTGGTGCAGATTCCAAAAACGGAGGAGGAAATACAGAACTCTCACAACATCGTGCAGGAGGGACTGTTTAATATGGGCATAATCCTGAAGGACAAACTTGAGGATGTGAATGCCGCCGAAGCCGCGTTCAACGAGCTGCTGACCCGCTATCCCGACAATGTGTATCGCCTTGACATATATTATAATATGTATCTGATGTATGTGCGCTACGGATATGCCGACAAGGCAGAGACATGCCGGCAGAAGATTCTTGCCGACTTTGCCGACACGAAATATGGTATGGCTCTCGCCGACCCGAATTATATCGAAAACCTGCGCAACATGGAGAGCGAGCAGGAGCGGATGTATGAGAAGACGTATGCCGACTATCTTGCAAACCGCAACGCAGCGGTGCATGAGGGGTATCAGGGGATTATGAACCGATATCCGTTGTCGAAAATTATGCCTAAGTTCATGCTTCTCGACGCACTCTCCTACCTCTCGGAGAAGAAATACGACCGTTTCCAGGAAACGCTCAAGGAATTGCTTGTGCGCTATCCCGACACCGACATCACACCGCTCGCCTCGTCGATTCTGAAGGATCTTGCCAAAGGCAGAAAACCGAATTCGGGAGCCGGAGGCAACGTGCGTGGCATGATTTGGTCGATACGGCTCACAAACGACACTGCGGCGGTCAACTCCACGACGGAGTATACGCCGTTTGACACGTCGCGCGAGGGTCCGCACATCTGCCTGCTCACGTATCCTGTCGACAGCGTGTCGTCAAACCGTCTGCTCTTCGACGTGGCACGCCACAACTTCTCGAACTATGCTGTGCGCGATTTCGACATCGACCGTCAGACGTATGGACAACTCGGAATAATCATAATCAAGGGATTCACCAGCTACGCCGACCTTGAGGACTACAGCCGTCAACTGTTTGCCGACCGTCAGGTTGTCATTCCTCGTCAGGTGCGCCCTGTGTTTATCAGTGAAAAGAATTTCGACCTGCTGCTCAAGGAGGGACGCTCGTTCTCCGACTACTTCCTCTTCCTTCAGGAGCAGAGCGACGATGCTGTGGAGGCACCACTGATGGAGTGAAAAAAACGACAAGAATATGGACTATCTGCCAACCGACCCCGCAATACTTGTGTCAACAATCAATATGCTGCTGCGCGACGAGGAGTTTGACTCGCTCGAACAGATCTGCTATGCCTACAACCGCGACCCGGAGCAGCTGAAGGCGTATCTTCTCAGCCATGGCTACGTCTACAGCGTGGAGCAGCGTCAAATTCGTCCGGAGGGCTACGACCGATGATTACGCGCGCCGGTATCGAGACCGCCTATTGCTTCCTGCACCAGAAGGAGCGTGTCTATGCCCACTCGACAATGGACTGGCAGCGCGACGACATCGAGTATGCCATTTCCTCGTTTGCCGACGACATGAATCCTGAGCTGTATTCCTTGCTGGCAGACGGCCGCACAGACTTTCTGCGTTCGCACGCCACGTTTCATGCCGATATGCTCCACGCTCTCGACATCCTTGAAAAGATGCTCTGAACGATGATTCTTTTGAGGAAAATCAGTAACTTTGCCGTATGAAGTATTGGATGATAAAGAACGGAAATAGCGAAGGCCCGTTCAGCCTTGAGGAATTGACCGCGTATGGACTTGCGGCGGAAACGAAGGTGTGGCGCCAAGGGCTGCCGCAATGGACAGAGGCAAGACTCGTGCCTGAGTTCGCGCAAATCTTTGGTGCAAAGGTCGTTGAGAAGCATCGGGCAGCTGATGACGCCGTGCGCCATTGCCCCACGCATCTGCGTGCCGCTGTTGTCACGACGGTAATCATCGCTTTGTCGTTTTTCAATGTGTTCGCGCCGCTCTCGCTGCTCGGCAGTCCGTTTTTCTATCTGTTGCTTCCGCTGTCATGGATGTCGATACGCTCAGCCGTTACTGCACGCCGCATGCTGCGCGCCGGCAACATTGAGGCGGCGATGAAACGCATCGACCGAACCGTGCTTCTCATCACGCTCAACGCAGTGGTCGCCATCACTCTTTTTCCGTTCCACGTCGTGGCGGAGATATTCTGGTAAGTAAGTCATTTAAATTGATTATTTAGTCGCTTCGTGTTTGTATTTTTCGTGGTAAGTGATTAACTTTACACTGACAAAAATCTGAATACGATGGACATAACGCTTCCGAAACGAATAGACGGGCAGCAGCCGGTGTCGCTCAACGGACGCCAGCAAATCACAGTGGTCGGAGCCAACGGCTCTGGCAAGACACGCTTCGTCAACCGGATGATTGCCGACCTTGGCAACCGTGCATTCACAATTTCCGCTCTCAAAGCCTTGTATCCGATAAAAGACGGCGACATACAGGCGCAGTCGGTCACAACGTTCTATCAGCAGGCGCTGCAGTCGGTGCAGTTTGTGAAACCCGTAGCCGAGACAGAGTTTGAGATGCTGCTGTTTATGCTGCTCAACGATGAGATGAACGATATGTTCACCTACAAGATGAACCGTATCGGCGCAGCCGCCGACATCCCGTTGCCGCGCACGAAAATCGATGCCGTTGTGAAACTGTGGAAGGAAGTGTTTCCGAAAAACGATGTGCAGAGGTCGGGCGGTAAAATCAAGTTTACCAACCGTCTTGGCGACAATGCCTTCAATCCCCGCCAGCTGTCGGCGGGCGAGAAAGCCGTGTTCTTCTATATCGGCGCGACGCTGTATGCTCCGAAGGGCAGCGTGATTTTTGTTGACTCGCCTACGCTTTTCCTGCACCGCAGCATCACGCAAAGCCTTTGGACAACCATCGAGGGGCACCGCCCCGACTGCACGTTTGTCTACATGACCCACGACATCGAGTTTCCTACGTCGCGCACCGACAACGTCACGGTGTGGGTGAGAGGATGCAACATCCAGGCGGAAACGTGGGACTATGAGATAATCCGTCCGCACGAGTCGCTGAGCGACCAGCTGATAATCGACCTTATGGGCAGCCGCAAACCGGTGCTTTTTGTGGAGGGCGACAGCACCCACAGCCTTGATTTCAGACTATATTCGCTGATTTTCCCGGAGTACACGGTGAAGCCGATGGGAAGCTGCAACAAGGTGATAGAAACGGTGCGCTCCGTCAACGACATTCAAGGCTTCCATCATCTTGACTCGCGCGGCATCGTTGATCGCGACCGGCGCAACGCCAATGAGGTTGACTATCTGCGTCAGAAGAAGATTTATGTGCCGGATGTGGCTGAGATTGAGAATATAATGATGCTTGAGGGGGTGATACGCACCGTGGCGCGAGTGCACGGTAAGGATGATGTGAAGGCTTTTTCGCATGTGCGTGGCAACATCCTCAAACTCTTCAAAGCAGAACTGCGGCAGCAGGCGTTGATGCACACCCGGCATCAAGTGAAACGCACCATCGAGGTGGTCGTTGACCGCCGTTTTCAGAACATCAACGCCCTTGAGGACCATCTTGACCATCTTGGACAGGAGATACGTCCGCGCGCAATCTATGAGGGACTGTGCCGCGACTTCAACCGCTATGTCCAGGAGGGCGACTATCGCAGCGTGTTGCGTGTCTACAACCAGAAAACGATGCTTGTGCAGAGCAACGTGGCGCAGCTGTGCGGCTGCCAGAACAAGGATGAATATATCAAATCGATATTCACCATCCTTCAGCGCGACAATGCCGACTCCGCCGCCATCCGCGCCGCCATCAAGCAGTGTCTCGAGATTGATTAGGCGGCCGTATAGGCTGCCAACGGAAAGATAAAAGAATTTAATGGAAGAAACGAAACAAAAGAAGATACTGTTCCTGCATGGATTTTTTGCCACGGGAAGTTGTGCGATGGCAAAGGCGTTGCGGGAGGCTTTCGAGGGGTCGGCAGTTGTGCTGACACCAGACCTGCCGTTGCATCCCAAGGAGGCACTGAAGGAGATTCGCTCAATCATCGACCGGGAGCATCCCGACTTGCTTCTTGGCAACAGCTGCGGAGCATTCCTTGCCCAGATGCTTGCCCCTGTGGTGGGCATACCGGCCTTGCTTGGCAATCCTCATTTCAAGATGACCGAATTTTTGAAGCAGCGCGTCGGTGAGCACGAATACAAGGCACCGAGAAGGGACGGCAATCAGCGGCTGGTCATTGACGAGGCGTTGATTGAGGAGTTTGCCGAATTGGAAGCCATACAGTTTGATTGCTGCAACCCATATTACAAAGACCGCGTATGGGGACTTTTTGGCGAGCGCGACAGCATCGCCCATTTCTGCCCGTTGTTTATGGAGCACTACAGCAATGTGTTCCGTTTCCCGGGCGGCCACACACCAACAGAGCAGGAGGTGAAGGCATGGTACGCACCGCTTGCCCAAAAGATGCTTATGGACTGTCCGGTAAAAGAATATCGGTATTTTCAGCACTTCAAGGGCGGAAAGTATAAGTTTTTCCATTCCGCCTTTGATTCAGAGACGCTGGAGCGCATGGTGGTTTATCAAGCCTTGTATGGACAGAAGGCATATTGGGTGCGCCCTGAAAAGATGTTTTTCGGGAAGGCTGCAAGCGTGATGCCGAACCTATTGCTGAACGTCACTTTCTCATGACGTACCTTGTCACTCTTTGGGAATGTCTTGTCCCATTCGTTTACTAACGGCAGTGAATTCTGTTTAGCTGCCTTGTTATACACTCCTTGTGCATTCGTTGTTAATGTAGTCATAGCTAACATAATCATTGATAACAAATACTTCATAATATATCTCTAGAATCCAATAGCCACTCCGCCCATGGCATTCATATGATTGTCGTTTACCAGAATTATTACGATTTCTTGGTAAAAGACAATGTGAGGAGTTTCCAAGCTTCTCCTTCTTTTATATAGACTTCACATACAAAGAATGGGAATGAGACCTCATGACCTCCTACCTCGCTCGTCAACTGTAGTTCGCTATATACTACGGCAGTGTTTCCACTGATACGCGACTCCACACTATGTATATCAGCATGTTTGTACCAGATGGAACCTTTTTCTATTGTCATAAGTTCCGCCGTGCGTCCCCATGCTCCACCCATGTGTACGAACATGGCATCCTTGTGGAATAGTCGGGCGAGTTCCGTGACGTTTTTCTCTGCCATCCACTCCCATTTTTTTGCAGAGAGGGCTGTAAGTTCTGCCTCTGCACGCTCTTGCGCATCCATCACTGGCATTTTGGCGAAACCCTTTGCCTGCTCGTATGTAGCATTGAAGAAACGCTGTTCTTTATTCAGTTTTCTTATCTGCTTCATATCTTTTGCCGTGAGGGCGAACGGTTTTCCGCCAACTTCACCTTGTGCAGCCGCGATGTTCTCGTGGATATAATCGGGATTGGTGGCTCCGGGAATGGTCAGCAGTCCTTCCTGTATCTCCCATCGGAGGATCACTTGTGCAGGACTTACATTATGTGCCTTGGCAATCTTAACGATGACAGGGTCTTTGAGCAATGCGCCTTGACTCATGGCACCACCAAGGGGAAACCAGCACTCCACCTTCATGCCGTATTTCTTCGCCAACTTGCGTTTCTCGATGCGCTGCGCATAAGGATGACATTCCATCTGCATGATAACTGGCTTTATCTCAGTGGAATCCATACACCACTGAAACCACTTCTCAGCTCCAGGCACCTCAAAGTTGCTGAGACCAAGAGTGCGCACCTTGCCTTGCTTCACAGCCAACTCCAAGTTATGCCATGCCGTCTTGATGTCTCCCACTGGTTGATGCGGATATACGAGGTCAACATAGTCGAGGTTAAGTCGGCGAAGCATACGGTCGATAGCAGTAGGGTCGGGATATTCCGACGGCCATATCTTGCTCGTCACCCAAATATCCTCGCGCTTGCAACCACCTTCTGCAATAAATTCATTTACGGCATCGCCAACGCCACGTTCGTCCATATAGGCATGAGCCGTGTCGATATGTCTATATCCTGCACGCAAAGCCGTAAGTACAGATTTCTTGCAAACCTCATTTGAAGGCACTGCAAATGTTCCGATACCAAACTGTGGCATCTCAACTCCATTACTCAATCGGACCATCGGTCCCTGTGCGTAGGCTGCCATCATCCAGATGCAGCCTACCATTGTCATGATAATCTTTTTCATTTCAACTTACCTTTTAATGTTTTAGCCTCGCTTTTGCTGGTAGCCATGCCCTCGTAGGAGAAACCATACATACCAGCAAATCGGCTCATGCTGTATTCGCCATCATCTATCATCATCTTTGTAGGGGCGGCACCCTGATATACGAAGAACAGGCGTTTGCCCTTGAACTCCCCATCTGGCACATAGCCATAGAAACGTTCCATCAGCGTGCGCACCGAGGCGCAGATGTTGTGCCAATAAACTGGCGAACCCATCACGACTATATCTGCCTCCTTCATTTTGGCTATTACCTCGTCAAGCTGGTCTCCCTCAAGTGTCTGACCATAGAAGTTGAGGCGATAGTCATTGAGATTAATCGTTTCATACTTTCTGCCTTCAAGCAGCACCTTTGCCAAAGCGGCGGTATTGCCGTCACGGTTTGGGCTTCCGTTGATAAAAAGAATCTTTTCCATTTCTACTTCATTGTTATTAGAGTCACTTTTTTTTGTACCTGCCGAGCAGTTGACGAAAGCCAGCATGCCCAGCATCAAAAATAATATTTTCTTCATTGTTTTCATTATTATATTTCTTTTTCGCTCTTTCGTTTACTCGTCCCATATATAAACAGGATGTTTTCATTGTTCCGTCATTCCTATCCGTCCAAGCCATTGACGTATGCCGTTTGCAGAACCTTCCACGCTGCCGTACAAGTCACCGCAAGAAGATAAAGCAAGCGATGCGCATAGCACCACAAAAGCAATAAAAGACCTGCTGACTCTCATTACTGCTGTAGTCTGCGACACAAATACTTCTGTTTTCATAATATAATCTTCTTGTTATTTCCACCCCATAAACATCCTTGCCGCCTCTGCCGAGTGATGGTCAAAGAAGAGGCTATTGCCTGTATCGAGGGTAGCGATTAAGTCCATATCATCATCAGACAGAACGAAATCGAAGATGTCATAATTTTCTTTCATGCGTTCAACGAGGGTTGTCTTAGGGATAATGACAACGCCCCGTTGCAGCAGCCAGCGAAGGGCAACTTGAGCAACAGTCTTATTATGTCGCTCTGCAATCTCTTTCAGTGTGGTATTCCCGAAAAGATTGTTGCGACCTTCGGCAAATGGTCCCCATGACATGATTTGGGTGCCATATACCTGCATGATGACTTGCGCCTTCTGCTGTTGGCAGAACACATGCGTCTCCACTTGGTTTACTGCCGGAACGATATCCATGTTCTCAGCAAGGTCGATGAAGTGGTCGGGATAGAAGTTTGCCACGCCTATAGCTCTCACTTTACCTTCCCGATAGGCATCCTGCAGAGCACGATATGCGCCATAACGATCGCAGAAAGGTTGATGGAGGAGTATAAGGTCAATGTAGTCAGTGCGTAGCCGGCTAAGGCTTTCCTCGATGGAAGCTTTTGCCTTGTCATAGCCGTAGTTGGAAATCCACACTTTGGTAACGAGGAAAATCTCGTCGCGACTGATTCCACAGTCAGCCACAGCTCTACCCACACCGTCTTCGTTGTGGTAAGCCTGAGCCGTGTCAATCATTCTGTAGCCCACGCTCAATGCCTCAGCCACATGACGTTCACACACATCCGGTGCTATCTGATAGACACCATATCCTATTTGTGGCATCATAACACCATTGTTCAATTTTAAATATTTCATTGTATATTACTTTTTTTGTTTACTGATTAAAATACTGATTTCATAAAGCATGTACATTGGTAGTGATACCAATAACAGCGTAAAGATATCGGAGGTTGGAGTGATGACAGCTGCAATAACAAGGATGATTACTATTGCATGACGGCGGTATTTCCGGAGAAAGCCTGATGAGACTATTCCCATGCGTGAGAGCAACCAGATAACCACTGGCAACTCGAAGACAACCCCCATAGTAAGACTCATCATCATGAGCGTACTCATATATGACTGCAAGGTAACCATGTTGGCTACATCTACACTCACCTGATAAGTGCCAAGAAAACGGAATGTGAGCGGAAAGATGAGCAGATATGACACCGCAACACCAATCATAAACATCACATAGCCACTGCTGATGTGTCTGATTTCTGGTGCAAAGAAACAGATAATCCCCGAAACTGCTTGGACACAGATTTCGGGGATTATTTACAATATTTCCGAAAAAGATTGATTCACTGCCTATTCTACAAAACTTGAAGGCGGTGCTCCAAGATATTTCTGTACGTATCGGCTAAAATACGACTCTGACGAAAAGCCAAACAAGTCAGATATCTCTGTAAAGGTTAGATGCTTGTTCTTAAGTAGACGAGCAATATCGAGCGATGTATAACGTGTTATCCAAAAGGCTGCCGGATAGCCACTTACCTTCTTCGATACTTCCGATAAGTATTTCGGAGTAACACAAAGGAGGTCGGCATAATACCCAATCTCACGGTTCTTTCTATAGTCGCCACGTTCGAGCAAAGCCAGAAACCTGTTCATTAGAGAGGAATAGAGTTGAGTAACGGTGTCGTCAGTGCCATAGAGCGAGGCATGGAAATCAAAGAAGTCGATAATAATCGCCTGAACGGCATTGATCATTACGTCGCGATGAAACTTGTGAGTCGTTAAAGCAAGACGACGGCGGATATTGTCGAAATCGAGTGCGCACACCTGCTGCATTTCCAGCGTAAGGTGCATGATCGGATTGTTAAATAAGGACAATCCTCCACGGGTACCATAGTTGCTATGCGGTGTGCTTATTGCGATGAACTGAGGAGTGGCATAAAATACATCAACCTTAAAGTCGCTGCTCTCCCGTATGTCTTTCAGCAAATCGCTGCGACGCACTATCAGGCAGTCGCCTCCCCTCATGACATATCCCTTGCCATTGAAAGAGAAACTGCATTCCCCTTCATGGCAGTAGGCGTGGCACAAGTATCCGTCTTTAGTGCCGTCACCGACATTCATCAGCGTATTTTCAAAAATCACATCCTTCATCTATATAAATATAATGTGTCTTTATTCAGGGGCAAAGAAAATTCAATCTATTGATAAGTTCTTTTGCCATAATTGAGATACCTTTATAAAGATATGCCTTATTATCACTTGCACCATCTTCGGTTTCAAAGATAAAATAAAATAAATGAATTGCTTGCATGTTCTGACTGAAAAAGTGATGTTATTACAAATAATTGGCAGAATAAGCAATTATTTCACAGTTTTCAAGACATTATGCTTCATCTCATTAAGGCATTAATAGAAAAAAATATTTGTCGCCCAGACTGTTTATGGAGTTTCATCCCCTTTATAATAACATGTAGAGTCAAACCATCAATCCAAATCCGCATAAATAAATGTGATACTTTCAAAGTACATCATCCACAATCCACTTGACTTTATACCATTTTAGATATACAGCCAATCAAGTAAAGTCGTTAGTATATCCACATATATGAAGACAATCACCTCACTGCATCCCTTTCTTTACAGCCTTTCCTATTTCCCATTCTCCCCTCATTTTGGCATCCATCCCCCACATTTTCGTGTAAAAGCAAGTTAAAAACATTAAATATTCATCATCCCCACCCCTTCAAACAAACCCCAATCCACTTTTCTACCGTATAAACTGCAAATAACTGATAGTCAATTGCTTCTAAATACGCATATTGCAGCGGCTTGTCGAAGATAACATCGTTGGCTGGAATTCCGCCAGTGTGCGGTTACGGTGTGTTTGACGGAGTCAATAAAACTAACTGCGAGTTGATTGTTCCGGAAGGATCTGTTGCCGCCTATATGCGGGCGGAAGACTGGAATGAATTCAGCAACATAAGGGGCTTTTCGGAGTAGAGGTCACCGTGGCTGACAAGACACGGAAGATGGTGGTAGAATAGCCGCATCGCGGTTGCCTACGTTGACATTGTTTCGTGGCGCATAGCTCACGTATTCCGTCTTTTTTACGTTGAGCATATATAACCCAAAAGGACTGGCACGGGGTGTCAGTCCTTTTGTCTATAAAAGTATTGCCGCAGGGCAATAGTCGGAATTATTTCTTGCGTTTCTGCTGTTCGCGGAGCATCGCCTCCTGTCGTTTCTGGGCAGCCTCGAGGCGAGCCATGAATCCGCTCTTCTTGCGCGGTTTCTTGGCGTTTTCAGCCATCTTGGCGCGCACCTTGTCTTCCTTGATGATGAATCGGAAAGCGTATGTCTGAGCGATTGTGATGAGCAGAGAGATGAAGTAGTAGTAGCTCAAACCGGCTCCATAGTCGTTGAAGAACACGAGGAACATTACCGGCATCAGGTACATCATCCACTTCATTCCCGGCATCTGGTTGTTGCTTGGGTTTGCCTGCATGTTGAGGTAGGTGTAGATGATGTTCACACCCGTCATCAGCAAGCAGAAGAGACTCAGATGATGCCCGAAAATCCAGTTGATGACAGGGATGTTTGCATCCCATTCGAGAATCATGTCAGGCGCCGACAAGTCGGGAGCCCAAAGGAACGACTCTCCGCGCAGCTCGATGCATGAAGGCAGGAATGAGAACATAGCCACGTAGACCGGCAATTGCAGAATCATCGGCAGACATCCGCTCATCGGGTTGGCACCCGCGCGGTTGTAAAGCTCCATCATCTTCTGTTGGCGCTTCATCGCGTTTTCGTTGCCAGGGTATTTATCGTTAATTTCCTTGATGTCGGGAGCGAGCACGCGCATCTTCGCCTGTGAAGAGAAGCTCTTATAGGTGAGCGGGAAGAGCACGAGTTTGATGAAGATTGTGAGCAGCAGGATGATGATTCCGTAGTTCAAGTTCATCGTTCCCAAGAAGTTGAAGATAGGGATGATGATGCAAGTGTTTATCCAGCGGAACATTGACCATCCAAGCGGAATCAGGCGAGTGAGTTCCAAATCCTCATCGGGCGAGATTTTGTCGTCAAACGACGAGAGCAGTTTGTACTCGTTCGGGCCGAGGAAGAAGTTGAACGCCGCCGGTTTCGGATTGTTCACGTTGTATTCAAGCGAGCTGTTGAACGACACGTCTTTGAGGAAGTCGTTGTGCTCCTCGCTGTTCTTGTCGATGACAGCGCTTTTCATAGGAGCGGCTCCGATGAAGTGCTGGTCGGCGATAAGCACGCAAGAGAAGAACTGGTATTTGAACGCTACCCATTTCAAGTTGTTGTTGGTCTTATCCTCGTCGTTGCTTGTCTCGCTGAGGTTCTCCACGTTGTCGCCCGAGAATTTGTAGAACACACCACTGTTGCGTTCCTCGAAAGTCTGACCTTTCTCGTGGCGCATCATCTTCTGGCTCCATTCAAAGTCCATAGTCGACACGTTGGAAGAGATAACGGCAGCCATGTTCTGCTGCACCACCTCCATACGCACGAGATAGCTGTTTTTAGGAAGCGTATATCGGATGCCGAAGTAAACGCCCTTTCCGAAGTCGAGTTTCATCAGCACCGTAGAGTCGTTTTCCTGCACCGGAGTGAAGTTGAACTCCTTGGTGTCGAAACGGTGTGTGTCGGTGTTGATGGCGAAGCCGTAAGAGTTGTGCTTGCTGTCGAAAAGCACGCAGTTGCCATCTTTTCCATGTTGGAAAGCGTTGTATTTCTTCAGCGTAGCCTTCGCTATTTGTCCGCCTTTCGAAGAGAGGTCGAGCGTCAGCAGCTCGTTCTCAAGTTTTACGGTCTTGTTTCCACCGCCAACAAACTGCACGAAGTCGGAGTATTTAGCCACATTTTCGGCGGCGTCGCGCACCTTCTTCATCGCCGCGTTGTAGAGCAGGCGGTTGTCGGCCGACGGAGCGTGCTGCAAATCAGAGAGAGCCACGGTCATATTGCCGTCCATCATAACCGAGCCGGTAAGGCTGTCGGAAGCGACGGTGAAACTCACATTGTCGTTTGTCAGCACCATCTTGTCGCCGTCCTGCTTGCCGTATTGGCGCACGATGGTCTTGATGCGGGCAAGCTCGTTGGCGTTGAGGCTGTCGGCAATGTCGGTTGTGGCCTGTTTTGCGTCAGCCTTTTCAGTCTTTTCGGTTGTCGGCTGGTTGCTTTGGTCGTCGCCCGAGTTGAGCATTGAGAATCCGAAGATTACCACACCCATCAGCAACAAGCCGAGAATCGTGTTTTTGTCCATTATTTTCTTCTGTTATTTATTTTATTTCTTTTGATTGTCGATGGCGGCTTTCACGAAGCTGAGGAACAGCGGGTTTGGAGAAAGCACCGTGCTGCTGTACTCAGGGTGATACTGTGTGCCGATATACCATTTCTTTTCTGGAATCTCAACGACTTCAACCAAGTGTGTGTCAGGGTTTTCGCCAACACATTTCATGCCGGCATCCTCAAATTGCTTGCGGAATTCCTCGTTGAATTCAAAGCGGTGGCGATGACGCTCGCTGATGTGTGTTGAGCCGTAAGCCTCAGCCGCTTTCGAACCGGCTTTGAGCACGCAGTCGTATGCGCCCAGACGCATAGTGCCGCCCATGTTGGATATGCTCTTCTGTTCCTCCATAAGGTCGATGACGTTGTAAGGAGTCTGCGGGTTCATCTCGGTGCTGTTTGCATCCTTCAGTCCGAGCACGTTGCGAGCGTACTCAATCACCATGCACTGCATGCCCAGGCAGATGCCGAATGTAGGCTTGTCGTGCTCGCGGCACCATTTAAGCGCAGAGAATTTGCCTTCGATGCCACGCTGACCGAATCCCGGAGCCACAATCACGCCGTCCATGTCCTTGAGCAGTGATTCCACGTTGTCGTCGTTCACCTTCTCGGAGTGGATGCTCACGAGCTTGAGACGGCGGTTGTTGTAGGTGGCTGCTTGGAACAAAGCCTCGTTGATTGACTTGTATGCGTCCTGAAGCTCGACATATTTGCCCACAAGACCGATTGTGACAGTCTCTGTGGCATTGTTCATCTTGTCGAGGAAGTTTTTCCACTGACTCATGTCGGGCTCGCCCTCGTATGGAGTGTTGGTTTTTTTCAGGATAATCTCGTCGAGATGCTGGTCGTGCATGCCCATCGGCACCTCGTAGATGCTCGGCATGTCGATGGATTGGATGACAGCGTCGGGCGACACGTTGCAGAACAACGCCACCTTGCGGCGCATTGCTGTCGGGATTTCCTTCTCTGTGCGCAGGATAAGCACGTCGGGCTGGATGCCCACCTCCTGCAGTTGCTTTACAGAGTGTTGCGTAGGCTTCGTCTTCAACTCCTTTGCGGCGTTGAGAAACGGCACATATGTCAAGTGGATGCAGATGCAGTTAGAGCCAAGCTCCCATTTCAGCTGACGCATGCTCTCGAGGAACGGCAGCGATTCGATGTCGCCCACGGTGCCGCCGATTTCCGTGATTACGAAATCGTATTTGCCGGTGTTTCCGAGCAATTTCACGTTGCGTTTGATTTCATCGGTGATGTGAGGGATAATCTGCACCGTCTTGCCGAGATAGTCTCCGCGGCGCTCCTTGTCGATGACGCTTTGGTAGATACGTCCGGTGGTGATGTTGTTCGCGCGAGTAGTGTGGACGTTGGTGAAACGCTCATAGTGACCGAGGTCGAGGTCGGCCTCGTGGCCGTCGACAGTCACATAGCATTCGCCATGCTCGTAGGGGTTCAATGTGCCCGGATCGATGTTGATATACGGGTCAAACTTTTGGATAGTCACTCTAAAACCGCGCGAAAGCAGCAATCGCGCCAATGAGGAAGAAATGATTCCTTTTCCAAGCGAAGAAACCACGCCTCCCGTTACGAAGATATATTTCGTTTCCACTCTGATTATTAATTTTTTTGCAAAGATAGTGCAAGGCGAGAGAAAAACAAAATCAAGCTTGCTTGAAATTTTGATTTTCCGAGCCGCAGCCTGTCTTATCCAAAGATAGTGCAAGGCGAGAGAAAAACAAAATCAAGCATGCTTGAAATTTTGATTTTCCGAGCCGCAGCCTGCGTCGCGGGAGTGCCGTCGCTCTGCGACGATAGCCCGCCAACGTTGCCATTGTTTAATGTCGTAAAGTTCGACTTATTCCGCTTCTTTAACAACGTCTTTTTTACATTGAGCCGAGAAACCGAGCGAAAAAAGGAGATTTCTTCACTATCTTATGGAATAGATACGAGCAATATTTTGGAATAACGTCGCAAATTATGCGACAAAAATGGGCAAATTTTGTCGCATAACCAAGGAAAGTCATCTAAAAAATGCACTGTTTTGCTTGAAATTTTGATTTTCCGGCTTATGCCTTGTCCAAATCATCGTCTGCCACACGGATGCGGTTGTCGTATGTCAGCATGTCGGCGCGCTGGTAGCAATAGTCGGCTGACGCCAGCGACTGCGAAGGGTCGTAGCGGTTTGACCGGATGTCGAAGATGCCGCACATAAGGTCGTAGAGCAAGTCGTTGGTGAAATATCGGTCGCGGTTGTCGGCGAGAGCCTTCGCCACGGCGGGATGGCGGTCGATGTAACTGTCGGACAGGTAGGTCCATAGCGGGATGCGCACCATCTTGAATCCGAGGAAGCGCGGCGACCGTCGCATGTCGGGGATGCCTCCGTGGTCGGAGCAGTAGACCATCGCTTCGAGGTTGAGGCGTTGGCTCGCTTTTTCAAAGGCTTTCTGCAATACGCTGTCAGTGAAGTGGATGGAGTTGCGGTAGCATTCCACATCGCCCAAGTCGGTGCGCAGTCCGTTGGCTTTGGCGTAAGATTCCGGATAGCGGTTCTCATAGTTGAAATGGCTGCCTATCAGGTGCAGCACAACGAAATTGTCGACCGTGGGGTCAATCGTGTCGAGAAAGTCGATGAGCGAAGAGTCGTATTGCGCCTCGACCGAACTAAGAGTCCACTCGGCGCGGTCGGCGGTTGAAGCCACGAGAGTTGCCGACGTGTCGTTCATTCCGATATGCCCCTGATTGCTGAACCAGCTTGTGCGGTAACCTGCCTTGCGCGCGATGTCGATAACCGACACAGAGTCGGAAAACTCACGGTTGTTGTATTGGCTGCGTTCGGTCAAAGCCCGCTCCAGCGCCGGGACGGTCTGCATGGCGCATGAGTATGCGTTGCGGAAAAACGAGAAATGACGTCTGTCGCGGCTCATAGCCGTTTCCCATGGGGTTGTTTCCCACGGCTGGTTGGGTTCGAACGCGCTCATATAGTCGCGGCATGCCGACTCTCCGATCACCAGCAGCACGGTGTGTGGCTTTCCGCCTTCGGCATTGCGCGTCACCGAGAGGTCGCTCAGGCGTTGTTCCATGCCAGTGCGGTAGCGGCGCGAGCCACGGAAGTAGTCGCGCACGTCGATATACAGATTGACCACACCGGTGCGCACAAACAGTCCGTGGCGCGGTTTCCAGATGTAGACTGAGAAATAGGCGAAGGCCGCAGCGGTGATGGCATAGAGCCACCATGTGGTGTCGGCAGGCGATGCCGTCTGCCAATTGGCTGCCACAAGAGCGGCAGTCAAGCCAATAAATCCGGCTACTACAACCACTACTTTCACAATGCCGAGCGACCGAACATATTCGACCGTTTCCGATGCGTATGTGTCGAGCATAGGAATCATTCCTGCATCGTCGATGCATGTGCGGTAAACGGAATAGTAGCCGATATGAGCCAGCGGAATTATCAGAATTGCCGCTTCGGCAAGTCCTGTGACGATGCCTGCTGCCGCTGGCGACAATGCTGCTGTGATGCCTTGCAGAGCCGACAGCCATCCGAAAATATAGATACCGAAAGCGATGTCCATGTGGTTGTCGTAGTCGGGCGACGTCTGCCGGTTGGTTTTGTCATACAAGACGTTGTAGGTGACAATCCACAGCGTGGCAGTCAGCAGTGCGCAGACAGCCGGCAGGGAGAATGAGCTTTGGCGCATTAGCAGCATCGGAATGACAACCTGTACGGCTGCGATGAGGTAGCGCCGCAGTTGCTGGCCTCGGGAGTTGCGTGCCAGTCCCATGTTGAAACGTCGGAAGATGCCGTATCCTACGGCGAAAAGATAGATGGCTATGATTGTTGGAATCATCTCTGTATTGAGGAAAACAAAAGGGTGTGGGAATGCTTAGTTCTCACACCCCTTGGATATCTGTAAAATGGTTTATGAATTGATTTGATCGATTAGGGCTTGTTCGGCATCCTGCAGTTGTTTGAGCTGTTTTTTCATTCTTGTCAGGTCGTTGCCGAGTTGTGCCTGATTCTTTTCTTTGAAGATTTTCTCAGCCTTGTCGGCGTCGTCGGAATATACAGCCATATAGCAGTCGAGCGACTTCTCGATATAGTCGGAAAGGTAGGTAGCGTCTTTTCTGACCGACGACTCTTTCTGTGCAAGATAGTGGAATGCGATGGCGAGGTCTGACAGGTTGTCGATGCTGAGGTCATCTTTCTGTGAATAGAGCTCGGCGGCAGTTTTTGCAACGGCATCGACTTTGCCGTCTTTCATGTTTTTTGCCATTTCGGAGCAAGCCTTGTCGGCATCGGTCTGGCAAGAAGCCATCAGCAGACACACGGCAAGCATTGAAAGGATTGAAAGGATTTTTTTCATTGTTATGTTTTAATTTAAAAGTTCATAGAGTCGGCTACCGCTTGCTGGAACTTCGACAGGTTGGCATTGTAGTTTTTCGCCACGGCATCCATGTCCACCCTTTTTTCTGTGAATCGCGCATGGGCAGCGTTTGAGTCTTTGCCCACAGCGCTGTTGTAGCAGTCGATGGTTTTCAGCACATAGTCGTAGCGCGTTACGGCATCCGACGACTTGTCGACCAGCTGGTGGTAGATTATCGCCAGGTCGGCAAGGTTTGTAGCCGAGCACGCACTTTTCTGTGCGTATACTTTCGAAGCGGCATCCTCTGCCTTTGAGATATCGCCGGCAATGATGCTGTCGTAGATGGTTGAGCAATTGTCGTCGATCGGACCGGCGAATGTCGCCAAGTTGGCGAGCAGTATGCTGAAAACTAAAAATAATCGTTTCATAATATTCCTCCTTTTGATTCTGCAAAATTACATAAATTTATCTGTTTATGTGGTTTTGACTTGGAAAAACGTGAAAAGATTAATTCCAGTGATGATTTGTTCGCCGCATAGTGACAGCCTTGTTATGAAGGAATAATAACATTTTGGAAATAAAAAAAAGATAAAACACTTGCATTCTTAATCGTTTTGACATACATTTGCAATGATGAAGAAACCACTTTAAAACAACACGCATAGAGCAGATAAAAATAGACTAAAACAACATAAACAAAACTTTTATGAAAAAACTGTATCTATTCATTATGTTCGCAGTACTGGCGTCATTGGGATTTGCCAACGCCGCAACTGTGACGGATGTGCTTACCGCCAATTTGTTTACGGCGACAGGAAGTTCGTACACGGATTTCTCCAACGTGACAGTCACATCGTCGGCTGTGTATGCCGGCAATTCCGCCAAGTCTGATGCTGGCGCAATTCAGCTGCGCTCAAAGAAAAACAACAGCGGAATCGTTACGACGGCTTCTGCCGGAACTGTGAGAAAAATCACTGTAGTTTGGGACGACGCTACAGCCAGTGGGCGCACCATCGATGTGTATGGCAAATCGACAGCCTACTCTTCTGACACCGACCTTTTCGGTTCAGCTGACGTTCAGGGCGTGTTGATTGGCTCGATTGCCAAAGGAAAGTCTGAACTGGTCGTTGAGGGCGATTATCAGTTTATCGGAATCCGTTCCAATTTCGGTGCTATCTATGTGACAAGCATCTCGGTGGAGAGGGAAGCAGGCAGCACTTCTGCGGAGCTCAAGGCTCCGGTTATTTCCGGAGTGGAGAACGGCGTTGAGTATAAGTCGGCAAAAGTCGCAATCTCATATCCGGCAGGCGCCACTTCGATGACATGGGCAGTGACCAAGGACGGCGCTGCGTGGAAGGGCGGCGACGCAACGTCGGCAGTTTCGGTCGACGTGACCGAGGACGGCTCTTATGAGGTCAGCGCATCGGCAACCGACGGTGCAACAACCAAGACAGCTGAAAACGTTACGTTCACAATCAAGGCTCCGGCAGCTCCGACAGTCGGCTACGAGGCAATGGATGTGGCAAACGTCAAGGAAGGCAACTACATCATTGTCGGCGAGAACGACGGCAAGTTCTACATGATGAAGAACGAAACCTATAGCGTCAACTATGTGGCTGCTACCGAGACCACACTCAACGGCACAGAAAGTTTCTCTTCAGCCAACTTGTTCACAATCAAGAAACAGGGCGAAGGCTACACCATCCAGAGTGCCGACGGCAAGTATGTGACAGTTGAAAAGTCGACCAACGGCACGAAGACATACTACAACCTCCGTGTGGGCAAAGACGCGTCAGATGCGGTTTGGAAATTTGCCGACGCAACGGGTGGCAAGGTTCAGGCTACATACGGCGAGTTCACCAATTTCATGTCGTTTATATGGTATGCGAAGGTTGAACCGGGTGTTCCGGAATTCTCTACAGGCTATCAGGACAGCCATATCCGTCCGGCATTCTACTATGTGGGCGATGTGACACCGGTAGAACCGGAGGCTGTCAAGGTGGCGTCGATTGCTGAATTCTATACAAAAGGTCTGGCTGATTCCGGACCGGAATATGAGTTCACTTGTCCACTGACGGCTACATATCAGTCGGGAAAGAATCTTTATGTTACCGACGGCACCGACGGTATGCTTATCTACGGACAGCCAGACAAAGTCTGCGTGAACGGCTTTGTGCTTGCTCCGGGTGTCAAGGGTAAATTCAGCAATTTCAATGGCTCTTATCAACTCACTAATGCCGTTCTCACTGAAATCACCGATAATGGTAAGGGTGTTGCTCCTGAGGAAATGACCATAGATGGAATCACTGCCGAAAAGCAGAACCGCTATGTCGTGATCCGCAACGCGATGCTCGACACGGAAGAAGGAGTCACTACGCTTTTTGACGACACGGGCACCATCGTTGCCTTTGACAAAGGATTTATCGCATTCCCTGCGGATGAAAGCAAAATTTATGACGTGACGGCCATGACGGCGTATTTCAAGGGTCAAGTTCAGGTTTATCCTGTCAACTTCACTGAAATTCCGAAAGATGTAGTTCAGGAGCCGGGCATCGGAATCTCTGGATATCCATTGAATCCGGACTCTGATGAACACATTTATTACGGCGAAGTCGAAGTCATTGTCATGAAGTCAGACGACGTGGCTTCAATTCATGCCGTAGTGACAAAAGACGGTGTTGAGGTAGACAACGTCACCGCAACAGAGGAGTGGAGGAAAACATATTCGGAAGTGGGCAAGTATCTTATATCTGCCACGGCGACAAACGGCTCTTTGACTTCCGCGCCTATTGAGGCGGAGTTTGAGATTGTGCCGGAACCGGTGATTACCGCTCCTACATTCTCATTGGCTGAGGGCACATACACAGGCACTCAGATTATTACAATTGAGGGCTATCGCGGCTCGATGATTGTGGGAACTTGCAATGACGACGATGTCTACGACTATTCTCCATGTGACGTGACCCTTGCCGCTCCTGCGACAGGCGAGATTACATATGTGCTGACCGTGCATTCTGAACTTGGTGAAAAACAGAGCGAGGAGTCGACAGCCACTTATGTAATCAAGGCTGGCGAGCCTGCTGCCGAAGGTGCGTTCCAACTCGTCACTTCCGCTGAAATGCTCAAGGAAGGCGCGAAGGTGATTTTGGTTAGCGAAACCAACGCAATGTCGACAGTGCAGAACGTGAAGAACGCTGCAAAGCAGTACCGTCAGAGCACTACAGTTGTTGTCGACGGCAATGTGGTGCCGTCAGTCGGCACAGACGTGGCTGTGTTTACAGTGGGCAAGGACGGCGACAACTACACATTCTACAACGCAGCGACGAAAACAGAGACTGGCGCCGCTATGCCGGGTTACCTCTGCGCTGTAAGCAACGAGAAAAATACTCTTGGCGTTGAGTCGACACTCAGCGACAACGGCAAGTGGAGTGTGGAATTTGCCGGCAGCACCGTTAAGATGCTTGCACAAGGTGAATTCACCCGCAATCTGCTCCAATTCAACTATAATGGATTCCGTTGCTACAAACCGTCGACGACAACCGTCGACACCAAATTGTCAATCTATTGTCAATTGGAGTCGGGAGTGGACGATGCAACGGCCGATATGGTCAAGATTATAGGCGAAGAGGGCGCAATCCGTGTTGTCGCAGAGTCGGCCGATGTGACTGTCTACACAATGACAGGTCAGACTGTGGCTGTGGCTGCGGTCGACGGCGAGGCTACAATCCGTCTTGCTGCTGGATTCTACATTGTGCGTGTAGGCGGCACAACAGTCAAAGTTGTGGTGAAATAATCAGCACACACATTGAAAATATTGAGCCGGGGAGACTTATTCATCGTCTCGGCTCTTTTTTCTCGTGTTTATTCATTAACTTTGCAAACTAATTTTTTAATCAGACAGAGATATAATGAGAAGATGGCGTATTGAGGACAGTGCCGAACTCTACAATATTACGGGCTGGGGACTGAAGTATTTCTCAATCAACGACAATGGTCACGTTCAGGTGACTCCGCGTGAAGGTTGTGCATCCGTCGATTTGAAAGAATTGATGGACGAGTTGCAGATTCGTGACATTACCGCTCCGGTGCTGTTGCGTTTCCCCGATATCCTCGACAATCGCATCGAGAAGATTTCGCGATGCTTCAAGCAAGCCGCAGAGGAATATAAATATGGCGCGCAAAACTTTATCATCTATCCGATAAAGGTGAACCAAATGCGTCAGGTGGTCGACGAAATCGTGAGCCACGGCAAGAAATTCAACATCGGGCTGGAGGCCGGCTCGAAGCCTGAGCTGCACGCTGTGCTCGCTACGAATATCGATGAGCACAATCTCATTATCTGCAATGGATACAAGGACGAGAACTATGTGGAGCTGGCTTTGCTGGCGCAGAAGATGGGACGCAGAATATTCCTCGTTGTGGAAAAGCTCAACGAGCTGCACTTGATTGCCCGCCTTGCAAAGCGGATCGGTGTGCGTCCGAACATCGGAATCCGCATCAAACTGTCGAGCTCGGGCAGCGGAAAATGGGAGGAGTCGGGCGGCGACCACAGCAAGTTTGGCTTGAACTCGAGCGAACTGCTGGAAGCTGTCGACGCTTTGGCTAAATACAAGATGGAGGACTGCCTGAAACTCATCCATTTCCATATAGGCAGTCAAATCACCAAAATACGCCGCATCAAGAATGCCCTGCGCGAGGCTACTCAGTTCTATGTGCAGCTCACGAAGATGGGCTTCTCAATCGACTTTATCGACATCGGCGGCGGACTTGGTGTGGATTACGACGGCACGCGTTCAAGCGCAAGCGAGAACAGCATGAACTATTCAATTCAGGAGTATGCCAACGATGCCATCTCTGCCATCGTCGACGCATGCGAGAAAAACGGGCTTAAGCAGCCTAATGTCATAACCGAGTCGGGACGCTCGCTCTCCGCCCACCATTCAATATTGATAATAGAAACGCTCGAAACCACCCAGTTGCCCGTGTGGAACGACAATGAGGAGGTGAGCGACTCCGACCATGAGCTGGCGCGCGAGTTGTATCAGATATGGGACCGCCTCGGACAGCAGTCGCTGCTCGAAAGCTGGCACGACGCCTTGCAGATACGCGAGGAGGCGCTCGACCGCTTCAGCCTCGGCATGCTCGATCTGCACACCCGTGCGCAGATTGAAAAACTGTTCTGGTCGGTGGCGCGCGAGGTCAACGACATTGCCAAGACAATGAAACATGTGCCTGAGGAGCTGCGCATCTCAAAAATGTTGCCCGACAAGTATTTCTGCAACTTCTCGTTGTTCCAGTCGCTTCCCGACTCATGGGCAATCGACCAGATGTTCCCGATAATGCCGATTTCACGTCTTGACGAGAAGCCTACCCGCACGGCTACGATTCAGGACGTCACCTGCGACTCCGACGGCAAAATCAACTGTTTCATATCGAGCCACGGCTTCTCCAACGCCTTGCCTATCCATCCGATAAAAAATGGCGAGTCGTATTATCTTGGTGTGTTCCTTGTGGGTGCATATCAGGAAATCCTCGGCGATATGCACAATCTGTTTGGCGACACCAATACGGTGCATGTCAGCGTGCATAAGGACGGCTACGAGATTGAGCAGATAATCGACGGCGAAACGGTGGCTGAGGTGCTCGACTATGTGCAGTACAACCCGAAAAAACTGGTGCGCAACGTCGAGACATGGGTTGCACGCTCAATGAAGAGCGGAAAGATTACGCCGGAGGAGGGACGCGAGTTCCTTAGCAACTATCGTTCGGGTCTCTACGGATACACTTATTTGGAGAAAGACTGATGGCTTGCCGCTACTTCATGCGATTGGCTTATAACGGCACTCCGTTTCATGGATGGCAGCGCCAGCCGAATGCCGTAAGCGTGCAGGAGGAGCTGGAACGCGCGCTGTCGATGGTGTTGCGCCAGCCGGTGGCGGTTACTGGTGCCGGACGCACCGACACGGGCGTGAACGCTCGATGCATGTGGGCACACTTCGACACTGCGGAGGAAATCGCCGACGTGAAGCGCTTGGTGTGCTCGCTCAACAGCATCGTGGGCCGCGACATTGCCGTCTATTCGGTTGTGCGTGTGGCTGACGACGCCCATGCGCGTTTCGACGCAGCAAGCCGCACGTATAAGTATTTCATTGGCAAACGCAAGTCGCCGTTTGACTACCATTTTTCGTGGACTCCTCCGTATGTGCTCGACGTGGAGGCGATGAACGAGGCGGCTTCCAGGCTGTTTGACTATAGCGATTTCACAAGCTTCAGCAAGCTGCACACCGATGCTAAGACCAACATCTGCCGCATCGACCATGCCCGTTGGGAGGATGAGGGCGAGAGGCTGGTGTTTACAATCACCGCCGACCGCTTTTTGCGCAACATGGTGCGCGCCATCGTCGGGACTCTTGTCGATGTGGGGCGCGGAAAGATTACCGTAGGGCAGTTTTGCGAAATCATCGAAAAGAAAGACCGTTGCGAGGCGGGCACGTCGGTGCCTGGCAACGCATTGTTTCTGTGGGACATAACTTATCCTTATATTTCATGACGGGGCATCGCGCATTGGATAGGCTTATGCGCTGCACGATGCTGCTGTCGATTGTGGCGCTTGGCGCGTGCTCGTGGATGCCGCGGCAGGGCGATTTGGTGTTTCAGGTGGCTGGCGGCGGCGACATGTCGCAGGCTATTGTCGATGCCACAACAAATGTCGACTCCTTGCAGTTCGACCATGTGGCGGTGTTTGCCGGCTCGCGCCGCAACCCTTTTGTCGTGGAGGCTTCGCCTGAAAAGGGCGTGGTGAAGACGCCTTGGCGCGAATTTCTGAATAGGTCGGGCGGCGGTGTGGTCGTGAAGCGTCTTGATGCCGACTATCCAAAGCAGGAGGCGGTAGAGCGGGTGTTGGCGCATCTTGGACAACCCTACGACTGGTATTATCTACCTGGCAACGGCAGGACATATTGCTCTGAATTGGTCGAGGAGTCTTATCTCTATGCCGACAGCACGCGCATCTTTCCCGCAAAGCCTATGCGCTTCCGTGCCGCCGACGGCACAATGCCGCAGTTTTGGACCGACTTGTTTCATCGGCTTGGGGCAAGTGTGCCTGAAGGAGAGCCCGGAACAAATCCAAACGATATGTCGAGGTTCCGTTTGCTCCACACTGTCAGGGTGTTCCGTTGAACGGCGAAAAAATATTTTCTAAAATAGTTGGCGGTTCAGAAAAAGTTTGTACCTTTGCAGCCGGGTAAGTCCTATACGGCCAGCTCCTTGTCAACTCCCCCAGGTCTTGACCGAAGCAAGGGTAGCAGGTTGTAGCGGCGCGATATAGTTCGCTTGCCCACCTGCCTCTTTAGCTCAGTTGGCCAGAGCACGTGATTTGTAATCTCGGGGTCGTTGGTTCGAATCCGACAAGAGGCTCAAAAAAAGTTGCAGAAAAATTTGGAGAATTAAAAAATCCTTCGTACCTTTGCAACGCTTTTCCGATAAAGGAAGACATTCGGGGTGTAGCGCAGTCCGGTTAGCGCACCTGCTTTGGGAGCAGGGGGTCCCAAGTTCGAATCTTGGTACCCCGACAAATAGAAGACTTAAGCATAATGCTTGAGTCTTTTTTGTTTCCGTCACTCCCGGCATCGGGGGCAGTGGCAAAACTTGGTTGGAATGTTGAAACCGGCATCTGACCGCATGCTGCGCCGCCGGTGGGCTGTGTTGGATTGGAGATTTGTTGATTATTTTCCCGGAGATTGAAAATTCAGTCGTTTTCTGGAATGGATTTGCATAAAAAGCAGTAATTTAGCGGTCAAATTCAGAACAAGACTAAAAATGAAAATCAGATCAAGATATTTTGTTGCGGCGGCGCTTTTGGCGCTTGTCGCGCCGTCGGTGTTTATGGCGGCTTCGGGGAAGAATGATATGGCTGCTACGGCACGCGACATCTCTGTGATTAACGCAGTGTTTAAGGAGATGAACACGCGTTATGTAGACTCTGTCGATGTAGACCGTGCCATGACTACCGCCATCGACGCAATGCTCAACGACCTTGACCCTTACACGGAGTTTATTTCAGCGGAAGAGGCGTCCGACTTTATGGCGATGTCGACCACGGGTGAGTATGGCGGCATCGGTTCTGTAATCATGATGCGCAAGGGCGGCGGTGTGCAGATAAGCGACCCTTACGAAGGCAGTCCTGCGGCTCTGGCTGGTTTGCGCCCGGGCGACCGCATCGTGAAAATCGACACAATGGACACCCGCACGTGGGACACGAAGCAGGTGAGCGACCATCTGAAGGGGCAGGCAAACACTACAGTGCATGTGGTGGTGGAGCGTCCGTATGTGCAGGACAGCGTTCTGACGTTCGACATCGTGCGTCGGAAAATCCAGATGCCGTCAGTGCCTTACTTCACTGCGCTCGACGGCGGCATTGGCTACATTCAGCTGACCAAGTTTACCGAGACATCAGCCGACGAGGTGCGCGACGCATTGTTGTCGCTGAAACGCGACAAGGCGATAAAGTCGCTTATCCTCGACCTGCGTGGCAATGGTGGAGGCTTGGTTGAGAGTGCCATCAAGATTGCCAACTTCTTCGTGCCGAAAAACACGGAGATTATACGCACAAAGGGACGGTTGAAGACGGAAGAGAAGATTTACAAGACCACGCAGAAGCCTATCGACACGGAGATTCCTTTGTGCATCCTTGTTGACGGCGGTTCGGCATCGGCGTCGGAGATTGTTGCCGGCTCGATGCAGGATCTTGACCGCGCCGTGGTGGTTGGAAGCCGCTCGTTTGGAAAAGGACTGGTGCAGACCACAGTGTCGCTGCCGTTTGACAATATGCTCAAGGTTACCACCGCGAAATATTACATTCCGAGCGGACGCCTGATTCAAGCCATCGACTATTCGCACCGCGACGCAGACGGCAACATCCAGCGCACGCCCGACAGCCTTACCAACGTGTTTCATACGGTACACGGACGCGAGGTGCGCGACGGTGGAGGCATAACGCCCGACGTGACAGTGGATTGGGGCAAGGCAAGCCGCCTGACATACAATATCTTTGCCGACAACTGGGCGTTTGACTTCGCCAACAAGTACCGCGCCGAGCATCCTTCGATATGCGCTGCCGAGGATTTCGTGGTGACCGACAGCATTTTCGCCGAGTTCAAGCGGTCAATCGACCCCGCACGGTTCAACTATGACAAGGTGTGTGAAACTGGTCTTGCCGCTTTGCGCGATGCTGCGAAGATTGAGGGCTATATGAACGACTCTACGAAGCAGGCCTTCGACGTGCTGGAAAAACTGCTGAAACACAACCTGTCGCAGGATCTTGACAACAACCGCAAGGCGATAGAGGAGATTCTCGCCCCTGAGATCGTAAGCCGCTACTATTACGAGCGTGGACGCATCGTGCAGACGATGAAGAGCGACAACGGACTTGATGCGGCAGTGAAGGTGCTCAACGACATGGCAGAGTACCGACGTCTCCTTGCTCCGGCAGACAAGAAGTCGAAAAAGAAGAAATAGCAAAAATCAACGTTTGCGGCGGAAGAATTCCGTCATCAGTGCGGCGCAGTCGTCAGCGAGTACGCCGCCCACCACTTCTGTCTTCGGATGAAACGGCTGAGGGCAGAAGGTGTGGTATCCGCGCTTGTCGTCGGCAGCGCCGTAGACAATGCGGCTTATCTGGCTCCAGCCGAGTGCCCCGGCACACATCAAGCACGGCTCTACGGTCACGTAGAGCGTGCATCCTGTAAGATATTTTCCACCGAGATATGCCGCTGCCGATGTCACGGCCTGCATCTCTGCGTGCGCCGTGCAGTCGGTCAGCGTCTCTGTGAGGTTGTGTGCGCGTGCAATCACCTTTCCGCCGCACACCACGACGGCGCCCACCGGCACCTCGTCGTCGGCAGCAGCCTGACGGGCTTCGGCAAGCGCCATCTGCATGTATAGTTCGTCTTGGGTCATAGTCGTTTTTTTCAGCTTAATATTTCAACCATTTGAGCATTTCCTTCAGCGACGGTTTTTTGCCGTACATAAGGATGCCCACGCGATAGATTTTGCCCGACAGATAGGACAATGCCAGCGCGGTGCCGAAAAGCAGAGCCACCGACAGCGCTTCCTGCCACAGAGGCACGCCGAACGGGATGCGTATCATCATCACCATAGGCGACGTAAGCGGGATAAACGAGCACCACACTGCCAGCGGTCCGTCGGGATTCATGGCGCTGTAGAAGCCGGCGTAGAACGCAAACAGCATTATAACGGCGATAGGCATCATAAACTGCTGCGTGTCCTGCGGGTCGTTGACCGCCGCGCCAAATCCGGCAAGCACGGAGGCATAGAGAAGATAGCCGCCGATGAAGTACAGCACGAACAGCACTGCGATTTCTGCGAGCGGAAGGCTCGACACCACCGACAATATCTGCATCGACAAATCGGCGTCGGGCATCTGCGACGCGGCAGAGATGGCTGCGGCCTGCGAGGGGTCGAACATGGCCACTCCGCTGACCACCCCGGCAATACTTATAATAGCGACGAGCAGTATGCCCCAGATGAGCATCTGCGTGATTCCGACAAGTCCGATGCCTATGATTTTGCCTGTCATCAACTGAAAAGGCTTCACACTCGACACCATAAGCTCGACGATGCGGTTTGTCTTCTCTTCGGTGACGCTCTGCATCACCATCGCGCCGTAGCTCATCACGAAGAAATAAATCAGCGTGGTGAGCACCATTCCTACGGCTGAGAATATCTCAGTCATCGACTCGCGTTCGCCCTCGTCGGTCCATCTCACCGTCGCCACTTCGACGGGAGTCTGCACGTCTTCCACAATCTCGTTGAGAGCAGGGATGTTGTAGCGTTCGAATTTCTGTTTCTGCACAGCCTTTGTCAGGGCGTTGTTGACATAGTCGGACATGTCGCGCTTCACCTCGTCGCGCGAATAGATTGCCGCGGCGGTTGGGTTGTCGACAAGATTGTCGGTGATCATCAGCACTGCCGCCACGTCGGTGGAGTCGGAGCGCAGCGCCGGCGTCATCTTGTCGGTGGGCACGAAGAGATAGTCGTCGTTGCTTTGCAGGGCATTGGCATAAAGTCCGGTGTTGTCAATCACAGCCACCGTCTTGCGTCCGCTGTCGCCTATTACCGACAACAGCAGCGGAACGAAAATCATTGCCGCCATAAGGAACGGCATGAGTATTGTAAGGATGATGAATGAGCGTTTTTTCACGCGTGTGGCATATTCCCGTTGCGCCACAATCCAGATTTTGTTTTTCATTGTTGTTCCTCCTTGTCATTGTTGCCCACACCGCCTACGGCGCGCAGGAATATGTCGTTCATTGTTGGCAATTGCTCTGCAAACGAGCGGATTTCCACCTGTTGCGACAACATTGTTATGAATTCTGAGTTTGTTGCGTCACACGTCTTGCGCAGCGTGTATGTCACGTTGTCGCCGGCTTGCTTTATCGACGTGATGTCGTATTTCTCGGGGTTTTCGGCAAGCATCCTGCCGCTTTCAGCCACAAGGCTGTAAAGGCCGCTGCGATAGCGTGAGCGCACGTCGCCCACTGTGCCGCTGAGCACCACGTGCGAGTCGTTTATCAGCGCGATGTCGTCGCAGATTTCCTCCACGGAGCTCATGTTGTGGGTCGAGAAGATTATGGTGTGCCCTTTGTCGCGCAACTCGAGGATTTCCTTTTTCAGCAGTTCGGCGTTGACTGGGTCGAAGCCCGAAAAAGGCTCGTCAAAGATGAGAAACTCCGGCTCGTGAAGCACGGTTATTACAAACTGCACCTTCTGCTGCATGCCTTTCGACAGCTCCTCAAGTTTCTTGTTCCACCACGGATTGATGTCAAACTTGTCGAACCATTGGCGCAGGCGTTTCTCGGCGGTGGCTTTGTCCAGACCTTTCAGCTGGGCAAGGTAAAGAGCCTGTTCGCCCACCTTCATTTTTTTGTAAAGTCCGCGTTCTTCCGGGAGGTAGCCTATGCGGCGCACGTCGGCGTCGGTCATCAGGTGTCCGCCCATCATCACTTCGCCCTCGTCGGGCATCGTGATGCGGTTTATGATTCTTATGAGAGTGGTCTTGCCTGCTCCGTTGGGTCCGAGCAGTCCGAACACCCGTCCGGGGCGCACTTCGACGCTTACTCCGTCAAGGGCCGTGTGTCCGGCAAAGCGTTTCACCACGCCGCGCGCTTCCAATGTATTATCCATATTCTTTTTTTGCTTGAGTTTTTTGTTTATCGTTTGTCTACGGGATCGACGGTGTAGCCCGACTGCCGCAGCAGGCTGAGCAGACCTTCGTCGCCGACAAGGTGGGCGGCGCCTACAACAACCAGTGTGGGCGCGTCGGCAAGCATCTTTGGCATCTGCTCCATCCAGGCGCGGTTGCGGTCGGAGAGCAACATGGCGTCTTCCTCCGGGGTAGAGTCGCAGTCGTCGCCGAGTTTCTGATTGGTGACTTCTTTCAGCGTCTCAATGTCGCGGTGCATATAGGCGTCGGTAGCCATCTCGATCATCGAGGCGTTCCATTCGGTGTTTTCTGCCAGGCAGACGAGCATCTTGCCCTGACGTGCCGGCGGTTGGCTGAACAGCATCTTCAGCTGGTCCTGGGCGGTTTCCAGGGCAAGCACTTTCTTGCCGGCTTTGTCGGCTTTTATCTGAAAATACGTGTCAAGCTGCTGGTCGAGCGACACCTTTGGCAAATATTTGGTTACAATGGCTGCAATCAGCTGGTTGCTTATCGCTGCCGGACACATTCGTTGCACTGCCGGATTGTCGAGTCCGAAGCCGATGAGCGACCGCATTGCTTTGTCGACGGTAGGGCGGTCGGCGTCGGGGATGAAGTCGTTGAGCGACGAGCCTGGAGGCAGCATTATCGCCTCTGCTGTCAGCCGAGGCAAGTCGCGTGTGTTGAGCATGTCTATCTCACCGCACACCTGCTCCACGTCGTTCTGCACCTGGCGTATCTGAGGCACGCTGTCGAGCACCGTCAGCGGTGCGTAATGGTGTGTGCCGAAGATGTAACTTGGCTTCTGCAAGCCGTTGCCGCTCACTTTCCACAACAGTTGTGCCTGGGCGCTTATGCCCACAACTGCCATCGCAATAATCAATAATATCTTTTTCATGTCGCAAATATAGTGTTATTTTCCCATTCCGCCTTGCTTCGACAGGCGGGAAGCGTCGTTGATGCTGTCCACGCGGCGCGTCTGGAACGCTTTGCCGAGGCTGAAATTGTAGGTGAGCGAGCAGGAGAACGACACAGGGTTGCTGAATTTGCTTTTCGTGTGGTAGCCCGAGGCGGAGTCGATCGAGAAATCCACGCCGCGGCCGAGAATGTTGTCCACGCCCACCGAGGCTGTCCAGCGTCGCTTTGCAAACGACTTTTTCAGACTTGCGTTGAGGTTGTGGGTCGGTGTCACCGTAATTTCGCCCATCGTGATTTTGTTCTGTCCGTAATATGAGATTTCAAAGTAGAAATCTTTCGGCAGCTGGAATCCGGAGCTGGCATACCAGTTCAGGAAGTTGTGGTATGTCAGACTGCCTTTCTGTTCACGGCGCTCGCCGTTGGCAAGATATGTGAGATTGGCTGTCAGCGTCCACCAGTCCTTGATTTGGAACGGCAGATTGAGCGATGCGCCAAACATATATTGCTTGTCGAAGTTGACCATTGTCAGCAGCACGTTTTTCGGGTTGTCCTTGTCGGGCATCGAGGCTTTTATGATTTGGTCGTGGTTGATGTTGGCAAACAGGGTCAGCGAGTATTTGTATTTAACCACGCCGGTAAGGCTGACGTTGTCGCTGTATGACGGCTTCAGGTCGGAGTTGCCCGACTGATAGAACATGTCGGAAACCTGATGACGCTCGGGATTGAGTGCCCAGAACGATGGGCGCGCTATGGAGCGTGAGTACTGTGCCGTCAGCACGTTGGAGCCGTTTGGCGACAGCAGATATGTGACGTTGGCATTTGGAAACAAGTCGAAATATCGCTGAGCTACGATGTTGCCGCGGCTGCTGGCGTCGGTCAGTTCGCCGCGCAGTCCTGCCGACGCCATGAAGCGTCCGAGTTTGGCTGAGGCTTTTACATAGGCGGCATAGATATTTTCTTTAAACACCACGTCATAGTTGCGTCCGTCGGGCGTAAGCCATTCGTGGTCTTTCAGATAGAGGTATGACGCGTCGTTGTCCATACGATTGAGGTTGTATTTCAAGCCGGTCGACAGACTCCAGCGGCTGTTGAATGTCTTGTCGTAGTCGTAGCTGACGTTGACCACGTCGAAAACCGAGTTTTCGCGGCTTGTCGATATCGAATCGGCGGAGAGGGCGAGAAACTCCGAATGACGATGGTTGTCGGCGACGCTGCGTCCTTTTGTGTGGTTGTAGTTGGCAATAACCTTCATCTGCGAGCCGATGGAGTCGAGCCGGTGCACGTAGTTGAACGTGGCATCGATATTTCTGTGGCGCGATGTCGACATGTAGTTTCCGTTCATCGTCTCGATGCCTATGTCGGTGTGGTTGAACGCCGCGTTGGTCGTCACGTCCGACGGTGAGAGAAATTGGTTGTAAGCCACCTCGATGCCCAGCGAATTGCGCGCGTCGGGATCGAAATAAATGCCTGCCATGCCGTAGCCGAAAAGCGACTTGTGTAGGTCCATCTTTGTGTCGGTCGTATACCGGTCGCCGTTGGCATAGTCGGTGGTTTCGCCGGTGTCGAAATAGGATTTCGGAGAGGCGGAGAGATTGCTGTTGGCACTGAATGTCCATTTGCCGTTCTTCACGTTGATCGATGCCGAAGGAGTGACCGTCGCGGATGTTTTGCTGACAGAGCCGATGAGGCTCACGTTGCCCATCACGCCGTCGGCACGGTTGCGTTTAAGAGTGATTTTGATGATTCCTCCTGCGGTGTCGGCGCTGTATTCCGCTCCTGCCAGGGGAATCACCTCTATTTTGCTCACGTCCTCCGCCTTGAGCGAGCGCAGATAGGTGAGCAGCTGTGATTGGTCCATGCGCAGCTCACGGTCGTTGACCATCACTTTTGCGCCCGACTTGCCGTTGATGGTGATTTTCTTGTCGTCGATCCACACGCCGGGAGCCGCCTGCAGCAGTTCCTTTCCGTCTTTGCCTATGGCGGCTGGCATATCCTCCACCCTGACCACAAAACGGTCGGGCAGACGGCGTATGGCTGAGGCTTTCACCTCTACGCCATGCAGTGCCACGGCATTTGTTGCCATCGTGGCGTCAAGACGCGTTTCTCCGCTGACGGTCACTGCCTTTTCGGCATTGTCGTAGCCCACGAGGGTAAATGTCACGTTATATTGTCCTTTCGGAAGGTCGATTCTGTAATTGCCGATGCTGTCGGTGACGGCCCCTCCTTGCTCATGGTTGGCGCTGAGTGCCACCACGGTTGCAAATTCAACTGGGTTGCCTTCGCTGTCGGCCACGTGTCCGAGCAAAGTGTCGGCTGTCGCGATGCTGCCGCCCGAAATGGCAAGCAGCGCCGCAAGAAACATCTTATTCATTGTGTGTATTATAAATTGGTTATTTTCCAGAGTCGATGAATTGTTTGTATAGACGGTCGATGTCGTCGGCAGTGATGCCGAGCATCTGCATTTTGCGGAACATTTCCGGAAGTTCCTCTTCTTCAAATTCCCGCCGGCGCAGTCTGGAGATTGTGCCGCATGCGCCTTCGCTGACGAAATATCCGATGCCGCGGCGGTTGAAGATTATTTCTTGCTGCTGCAGCCAGTCGAAAGAGCGCACCACGGTGTTGGCGTTGACTTCAACGGTTGCCGCATATTCGCGCACCGACGGGATGCGGCCGCCTTCGGAATAGGCATGCTGCATAATCTCGTCCATGATGCGGTCTGCTATCTGCAGGTAGATTGGTCGGCTTTCCTTGAAGTTCATAACAGGCGTTTTTTGGTTTCAACAATCTGCTTGCCGACAAACAACCGGTAGGCAACTGCCCAATTGACCACTGCAAATGCGAGGCAGAGGCTGCCCGTGGTGACGAGAAACACGGGATAGGTCGAGTAGAACTCCTCCGTCGTGGCTGGATGCCAAGCCTGCACCAGCACAATCGAGAAGACGATGCCCAAAACGAGAACTATGCCGAGAGTCTTGACGAAAGCAAACTTGCGCCACACGGTGCCGCCAAGTACAAACAGAGACTGCATCCACAGCAGATAGCCCCATGCGAGCAGCTGTCCGCGCCACTGCCAAGCCATAACAACGATTTGGCTCTCAACCGACACCTGCGTATTGATATTATCAAACGTCGGGGCGAAGAACGACTGCGTGCAGTATGCCGTCAGTGACCCGTAGCTGTCGATGCCGAAAATAAAGGCGAGCGGATAATAGAGCACACCGACAACAACGAGGGCGGCAAGCGCCGAGATAGTGTAGCCGACAGTGACCATCAGAGCGCGCTCCACAAACTTCTCGGCGTTGGTGGCGGGCAACGTCAGCAGACTGATGCTGCCTGTCTTGTCGCTGATAGGTTTGAGCATCGACGAGGCGGCGATGAGGCCACCCACAGTGAGCACCAACGAGAACCACGAATAGAAGGTGTCGGCGATGACATTAAACGAGTTTCCATCGGTCTTTGCTGGGAGCATGATGATCACAAGTCCGGCAAGTAGCGCTCCGGCAAACTCAAGAAAATGAGCGAGGTTGGTTTTCCAGTCAAGAGCGGCGTCGCGCTTAGCCACAGTCCACAGGCGCCGCACGCTGAATCTGTTTATTGTAGTTGTCATAATTGTTTATCTGATTTGAGTTTTGGCAAAAATTTTGTAAACTATCACATAGTTGACCACGGTTAAGAGCGTCGTCAAAAGATTTATGGTGGAATGACTCAATTGCAGCGATGTGGTCACTAAATATGCCGGGACAGCCACGACGACAAGGAGCGCAATGCCCTTGACCATCGTCTTGCGGCGCCACAACGCGCTGGCTATCATCATCACCGACTGAAGCCACACGACTACTGCCGTCCATGGCAGCACGTCGCTGACAAACGCTTGCGGCAGAAGCATCACGCAGAATTGCGGATCGCTGCCGAGCATTATGCTGAACGCCACCCGAACGGCGTCGGCGGCGACCATCCCGACAACAAAAGCTCCGAACGTTGCCACAACCGTCTCCAACCAGTTGACGAGATATTTCTCGAATGCCGTGGCGGGAAGCGTGAGATAAGCAATCTGCCCATGACGGGTCTGCATCTTGTCGAACATCATCGACCCCATCACGACCATCGCCAAAACGTAGAATGCCCTCAGTACTATTGCGAATGTCTCGACAAAGTAGTGGGCATCGGTGCTGTGTTCGGCCATCAGGAATGCAGCCTCGCCGGCAAGCACGCCGGCAAGCACACCGAGCGGCAGTCCTATCCACGATGCGATGTTGTGGTCGTAGTCGTGGCGGAGCATCGTCCAGAAGCGTTTTATGCTGAACCTATCGGTCATTGTCGTCAGTATTTAAGGCTTCATTGATTGCGGCGCCGTTGGCAAGCATTGCGTTGAACAGCGTTTCAAGATTGATTACGCTCTCGTCGCCGAAGCGGTTGGCATAAATTGCGCTGTTGCCTTGGAGAGAGGGCTGCACATAGATGGCTCCTTCGGTGGGCTCCGACATCGGTTGGTCGGTGAAAAGGAGCTTGGATGCCAGCGTGGCGTAGCTGCTGTCGAGCAACAGTTTGCCGCTGTCGACCATCAGCACGTGGTCGAGCAGATTCTCTACGTCGCGCACTTGGTGGGTCGACACGACTATCGTTTTTTCATCGCTCATGTTTGACGCTATCACCTTGCGCATCTGGCTTTTCGACGGGATGTCGAAGCCGTTGGTCGGTTCGTCCATCAGGAGTAGACGGGTGTTGGTGGCGAGAGCGAAACTCATAAACGCCTTCTTCTTCTGTCCCATCGACAATTCGTTGAGACGCAGGTTGCCGTCCATCTCGAAATCACGCAGACAGTTGTTGAGAATCTCGTTGGAGAAACGCGGATAAAACTGCGCGTTGTATTTCACGTATTGGGCGAGGGTGACGGCTGGAAGCGTAAATTCCTCGGGAACGATAAAAATCTCCTGAAGAGCTGACGGCTGGCGGCGCGACATCTCGCTGCCGCAGAAAGTAACCGACCCTGATTTCGGACGGAGCAGACCGCACATTAGATAGAGCAGTGTGGACTTGCCCGTTCCGTTCTTGCCGAGCAGTCCATACACCGCGCCTGGTTGCAATGTCAGCGAAAAATCGCTGAAAATGTCAGGCTTTTTGAAGCCATAACTAAATTTCAATTCCTTGATTTCCATCATATAAGTTTTCATTTTTCGTATATCAGTTTGAGTGTATTAGTTGATTAGTACACTGCAAAGCTATGTCAATTTTTTTGGAAAACAATAGCGAATCTGATATTTAACACAAATTAATACTTTCTAAAATCGCCGAAGCGCGGTTCCAGAAGTCAGCCCGTGGTTGTCCAGCCCACCCGAGACAAAGGTGACATGCCGCTACCGCCGAAGCGCGGTTCCAGAAGTCAGCCCGTGGTTGGCTTGCCTACCCCGTGACAATGGTGACATGCGCCGCTACCGCCGAAGAGCGGTTGTAGAAGGAGCATGCAGACAGGTGACATGCGTGACGACAATGTCGGCTTGGATGTATATGGATGAGGAGAATTTTGCTGCAACCCAAAATTTCTACTGAGCCCGAATATGAATAGTAAACAACCGCAAAATAAAATAGGAGATACAAACGTACCCCCTACTAAAGTGGAAAGGCAAAGGAGTTGAACCTCGCAATATCACCGCTGTTAACGCTGCTCGCTACCGATGCGACCATCAATCCACACTGCAAATATAGAGAACAAATTGAAAATAACAAAATAAAACAACAACAAAATGGCAAGACCAAAGAAATTCGATTACGATTCCGATGATTTCTACGATGAAATCCTCGCCCTCGCCATGCAGGGATTGACGGACGCTGAAATCGCCGACAGCCTTGCCGACAAATTCGGCGTGTCTTTGTCCCCGGATGTGTTTTCCACAATGAAGAACGGTTGCTATGCGAATTGGACAGAGACGGAGAACCAAAGACGATCCGCTCGTTTTATTAAAGTCTTAGCGCGTGGACGCAGAAAAATCACTTCCATAGTCCGCGGCACATACCTTAAAGGCGCCCTCGGTGGCAAGAAAATCAAGTCGAAGACGGTTCTCCGTCGCAAACTGCGCATAGGTGGGGAATACACGGAAGACGAGGAGATTCAGACTTCCGAAACAGAATCCGAGATGCCTGTTGATGTCGGAGGCTGACACTCCCCGGCTATTGAATGCGTTCCGCTTGCATCTCCCGTTTTCCCATCTCTCCGGCTGGATGGTGTAGCCGCTGTTCGCCTGGTAGGTGTTCCCGTTCCACCGGACGCGGAGCCTTATCTGCCCCTCTCCTTGCCTGTCCTGCTGTAGACCTTTTGGAGGAAGAATGATATACTATGTTTTATCTCCATTTTTTGTACACATTTTTTTGGTCAGTACACATCTGCAAATTTATGTACTATTTTTCATATAACAAAACAGAATCAAATGGAATGAAAAACCGCCAACTTACTCCTTTTAGGCTGCAAGTCAGCGGTTTCGTGTTTGTTCCGTTTTATCGGATTTTGCTTGGGTGGAGATGGAGAGATTCGAACTCTCGTCCAAACGTGGAACTAATATGCTTTCTACATGCTTAGTTTTGACTTGGTTTTCGACCGTGGGCAGGATCAAAACTACCAACCCAAGGCTTATCTCCTAAAATCTCGGACAGCTACCGGAGAACAAGCCGTCCCAGCTCCGATTTTATTAGCACCACCTTATCGAAACGTCTCAGAGCAAGGCAATCGGGTGATGTCTCGTTTCTGCCACTGTGGCAGAAATAAAGCTAACTTACTGTGCTTCGGTTAGGCAGCGAGAGCGTAGTTATTTTCGCCAGTTAAATTGTTGATGTCTGAGATTATAGAGCATAGCCATCATCGCTCTGCATGCTTACATACCACCTCTACACGCTGTCAAAACCGGTCATCCCCAATGTTTTTTCGAGACATATACGTGATATGTGGGTTGCAAAAGTAATGCTTCCGCAACCAATCTCCAAATTTTTGTTGAAAAATTTGTTAGTCACAACCCGGAATAATGGGAGAGGACATATTGGAGACTCTGTGGTGTTTGGAGCGATCAATTGGTGGCAATCAGCGGAGGTTCACTATTCTCTGCTTTTCCAAAATCACAAATTGTGACAGATAGTGTATTGTTGTGATAATGCGTGCAAAGATAAGTGCGAATATTTTCTCAATACATTGAGAGATAACCCGCGCTTCCTATAATCTCGATTAATTCGTCGTCGGAATTAGCTTCGACTAATTCGTTCAGAAAATATGATATTCGTTTAAATTGATCAACTGTCCATCCTCTACAATTCTCGAAATTTTTATCGCAGTAAAAAATCATATCTTCGGTAGCCTTGTTGCCATCTTTGTCTTGAGAATAGCGAAATTTATGCTCTACAACCCAATTGCAGAACTGCTTTTGGTCTTCAAGACTGGCAACAACGTTCTTAATATTCTTGATTTTTTCGATTAATTTAGATTGGGCTTGATTCAATTTTTCTGTGTTGGAGGAAATTTCCTCAATGGCTCGTTTGTATTCTCCAAGACTGTGGGCAGAATCATAAAACCCTGTAGGGGTGTAGATTTCTTTAGTTGTCAGTGCCGAGCTGATGTCAGATTTGATTGCTCTTATTTTTGATATGTCGGAGAAGACATCTTCCGAAAGGTCAAGAATCTCAATTATAGTAGACACTTTTACGAAAGAGCTGTCTACTTTTGTTGAGATTGCCTCATAACTGTCAGGATATGACATGTTTTCTTTGATGCACTTAGAAATAAGCTCTTCTGCTTTGTCTTCATTTGATTTTGTGCATGAAGGCATGATAAACAGAATACATGTTGCAATTAGGATTGTAATTTTTCTCATAGGGATATAGATTTATTAAATTTTTTAGTTATCGTTGTCTACGGCGTTAAGCACTAACAGCATGTTTGGCAGCTCGTTGTTGTCGCGGATTATTTTCAGCATCGACAGCTGGCGGCGGTCGAGGAGTCCGATGCGCGCCACGAAGATGGTGTGGCTTGCCACACGGACCAGCACGTTGGTGTCGGTCACAAGCAGTATAGGAGCGCAGTCGATGAAGATGTAGTCGTAGCGTTGGCGCAGGCGTTCAAACATCTCGTCGAGGGAGTCGTGTTCAAGCAGTTCTGCCGGGTTGGGGCGGATGGTGCCCGACGGCAAGATGTCGATTCCCGCGCTTTTGTCGTGCACAATCAGTTTATCGAGGTCGGTGCACGATCCGTCGAGATATGAGGTTGCGCCGTGCGCCGGCGAGTTGATGCGCTTGCTGAGCGATGCGCGACGAATGTCGAGGTCGACGAGCAGCACGCGTTTGCCTTTCTTAGCCTCGGCTGAGGCGGTGTTGATTGCCACATACGATTTGCCACTGCCGGGGTTGAACGATGTGCAGATGCACACCGGCACGTCGTTGAATTTCGCCAAATGGTGGTCGAGCTCGGTGCGTAGCATCAGGAATGCCTCTTTGCCGAAATCTTTGTTTGTCAAGTCGGGTGGCGTGAGGCTCTTTAGTCCGTAGTTGAACTTTATGCGCATACGTCGCGAGAATGTGACGTTTTTAAGAAGCGGTATTTGTCCGATCACGGGGATGTTGATGCCGATGAAGTCGTAGCGGTCGCGCACGTGGTTGTCGGTGATGAATGCAATGAAAATCACGGCAATAGGAATCACCACTCCGCCGAGCAACAAGCCGAGGACTGCGATTATCCATGGAGTGAGCCGAGAGGGCTCGTCGGTGCCCGATGCCGGTGCCACTACGCGTACGGCTTCCGAGATGTTGTTGATGGCGAGCGGGTCGTTGCCGCGTTTGCCTTGCAGGTAGTAGTATTGACTTTCGATGTTTTTGTGCATGCGCGCCTGGCGGTTGATGGCGGCCTGTGTGTGCGACAGGTCGGCAAGACGGTTGTCGGTGGCGGCGATGCGCGATTTCAGTTTGCCGCATTCGATGCGGAGCGAAGCGATATGGTTTGTCACCGAAGCCTCAATGTCGTTGTGCATAGCTTTAAGTTGCTGTGTGACTTCGGCAAACGCGTTGTTGGCAGTGCCGGCATTCTCGCGCAGATGTTCGCGTTTGGCTATGGTTCCGTTGTATGCAGCCACGGCTTTCTGCAGTCCGATGCTTTTTGTGATATCTGTAGCGGCGGCTATCGGGCGGTCGGCATTTTTGTCGGCTGCCAGTTGCGCCGCCACAGCCTCAGTTGCCTTTATCTCGGTCTCGATGCCTACGAGCGACTGTGTGTCGGCGGCCTTCTGCGCCAGCAGTTGGTTGTAGGTGAGGTTGATATTGGAGGTGTTTCCATTGCGCAGCGTCTGCTCGATGCCGGCTTCGTTTTTTTCGAGAGCCTCTGTATGCACGGCGAGACGCTTGTCGACGGCGTCGATGAATTTCTGGGCGTCGTTGCTGTTCCACTGTGCCCATATTCGGTCGTAAACCAATGGGATGTCGTTCAGAATGTCGTCGGCGCGTTGGACCACATGGTCGGAGAATGTGCAAGTCAGCACGTCGGTGAATTGAGCCGTCTGCACCACATCGATGCTTTTGCTTATGCGGTGGGCGGTTTTGTCGATTGGAGTTATGCTGATTTCTATTTTCTTGCCTGCGTAATTTTTCGTAAAACGGGTGGCTGTGAGAGAAATGTCGGCAGCCGATGTGGGCTTGTCGTCGCCGTCAATCTCGAGGCTTGTCGCAGTGGCTGTTTTGCCGTCGGCAGAGATGAGGGCGGTTATTTTTGTCGATGCGTCGTCGGGGATGTTCAGTGCAACGTCGAGAGGCTCGCTGCCGTAAAGGTCGACGCGCTTGCCGAATGACTGGATTTCATATTGTGTCACGTTGAGCGACAGGTCTTTGACTATCTGCTCGCAGAACACTTGCGACTTGACAAGCTGGATGCCGTCCTCAAGTTGCAGACCTGTGGCAAACGGCTTGATGGCAAACGGGTCGTCACCGAAACGCTGGTTGGTGAATACGTTGGCGTCGAGATATTTCATTGCAAACATCGACTGGCGTTTCACCGCGGGTGAGACATAGTAGTTGTAGGCGCTCAGCCCAAACACGCAAATCACGACAAACGCTATGGCATAGCCGTAGAACCGCCTCATCCAACGGATGTATGTGCGCAACGTAAGCGCACTGCGGTGCATTATGCGGTCTTGGCTTGATATTGTTTGCATGTGATTTTAAGGTGAGGTATTGTATTAATGTTGCGTATTAGTCTTTTGCAATGTTGACTACGAGCACGCCTATCGATGTGAGCAGCGAGGCGATTGAAATCCAGAGCGACACCGATTTCATCGCATTCTGGTTGATGGTCGACTGCCCGGCGCGCACGCTGTTAGGCTGCACATAGACCACATCGTTCTGTTTCAGGTAGTAGGCTGGCGACTTGAAGATGTCGGCTGAACGGAGGTCGAGTTGGTACGACTTGCGCTGCCCGTTCTCCTCGCGAATTACGTACACATGGTCGCGCTCGCCGAAGATTGTAAGGTCTTTGGCCATGGCAATCGCTTCGAGCACAGTTACTTTGTCGCTGTTTATGGTGTATGTTCCCGGGTTGGTGACCTCGCCGAGAATCGACACTTTGAAATTCATGAATTCTACGGTCACAAGTCCGTCGGTGAGCATCTTCTTTTCGGCGAGAGCCTGGGTTATCTGTTCCTGCAGTTGCCAGCGGCTCAAGCCCGAAGCTTTGATTTTGCCGAGGATAGGGAAGTCGATATAACCTTCGTTGTCAACCACATATCCGAGCAGGTAATTGCCATATCCGGCACGGTCGGTTCCTGCCTGGGTGGCTGATACCGGCAGGTTGAAGATTTTAGCCACAGCAGGGTCGCTGCTCGACACCACAATGGAGAGCATGTCTTTGGGCTCGATTTTGATTACCTGTGAGTTTTCAATCTTTTCAGGAGTGTCTACTTTCACATCTTGCAGATAGAGTACCTTTTCCGATGTCTTGCAGGAAGATACGAGCAAAATCAGGCTTAAGAACAGTATAATTCGTGTCGTTGAATGCATAATTTCCTTATTTCAATATGATTCCAATAATTTAGTCTGTGTGGACTGCCGCTTGGCGGAACTCATCCAATATGCAAAGATAGCATTATTCGTTAAAAACGTAGCGATATATGGTGTTAAAATATCGGCAATTTCTAAAATCCAGCAACCTTAGGCGGAGATTATTCCGTTTCGTAGGTGATTTTGTCGCCGCGGGGATGGATGAATTCGAATTCAAGAGTCCGTGCAAGTCCATCGGCGAGCGTGTATGGCGGTTTGAAACCGGTCTGTTGCATGCGTGTGGCGTCGTATTCGGTGGTGGCGCAGAATTTCTTGACGCGGACGGCGCTGATGGCGAATTTGCGGCGCAGCAGCCATGCCAGCGCGTCGAGGCAGTAGCCGCCAGCCATTCCTATGGCGTAGGGGATGCGAATTGCCGGCAAGCGTTTCTGCAACACTGTCTCCACGTGTTGCACAAGTTGGTTCATGTCGTAGTCGGGCTTGTCGATGTAGTTGAACACGTTGTAGCCCGATGTGTAGTTGTCGATGAGAAATTTCACGAAGGCCACGATGTTGCCTACGTATGCCATCGACTTGCGGTTGCGACCGTTGCCAACCATCAGGAAGTGACGGCTTTGTATCTGATGGAGCAAGTTATACACGTTGCCGCGGTTGCGCTCTCCGAAGGTTACGGTGGGGCGCACCACGTTGATGTTCCAGTCGGCGTGCATCGTGTGCCATTCCTGCAGAAGTTGCTCCGCCTGCCATTTCGATTTGCCGTAGTGGTTGAACGGGTCTTTCGGCGAGGTTTCGTCGGGGTTGTCTTTATTGATGCCGTAGACAGCCACGGATGAGAAGAATAGGATGCGTTTCACGCCGTTGCGCTCCATGGCGTGCAGAGTGGTGCGCATTCCGCCCACGTTGGTGTCGTAGTAGAGCGATGTGGGAGTCACGTTGTCGCGGTGCTGTGCGGCGAGAAGTATCACAAGGTCGGTGCCGGCAAGGGCGCTGTCCATCTGTTGCTGGTTGCGCACGTCGCCGATGGTGGTGATGTCGTTGAAGAAATGGCTGTCACGAATGTCGACTATGTGGAAATCGTAGCCCTTGAACTGCGTGAAGTGGTCTACAATGCGGGTGCCGATGAATCCGCTGCCGCCGATAATCGTGACTTTCATTGTGCCTGTGTTTATAATTGGTTTGGAATTTGCCTCATGGCTTCTATCACCTTTTTGGGCAGAGGCTCGTTGATGGTGTGGTTATAGAAGCGCAGGTTGTGTATGTCACTGCCCATGAGGTCGTAATACCCGTTTTCAAGCAGCCATTCAGCCTTTTCTTTGGTGTGCTTGCTGTAGCATCCGGCAATGGAGCCGAGGTTGAGCTGGAACAGCAGCCCGAGTTGCTTCAGTTCCTCATAGTCAGACTGCTCCATGTATTTGTAGCGTTCGGGGTGCGCGAGAATGGGGTGCAGGCCGGCGTTGAGCATTTCTCCTATCAGTCCGCGCATTTCTATCGGCGCGCGGAAATAGCTTGTCTCAATAAGCGGATGGCTGTCGCCGAGCATCAGAATGTCGCGCTGACGCCAGCGTTCGGCAAAGATGCCGTCCATCATGTTCTCGGCTGCGAGATGCAGGCGGACAGATCCGTTGTATGTGGCGGAAAATTCCTCGAAGCGTTGCTTGAGCGCGCCGACGGTGTTTGGCACGTCCTCCATAATGTGGGGTGTGAGCCACACGTCGGCAACACCGGCTTGCTCCATTGTGCGGAGCGCTTCCAAAGTGAGGTCGGCTGTCTGGAATCCATCGTCGACACCGGGCAGCAGGTGGCTGTGGTGGTCGGTGAATCCGTCAAGCAGGCCGCTTTCGAGTATTGACTTTTTCCTTGAGAATATGCCAAACATCACTACTGTTTCTTGGTGTCGTTGCCGTAGCCATATCCATAGCCGTATCCGTAACCGTAACCATATCCGTAGCGGGTGTATGTGCCGCTCTCGTCGCTGCCGTTGAGCAGCAGGCACATGTTCTTATAGCGGTTTTCCTTGTAAATCTCGTCGATTTCAGGAAGGGTGCGACGGTCTATCAGTCCGGCGCGGGCAATGAAGATTGTGCGGTCAACATGCGGTGCGATGAGCGATGCGTCGGTGACCATTGTGATTGGCGGACAGTCGACAAACACATAGTCGTAGCGTTGCTTCAGCTCGTCTATCATTGCCTGCAGACGGTCGCTGAGCAGAAGCTCTGCAGGGTTTGGAGCAAGGTGTCCGGTAGGTATTGAGTCAAACAACAGTTTTGTCGTTTTTGATGGCAGGATGATGTCGTCGAGCGACACTTGTCCGTTGAGATATGCGCAGACTCCGGTGCTTGGCGAATTGACAATCTTGGAGAATGTACCTTTACGGATGTCGAAGTCGACAACGATTACTTTCTTGTTTTTCAACGCTATTGCGGTGGCGAGATTGACAGATGTAAACGTTTTTCCGCTGCCTGGGTAAAGCGAGGTGGCCATGATGGCTTCCGACTTGTTGGCGCCGATCATGAAGTCAAGGTTGGTGCGCACCACGCGGTATGCCTCGTTGATGACGTTGCGGTTGTGGTCTTCCACCACGATGTGCGGTGTTTCCGACTCATTTTCTTTTTTCATCAAGCGGCTCATCAAACTCAATTTCTTCGCTCCGTCGGCAAGAGGCACATCGCCGAGCACTGGAACTTCCATGCCTTCAAGGTCTTTGCGGCTGCGCACTTTGGTGTTGAGCATGTTTGACGCAAACATATAGCCGTAAGGGATGGCGAGACCGAGGATGAACGCTGCAGCGAGGATGATGCCCTTCTTCGGCGATACAGGCACGCTGTCGCCGGTGGCAGGCTTGAGCAGGCGGGTGTTGTTGACCACGATGCTTGCCTGAAGCTCGTTTTCCTCACGCTTCTGAAGCAAGTAGAGATAGAGCTCCTCCTTGATTTTCTGTTGACGCTCGATTGTGAGCAGTTCTTTTGCTTTGCCCGGACCTGCTGAAATGCGATTCTCGATGGCGTTTTCCTGCGCTGAGAGACGGTCGGCTTGAATTTTAAGCGCGCTGATGTGGTTGTCGACGGAGCGCAGAATTGTGGAGCGCATCATGCGCAGCTGGTTGTTGATGTCAGACACCAACGGGTTGCTGTCGCTGCTGTTTGCCACGAGGCGCTGACGCTCAAGCAGTTTCTTGTTGTATTCGGCAATCTGCTCTTCAATGGCTTGGCTTCCAACGCCAGAGTTTGAAGGAAGAAGGTCGTACTGGCGTGTGTTGTCAACGAGATATTCGCGGATGAAGCGAGCCACGGCGAGCTGGTTGTTTGCAAGGAATGCCTGCTCTGAATATTTGCTCGATTCTTGTGTCACTTGTGCTGTCTCGGCGTTCATGTCGAGCAGACGGTTGGAGCTTTTGAAGCGTTCGATGTCGGAGTCTACGTTGCCGAGTTCGCGTTCGATTGACATCAGACGCTCGTCGATAAACTTGGCTGTGTTGTCGGTCGACTTGTTGGTGTAGCGTATCCACTCCTCGTTGTATGCGTCAAGAAGGGTGTTGAGCACGTCTTCGGCACGCTTCTCGGATGCGTCGGTGTAGGAGAAGTTGATTACGGTGGCAAGTTTGTCGGCAAGTTCGGCGGTGAGGCGTGCCTGGCACGACTTTGCCGTGAGCTCCGGACGCTCATAGCCTACGATGACCGCATGCTCAAAGTTTTTGCCGTATTCTTTTGTCGCTTTGAGCACTACGGTGCCTACGGGCGTCTTGAACGGCTGCCCGAGTTTCACGGTTTGTGCCGGAGCGTCGCTCTTGATGCCGTTTATCTTGAAGTCCTTGACAGTTAGTTGGCTTTGACCTTCTTTCTCAGCGACGAATGTCACGGAGTTGAGCGGCTGCTCGCCGACGTGATCGGGAAGGTTTTTGTATTCCACGCAGATTGGCGTTTTGTCATACCAGTCGGTGACATATCCAATCCAGTTCTTGCTCTTGTAGGTCACGTTGAGACGCAGCTGGTTGACAACGTCCTGCATCAGCAGCGGTGACTGGAATGCCTGCAACTCGTTGTAGACGTCGATGCCGGTGCTTCCGATGCCGAGGTCGGCGAATGCCGCCAACTCGCTGATTTGAGCCTGTCCCTTGTTGTCGCTTCGGAGCATTACGCTCGCCGAGCGTTGGTAGATGCGTTGCGCGCGCTGTGCGTAGATGAGTCCGAGAGCCACACAGATGACTATCGAGATTGCGAAAAATTTCTTGTGGCAGAGTGTCCATGAAATCATGTCGCTCAGTTGGAATTCATTCTTCTGCTCTTCCGTTTCGGCAGCGCCTATGCTGTTGTAGTCTTCCTTCATTTAGTATAAATGTTTTGTGTAAATTACGCAGTGTTTTTTAAGTCATTATTTCTTTGCCGCAACAACGAGCGTCGCTACGGTGGTGAGCAGGGAGGCTATCGAAATCCAGATGCCGATAGACTTCATGCTGTTCTCGTTGAGGTTCGATTCGCCGGCGCGCACCTTGTTGGGTTGCACGTAGACCACGTCGTTCTGCTTCAGATAGTAGGCGGGCGACTGGAACACTTCCGCCGACTTGAGATTCAGGCGGTAGACGGTGCGCTCTCCTCCTTCCTCGCGGATTACGTAGACTTGGTCGCGCAGACCGTAGATGGTAAGGTCGCCAGCCATCGAGATGGCTTCGAGCACGTTTACTTTGTCGCCTTCAATGCTGTATGAACCTGGGTTTTTGACCTCGCCGAGTATCGATATTTTGAAGTTGCGGAATTCTACGGTTACCACCATGTCTTTCAGCAACTCACGGCTTTTGAGCTCGCTTTTGATTTTTTCCTGCACTTCCCATCGTGTCATGCCCGCCACTTTCATCTTGCCGAGCACCGGAAGTTTGATTTCTCCGTTCTCGTCGACGGCATAGCCGAGCAGCTGTTGCGTGCCGCCGGTCGACGACACAATTTCGGAGTTTGTCTGGTAGGACACTACGGGCAGGTTGAACATTGCTGCCAGCTCTGCGTCTTTGCAGCTGACGATGATTGACAGCACGTCTTTCGGCTGTATGGTGATTCCTTTGCTTGCAGAGATGCTCTCTTGCTTGTTGATGTCAAGGTTTTGAAGATATGCCACATCTTTCGTTGAATTACATCCAACGAGCAGCATGCACGAAATCAGAAGAATATATAGTCTGTTCATATACGTTTTTGCAGCGCAAATAATATTTGCAATAATCTGTGTATTAGCGTATTGTGCGCACAGGATGAACAAAGCTCAGTGCTTGTTTTTTCACAGTTTTCCGGCATCTGCACTTGTCCACAGTTTCCCTTACACAATTTCTAATTGACAAAGATAATTCGTTTATTTCTGTTTTACAATTTATTTAACGTGAAAAGTTATCTTTAACATAAAACTTCGTTGAAAACAAAAAAAGCGGCAATCGCCGCTTTTTTGTTCTTTAGTGTTGGTATGTGGTGTTATTTCACGCATTTTAGCACTTTGCCGTTTGCGCGTGCCACGTATACGCCGCTTGCGAGAGCCGAAAGGTCGGCAACGCTGTTTGCACGTGCCACGAGTGCGCCGCCAAGTGTGTAAACCAGAATGTCGGCCCCTTCGGCATAGACTTTGCCGTCGGCATATCTGATTGCTTCCGAGGCGATTTCGTTGACGCTGCCTTCACCGTCCCAAGCCGGGGTGTAGATTACTTCGCCGAGTTTTGCATCGTCTGGTTTGTGGAAAATCACGCTCTCGATTTTCTCTGCCGTCTGCTCGTCAACACTCCAGTGGTTGCCTTGCGCGTAGATGGTGAGCGCGGAGTTGTTGTAGAGGTCGTAGAGCGCACCGCCGTTGCCGTTGTTCTTGAACGTGTTGTGGCCGGGGTTGTAGTCTTTGGCGTCGGGATTGTCCACCTTGCCGATGTTCACGTTCTCGCCGCCGAGCACTGTGATGCCCCACAGGTTGCCCTCGATGGTGTTGCCTGTAATCGTCACATTAGGCTTTGTGCCATAGTCGTAGATGCTGATTCCGGCTCCGCCCGCCATTGCGCTTGACGCATATTTGTTGTCGATAATCTGGTTGTTGGCAACCGTTGCGTTCATTCCACCGTAGAAAGCGATGCCGTAGCGGTGGTTGCGGATAGTGTTGTCTGAGATCCACACTATGTTGTCGCCTGCTATACCGGCCATGTTTGCCACAGCCACCGCGCCCACGTTGGTGCGCTGCGCTCCGGTAAACTCGCAGTTTTCAATGCTGACAGAGTTTGCGCCACCTACGGTGAGGTTCACTTGCGGTTTGTTGGTGTTTTTGGTGTTGTTGTCGATGAATTTGCAGTTTGTAATCTCGATGCCGTTTGCTGCCATCGCCGAGCCTCCGATTGCCGGCACCTCATTGTATTCAAATGTGCAGTTGTCAACGTTGAATGTTGCGCCGTCGCTGCCGATGGCAAGTGCGCCAGTCGTCGTCATTTTGCCGTTGTTGTAGCGGAATGTGCAGTTCGCCACCGTAAGTCCGGTGCTTGAGAAGTTGCGCAGTCCGGCATATTCGAAATCGATGTTTTTAAATTCTGTGTCGGATGTGCCGCAAAGCATGAAAATGCCTTTTGGAGCGGCATTTTCGTCGGCGCGCGTCACCAGCACGCGGTCGGTTGCGGCAAAACTGGCTGTGCCTTCAATGCGCAGTTCCACGCCGTCGCCCATCTTCATTGTCGCGCCGCTCTCAATCTCGAAGCGGTCGCCTTCGGCGATGGTGATGCTGTTTGTCAGAGTGTAGACTTTTCCGTTTTTTGTCACGCCGCTGTTTTCTGTTGTCGACAATGATTCAAGCGTATATGTTACGCCGTTGCCGCTTGTTGTCACATCCTCGGCATTGGCGAAGCCTGCCGCGGTGAGTGCAAATAACAAAAAAAATGTAGATTTTTTCATAAGCCTATATTTTTTAAAGGTTTGATGCGACAAAGGTAACAAATGGAAAGAAAAAAGCCAAGTCTATTGACTCTTTTGTCAAGAAAAATTTGTTGATTGAAGAAGTTGTGATAAAGGATGATTTTAGAGTTTTATGCCATATTTCACGATGCCTTCGCTCATCATCCTTGCCGGCACGAAACGTTTAAGCGTGTCAGCCACGGTGTTGAGCATACGCTGGCGGATGTAGTCGTCTTTGATGTATAGGGATATCCGTCTTTGTGAGAGATAGTCACCTTGTATCTCGCGCACGTTTCCCGCCTGCTTCTCTGAGAGAAACGGTAGATGCATCTCGGGGATGATGGTGTAGCCTCCGTTTTCGTCCACAATGCGTATCAGCGTCTCGATGCTGCCTGCCTCGTAGATGTGGTGTCCTTTGCCGCGTGCCTTGCAGAATGAGAAGGCGCTGTCGCGCAGACACTGAGCCTCTTTCATTATCCACATGTTCTCGTGCTCCAGATTCTCGGGTTTGAACACCGGCAGTTTGCGCCAGCAACTTTCAGCGAGATAAACGTAGAATCGTTCGGTGTAGAGAGGCATCTCGAGCACGCCTTGTCGGGCGTTATTTGAGATGGCGATGCCGGCGTCGATCTCGCAGTTCAGGATGGCTTCGAGCATGTGGTCGGCTTTCATCTCTTTGACAGTCAGTTCTACCGACGGATAGGATTGTCTGTAGTGCTTGATGAACCGAGGCAGCAAATAGGGGGCGATCGTCGGGCCTACCGACAAGGTCAGCTGTCCTCCGACGGTTCCTTTGCTTTCTGTTATCAGCTCGTTGATGCGGTTTGTCTCCATCAGGGCTTTCTGTGCCTGGCGGATTATCCTCTCGCCGACGGTTGTGGGCTTCACAACTTTGTTTGTGCGGTCAAAAATGCGCACATCGAGTTCGTCCTCCAGCTTCACAAGCATCGCACTCAATGTCGGCTGCGAGATGTTGCACGCATCAGCCGCTCTCGCAAAGTTGCGAAAGCGGTCGATGGCAACGATGTATCTCAGTTGCTGTATGTTCATAAACTACAGATAGTTTGAGATTGTCGCTTTCAGGTCGGCAAGCCGCATGGCTCCGCTCTGTCGCCACAACATCTCTCCTCTACGGAAGAGCATAAGTGTGGGCACCGACTGTATGCGGTATGCCTCGGCAATGTCGCCTGATTTGTCTACATCCAGTTTGATGATGCGGATGCTGTCGCCGAGGTCGGCTTTCAGCTGTTCGAGCACTGGATGCATCATTTTGCACGGTCCACACCATGTGGCGTAGAAATCTACCAATGTGAGTTGGTCGCTGTTGATTACGTCATTGAACTTTTCCATAACATTATTTATTTTTAAGTTTACAAATCATTTGAGTCATATTTCCCATCGGACAGAACACGCACCAAGTGCGGGGACGGTAGACAATCGTGAGGACGACACCAACGATAAGCGATGTGAGCATGATGCCGTAGAGACCGAAGGCAAACTGTGCTACCCATGGCTCGACAACTGTCGGGTATGCCCAGTGCCACGGCACATCGAATGTCCATAACAGATGGATGGTTTCATGCAGCGAGTCCAAGCCTTTGGCTACGTGGACGGTGAGCAGAACCATTTGGATGAAGAAAAACATGAAGAACACAAGAAACCCGTTTCTGAACCACTTTGACGACAGCCATCGTGGTGCCACTTTCTTGCTCGACCACCCCAGGGAGTTGCCGATTTGCAGAAACAACTGTCCGCGTCCGCAATAGTTGTTGCAGTAGCCTTTTCCGCCTCCGAAGATTGCCATAAGCAGCGGAATAAGGAAGCATATAACGCCAAGCCACGCGAAGACAATATTGAAGAAGCCGAGGGTGAAATATGTCGCGGAGACAATCCATAAGTAATCGCTCCATCGTTTTTGTTTTTTTGCCGCCATGTCTGTTATCTCATTACTTTGTGTATTACGCCTGCCGGACAATTTTTTTCGCAAATGCCACAACCGATGCAAAGTTCCTCATCTACTACGGCATAGCAGCCGTTGGGGATGCTTATGGCGTTTTTGGGACATTGTTTCACGCATACCCCGCAAGCCACGCATCGGTCGCGTTCGTTTTGTGCTTTATACTTGCTTGCCATGTCACTTCGTTTCTTGGGTCAGCAAGTCTTCGAGAAATTCCGACGCGTCGGCCACACACATCTTGCATTCGCGCAGCATCTTGCCAGTGCCTGCGCCTTTCAGAAGCTTGCATTGGGTGGCGCCGTTGCGTTGCTGGAATTTTTCCATTATCTGGCGCATTCCCCGAGCCGACTTGGCTTTGTCTTTGGTGAAAAGGCCATAAACAATGCCGGCTCCGATGAGTGCTCCGCAAGTGCCTTCCATATTGCCCATTCCCACGGCGAAACTGTTGCCTGCGTGTTTTATAGTCTCTTCGTCAAGCCCTGTGAAGTCGTGGTATGTGCAACACACAGCTTGCGTGCAATTGTATGCGCCGCTTGCTTTTTTTGCTGATGCTGTTTCTTTTCTGCTTTCCATTTTCTGTTGTGGTTGTGATGATTCAACGGTGCAAATTTAAATGGTTTATTATAGATAAACGAATGATTCTGTCTATATGTTCATAGACGGCGTCTATTGTGTGCGAAATAAAAAAACTCTCTCCATGAGTTGTGGAGAGAGTCGTGCTGTGTTGTTTTACCGCTCGTAGTTTACAAACGAGTATGGGTGAGGGTTGCGGTCGTCGGATTGATGATGCTCGCGCAGCGTCTCGCGCCATTCTTTCCGATTGACATCGGGAAAGAAAGCGTCGGCGCCGAAGAATGTTGCGTCGATTTCCGTCAGATACAGACGAGACGCGAACGGCAGCGTGGCGCGGTAAATCTGTTCGCCTCCGAGAACGAAAACCTCGCCGTCGGACTCTGCCATGCGGAATGCGTCTTCAACCGACAGTGCCACTTCCACTCCTGGAGCGGAAAACTGTGGGTTGCGGGTGATTACGATGTTGCGGCGGTTGGGCAACGCGCCTTTCGGCAGAGAGTCGAAGGTGCGCCGTCCCATCACGATGGTGTGGCCTGTGGTCAGTGCCTTGAAGCGTTGCAGGTCGGCAGACATGTGGCAGAGCAGCCCTCCGTTTTTGCCGATCGCGCCGCCTTTTGCCACGGCGGCTATTATTGACAGATTTTTCATTGTCTTGAATGCGTTTTATACGGCAACGATGCCTTTGATGTGTGGATGCGGATTGTAGTCTTCGAGTGTGAAGTCCTCATATTTGAAGTCGAAGATGCTCTTCACGTCGGGATTGATACGCATTGTGGGCAGCTTGCGCGGGTCGCGTTTCAGCTGTTCCTCTACTTGCTCGAAGTGGTTGGTGTAGATATGCGCGTCGCCGAGGGTATGGACAAACTCCCCGGCTTCAAGTCCGGTGACCTGTGCCACCATCATGAGCAGCAGGGCGTAGGAAGCGATGTTGAACGGCACGCCGAGGAAGATGTCGGCGCTGCGCTGATAGAGCTGCAGACTCAGCTTCCCGTCGGCAACGTAGAATTGGAAGAATGCGTGGCAGGGAGGCAGGTTCATGCGCTTCAGGTCGGCTACGTTCCATGCGCTGACAATGATTCTCCGTGAGTCGGGGTTGTGCTTGATGGTTTCTATGGCTTCCGATATCTGGTCGATGAAGCCGCCGTCGTAGTCGGGCCATGAGCGCCATTGGTAGCCGTAGATATGTCCGAGGTTGCCGTCGGGGTCGGCCCATTCGTTCCAGATGCGCACGCCGTGTTCCTGCAGATAGTGCACGTTGGTGTCGCCGCGCAGAAACCACAGCAGCTCGTAGATGATTGATTTCAGATGGAGTTTCTTTGTGGTCAGCAGCGGAAAGCCGTCGGCGAGGTTGAAGCGCATCTGGTATCCGAACACGCTTTTCGTGCCGGTGCCGGTGCGGTCGCCTTTCATTGTGCCGTGCTCCTTTACGTGGCGGAGCAGATCCAGGTATTGCTTCATTGTATCGTTTGTTTTTATATTCCTTCTACATAAATTGCTTTCTCCGGGGTGGCTGGACAAGCATATTCGCATTTGCCGCAGCCCACGCATATGGCTTCGTTGACCTGTGGAATCAATGTGTCGCCGTGTTCCACCATGTCGATTGCTCCTACGGGGCATTTGCGGGAGCATAGTCCGCATTCGGAGCCGTCGGTCTGAGTGACGCAGTTTTTGAGCACGAACTTTGCTTTTCCCACTGCGTGCGACTGTTTCTCGCCGAGACTTAGGGGCTTGAGTGCGCCGTCGGGACAAACCTGTGTGCAAAGGTTGCATTCGTGCAGACAGTAGCCGAGGCTGTAGTCAAGATGCGGTTGCAACATGTGGAGAATGCCGTATTCGGTTGTCGACGGGCGTATGATGCCTTGCGGACACTTGCTTACGCAGAGATGGCATGCGGTGCAGTGGCTCAGGAAGCTGTCGCGCGACGATGCCCCTGGAGGCACCACTGCCTTTTTCTTGGCGGGCGACTTGCCTTCTGTTATAGTCTTTGCCGCGGAGTCGGCTTTTGCCGCAAGCGTGCCTGCCACGGCGAGGCCTACGAAGCCAAGGAAGCGGCGGCGTCCGTCGTTGCCGGTGTCGTTGCTCTTTTTCTTAGCTGGGCTATAGGTGATTGCATTGTCGTGGCATGCCGGAATGCAGTCGAGGCACATCACGCAGCGGCTCATGTCGACAGTGTGGTTTTTCGCGTCGATGCACGAGGCCTTGCATTCAGCCTCGCAGCGCCGGCATCCGATGCAGAGCGATGTGTCGATTTGTATGCGCATCATCGGTTTGCGGCTGGCGAGCGACAGTGTGGCGCCGACGGGGCACACCGTGTTGCAGAATGTGCGTCCGCCATTGAATGCCAGTGCGCCGATGGTGACAAATGTGATGCCGCCAACGGCGATGCCTATGGCTGACGGAGCGACAATGGCGCCGACCATACGCACAAACGCGCTGTAGGGGTCGAGTAGCGACGGTACTGCCGCGGCTCCGGCAATGCCGGCGATGATTGTGGCGGCAAGCACGGCATAGCGCAGACTGTTGTGGGCGGCGCTGTAGCGATAGCGGCGTTTGGGCTTCTTTTTCAGCTGCTTGCCGATGCGTGCGCAGATGTCTTGAAACAGACCCAAAGGGCAGACGGTGGAGCAGTAAACTCTGCCGAGCAGCGACGTGGCGACAAGCCAGAACGCCAGAATGCCGATGTTGAGCGACAGCAGAGCGGGCATCAGCTGAATCTTCGCGATGGCCGAAAAGCCGTGGGGGAGCACGGTTGTGGCAATCAGCAGTGTGAGCATGATGCCCAACGCCGCCGACAGCGTGATTCTAAGTGTTCGTAGTCGTTTCTTCATCGGTCGCATATGTCTTTTGCGGCACGCTCGCGTGCCTTGTCGATAATCAGTGATATGTGTGCCATCTGCTGTGGGATGGCTATGCCTTGCGGGCATTTGCCGACACACTTTCCGCATCCGATGCAGAAAAATGCCGACTGCCGGTGGTCGAGCGGCTGCATTCGGCGCACGAATTCTTTTGCCTTTATGGCGAAAGCCTCGCTGGCGGTGTCGCCGTAGGCGTTTGGCAGCATGTCGTCGTCGATGAGCGCATTGTGGATTGTGAAATTCTGCGGAATGTTGATGCCGTAGGGGCATGGCATGCACCGCTTGCAGTCAATGCAGTGTATCTTTGAGTTTGCGATAAAGGATTTCAGTGCGGTTTCCCATACCGCCGACTCTTTTTCCGAGAATTCTGTCCCGAGAGCCATCGCTGTGACGTCCTCGGCAAGCATTGTCAGGTCCGACGGACTGTCGACCACCGTTGTCACGCCTTCCTGCCGGGCTGCGGCACGGAGTGCCCAACCGGCAATCGGACGGTCGGGAAACGCGCTGTAGAGCACGTCGGTGGCATCGCCGTTGAGCGCGCGCAGCATGCCGTCTTTGGTCGGATTGGTGGCAAACACGAGTTTGCCGGCGTCCTGAGCCGCAAAAATCGCACTGCTTTGCGCACCGTTCATCCGCAGGTCGTCGATGGCGTTGTACGGGAGACGGAAAAAGTCGAAACGCCGGTCGGAAAGGAGGGCGTTGAGAAAGTCTTCGTCGCTTCCGATGTAGTCTATTCCGAGATGGCGTATTTTGCCTTCGTCAAGCATCTTGGTTAGAAACGCAAGGATGCCCGAGTCGGAATATTTCTCCTTATATATATCACTGCTGCCTATGGCTTGCAGCGAATAGTAGTCGACGTGGTCGGTGCGCAGCAGCTGCAGCTGCCTGTCGAAGACGGCTTTAGCCTCCGCCACGGTGCCGACGCTGAATGTGGGCATCGATGTGGACAGCATAAAAGAGTCGCGGCTGCGATTGGAAAGAGCCTCGCCGAGCATCCGTTCGCCGTCGCCGTCGGCATAAGCCCATGCCGTGTCGAAAAGCGACACTCCGGCATCGGCGGCGCGTTGGATGATTTTGATGCCTTCGGCTGCCATCTTTCCGCCGGTTTTTGGCATCGACATCGTGGATATTGCAAGTGGCGTAAAACCATTGTCCGTGCGCTTCAGCATAGGCAGTTTGGCTGGCAGCCTCACGTTGCCTTCAAGCCGTTTCGGAGGAGTCTTGTCGCCGCAGCCGCCCACAGCGCCCGCCACTGCCAGTGCTGTCAAGCCAGCGGCGCTGCGCTTCAGCCATTCGCGCCGGTTCATTGTCACAGATTCTTTCTCCATATATGCAAAGGTAAGGAAAAAGTTGAATATGTCGGAATTTTTATCACATATGCACATCGAGCCTCTTGGGCAGAGAAGAGGGGATGCGGATGTAGCCCGACGCCCATTCGCCGCTCCATGCCGCCTCATAATATAGGTGGTAGCGTCCCGGGCGCAGTGCCTGCAGGCAGGAGAAGTGAATGTCGCGGTCGGTGTGGCATATTTCCGCCAACTTGTCGTCGGCCTTGCGCTCGATGATTTTTATGTCGTTGTCAATCACCGTTATGGCGCAGTTCACTTGACAGTCGGGCGTGTCGAGATGCACACCGTGACGGGTCCATTCAAGCCGCCCATCGCTGTCGGTTGTCATCACGATGCCGTCTTCGCCGCTTGGCTCGTTGGCAACGCCGCGCGCAAACAGTGTCTGAGCCTCGCCTTTGTCGGCAGGACGCGCCATCAGTGCCACCAACGCTATCGCCACGGCGAATGCGATGACGTAAAACTCAAGCGAACCGATGAATGCAAGCAGTATCATTTACTTTTGGATTTATTGTCGGGACAGGTGTATTGTCCTTTGCCGCGGGTGCGCCTGCCGAATGCGACGGCGTGATGCGGGCAGGTGTGGTAGCAGGCGAGGCAGTTGAGGCAGTCGCCGTGCCATTGCGGCTTATGGCTGGAGATTGTGATGTTGGCGGTGGGGCAGGCGGCGGCGCATCGGCCGCAACCCACACAGGCGTCGGTTGTGGCAAACGGTGTGTCGTCGACGTGGCGCATGAACCATGGGTAGATTATGCGCGATTTCAGCCATGCGACGCTGCCGTGGTGTGTGAAGTCGCCCTTCTCCATCGCCTCGATTCGCCGGCACAGGGCGTCGGCCGCTTGCGTGACGGCGGATAGTTTGCGCTGCTCCACTTCAGACTTGTCTACGTCGAATCCGGGGAAGATGACGTAGGTGTTGGGCATCTGCACGGAGTATGCGGCATCGGCAGTCATGCCTTTCGCCTCCATCACCTCGCGCCATTGCCTGGCGGCAAGTCCGCAATCGTCGCCGCACGTTGCCACCATGCAGCAGTATTGTGGACAGCCGTTGACGCGCAGACGGGAGAGGAAGTCGGCAAAGCCTTTGGGCAGTCCCCACGAGTGTATGGGGAAGACGAAAACGAGCTTGCCGCCGTCGATGCTGACCGACGGCTCTGCGGCGCGTAGCAGCGGGCGGAGGTCGACGACGTTGTCGACGAGACGTTCCGCCAGCAACTGTGCCACACGCCGGCTGTTGCCCGTGCATGAGAAATAGGCTATCATCAGTGTACGGTCACGAGGGTTGCGCCGAAGCCGTATTCGCGGAACGAGGCGTCCTGCGCCTCGCAGTTCTTGTATTTGCGTTTAAGCTCGTCGAGCACCGCCTTGCGCAGCACGCCCTCGCCCTTGCCGTGGATAAACACGATTTTCTGACCGTGGCGGTTGGCGTTTTCATCCATCACGCGGCGAAACTCGCGCAGCTGCACGTCGAGCATCTCGCTGTTTGTCAGCCCGGCAGTCGAATCGAGCAGCTCGTCGATGTGTAGGTCCACTTCGACAATATCGCCTTTCTTGTGCTGTTCGGGCTGATGCTTTACCACGGGACGGCGCGCCTTGTCGGCGGCTTTCTTCTCGCGCATGGCGCGCTCCAGCTCTCCGCTGTCAATCACCATCTGGCGTTGTGGCACGTCGTTTTTCACAATGTCGTAGGCAATCACGGGATTATCGAAGTACATATTGTCGTGGAAACAATGTGTCTTGTAGAATTTTGTGGCGTCAAGACGGAACTCCACGGCGGCTGGGTTCTTCAGGCGGAACGCCTTGTCGCTCTTGAATGCCACATACTGCACAGACACGCGCTCGCGCTCCGGCAAATCCTCATGGCGCAGCTCCTCAAGATGCACCTGTATGTTAGGCTCCACGATGCCCGAGAAGCGGCATGTCCATTCGCGGCTGTCGCCACGCGTGGCATATACCACATATAAATAATAGTTGCTGTCGTTGACCAGATAGGCGTCGAAAGTTGTGGTGTTGAGATGCTTCGCCTCGCCAGGCTCATAGCCGAGCACCACATTGAGCACATCGCCGTCGGCGGTTTCCACCACCGGCACGTTGTTTTCCGACACTTGCGGCTTGGGCTGTGGCTTTGCCACCGCCGGCGCTTCATATTTGCTCGGCTCGTTGCTGCCGAACTTCTTTTTCGGCACGATTCCGCCGTCGGGGTCCACTACCACGCATTCGCGGATAAGAACCGGTGTTTCAAAGCCGTCGGGCTCTTCAACGTATGCAATCTTGTCGTCTATTTTTGTAACTTTTCCGCCACCAACAGCGTTGAGGTAGCGCACGATGTCTCCAACTTTCATAACTTTTTCTCTTTAATGTGTACAAAATTAAGCAATCTTCGCCAAGAAATTTGAAAAAATGACGTAAAAATTTGCACAGCAGAAAAAAACGGCATATCTTTGCACCGCTTTTGGGACGATGAGTCTCATTGGTTAGGATTGTCTTATGGTGTAATGGTAGCACTGCAGTTTTTGGTTCTGCCTGTCCTGGTTCGAATCCGGGTAAGACAACTTGAAAAAAGGATTGCTTCGGCAATCCTTTTTTTGTTTCCATACGTCTCGCTGTGTCGCCGTCAGAAGCACGCATTTATGAGTTGAATTACCGGAGATTTGATAATTGTGAAAAAATGTATGCAATACAAAAATAAAGTTACAAAACGCGAAAAAGGGAAGCCAATTTTCGTTTGATATGGGAAAAAGAAAGTAAGTTTGTGGTGCGTAAAATGCCCGTCTTGGAGGCGACTTAAGCCCTATCGTAGAGTTTTTGAGTGGAATTTGAGGCGTAGTGTTAAAAACGTGCTGTTGGGAGTTGAAAAATAACGTTTGTAAACTTAAAATTTAACAACCGGCGGTCAAAAAAATTAGAGAGAGATTAAACCTTTTATAAAACTAACAAACTGTAATTATGAAGAAACAGCTATTGCTACTGTTGTTTTCCCTCTTTGCGGTTATGGGTTATGCCCGCACGGTGACCGGTGTGGTTACTTCGGCGAGCGACAAAGAGCCCATTATTGGCGCGTCTGTGCAGGTGCAAGGCACCACGCGTGGCGCTGCTACCGACCTTGACGGAAAATACACGCTTGAGGCTCAGGACAATGACGTCCTTGTGGTTACCTACGTTGGTATGACTCCGCAAAAAGTTAAAGTCGGCGGTCGCGACGTGGTTGACATTGTGCTGCAAGAGAACTCACAAGTTCTTGAAGAGGTGGTTGTAACCGCCATGGGACAGACACAAGAAAAGAAAAAACTGAACTTCGCCGTTCAGTCACTTAACGCCGACGATGTGTCGGCAGGACAGAGCGCCAACTTTGCAAACAGCTTGCAAGGTAAGGTTGCCGGTCTGCAAGTGTCAACCGGCGGTAGTTCGCCTAACGGTTCAACTCAGGTGATTATCCGTGCCATTTCGTCAATCAACCCCTCGCAGAACAACGAGCCGTTGGTGATTGTCGACGGTATGCCTATCCGTGGCAGCGGCTCGAGCCTTGGTGACTTGAACCCTAACGATATTGAAAACATGAGTGTCCTGAAGGGTGCGGCTGCATCAGCCCTCTACGGTCAGGAGGCTGCCAACGGTGTCATCATGATTACCACAAAACGTGGTCAGGAAGGCACAATGCAGGTTACTGCAACTGGCGGTTGGGAAATCTCAAACGCTATCCACACTCCGAAAATCCAGAACCTCTATGAGGCTGGCGGCGGCGGATTCTATTCGCGCAACGCTGTAAGCGGTGGCTGGGGTTCATACCTCACAAGCGAGGACCGCGTATATGACAATGTGGGCGACTTCCTCGGCACTGGATTCCTGCAGAAATACGACCTCTCTCTGTCGGGCGGCAGCAAGAAATTCAACGCTTACGCTTCTGCAAGCTATATGAACAACGAGGGTATGGTTCCTAAGGATTACAAGAACCGTCTGAGCGTGTTTGTGAAGACCGACTTCAAGCCGTCTGACCAAGTGAGCGTTCAACTCTCTGCCAACTTCGTAAACTCAAAGAGCCGCGGATTCGGCAACAGCATGTCGTCAATCTACGCTTGGCCTATTAATAAGGATATGTCTGACTACGTTACTAAGGAAGGCCGTCCTAACTGGTGGGCTCTCTACGACAATTGGGACGACCGCGAAATTCTTAGCGACGCAGGCCGTATTGTAGCAACTGTTTCTCCTTACTACGGTCGCTACTACGACAAGAGCGAGACTGAGGCTACCCGTATGATCATCAACGGTCAGGTAAGCTACGAGCCAATCAAGGACCTCGTGTTTACAGGTAAAATCGGTTACGATAAGGGCTACTCTAACTATGAGTCGTATGCTGTGTCTCGTTTTGTAAAGACCGACTTCGAGGATCCTGAATCTGAAGCGTTCTCAAACTATCAGTATAAATTCGGTTCTTACTCGTTCCAGCCTTCAAACAGCTCGCAGCTCACTGCGCAGATCGTTGGTACATACAAGAAGACTTTCGCTCAGGACTACACGCTCAACTTATTGGTTGGTGCGGAATATAAGGAAAACAAGGGTGTCGAGGCATCGTTGGCTGGTCAGCGCTTCCTTCTTGAGGGCGACTTCTACAGCTTCATGAACACCGACCCAAGCTTGTTCTCCAAGGTTGGCGACTACAAGATGTCGTTGTCCCACACGCGCAAAAACAAGTTCGGTTACTTCGGCGAGCTCCGTTTCGACTACAAGGGTATGGCACAACTTTCTGTGACAAGCCGTTATGATGGCTCTTCAACGTTGAAACAGGTTGACTGCACATATTTCTACCCATCGGTAACCGGTGGTTTGATTTTCTCTGAGTTGTTCCACTTGAGCAACAAGGTGTTCTCTTACGGTAAACTTCGTGGTAACTGGGCAAAGGTTGGTAAGGACGCTCCTGCCTACCGTTTCACCACAGCTTATAAGAACTGGGAATTGTTCCCTGACGGTGGTTGGGGTGTAGACGCAACAAATGCTGTTGCCACTACTCTTGAGCCTGAGATGACAAGCTCTTGGGAAGTTGGTGCCGACTTGCGTTTCTTCGACTCTCGCACTCGCTTGGATGTGGCTTGGTACTCTACCACTGTCGACAACCAGATTGTACAGGTGCGTGTGTCGCCGACGTCAGGTACTATCCTCCAAACTCGTAACGAGGGCTCTATCGAGAACAAGGGTCTTGAGCTTACATTCGGTCAGGACATCATCCGCAATAAGGACTTCAACTGGACTGTGAACGCCAACTTCTCGTTCAACCGCGGTAAGGTGGTTTCGCTTCCTGAAGGTATGTCTGAAATCCAGGGAACTCAGTATGGTGACATCTTCCCTACGGCTTATCTACACGAGTCAACGACTGCAATTTCGGGTAAGGACTATCAGCGTACTGCCGACGGTCAGATTATCTGCGACGAGTCTGGCTATCCGCTCATCAGTCCGGCAAAGGGTAACTTGATCGGTAACCGTGAGCCTGACTTCCTGCTCGGTCTCGGTTCCAATTTCCGTTGGAAAGACTTGACTGTTGGTTTCTTGTTCGACGGCCGTTGTGGAGGCGACGTTGTAAACGTTACACGTCGTGGCTTGAACAGCAACGGTATGGAGGCTTTGATGACAAAATACCGCAGCCGCGAAGTGCTCGTGAAAGGTGTGGTTAAGCAAGCCGACGGAACTTATGCTCCAAACACCACTCCGGTGCTCTTCGACAGCAACTTCGTCAACAGCTACTATAATGCAGTGTCTTCAAACTTCATCGAGGACGGCTCTTACATCCGTTTGAGCTACGTGACTGTGGGTTACGACCTCAGCCGTTTCCTTTCGAAGAAATGCCCGGTTAAGGGTCTGAAGGTTTCTGCAACTGGACGTAACCTCTTCCTGCTCACCAAATACACCGGAACTGATCCTCAGATCCTTGCCGGTACAGGTGGTGGTACAGGTGCTGCCGGTATTGACAATTACAGTGTGCCGACTGCACGCTCGTTCAACTTCTCACTTAGTGCTACATTCTAAAAAAAACGAGGAACAGTATGAATAAATTCAAGATAATGGCATTGTCGCTGCTCGTTGGCGCCCTTGGCACCAGCTGCGCCGACATGCTCGATGATAACGTAAGTCCTGACAAATCGAAGGGTATCACTGCCGAGACAGGACTTCCGACAATAGTCTACTATGCGGCACAGATCAACTACGACCACGCCGAATACTACATCTATTTGTCGCAGTGCCTCACAACTACAGGCAAAGCGTCAACTGGTTCTTATGGTTACAAGAACGGATGGGAATTCTTGACTATGAACCGTCACCCGCAGTGGCGTCGCCACTACTATGACATCGGTCGCAACGTGAACGAGCTGATGACGAACGCTGACAATGTGGGTTCGCCAAACTACAAGTTGATTGCACGCGCAGTCCGCTTGATGTCGACTCAGCTTACAACCGACGCTTTCGGCGATATGCCTTTGAGCAACGCCTACAAGTCGAACTCGCCTACTTACGACACTCAGGAAAGCATCTATGCTTGGATGCTCAACGAGTGCGACCAGTTGGCTGCCGATTTCGAGAATACTGAATACACTCAGGCTCCGGGCAACCAGAACATCACAAAGAAACTTGACCGTGTATACGCCGGCGATCTCAACAAGTGGAAAGGTCTGGTTTATGCAATAAAGGCTCGTCTGTTGCTCCGCAACATTCCTAACGTTAGCACTTCAGCCGCTACCTGCGACGCTATCATCGCCGCAGCCGACAAGGCTATCCAAATTTGGCAAGCCGACCCGATGTACGGCACATTCTTCGGCAGCGAGCCTCGCTACAATTTCGACGGCGGCACGAAAACGCAGAACTGCCCGTGGAGCGAGCCGAATCCATACGTTGGCGATTGGAAAGAATCGCGCCCAAATGACTTGACTGACGCTGTGCCTTCAAAGTTTATGCTCGCCGACATTATGGGGGTGTTCAATCAGAGTGATGCCACAAATGCCGGTAAATTTGTTGCACGCCGCGGCTATGCCGACGACCCTCGTGCCGCTTTGCTTTTCACTCCGCGTACAGGCCCTACATCGGCAACCAATGGCGAATCGACTATCAAACTCCGCTGGTTGGAAAACAACATCGGTGTGCCTAACTCGAAGTTTACAAAGAACGCTTATCCTAATCTCTACACTGGTGCTTATGCAGGCTCTCCCGATGCCTACGTGCCTTTGTTCACAATGGAGGAGCTTTACTTCATCAAGGCTGAGGCTTACTATTGGAAGGGCGACAAGACAAAGGCTTGCGAGCTTGCAAAAGAGGCTACCCGTGCAAACATCGAGCGTCACCTCGCCGCTTTCCAGAAAGCGCATCCTGAAGTGATGTATCCTGGCAACATGACTGCTTCCGGTTATGTGAAACTTGATGCCCGCGACAAAGTTGGCGATTTCACAAAGTCTAAATATTACTGGGACGCTATCGTTGATGCATTCCTCGATGATGCTACAATGCCTGAGAAGGATGAGAATGGAAAAACCAACCCACAGCGTGTAAAAGGCGTGACCGACCCTGCGACAAAGGGTAACCATCACTGGTTCTTCAACCCGTCTGAGTTCTCTTTGGGCGACTTGATGGAAATGAAGTATGTGGCTATGTACATGCAGCCTGAGCAGTGGACCGACATGCGTCGCTACCACTACAGCAACAACCGTAACAACCACGGTATTGGCGCAAACCAGGAAATCGTTTATCCGAAACTCCGCCGTCCTTACAATCTCTACGCTCCATACTGGATTGACGGTTTGACCGACGCGCAGAAGGAGAACACTTGGATTCAGCGCATCAACTACGACCCAGAGACTGAGGAGAAGTACAACAAGAACGAACTTGAGCGTCTCGGCGCTTACAAGAACTTCGAGTGGCTTCGCAAACCGATGATTTGGGCAGAGGAGGCTGGTGTACGTTCTTCTTTGACCGGCAAATAATTGTTTAACACTAAACAGAATTTAAGTTATGAATTTGAAATATAAATTAGGCGCCACTGCTCTCGCGTTGATCGCAATGACATCGTGCGAGACCAACGACCCGTTCAGCGACATCATGGATGCAGGCCAGCCTGTGCCTACTGTCTCCTGGTCGGTGGGCAGCACCATGGCTGCGGCCGGCGACAGCATCGAGATTTCCGGTAAATACTACACCGACAAGGATCACACTCCTGACCACTCTGAGGTTTGGGAGACCGTGGTGCTCAACGAGACGGCTGCCGCTACTGTAGGCTTGACTTCTTCTTTGAAGTACACTCAGACTGTAAACGTCAGCGACACTGTCCGCACGTCAATGACGGCTTCGTTCCCTCACTCTATGGCAACATGGAACGGTCACGAATGGCAGCTTGACACTAAAATCCCTACTTCGCAGACTTTGAAATCTGTGGCATGGGCTACTCCTAAAAAGTGGGATCAGAAGAAGTTTGATTCTTACTATCCTGCCGATTTCCAGCAGACTTTCACCGACAAGGTGATTGACTACCTGACTAAGGACAACACTTACTATTCCGACCTCCGCGGTGTGTATATCAACTACGATTTCACTGCAGAGCAGGTGCAGGGTGTGATTGCTAAATATCCGGCTCTCGACCAGACTGCCCTCAAAACTCTTGTTCCTGCCGAAGGCACAGAGAAGAGCGACGTTTGGTTTACCGACGCTACGGTTGTTGTAGGCAAATACTACACTGATAATGTCGACGGAAAGACTGTATATCACGAAGTGCCGACTGCCGACGCAACCGACCCTTCAAAGATCTACTACGACGTCTACAAGTCTTCGCCTTGGGTGTTCTGCCGCTACGACGACAACACCGGTGGCGTTGTCACTGCTGTGCGCGACGAGTATATGCCGGTGTTCAAGGATTTGATTTCGTTGATTCCTTTCACCGACTGGATCTACAACACTTCCGAAAAGGCTTACATGGTTGACTTCTCACGCAAATACAGGTTGAACCTTGTATTTAAGGTGTTTGACACCGAAGGTCACTGCGGTTACACAACCGGTGAGTCGGGCATCAAGCAAATTGAGCTTAAATAATTAAAACTGAAAAAGACAAATGAAAAGAATATTATTGAATATCAGCTTTATTGCAGCGTTGGTGATGATGGTGTCGTCGTGCGTCGACCCGGATCCTGACTACAAGGATTTCCCGTCGAAGGATGTGGACTTCACATACGCTGTGGCTCCAAGCGCCGACGGTCAGGTTCAATATGGTCAGGACTACTATGTGGTTTCCCACATCCAGTTCACCAACACTTCCTACAAGCAGGGCAATCCTTCTTGGGACTTCGGCGACGGTACAACTTCAACGGAGCAGAATCCTGTGCACAAATTCGAAAAAGCCGGTACATATCAGGTGAAACTGACTATCGACGGCGTCGGCTCGCGCACATATCCTATCATGATCTACGACATCGCTCCGGTGCTGTCAATCCAAAGCCAGTCGGCTGAGGTGTTGACTGTAAACGACGTTGACGTGGAGTTCAACATCTTCCTGCCTAACCCTGAAAACAAGAAGGTGAAATATGAATGGACATTCCCGGAAGGCGCTCTCGACGCTGAGGGCAACCCGTTGACTACTTTCGTCGGCTATGCCGATGAGAATGGCAAGGTGGACTATCCTGGCAAGGTGCACTTCAAGAACATCGGTTCGCAGCGCATCACGCTGAAGACCACTTTCGACATCGACGGTGAGAACCGCCAGCTTGAGGAAAGCTATGTAAACGTTCAAGTTGGTGCCGACAAGGAGTATCAGACTCTCTATTTCGCTACAGTGGGCGGCAACATCAAAGCGATGAAGATTATCCCTGATAGCGAACTTCCTGAGGGCACAAAGAACCTTCCGTTCGATATGGGTGTAAACAGCGGCAACATGCCGTTCAACTTGGTGTACTATAAGGATGCTGACGGACAAGGCTGGATTTACATCCTCGACGCCGGCAAGCAGTACACTTACGTGAACGATGCCGACGGCGTGCTCGGCGACGGTAAAATCAATGTGATGACTGTCGACGGCAAGTCTACAAACCTGTTTGTTACAAACGTTGGTCAGACTGCATTCAACGACCCGTTCTTCGGAACTGTCGATGGAAATGACCTGATCTACTCTGACCGTAACACCGGTTTGCGCAAAACTGCGCTCAACACCCGTGGCGGTAAGGAGAGCAGCACATACTTGGTGAAGAACGACCAGCTCGGTTACTACTCTCGCGGTCTTGCTTACGGTGCTATCAGCACAACTATCGAGAAGGACTCAAAGGGTATGTACTGGTGGGGTAAGTGCTACAACGGTAATGGTATCTATCGTTTCAAGTCCACTGACATTGTCAGCGACTACAAGACTGCCAAAGCTCCGTATGATATAATCCTTAAGGATGTTAAACTCAAGGCGTTCACCATCGACGAGACCCGCAATGCTCTCTATGTTTGGCGTTGGGGCGACGGCGACGGATTCTATGTTTATCCATTGCCTGCCGACAACGAGACTGTCGACAAGAAAGGCTTCTTGAAAGGCCACGACTTCCTCATGATGGCTGATGCTATGAACTCTACAGCCGATGAGGGTGTATACTGCACGCAGATGGCTCTCGACAAGGAGACTGGTAACGTCTACTTCGGCTTCAACAAGGCTGCCGCCGACAATTCGGCTTTTGCAACTGGCTTGAAATACTACGACTATGCCGCAGGCAAGATTGTCAGTGTGCCTGTCGTTGCCGACAAGATTCTGGGTATCGTAATCAATCCTAACAAGACGAAACTGTTCTAACGGTTTCCTGACTGTATAGAAAACATCAATAGCCGTTCCTTTTTGTTGTCAAGCAATAGGGGGGACGGCTATTGCTTTAAAAAGAAGATACAAAACAACGAATATGATAAAGAAAATATTAATGACTGCAGCCGCTTCGGCGGTGTTGTTGTCGGCGGCGTTCCAGGCGCAGGCATTGAAGCGTGAGCAGAGAGCCACGTGGATGTCGGCGTATGTTGCCGACTGGCCGTCGAGCCCGATAACTGTCAACAATGCGGAGGCACTTAAAACAATTTGTCAAAACAACCTCGACTCGCTGCAGCGCAACAATTTCACTACGATTTATTACCATGCGCGTACAATGTGCGATGCTATGTACGACTCAAAATATGAGCCGTGGTCAAGCTACGTTTCCAGCACACGCGGTGTGGCTCCGGCGTTCGACCCGATGGCATATCTTGTTGAGAATGCCCACAAACGTGGTATCGAGGTGTATGCATGGATGAACCCTTACCGCTACATCAACTCTACCTACAGCACGGGCTGGGGTAATGCCGGCGGCGACAAAAACTATGAGAACAGCCATCCTGACTGGTTGATCAAGTGGGAAAAGGACGGAAGGACATGGACCATCCTCAATCCGGCTCTCCCGGAGGTGAAGCAGAGAATCATCGACGTGACAATCGACCTGATCAGCAAGTATGACGTCGACGGCGTGGTGTTTGACGACTATTTCTATCAGAACGGTCTTCCGGCAAGCTATGACGCTGCCGACTATGCTAAATACACTGCCGCTGGCGGCACAATGTCGCAATTGGACTGGCGTCGTGAGAATGTCAACGATATGGTGCGCCAGCTCTATGCGGCAATCAAGGCGGCAAAGCCTTGGGTGCGCTTCGGCATCGGCCCTGCAGGTGTGGCTGGAAAGCATGCCGACGATTATGGCCTCGAGCCATGCCCTGGCAACGACTGGCAGTATGACGGCATCTGCTCCGACCCGTTGGCGTGGCTTTCGGAAGGCACTATCGACTTTATCTCACCGCAGGTGTACTGGCGAATCGGTTATTCGGCTGCCGACTATGCAAAAATCACCCCGTGGTGGTATAAGGCGGCTGCCAAATTCAACCGTCAGTGTTTCATCAGCCAGGACTTGAGCAACACGCAGGGCAGCAGCTGCCCGTTGTCGGAGTTCTACGACCAGATTACGATGACCCACACCAACGTGGTGGGTGAGTGCCCGGGAATGGTCTATTTCCCGTGGAAATCGCTCTCTGCGCGCCGCGAGCGCGTCGACGGCAAATGGTTGTCGCTGTTCCGCTATCTGCGCAACACGGTGTTCGACACCAAGGCGCTCACTCCTGCCACGACATGGGAAAAGGTGGCGTATCCTGGTTCAGTAAGCAATGTTGCCCGCAGCGGCCGCACCCTGACGTGGAACGGTCCGGACAACGTGCGTTTCACCGTCTATGCCGTGCCGTCGAACGTCGACAGCAAGCATTTCTATAAGGATGCGCAATATCTGATAGGCAATTCTTACAGCAAATCGTTCGAGATTCCTGCAGAGCTTCCGAAATATGAAGGTTTCGGTATCTCCGACGCCAACCTCGGCAACTACCGCTATGCCGTTGCCGTGCTCGACCGCTACGGCAACGAGTACAGCGCGGTGTTTGAAGGCGCTGCGGTCACAGCTTCTGAGAAGCCGGTGATGACATATCCTGTCAACGGCGAATTGGCTTCGAAGGGATTCCAGTTCAAGTGGAACGGTTCTGCCGAAGTGAGCGAAATCGCAATTGCCACCGATGCCGCTATGAAAAATGTAGTGGCTCGCTTTGAGGCAAACGGCAATGCTGCGTCGTCGGCTGGCATGTGCAACTTTGAGCCCGACGTGACATACTACTGGACTGTCACTGCCCGCGGCAACAACGCTACCGACACGGAAGCTGGCAAAGTGGAGTCGTTCAAGGTCGACATCTTCCGCCTGATTTCGCCTGCCGACGGCAGCGGGAACGTTGAGCTGACACCTACAATCTCGTGGTCGGATCTCGGCAAGGGCACATCGTATCAGCTGCTCGTGAGCAGTCATGAGAATTTCCAGAGCGTTGTGATTGATGAGACAACAACGGCTACATCGTTTGCCGTTCCGCAGTATGTGCTTTCAGCCGGCGTGAAATATTATGCCAAGGTTATCGCTACAGTGAACGGCGGAACGGAAACCACCGATGTCTTTGAATTTACAACAAAGGCGGCAAGCATCCCTACTCCTACGTTTGTCACTCCGGCTGCCAGCGGCACCACACTCCATGCCGACCAGGTTGTCGCCGTACAGCCGGTGGAGGGCGTGGCGTCGACCCACTTCGCAATCAGCGAGAAGGAGACATTCCCGGCGCGCACGTCCTACAACGGAACATATCCTGTGGGCACGTTCTGCACTCCGGTGCTCAGCGACGTCAAGCTGGTGTCAAAGATGTTGGAGGACGGCAAGTCATACTTCCTGCGCGCGCAGTTCAACTACTACGTCGACGGTAAGCTGACAACGTCCGACTGGACTCCGGTTCTCTCATTCACCTACAATGCCACTCCGATGGACGGTGTGGACAGCGTTGCTGCCGATGGCATCACGATTGTCGACAATGTGCTTTCTACAGGCGTGGCAGGTATGCCGGTGGCTGTGTTCGCCCTCGACGGCAAGCAGGTGCTCAATGCGGAAACCGACGCACAGGGCAATGCCGACTTGTCGGTTCTCGCTGGCGGAACATATCTTGTCAGCATCGTTGCCGACGGTGCGGTCAAGACAGTGAAGTTCGTTAGAAAATAGCAATCACTTGCAATATGAGAGAGGAGCCGTGCCGGAATAGGCGCGGCTCCTCCTATATATACTTGGCTCTCTCTGCGACGGCTCGTCGCTCAGAGCAGTAGGTGTCGGTCCGCATGGCGGTGCCGCTGTGTAATGGGTGTCTATCATCAGCGGCGGCGCTCACGCGGCGCAGTCGGTTGCACACCAGTCCCCCGACGATGTCGGGGGTTAACTGAAAGCGTGACCGCTCGCGCGGTCAGTTGGCAGCGTTGACCAGAGCAGTGGTATTGTTTCGCTCGCGCGGTCAAGTCTGCAACATCGTCCAGAGAGTGGTATTGTTCCGCTCACGCGGTCAGTAAAGTGGTAAACAAAATTTAAGGAATTGATACAATTATTTTGCTTGAAATATTTGCACTATCGGAAAGTTAGCACTACTTTAGCGGTGTGATTTGAAAGCCGTGCAACCGACTTCAAAAACAAACCTAAATAGAAAGGAATTTTACTAACAAAAACTATTTAATTATGAAGAAACTTTTACTCTCTGCATCAATGTTGATGCTCGCAGGTGCTTCTGCATTTGCTGTAACTGATGGCCAGACTTATGAGTCTGTTGATGGCATCAATTGCGAAAACCTTTGGGTTTTTGACCGCTTCCACGCAGAAGAAGCTTACATGGGCAACCCTATTGCTAATAAAGACGCACGTACTGCAACTACAGATGGAACTACTGTTTATGTAGGCGTGAGCGGTGAAACTGCAACAATCGAGAAATTTGACCTTAAGACAGGTGCTTACCTCGGTTCTTTGGCATTGACTAAGGGCGGTGAGGCATTCAGTGGCAAGTTGGCTGTCAACCAAGTTGGTTTCGATGAGTACGGACATTTCTATGTTGCAACATTCAACCCTAACTCAAAGGGTGACGGACAATACGATGTTTACACAGTTGACTTGACTACAGGTGCTATCACTTCGGTTGGCGACTTGTTGTTTGACGGTGGTCTTGGCCGCGTTGACTACTGCGACGTTATCGGTGACATTACAGGTGTTGAGGCGAAAGCAACACTTATGGCTGTTTCTTGTGCTGCTGACAACTTGAACGTATTCAAATGGGTACGCGAGAAAGGATCTGACGAATGGATGGGCGGTTGGACAGACCAGGCTACTTTCCAAGCAATCAAAGCTGGCGACACTTATCCTAATAATATCACAGGCTTCGGCGCTGCTTCTGTTGTGAAGATGGTTCGCGACGGTTCTAAGTCAGGTGAAATGTCAATGTTCTACATTGACGGCTTTACTTCTCTCCCAGCTCTCTATGGCTCAGACGGTGCTATGATTGACAATATTACCAATGCTGACTTGAAGGTTACAAACAAAGAAACTAATGAGACTACTGGTACAGTTGTTGCTCCGGCTAATGGAACTAACGGTATCGCAGAAGGTGCTGTTAAGGGCACTAACTTGATGATTTATTCTGAAGGTCAGTATGACGCCCCTCACAAATGCCAGGCTATCATCACAACTGTTGATGAAAACATGTCGTTCGAGTCAATGAAGCCATTGTGGACAGTTCCTGCTGACGGTCTTGGTCAGACTCCAGACGGTGGTACTCGCTACCACTCTCTCTTCTGCTTGCCACAGAAAGATGGTTCTGCACTTGTCTTGACTTTCAAATGCTTCAACGGTATGGGCGTTTATAAGATTACAAAGAAGGGTGAAGACAGCGTAGAAAGCAACGTAGTTGCAGCTGCAAACATCACAGTTAACGGTGACGTTATCGCTGTAAGCGAAGTAGCTGAGACTATCGAAGTGTTCAACGTAGCTGGTCAGAAAGTAGCTGAGGCTCGCAACGCATCTGAGGTTGCCGCTCCTGCAACAGGCGCTTACATCGTTAAGGCTGTCGTAGCTGGTGCTCCAGTTGTTAAGAAAGTTATCCTCTAATCCTTAGAGATAGCATATAGTAAAAAGCGCTCCCGCAAGGGGGCGCTTTTTGTGTATAGTGACAGCACACACCTGCACATCGTGCGCCATCGGGACAAAAAGAAAACTGTATCATCCATCAGCTTGGATGATACAGTTTTCAGTATGCGTTAAAAGTCAGCAGTGTGCAGCCGATTGCACAATCTCGCTCAGCGTAGGGTGAGAGTGCACGATGCCTTGCAGGTCGGCAATCGAGTCGCCGCGAGTAATCAACGCGCAAGCCTCCTGTACAAGGTCGGCGGCATGCGGACCATAGATGTGGCATCCCAATAGGCGTCCGTCGGCGGCGGCAATCAGTTTGCAGTAGCCGTCGGTCTCGCCGAGGCACACTGCCTTGCCGTTGGCGCGGAAAAACGCCTTTTTAGCCACATATTCGATGCCCTGCGCCTTGCAGTCGTCCTCCGTCAGTCCCACCATGCCCACTTCAGGCATAGTGAACACTGCCGCCGGAATCACGTCGAGCCTCAGGTTGTCGTCGACGCCCATAATAGCGTCGAGCGCGCGGATGCCCTGGAACGTAGCCGCATGCGCAAGCATCATCAGTCCGTTCACGTCGCCCACGGCATAGACGTGAGGCACGTTGGTCTGCATATTGCCGTCGACGGCGATGCCGCGAGGCGAGAACTCCACGCCGATGTCGGCGAGGTTGAGCGTGCCCACGTTGGCGCGTCTACCCACAGCCATCAGCACCTTGTCGGCAGTCACCGACTGTTCCTTACCCTTGCGTTCGTAAGCCACCGCCAGCCCGTCGCCCTCTTTGGCGATTGATTTCACGGCAGCCTGCGTCTCAATCTTTATGCCTCGCTTGCCCAGACTCTGGCGCAGTCGCTTTGCAAGGTCGCTGTCGAAATGCGGCAGCACCTCTTTGGCATATTCAAGCACCGTCACCTCGCTGCCGAATGCGCTGAACACCGAAGCAAATTCCAGTCCGATTACGCCCGCACCCACTATGCATAGCCTTTGCGGCACGCTGTCGATGTCGAGCAGCTCGCGCGACGTCAGCACGCCCTCAAGCGTATTGCCGTCGATTGGCAGCATCGCCGACGACGAACCGGTGGCGATGATCACGTCTTTCGCCGTGACGCGTTCGCCGGCAGCCTCCACCGTCAGCGCGTCGACAAAACGAGCCTCTCCGCGGAGCAGATGGATGTTGGGGTTGGAAATGAGCGATTCCACTCCATCGCGCAACTGCTTGACCACCGCGCGTTTGCGCTCCATTACGGCGGGAAAATCGAGCGTGAAGGCGACATCCTTGATTCCGAAAGCCTCAGCCTCCGCAAAATCGCTCACCATAGCGGCGGTGCGGCAGAGAGCCTTCGTTGGAATGCATCCCTCGTTAAGGCATGTGCCACCCACCTCGCCACGCTCAATCAGCGCCACGCTCAGTCCGCGGCGCGCGGCGAGCAGGGCGGTCTCATAACCGCCCGGACCCGCGCCGATTATAATCAGATCGGTTGTCAGCATTGTTGCAACTCTTTGAATGTCAGTATCGGATGCTTGGCTGCAGTAGTTTCGTCAAGACGGCGCACAGGAGTGGTCAGCGGAGCCTCGCGCAGAGCCTCCGGCTTTTCGACAGCCTCCTTCGCGATGCGGCGCATCACGTCGATAAACTCGTCGATCGTTTCCTTCGACTCCGTCTCGGTAGGCTCGATCATTATTGCCTGGTGGAAGAGCAGCGGGAAATAGATTGTCGGAGCGTGGAAGCCATAGTCAAGCAGACGCTTGGCTATGTCGAGCGTGGTTATGCCCGTCGACTTGTCGGCCAATCCGTCAAACACAAATTCGTGCTTGCAGACCGACGGGATAGGCAGTTTGTAGCAATCCTTGAGCGACTCCTTGATGTAGTTGGCGTTGAGTGTGGCCAACGGACCAGCCATACGGATGTTCTGCTTGCCGAGCATAAGGATGTAGGCGTATGCGCGCATCAGCACACCGAAGTTGCCCATAAATCCCGATATGCGTCCGGCAGCCTCCGGCGTGCGCACAGTGTGGAGCAAGCCGTCGTCGCCGCGGCTCACCTTCAAGTCGGGCAGGCACTCAGCCAGATGCGCGGCAACGCCCACAGGACCAGAGCCTGGGCCTCCGCCTCCGTGAGGCGTGGAGAACGTCTTGTGCAGGTTGAGGTGCATGATGTCGAATCCCATGTCGCCCGGGCGCACCTTGCCAAGCAGCGGGTTGAAGTTTGCGCCGTCGTAGTAGAGCAGTCCGCCGCAGGCGTGCACCATCTCCGCAATCTCCGGAATGCGTGTCTCAAACAAGCCGAGAGTGTTGGGGTTGGTCATCATTATGCCAGCCACGGTGTCGTCGAGCAGCGGACGCAGCGCGTCGATGTCGATAGTACCGTCGTCGAGCGACTTCACCTCCACCACTTTAAGTCCGCACACAGCCGCGCTGGCAGGGTTGGTGCCGTGGGCGCTGTCGGGCACAATCACCTTTGTGCGGTTGGTGTCGCCACGCAGCTCGTGGTAGCGGCGCATCACCATCAGACCCGTCAGCTCACCGTGGGCGCCTGCAAACGGGTTGAGCGTGAAGTGCGCCATGCCAGTGATGGCGGCAAGTGCGCGGTCGAGGCTGTCGTACAGTTCGAGCGCGCCCTGCACCGTGCAGTCGGGCTGCAGCGGATGCACGTCGCGGAATCCCGGCATAGCCGCAATTTCCTCGTTGATTTTCGGGTTGTATTTCATCGTGCAGCTGCCCAGAGGGTAGAAGCCCGTGTCGACACCGAAATTCATATTCGACAGGTTGGTGTAGTGGCGCACCACGTCGAGTTCGCTCACCTCCGGCAGTTCAGCCTCCGCGTCGCGTCGCAGCGTCGCCGGCAGAGCCTCCGTGTCGGTGCCCCATGCGTTTTCCGGCAGCGAGAAGCCGCAACGTCCCGGTTGCGACAACTCGAATATCAGTTTGTCGTAGTATTTCATAGTTGAATCTGCTTAATAAGGTCAATCATGCGGTCAATCTCCTCACGCGTGCGGCGCTCTGTGGCGCAGAAGGTTACGAGCCCCTCCTCTGTGGGCAGCGCTCCGAAAAATCCGCCGTCGAGCAACGCCTGTTGCAGGCGGTCGGCAGGGATGTCGGTGTGCAGCGCGAATTCTTTCAGGAACGGGCGGTTGAAAGCCTCCGAGAAAAGTCCGGTTTCAATCAGCCGGTCGTGCAGATAGTGTGCCGCTCCATAGGAAAGGTCGCACACCTGCCGCAGTCCTTTTTTGCCCATCAGCGACAGATATATTGTCATGTAGAGAGCCATCAGCGACTGGTTGGAGCAGATGTTGCTGTTGGCCTTTTCGCGGCGGATGTGCTGTTCGCGCGCTTGAAGCGTAAGCACGAAGGCGCGTTTACCGTCGACGTCGGTCGTCGCTCCGACGATGCGTCCCGGCAGTTTGCGCACGTGCTCCTTGCTGCATGCCAGAAAACCCACATAAGGGCCGCCGAATCCCAACGGAATGCCCAATGTCTGGGCGTCGCCGCAAGCCACGTCGGCACCCCATTCGCCCGGAGTGCGCACCACGGCAAGCGCCGAAGGGTCGGCATAGACCATCAGCAGCGCCTTCTGGGCGTGTGCTGCCTCGGCAAATCCCGAGAGGTCCTCCACGATGCCGAAACGGTTTACGCTCGGCACCAGCACGCCAGCCACGTCGCCGGCCTCCAGCAGGCGGCGGGCGTCGTCAATGTCGGTCTGACCGTCGGCAGAAGCGATTTCAGAAAGTTCGACGCCGTGGTATTTGGCATAGGTGTGAACCACCTCGCGCACCTGAGGCAGCAACGTTGACGACAGCAGCACACGCGTCTTCTTGCGCGTTGCAGCCATAGCCATCATCATCGCCTCTGCGGCGGCTGTGGCGCCGTCATACATTGACGCGTTGGCACAATCCATACCCGTCAGTGTGGCAATCATGCTCTGAAATTCAAAGATGTAGCGCAATGTGCCTTGCGAAATCTCCGCCTGATAGGGCGTGTATGCTGTCAGATACTCCGAACGGCTCGTCAGCGCCGGCACGACAGCCGGAGCATAGTGGTCGTAGGCACCGCCGCCAGCCATTATTGTCAGATGTCGGTTTTTCCTGTCGAGCTCCTCAAAACGACGGCGCACCTCCATTTCCGACATAGCGTCGGGCAGGTCGTAGTCGCCATCGAAGATGACGCTGCGCGGCACGTCGGCATACAGGTCGTCGAGCCCGTCAACGCCGATGCGCTTCAGCATCTCGCCTATGTCGGCAGCAGTATGCGGAAAATAAGAAAATCCCATAGCCACAAGTCTTAGTGTTCCTCGTTCTCGCAGAATTTCTCGTAGGCGGCAGCGTCCATAAGGTTTTTCAGCTCCTCAGGATCGTCCATTTTCACCTTGATGATCCAGTTTTCGTAAGCGTCCTTGTTGAGCAGCTCAGGAGCGTCGGCAAGAGCCTCGTTCACTTCCACAACCACACCGCTTACAGGAGAGATGAGGTCGCTGGCGGCCTTCACGCTTTCCACCGCGCCGAAATCCTCGTTGGCGGTCACTTCGTCTTCCTCCTCAGGCATGTCGACGTATACGATGTTGCCCATTGCCTGCTGTGCGTGGTCGGAGATGCCGATGATTGCAGTTTCGCCGTCCACTTTAACCCATTCGTGAGATTCGCTGTAGAATAAACCTTCAATTGTCTTAGCCATAGTTCTGTAGTTTTTATGTTTTTGATTTTAAGTATGTTATTTCTTGTATTTTTTGTCGTAGAAACGCTTTTTGCACACCGTTCCGGCAAACACCTTGCGACGGATGCGCACACCCACCTCCGTGCCGAGGGCGGCATAGCGGCTGTCGATGAGGGCGAGACACACGCTGCGGTCGGTGGTGATTGTGTGGTAGCCGGTGGTCACAACGCCGATTGTCTGTCCGTCGGCCTCCACCTCATAGCCTCCGCGTGGGATGGCGCGGTCGTTAAGCTCGATGCCCACCACCTTCTTCGCCATTCCTTCGGCTTTCTGCTTAGCGCACGCATCGCGGCCTATGAACTCCGGTTTGTCGAGTTTCACAAACATACCCAACCCTGCCATTATAGGTGAGATTTCCTCGCTGAGTTCGTGTCCGTAGAGAGGCAGACCCGACTCGAAGCGCAGCGTGTCGCGGCATCCGAGACCGCACGGCGTCACCCCCGCGGCGATGAGCTTCTCCCACATTGCAACGATGACATCGGGCGTTGCGTAAAATTCAAAACCGTCCTCGCCGGTATATCCTGTGCGGCTCGCAATCACAGGGTTTCCTTGCCATTCCGTTTCCTCGAAAGTGTAGAAAGCCAGGTTGCCGAGATCCATTTCCAGCACCTCGGCGGCAGTCTTCTCTGCGTCGGGGCCTTGCAGCGCAATCTGTCCGTAGCGAGGCGAGGCGTTGTCGATTTCCACATTGAAATCCTTCGCCTGCTCGCGAATCCAGGCGTCGTCCTTGTCGATGTTGGCGGCATTCACCACCAGCAGCCACGTTTTTGGCTCAGCCATTTTGTAGACAAGCAGGTCGTCGACCACGCCGCCGTCGGGATAGAGCATCATTCCGTAGAGAATCTTTCCTGCGGGAAGGGCTGTGACATCGTTGGTGAAGATGTGGTTGACAAACCGTTCGGCATCGTCGCCGGTGACGAAGATCTCGCCCATGTGCGACACGTCGAACATGCCCACACGCTGGCGCACGGCATTGTGCTCGTCAATGATTGAACTGTATTGTATCGGCATCATGAATCCGCCGAAAGGACTCATTTGGGCTTTCAGAGCCACGTGGTTGTCGTAAAGACAAGTTTTTTTCAAGTCGTCCATGTTATATCAGGATTTTAAGATGATTTCTGTCAATTGTGTTGTGGTTAGATTTGCGATGTGCCTGCTCATGTCTATGCCCTTCAGAGCCTCGGCTGCCTCGTCGATGCGCTTGCCGCGGAGCAGGCTGTTGAGTGCGGGCATCGGGTCGGAGAGCATGAAATAGTCGCCCGACAGGCTGATGTGGTGGATGATGTCGGAGCGCATCTCCAGACCTACAGCCACTTCGCCCACACCGGCGATTTTTTCGGATTTGGTGACGGTGTATGCCGGATTGCTGCCGTTGAAGAAACTCTCGTCGAGATATGTCTGCTCGATTTCCTCGATGCGCGCAATCTCTGCAGCGGTCAGCATCCTCTCGCTGTCGCAGAATCTGTTGATAAGATAGCGTTTGAACTCCTCGATGGGCATGTCGGTGTGCTCGCTGAGGTTGGTCACGTGCTGGCGCACCGAAGCCACCCCTTTGCTCTGCAGTTTCACCGCCGATGGAGTTATTGCCTGCTGCATCCGCTCAAAGTCGCTTGCAAAGAGCAGTGTGCCGTGCACGATGCTTTTCCCTGGCACCTTGTAGAACGCGTTTCCGCTCACCTTGCGCCCGCCGATCTGGATGTCGTTGCGTCCCGACACCGTCGCGTCGACACCGATGTCGCGCAGCGCCGATGCAAGCCGTTGCAGGAACGTGTTGAAGGTGGCGGTTACGTCCTCGTCCTTCACGATGTAAGACACCATGATGTTGCCCCAGTCGGAGTATACGCATCCGCCGCCGCTCTTGCGCCGGAACATTTTTATGCCATGCTCGCGGCAGAAAGGCACGTTTACTTCCGCTTCCATCAATTGGTTGCGGCCAAAAATCACAGTTGGGCTTACTTGCCACAGAAAGAAAGCCTCGCCGTCCATCTCACGGGCGGCGAATTCTTCCATGGAAAGGTAGAAAATGAGCCTGCGCTCATCGTTGTCAGGTAGTATTAAATGCTTCATTCAGGTTTGCGAAAATCCATCTCCCAAAGTTACGCAGACTTCCGCAAACCGCAAACTATTGCAATATGTTATTCAACACAATTCCCGGCAAAGTCCCGTCGGCACCGTCAGAACCTGATGGTGTGTCTCTCCGTGGCCAGCGCGCCGACAATGCCCCAACCGTTGTCTACGTTGCTGTGGATGAGCACTGTCTCTGAGTAGGCGTCGCGGTCGGTGATGCGGTAGATCCACACAGAATTGAGGTAATGGTAGAAATCCGGGGTAATTGATTGCAGCTCGATGTCAACCCATTTGTCCTCAGGTCCTTCGCGACCATTGGAATGCACAGGCCGCGTCTCGCGCAGCCGCGTTTCCACTACGAAATCGTAAGTCTTGCCGTTTATCAGATAGTCGCAGAACACGTTCGACATTCCTGCCGCCCAACCGCCGTAGCCTTTGTGGAGCGCCACGTTCTTGAAAATGACATCGCTGCTTGCAAACGAGTCCTTGAAATAATACATACTGCCTAAATGTCCGGCGCTACGCACTTTCAGCCGATAATAATTATTCTCGGAAGAAGGGTCGGTGATGCGCAGCGTGATGCGCGCCACGGTGTCCTGCGCGGTGTTGGTATCTATGTCGTACGACATCGGGTCGTAGAGCCTCTCGCAACTCACAATCTCAAGCCGCTGATGCTGTGGCACAACCACTTGAGCGCAGGCTGTGGGATAGCCGTCAGCGGCAGCCTCGATTTTAATCACGTCGCCCTCTTTCGGGCGGTAGTCGCATTGGAAATTGAGATTGTCGGCATTATACTTCAGTTGATATACGTCGGAACCGTTGACCGTAGCCGTAACCTGAGTGGTCGGAATCACCGTCAGCCTCACAAGGTCGTCGTTGAAATTCTTGTCCTCATAGTCGGCGAAGTCGATATATTCATCGATTGTGAATTACTTGAAACTCGTAGCCGTGGTGACGGTTGCGGTCAAGATGGTGTCGGTAGAGACCAGGGCGTTGACCGTCAGTTCCGGCGGCAGTTCCGTATCATCGTTTTTCAGTTCAATCTCGCAGCTTGTGGCGAGAAAAACGATTAAGGCAAGCAGATATTTTATCTTGTTCATAGCGTTTTTAGAATTTGATGGTGTAATCTACCGACGGCAGGAACGGCAGTTTGCACACGCCTTTCAGAAAAGGCTTTGCCGTGACGTTGTCGTAGCTGACATAGACATCGGTGATATTCTGGTGGTTGTAGATGTTGTAGAGGCTCAGACCGAGCGCACTCTCGGCGCGGCGGTGGCGCAGAGTGTAGACCACGCGCAGGTCGAGATGGTGCTCGTCGGGGATGTGGAAGGAGTTGCGGCCGCGATATGTGTAAAACCTGCTGTAGCGGTAAAAGGATGTTCCATTGCCCGGGTCATAGGTGACCATGTCGTGCGGCGGAATGCCTTCTTCGCTTGAGAAATTGTCGCCCACAGGGTCATATTCGTCGATTCTGCCGCCGCTCACCACCGTTGTCGCCACATTGCCGCGACGTCCGCTGCGGAATGTCCATGACGCCGACACGGTCCAGTGCTTGTCGAATCGGTGCGCAATGATGATGTTTAAATTGTGGCGGCGGTCGTTGGCAGCGGGAAACTCCCTGCCGCCGTTAAGTTCCTGCATCGGACGGTCGAATGTGCGCAGTGCTTTTGCCCACGTGTAGCTCAGCCACCCTGTGGTCTTTCCTGTTTCTTTTTTAAGCAGCACCTCCGCGCCGTATGCCCTGCCACGTCCTGTCACAGCCATGTTCTGCCAATCGCCGGTGGTGGTCAGAAACGAGGTTCCATCGCGGTATTCTGCCAGATTGTGCATCCATTTGTAGTATCCTTCAACCTCCAATGTCAGACCCTTGACAAATTCGTATCCCGCCCCGGCAGCCACCTGGTCGGAATGCATCAACGGCAATCTCTTTGTGACAGGCACCCAAATGTCTGACGGCATCACGATGTTGCCGCTCGTAAGCATGTGGAATCCCTGCGACATCCTTGCGTACGACAGCTTCAATGCCAGTTGGTCTGTGGGCAGAAACCTCACCGACGCGCGCGGTTCAAGCGAGTGGGCGGTGTGGTCTGACAGTGAGTAGAGCACGTAGCGCAGACCGATGTTGGCCTTCAACCAATGGCTGATGTCCCAATCGTCCTCGGCATAGACGCTGATTGTGGTTGAGTTTGTTGTGCTGCCGATGGTCTCGTCGCGCAGCGTTTCTTTGATGCTGTAGTCATCGATTATAGGATATGTTGTCACAAGCGAATGGTCGTATACATCGACCGTCGGAGCGAAATGCTGCCATGTGGCGCCGACGCCGTAGCGCAGCGTATTGCGTGCCGCCGCTTTATGGGTGAAATCTATTTTTGCCGTGAAATCACCGATTCGTGAATGATATTTCGCATAGGAGTCTTTGCTGAGCGTTTGGTTTAAAGAGATGTCTTTTTTGTTGTCCTTTTTCGACAACCATGACTTGTCGACTTTTTCCGATTGAGAAAGATTGTAGCGGTATTGGCTGTAGCCAGCCGATGCGCGCATCTGCAATTTGTCGGAAAAAGTGTGTATCCACGTCAGTCCGCCAACGATGTTGCCCCAATTGCTTGATGAATTGTTTTCCGTTTCCGATTTGAAATACTTTGTCAATTCTTTTTCTGGAAAATATTCGTTTGTCTGTGTATGCCAGCTTGACGGGGTGACATCGTCCTTGTCGTTGCCTATGTAGAACGAGGCGGTCAGGCGGTCGCGCTTCGAAAATCGATGTGCGAGGCGCGCCGTGACATCGTAATAGTTAAGTTTGAGATATGGGTTGAGCACATTCTGGTTGTCGATTATGTGTTTCATCACAGGAATCACGATGGCGTTGAGATATGACGCTCGGCCAGACACGCTGAATGATGTATGCCCTTTCCATATAGGTCCTTCAATATGCAGCGCCGACGACATCATTCCCGCTGTCAGAGAGCCGTGGTAGCGGTCGAAGTCGCCGTCCTTCAGCTCCACATCGACCACGCTCGACAGTCGCGATCCATAGCGCGCCGGAAAGCCGCCCTTGTAGATTGTCACGCCGCTCACCATCTCCGGGCTGAACACCGACACGAATCCTTTCAGGTGTTCCGGATTATAGACCGGAAAGCCATCGATTGTAATTTGGTTTTGGTCGTAGTTGCCGCCGCGCACATAGATGCCGGCGGTGCCGTCGCTGCCCGACTGCACTCCTGGCAATGTCTGCAATGCTTTCAGAATGTCGACCTCGCCGAGCGTTGCCGGAATCGACTTTATTTGGCGTATCGACAGCTCGTTGGCACTCATCTGCGAAGAGCGTATGCCTATTTCCGACGGAGCGTAGATTGTCACGTCGCGCAGTTGGTTGTCGTGTTCAAGCTTTATGGTGACAGTTCTTTTCCTGTCGGCTTTGACTTTTATGGTTTGCGTTTTGTAGCCCACATAACTGACGTGTAGATTCAACGATTCGTCCTTGACAGCTTTCAGCTCAAAGAAACCGGCGTTGTCGGTGATTTGCCCGTAGCGATAATCCTTCGTGTAAACGCTCGCCCCCGCCAATGCTTCCCCTGTCTCGGCGTCGCGCACCGAGCCGCTGACCACAACTTGAGCTACCTGAGCATGGAGGCTGATGGCAGAAACGAGCACAGCCAATAGTGCTAATAAATTTTTCATAATCAGAATATTAGGTTGTGTTCTATTGGTATTGTATTTATATTGCTCTAATAAATGCGCTAAAGGTACGGATATGCGCGGGGAAAAGCAAAAATATTTATATGTTGTGCAACACAAAAATGTGCTTATCAGCATAATAAATTGCTGATAATTCCGCCTTGGCGATATTTTTTTTGCAATTAGGCGCAAAGTCACTACCTTTGCGCCATAATGCGCATTGATATAATAACAGTTCTGCCGGAAATGCTTGAGTCGCCGCTGAACTGCTCGATTCTGAAAAGGGCTCAAAACAAGGGATTGGCGGAAATCGTGGTGCACGATCTCCGCGAATACAGTCTTGACAAGCATCGCCACGTCGACGACTATCCGTTTGGCGGCGAGGCAGGTATGGTTATGCAGATAGAGCCGGTGGACCGTTGCATCTCCGCGCTGAAGGCGGAACGCGACTACGATGAAGTGATTTTTGTGACACCCGACGGCGAGAAGTTCGACCAACGGATGGCAAACACGCTGTCGTTGTCGGAAAACCTGATTATCCTCTGCGGCCATTACAAAGGCATCGACTACCGCATCCGCGAGCATTTCATCACAAAGGAAATCACAATCGGCGACTACGTGTTGACCGGCGGCGAGCTGCCGGCGGCAATCATCACCGACGCCATTGTGCGCCTCATTCCCGGAGCCATCGGCGACGAGCAGTCGGCGCTGAGCGACTCCTTTCAGGACAATTTGCTCGCGCCGCCTGTCTATACGCGTCCGGCGGAGTACAAGGGATGGCGTGTGCCCGACGTGCTGCTGTCGGGGCATCAGGCACGCATCGACGACTGGAAGCACGAAATGGCGTTGAAGCGCACACGCGAATTGCGCCCTGATTTGCTTGATGTATAAAAAAACGGAGGACTGTGCTATGGGATTTTTAGGACGCATAAAAGACGGAATCCAGAAATTCAATTTATGGATTGTGGTTGTGGTGGCGTTCGGTGTCTACATCACCTTTTTTTCCGACTACAACTATTTCCGCTCGATGGAGTATAACGCAAGGATAAAAGACCTCAAGGCGCAGATAAAGGAGTGTGACGATTCGACCGCCGTCTATCGCGAGCGCCTGCGCCTGCTCGAGAGCGACCACGAGACGCTGGAGCGCATTGTCAGAGAGGAATATCTGATGAAGCGCGAAAACGAAGACTTGTATATTGTGAACGAATAAAAACAAATATATCGAAAAAATGAAAAAGGAAAATGTGCTCAACATATTGCTGTCGGTGGGAATGGTGATATTGCTGCTGTCGGCTTTTCTGCCGCTTGTGGATGTGAAAACGCCGTGGCTGCGCTACATCTTCACCTTTGCGGCAATGCTCATCGTCGTGGTGCGCGTGTTTCAGCGCGCGGCGCGCCGCAAACAGACGTTCAGCCTGCGCGTGCGCCGTCTTTTCACGATGGAGTTCTGGTCGGCGATGTGCTATGTGGTCTCGGCGCTGTTTCTTTTCTCCGACCCATACCACAGCACGTGGCTCGGCTTTCTGACGGCAGGCGCCGTGGTGCAGGTCTACGCGTCGTTTATGATTGACTACCAGTTGCGCAAGGAGGCAAAGAAGGCGGAAAACACCGATGTGGTCGGTAAAAAACATTAAAATGTCGCGACGGAAGGCGAAAACCGAGTCAAACCGCCGCATAATTGAGTAGTAATTAGTATTTTTGTCCGAAGAATGAATTTAAGTCTGACAATCGACCAGGGTAACTCGTCGGCAAAGGTGTCGGTGTTTTCAGGAACGACGTTGTTGCAGTCGCACCGCTTTGAGCGGCTTGCGCCGGGCGACCTCGACCTTGTGATGGCAGGGCATGCAGTGACGGCGGCGATTTATTCGTCGGTGGTGGGCAACGACAGCCAGATTGAAGAACTGCTGTCGGCGAAAGGCGTGCGCACGTATATGCTCGATGAGCGTCTGCCCATGCCGCTTGCCATTGACTATGCCACACCCTCCACTTTGGGACATGACCGCATAGCCGCCGCGGTGGGCGCTCTGACGCTTGTTCCCGGATGCGACTGCCTGGTGGTCGACGCCGGCACGGCAGTGACCTACGACTATGTCACCGCCGACGCGCATTTCAAAGGCGGCAACATAGCCCCTGGGCTGTCGTTGCGCTTTCAGGCGCTGGCTTCGCATTGCGTGCAGCTGCCGCGTGTGGATGTCGGTGGCGACATCCCTACGGTAGGCTACGACACGCCTACAGCCATCCGCTCCGGCGTGGTGCTCGGGCTTGTGGCGGAGATTGAAATGCTGGCTCGCCGGCTCGGCTCGCCCGCGATAGTGCTTACGGGAGGCGACAGCCCGCTGGTGGCAGACAGGATTTCAGACAACGTGATTGTCGACAATGATTTGGTGGCAAAAGGATTAAACAGAATATTAGAATACAATGAGATATTATAAGAAAATTACAGTATTGGCGGCTCTCGCCGTGGCGGCAGTGGGACAGATGTTTGCCCAAAACCAGTCGTCGCCTTATTCACGATATGGTTACGGACTGTTCAGCGACTATGCAACCAGCGCGCAGCGCAACATGGGCGGCGTGGGCGTGGCTATGGCCGACGGCCGTCAGATCAACGTGATGAACCCGGCATCGTATGCCGCAACCGACTCCCTGACGTTGCATTGGGACATCGGTCTTGACCTTACGCAGCTGAAGTCGAGCGAGGAGGGCAACAGCGGAAAAGCTTTCGGTGGAGGCTTGAACTACCTTACGCTGCAGTTTCCGATAACGAAATATATGGGTGCGAGCATCGGCTTGGTGCCTTACACCACGGTGGGATACTCGTTTGGCAACAATCTTAAAGACGACGACGGAACGGTGCAGACGTCGCAGTCGACAAGCGTGTCGGGATATGGCGGCATCGACGAGCTTTATGTCGGCTTGGGCGCGCGTCCTGTGCGCGGATTGACGCTTGGTGCCAACTTTTCTTACCAATTCGGTACGATTGTCAACGACCAATACGTCATATCGTCGACATCGACGCTTTATGAGCAGAAAATACAGGTGCGCGACTGGAATGTGCTTCTGGGTCTGCAGTACACGCAGCGTCTGGCTCCGAAGCATCAGCTGACATTCGGTTTCACATATTCGCCGAAGAAAGATTTCCACGGACGCACATGGGGCGTGAAATATGATATGTCGGGCGACGTGTCGTCGACCTCTGGGGCGGCAAAACCCGACACCATCGCCAATGAGCGTTTGCAGACAATGGGCTACAGCAAGCCAAACGCTTATGCCTTCGGTCTGAACTACAACTTCGACCAGCGTCTTTCTGCCGAGGTCGACTTCTCGATGCAGCAGTGGAGCAAGGCCACGTTCCCGGGCTTGACAAATGAAGACGGCAACGTGATGTATCAGACGCGTCTCGACGACCGCTGGCGCATTGCCGCCGGTGTGCAGTATGTGCCGCGTATGCGCGGGTCGTATCTGCAGCGTGTGGCTTACCGCCTCGGTGGCTCCTACACACGCGACTATCTGATGATAGGCGACAACCATCTGAAAGAGTTCGGCGTAAGCTGCGGTTTCGGATTTCCTACCGTGGCGCAGAAAACCGTAATCAACCTCGGTTTTGAGTATAAGCATCGCAAGGCTTATCCTGCAAGCCTCGTGACAGAAAACTATTTCAACATCACGCTTGGCATAAACTTCAAGGAATTTGCTTTCTGGAAGGAGAAAATCCGCTAATTTGCAGATGCGTACGGCAACAAGCATATTATTCTTGGTAACGCTGCTGACGGCGTTGCTGCCGGCTTGCAAGGAGGTGAAACGCGATGTGGTGGCCACTCCGGCAAACCGCGACAGTGTGGTGTCGATGAAGACGCGCGACGTGATGACGCTGATCAGCGACTCGGGCATGACGCGCTACCGTATCACGGCAAAGCTGTGGCTTGTCTACGACGAGGCGCGCCGTCCGAATTGGAAATTTCCTTACGGTCTGTTTCTTGAAAAGTTTGACGACAATTTCAAGGTTGAGGCGACAATACGTTGCGACTCCGCTTTCTACTTCAAGAATGACAAGCTGTGGCGTCTCGACGGCAATGTCGTGATACGCAACACGAAAAAAGAACTCATCGAGACCGAGCAGATATATTGGGACCAGACTTTCCATGAGGTGCGCAGCGACTCGTTTGTGCATATCGAACGCGCCGACCGCATCCTTGAGGGATATGGCTTCAAGTCGGACGAGAATTTGCATAATTATTTGATAAAGAAGCCTTCGGGCATCTTCCCGATACCGAAGCGCCAGGAGACAACTCCTCCAGTTTAAGTTGATTGCTATGGATACTGCTACTGCTTTGATAATCACACTCGTGTCGATGGCTTTTTCTGCATTTTTCTCTGGAATGGAGATTGCCTTCATTTCCTCAAACAAGGTGCGTGCCGGTGTCGACTCTCAGAAAAAAGGGCTGACAAGCCGCATCATCAACACGTTCTACAGCCGTCAGGACATGTTTATTTCCACGATGCTCGTGGGCAACAACATTATGCTTGTGGTCTACGGTATAGGCATCGCCGTGCTGCTCGAACCGGGCATAAAAAGCGTGGTGGGCGACAACGAGGCGCTGATACTTGTTTGCCAGACCATCATATCGACAGGCATAATTCTCATTACTGGAGAGTTTCTGCCGAAGACAATCTTCCGCATCAATCCAAACATCTCGCTGCGCCATTGCGCCGTGGGGCTTTATGTGATTTATCTGGTATTGTATCCGATATCATGGTTCTCATCGTGGCTGTCGAAGTCGTTGATGCACTTGTTTGGAGCCAAAGCCTCGGCGCCACGGTCGGCGTTGCTTACCGTCAGCGAACTCGACGACTACATCCAGCAGACTATCGACGACAAAAATGCTGGAAAAACTGGAGCGGAGGAGATTGAGCACGAAGTGAAGATTTTTCAGAACGCGCTCGACTTCAGCAACACGCTGCTGCGCGACTGCATGATTCCGCGCAACGAGATTGTGGCAGTGTCGTCCGACACCGACCGTGAGCGTCTGCGCCGCCGGTTTACGGCTACCGGACTGTCGAAAATCCTTGTCTATACCGACGACATCGACAATATCATCGGCTATATCCACGTCAACGAACTTTTCAACACTTCCATTGAATGGCAGAAATGCATCAAACCAGTGGATTTCGCACCCGAGTCGATGCCTGCCAACACGATGATGCGCAAGATGCTTGCCGAAAAACGAAGCATTGCCGTGATTGTCGATGAGTTTGGCGGCACGGGTGGACTTGTCACACTTGAGGATCTTGTGGAGGAGATTTTCGGCGACTTCGAGGATGAGCACGACAAGCGCCGTCTTACAGAAGTGCGCCTCAGCGACACGTCGTTTAAATTTTCCGGACGCATTGAGATTGAGCATCTTAATGAAACTTACAACCTTGACATACCGGAGGATGAGGAGTATCAGACGCTTGCCGGATATATCCTTTTCCGCCTCGGAGCACTTCCGCAGCAGGGCGACTCGTTTGATATCGACGGATTGAAATTCACAATCTTGAAGAAGTCGGCAACCCGTATCGAACTTGTGCGCCTCGACCTCCCGTCGGCTGCCGAAAAAGATTGATTTAACCCCTTTCTGAGCAATTGTCAGATGTAGATGTGTTAAAAAAGAGCATAGAATCACATTTAAATATTTCAAAAATAAGTGATTATGGCACGGATGAATCTTACTCCATTGGACGATGTGCTTGGCAAGCATTTCGGTAAAATAGGAACACCAAAACGCGATGCATTCGAAAGTGATGTGGATGTGGCTTTGCATGCTTATAGATTAGGCGAGGCTATCAAAAAAGCTCGTATTGAACAGAACTTGACCCAAGAACAGCTGGGGGAACGTATCGGTGTAAAAAGAGCGCAGATTTCTCGGTTGGAAAGAGGTTATAGCATAACAATACCAACTATGAGAAGGGTGTTCAAGGCATTGGGTGTGGTAACTGCAACTATTGACTTGGGCATTGCAGGAAAGGTTGCATTGTGGTAAAATCCAATTGCCTATGGTGTAATAGCAGGATCCGTTATGCCAAAGTTGTTTGAGGCTTCTCGAGAAAGGGGCATTATGAAGAATCGCGTTCTGTTGAAGAAATCAACAAGACAATGGTCTTAATGCGTGGCATAGGAAAGAAAGGAAATTTCCTGATTTGTGATAAAACAGCCGTAAAATTGTCAATACAATGACGGTTTTACGGCTGTTCTGCATTTTATTTAAGATTGCGGATTTCTTGGCTGATTCACTTGAAGATAAGCGCAGTATGTGCCGTTTTACATCGATTAACGTTTTGTTGCTGATTTTTTATCGGCAAATTGTGGCGAGGTGAATAGAAATGCGTAATTTTGTGGAATAGAAACTAACATAACCCATAAAATAATTATGAGAAAACAAATCTTTCTATCCAGCGTATTGTTGCTGGGCGCGGCGCTTACAATGAGCGCGGCGGAACGCGGCGGTAGAACCGTTGCGCTCGCAGGTGTCGAATATTCTGTCGATACGCTTTTCCATGCGAAGGTGGGACCGGGCACTACGGAAACTTCGTTGCATCTTATCAACAACGCAGGACAGCAGCTGCGCGTGTTTTATCTGACTACCGACTTGACAAATCCAAACACTTCAATCGAGGCTATCGTGGCTCAGGACAAGGTGCCTGGCGGTGGAACTGTCAGCAGCATGGCTAAGAGCCACACTGTGGAAGGAAAGAACTATTTCTGCGGTGTCAATACCGACTTCTTCCATACTTCAGGCTCGGCAAGCAACGGCAAGTCGATTGTAGGCGCGCCTGTGAGGGCTTCGGTTGCCGGCGGCGAGATTTATCGCAGCGGTTCGGCTTCTACATCCTGGCCAAACATCTTTGTTGACCGCGACGGCAAGATGAACATCGGTGCTGTCTCGTTTGAAAATGGAACGGTTACAGCGGGCGGAAAGACTGCCACTCTCAAGGCAATCAACAACGACGCTCCTGACAATGGTATTTCAATCTATACACCGAAATATTACGGCACTCCCAACCAGCCGTGGATTAACGGTCAGTGTGTGACAGTGCCTGTGACTCTTGAGGAAGGCGACTATGTAGGTGCCGGCAAAACACTGAAGTTCAAGGTGTGCGGTGCTACAGGTACCAACGGCGACTGCGCTATCAACGACGGTGAGTACGTGCTTCTTGCCCGCGGCTCTGCACAAGATGTGCTCAGCGGCTTGAAAGTTGGCGACGAGGTGTCGGCATATGTGAAAGTGACTATTGGCGACACTGAGGTGTTCCCGACTCAGTTGGCTTGCGGCAACCCATGGATTCTGAAAGCGGGCGAGGTGCTCGACTCTGAAGGCGACCGTGGCGACGCCAGCGCGCGCCATCCGCGCACAGGTATCGGTTATTCAACAGATAACACCAAGTTGGTGATGATGGTCATCGACGGACGTAGCGCAATTTCTGCCGGTGTACACACACAGGAACTTGCCGGAATGCTTTACTATGCTGGAGCCGACGAGGCTGTCAATGTTGACGGCGGTGGCTCTTCGACAATGTATACAGAGCCTCTTGGTGTGCTCAACAAGACGAGCGATGGTCATGAGCGTGCTGTGGCAAGCGGTCTGTTTGTCGTTGCCAATGTGCCTGACGACAAGACTGTCGCTGAGGTGCGTTTCGTAGACTGGGCGATGAACTTCCCGAAATACGGTATCTATACTCCGAAATTCTATGGCTACAACAAGTATGGTGTGCTTGTCGATACAGACTTGCAGGGCGTTAAGCTCAGCTGCGACAAGGCTCTCGGCGAGATTGTCAACGACGGCTCCACATTCTATGGCACAGGCGAAGGTATGGGTGCTTTGAAGGCTACTTACAACGGTATTGAGGCAGTGCTTCCTGTAAATGTGGTGGCAAGCGATGATGTTGCTTTCCGATTGAAAAACATCGTGATTGACAATAAGCGCGAATATCCGATGGAGGTGCAGGCTATTGTTAACGAGAAAACGATGCCGATCAACCCGGTGGCTCTTACTTGGTCGTCGGAAAACGACGGTGTTGCCACAATCGGTGCTGCTGACGGTGTGCTCCGTGGTGTGGCAAACGGAACCACAACTATTACCGGAAAGGTAGGTTCGTTTGTGGGAACTGCAAATGTGTCTGTCGAGATTCCTGCAGCGGAGGTTATGCCTGTCGCTGAATACAAAGACGGCGAATGGAAAAACTCGCAGTTTGGCGGTACCGACCTTGTCGTTTCTGCTCTTGAAAACGGTGTGAAAATCAACTATACAGGTAACGGTACGGGTCGTGGCGCATATATCCAATTGGAAAAGGGCTGCCGCGTGTGGAGTTTGCCTGAGAAACTCCGCGTGCGCATCAACCCGGGTAATGCAACAGTGAAGAAGGTGTCGTCGACATTGACCGACGCATATGGCAAAGTTTATTCGGCTTGGGCTTTTACTACCGACGAACTTCCGAAAAACACGGTTTCGACATTGGAGCTCAACCTTTCTGATAATCTTGATTTGACAGATATCGGTGTGTATCCATTGACTGTCAACACTCTCCGTCTCGACATGGGCGCTTCGGCAAAGGGTCAGGCGTTTGAAATCCTCGTGCCTGGTTTCGAGGCTGTATATTCAGCAGGTGGCGGCAGCGTTGCCGGCATCGAGGCGGCTCAGGGCGTGCGCGTATATCCTAATCCTGTAAAGGCTGGCGAGGCTGTGACAGTTGAGGCTGACGGCGAGGCAAACGTGCAGATTTTCACTCTCGGTGGTGCTGTGGCAGCGCAGGCTGAGATCAACGGAACTGCCGCAGTGTCGACAGATGGTCTGCAGGCAGGAATGTATCTTGTGCGCGTGGCAACAACCAACGGCGTAAGCACAGCGAAACTTATCGTGAAGTAAGGATACGGTTTCCGTATAAAAACAAAAAGCGGAGTCTTTGCGGCTCCGCTTTTTTATGTCTGCTCTCATTGTTTCACAACAGGAGAGGCTGCGTAATAATATTGAATGGTTCTTTCGATGACACTAAGTTACACCATAGTGCCTGATGAAGCAATGCAAGATGAACCATTATATAAATGGATAAAATGTTAAGTCGTTGATATACAGATGTGGCTTATATGAAAAATATAAACGTCAATATTCGTTCTTGCGGGCAAAACATAGCCATAATATCACGCCTCTGACGGCGAGATATGTCAAAAAGGCTGTCCAAAGACTGCTGTTGGCGTCGGGAAAAGGGGAAAGAAAATAGATGGCGAAATAGACTGCTGTCGCGCCTGCGAGCGACAACAGCATCTGTCGGGTGGCGGTAAGTCCGACAAACACGCCGTCCCAGATAAACGCCGCCATACCTGCTATCGGAGCGAGGGCTATCCACCATCGGTAGGCTGCGGCAAACGCTACGACCTCGGGTTTGTCGCTGAACAGCGACATTACTTCGTGGTTGAAGACGCCATAGGCGAAAGCGAATATTGCGGCGAGACTCCATCCCCATGCAAAGAGATGCGACACGCAGCGTCGCAGCGAATGCTTGTCGGCGGCGCCGGCATATTTGCCAACGAGAGCCTCGCCGGCGTATGCAAACCCGTCCATGAAATGGGAGTAGAGCAGATAAAGTTGCATGAACAGGGCGTTGACGGCGAGCGTCATGTTGCCGGAGCGTGCACCCGTAGCTGTGAAAAACAGCATCACAGCCATTACGCACAGGCTGCGTAGGAAGATGTCGCGGTTGACGCTGAAAAAACGTCCCAGACCGCGCAGCATCTCGTCGACGCGTGGAGCATATCCGAGGGTTTCCTTGCGCATCATTCTGGCGGCGAAAAATGCGGAAAGGATGAAGCCGCACCACTGTGCCGCAAGTGTGCCTAAGGGGATGCCGATGAATCCAAGCCGCATGGCGAACACGAAACATAGGCTGCAGACGATGTTGACGGCGTTTACAGCCATCGACACCGCGAGAGGGTAGGTGGAGTTCTGCATGCCGATAAACCATCCTGTGAGGCTCATCGTGGCGAGGGTGGCGGGCGCGCCCCAGATTATGATGGAGAAATATTGCGAGGCATGGGTGTGGACTGCCTCGCTTGGGGAGATGGCGGCGAGCAGCAGCCATTTTATGGGCGACTGCAGTGCCACGATGGCGATGCCGAGCAGCAGTGCCAGTGCCACTGAGCGAAACAGCATCACCGACATCTGTCGCCTGTCGCGCGCGCCGAATGCCTGCGCTGTCAGTCCGCTTGTCCCCATGCGCAGAAATCCGAAGTTCCAGTATGTGAGGCTGAACATCGTTGCGCCCACCGAAACCGCGCCGATTGTCACGGCGTCGCCGATGTGGCCGGCAATGGTGAGGTCGACAAGTCCCAGCAGCGGCACGATGACGTTTGACAGGATTGCGGGTACTGCTATTTTGAGGATGCTTTTGTTCACTGTTGGAATGGCTGTGTATATATACGAAAAAAGGTATCGGCTGGAAAATCAGCCAATACACTAATGTAGCCCATAGGAGAATCGAACTCCTCTTTCAAGAATGAAAATCTTGCGTCCTAGCCGATAGACGAATGGGCCAATACATTATTAACCGCTTTTCTGTCAAAGCGAGTGCAAAGATAGGAGTTATTTATTTATCCACCAAATATCGTGCATACAAAACGGCGATTTTAATAGATTTTAAGAAATTATAAATTGCATAATGTGTACCTTTGGCGTGGAATTTATTCATTTTGCAATGATTGAGAAACTGCATGGGGTGGTGCTGCGCACCATAAAATACAACGACAAGAATGCTATTGTGCGTGTCTACACCGACATGCATGGCGTCATGGCGTTTCTGCTGCCACAAGGCAACGGCAAGGTGGCGCGTCAGCGCAGGGCGTTGTTTCAGCCTCTCTCGCTTGTTGAGATTGTTGCCGACATCAGACAAGGGCGCGACCTGTATAGTATAAAGGAGGCGCGCTGTCTGCATCCGCTGCACAGTCTCCATACCGATCCTGTCAAGAATGCCGTGGCGCTGTTTGTCACGGAGCTGCTTTCTGCTGTCATCGTGGAGCAGGAGCGCAATCCCGCGCTGTTTTCCTTTGTGGCGGGGTCGGTGGTGTTTCTCGACCGGGCAAATGACGGCATTGCCAATTTCCACATCTGCTTCCTTTATAATTTAGGCGTGTTTATCGGAATCGAGCCCGATCGCGACACGTATCGTCCGGGATGCGTGTTTGATATGGAGGGTGGCGTCTTTTCCAGCTGCCATCCTGTGCATGGGCATTATGTAGAGGGAGTGGAGGCGGAGGCGGTCTATCGGCTGTCGCGCATCACGTATGCCAACATGCACCTGTTCCGCTTCAACCGCGGGCAGCGCAACCGGTTGTTGCAGCTGACGCTCGACTATTACCGGTTACACAACTCCGCGCTGGGCGAGTTGCATTCGCCCGCCGTTCTGGCCGATTTATTTTCCTGAGCCGTTTTCTGTTTCAAGTGTGAGTCCGTCGTTCTCAAGGTCGTTCTTCGACGGAAGCACGATTACTGTCATTCCGCGGTAGGCAAATTTTGTTGCAAACTCCAGGATGTTGGCATTATGAAGGCGTATGCATCCTTCGGTGGCGAGAGTGCCTATCGACGACTCGTCGAGTGTGCCGTGGATGCCGATGCCTTTGTGCCCTGTCAGCAAGCGCACGAAATACGGGCCGTAGGCGCCGCGAATCACGCCTTTACCGTCTTTAAAGTCGTGTGTCCATGTGTGCGCGTCAAGAATCTCCTGCACTTTAAACAGTCCCACCGGTGTGCGCATGTCGCCCTGACGCCGCTTGTTGCCCACATTGCGTCCGCAGGCGATAGGGTAGCAGCGCAATTCGCGTCCTGTCGCGTCGTACACGCGCATTTTCATCTCTTCTTTGGAGATAACTGCAAACGGACGTCCGTTTTGGAAATAACCGGTGCCGGTTGTAGTGTTGCCAGAGGTGCGTGTGTTGTTGTCTGCAAGGCTGGTTTCAGAGGCGTTGAATGCGAGCAGCGCCATGAGTGCGATTAGAATCAGTCTAAGTTTCATAGTTGTTTGTTTTTTAGGAAAAAATGAAAAGAGCCCGAAGCATTGCTTCAGGCTCTTGCGGTGCGGACGGGACTCGAACCCGCGACCCCATGCGTGACAGGCATGTATTCTAACCAGCTGAACTACCGCACCAGTCCTTGCTGTTTTTCGTTAGCGAGTGCAAAGATAAACCGAGTTTTTCGTTTGTGCAATATTTGGGATTAAAAAAATTGCACTTTCCGCATATTTTGTCTATGTTTGTCGCTATAAACCCCATAAAATCGATTGAAAAATGAAAACTATCCGTCAGTTAGTGACAATTCTCGTGATTCTTGCCTGCGCCATTCCTGCGGCGGCAAGTCGTTTGGAAACAGTGAAAGTTGAGAGTGAGTCGATGCATAAGCAGATCGACGTATCTGTGGTGTTGCCCGACAGTTACGGCGCGCGCCCTCTTCCGGTGGTCTATCTGCTACATGGCTATGGCGACAACAACCTTCTTGGATATCTCAGCTATACCAATGTGCGCCAGTATGCCGATATGTTTGACGTTGTTCTGGTGATTCCCGACGGCGGCACAAACTGGTATTTCGACAGTCCTGTCGACCCTACAATCAGATATGAGACATTCGTATCGTCGGAATTGATAAAATATATCGACAAAAACTATCTTACCGACGCACGCCGTGAGCGACGTGCCGTGACAGGACTCAGCATGGGCGGACACGGCGCGCTTTATCTCGCCATCCGCCATCAGGACGTGTTTGGCGCGGCTGGCTCGATGAGCGGTGGCGTTGACTTCCGTCCGTTTCCTGAGAAATGGGACATCAAGTTGAGGCTGGGCGACCAGAAGACACATAAGGAGAATTGGGACAAGAATACGGTGATGGCGCAGCTTCCGTTGCTCAAGGACGGCGCATTGCAGCTGATCATTGATTGCGGCACGGAGGACTTCTTCTTCGACGTCAACGTTAAACTGCACGAGGCGTTGACAAAGCAGGGCATACACCATGAGTTCACGTCGCGTCCGGGCAAGCATTCGTGGGTCTACTGGCGTCGTTCGCTGCGCGACCACATGTATTTCTTCAATGATTATTTCAGAAACTGATAAAGCAGTCAATAGACATATTATAATAATAAAAAGTCCGCCCGGCGAAATCTCTTCGCCGGGCGGACATCACTCTAAACCATTATTAAAACTCTATTTGACGACAACGCGGTGTCTGGATAATTGCTGTGCGTTGTCGATTGTAAGGATGTAGACACCTTTTGCAAGGTGGTTTACAGGAACGGCTATGCTTCCGTTGTTGCCGAGCTGCTCCATTACGAGCGAGCCGTTGGTGGCGTAGATGCGTACGGCATAGTCGGTCATCGCGGTGCGGATGTTGAGACGGTCGGTTGCCGGAACCGGGAAGATTCTGACGTCGGCGTCGACAGCCACATCGTTTACAGAAGCCTTTTCCTCGTCGATTTCAACAGGGATGTTCACAAATTGGATTTTACCCTTTTGTGTGGCGCTTACCACGGCTGATGTCTCGGTCTTGTCGGTAAGACCTGAGATTGTCAGGATGCCGTCGGCGATAGCCATTGTAGCCTTTGCTGCGTCGCAGTTGTCGACAATCGCATAGGTCACTGTTGAATTGTCGTTGTCGAGGTTGAAGAGTGTCTGGAGGTCGACGGTGGCAGGGATTGTGATGCCGGCGAGAGCCTTTTTGGCGTCGCTGATTTCACGGGTGCCGCCGAAGTCGTCGAGACAAGCGTAGGTAGGTGTAGTCAAGCCATACGCGTTTCTCTTCGTGCCTTCGAATCCGAATGTCACTTTCTTGATTTTACCGAACTGGCGGAGGTCAACCCATTGCCATGTGTCGAGGTAATAGTGGTCGGCCTCGTTGTCGGCGCGGTAGTCGGCAAGATAGTAGTCCATCGATGCTGTCGTGTCGTCGGCTTTCACAACGTTTACGGTCATCTTGAACCAGTCGCCCTTTGCGAATCCGCCTGGAGCGGTCGACATGCCGTCGCCGTTTACGTAGGCGTTTACGTTGTTGGCTGTGTTGGTCACGTAGAATCCGCTCACGTCGGCTCCGTCGGCGGCGTTGGTCACGTTGGCTGCGTAGTTGGCGCCGGTGTAGCTGTAGACCACGGCGTAGTTCGCAGAGTTGTGTCCGCTGCCCACAGCCGACTTGAACTGGTCGGCATACGACTCAAACACGGTGCTTGTCTGGTTGCTCAGAGCGAAGCCACCCCACCATGTCGAGGTGTGGCGCTCGGTGTCGAAAGCAAACGAGCCGCTGACAAACTGCGAGCTGGTGCCCGGGTTTGTGTAGCTTGGGTCGTCCTTGCCAAGACCGTTGTAGAAGCTTTCAGGAGCGAGGAAGTTGTCGTCCATTGTGGCGGCAAACTGGTTGCCGGTCACGTAGACAACTGCCGCATCGGTGGCGGTGTTGCCCCATGCGTCGGTGGCTGTCATATAGAACACGCCTGAGCGGTCCAAAGCCGGGGTGGCGGTGTTGTCGCCGTTGGCAACAACCTCGCGCATGGCGTTTTTCCATTCCACAGCCACAGGATATACGCCGCCGTCGAATTCTGCCTTAAGGTCGGCTTTCGCGCCGCTTGCCACGGTGGCTTGCGGAGTGGTGCATACCGCTGTGAGAGGCAGAGGCTCGCCGCTGAAGTTGTCGATATATGCGTTGCCTTCTGTTGCAAAGTCGAGAGCTGTCACTGCGCCCTTGTCCTTCAGGTTGAAGAATATCCATTTTCCTGAAGTTGCAGGGATGGTGTATGCGTGAGCGTCGGCGTTGCCGTCGTAGACGTTCATAGCCACCTCGGCGTCAGTTTTCACGAAGAATCCGGTCAGGGTCAAGCCCTTGTCGGTGTTGGTGAGCTGCACAGCTCCTGCGCCTTCGATTTTAGCCACTTTCGTGCCTTCCACCACAGCATCGTCGGCATCGACTACGGTAAATCCGGCGAAAGAAGCCGTACCGTCGTCAAAACCGCCATCGTTAGCCTTCACGTTCTCGAACGTAGACACTTCGGTAGGCAGATATGTGGTTGTGAACGCGTCGGTTGCCGCAACTTCGCCCACATTTGTGCCGTCGAGGCTTTCAAGCAATGTGTAGAGGCGGTATTCCGTCTGGCTCGACAAGCCGTTGAGGCTCACCGACACTTCTTTGCCGGCACGCAGTGTGGCGGTGAGTGCCGAAGCCTTCATCTCGTCGGCTGTAGGAGCGGTTTCCGATGATTCTTTCACCATGAGGTAAGCCTTGCCGTTGGCGGCAGTCTTGAGGACGGCAGTCGCTGCGTTGTGGCTGATGCCAGAGATTGCAGGATAGCCTTCGTCGAATGCCGGAACAGCCGATGCGTCGGCAAATTCGTAAGCGCCGATTGTCGGTGTCGTGGCGTTGCGCACGGCGCCGAGCAGGTCGGTGGTCACGAAGTCGAGCGGCATGGCGTTGAGCAGGTTGCCTGCGGCTGCAGGGAAGAGCATTTTGTCGCTGAGGAACGCAACGTCTTCATTGAAGCTGCTCTGCTCGTTCACTTTCAGCATCCAGTCGCTGAACGATGCGAGTTTCGTATTGCTGCTTGTCTGCGCAAACACAGTTCCGTTGGTGTGGAGCACGTTGTTGGAGAATGTGATTGCCGCAGCGTCAGCGTCCTTGTATGTGCGGTATACCAAGCCGTTGTCGCGGGCAAGGAAAATGTTGTTGCGCACGGTCATTGCCTCCATCGCGTCGTTGAGGTAGCAAGCCACGTTGTTCTCGTGTCCGGCAACGACAGCCGTGTTGTAGGCGATGTCGACATTCGGGGTTTTGCCGTTGACCTTGATGGCGGCAGACGTGTAGTCGCTGCTCTTCACCGACACCTCGTTGTTGACGATGCGCGAGCGTTTGTCGGCTGTCGACGCGCCTTTGCGCACGTAGATGCCGATTGCTTCCACACCGAGGTCGATGTGCACTGTGTTGCCTTCCACGATGCAGTTGTCGCCGAACTGCAGGTCGAGGCCGTTGAATCCGCGCGACAGTGTGGTTGTGTTGTTCTCAATCACGTTGCCGCGGATGGTGATGTTGTTGTCGCCGGAGTATGCCGAGAGGGCTGACGCCGCGTTGTCGCGGAACGTGTTGCCTTCCACCACGCATCCTGTCTGATGCGTCAGTGCCACATACGATGTGCCGCCGATGATTGCACCGCGGTATCCACCCTCGAGCAGACAGTTGCTGAGCGTGAAGTAGTCGTTGTTGCAGTTTTCCTTGTCGATGGCAAGCTGGCGCACAAGCACGAGTTGCTCAGCCGTTGTGCTCGACTCGATGCGGTCGGTGTAGAGGTGGCAGGCGTCGACGGTGTCGTGCTGGCTCGTGTTGATCATATAGACGAGAGCCGGGAATGTCTTGTCGGTCGATGTCACCGTCACGCCGCGGAGCGTCACGTAGTCGGCTCCGTTGAACGTGACCACACCATATTTATCTGTGTTGTAGCCCGGGTCGGTATATGCGTTGTGGAAAATCTTCACATCGCTATAGTTGCCCGTAGCCGACTGGATAGTCACGGTGTTTACGTCAGACGCACCCGGAATCTCCGGAATGTTGACCTTTTCGTTGTATTCGCCGCTGAGGATGTTGACAGTCACCGCGCCCTCGATTCCGGTTGCGATGTCGTCGACGGCCGCCTGGATGGTTGCATAGTCGCCGCCTTCACCCACGGTGTAGACGCCTTTCTTGCCTGCCTTCATGGCAGTCTGCGCTGTTATCGACGCCATGGTGCTTGTCTCTGCGCCGTTTGCTGTGTAGGCAGTCAGGGCAGCGGTGCCGAGATTGCCTTCGGCTGCGTTGGCATTGAAGTCGTAAGCCACCCAGAAGTAGTATTTTCCAGGAGCGGTGGCTTTATAGTCGGTAGCGATTTCAAACGGTGCGGTGTTGGCTGAGCCGATAAGATTGTTGGCGCTGAACCGGTCGGTTGTAGTGACAAAAATCTTTGCTGCGGCTATGGTGCCTTCGGCTGAACCGTCGGCAGAAACGACAAATTTTGAGAAGTCCATCTCGCCCTTGTCGCCGTCGATTGTGGCTTCGGCGCGGAGCATAGGCACATTTTTCGAGCCGCGGAGCGACTCGCCGGCAGCCACGCTTGTAATCGCCATGTTGCCCACGGAGAGCGGCAGGAGCTCATACTGGCTTACCTCGATGGCCCAGCCGTTGCTTGCATAGCTGTATGACGGGCATTTGAAGTAGACTGTCAGCTTGCCGTCGTCGGCAACCGACACTATCGGTGCTTCGAGCATTTTGCTCACTTTAACATCGGGTGTCGAAGTCTTCTTGCCACCATAATATATGTAGAAATTGTCGTTGTAGGAAGTGCTGAACGACTTGAATGTCAGTTTCACCACTTTGCCTGCGTCTTTCGGACGGAACGTCACCTGTCCCTCGAAATTCTTCGGCGACTTGCCGTCGGCGCCGCCGTTGTCGTAGAACATCAGTGCCTCGTTGCCCACAACGATTTCGCCGTTGTCGCCAGCCTGCAGGTTGTAGGTGTTTTTCACCGTGCGCGCGCCTTCAGGGTCGCCCTGCTCGGCAGCCACGTTGATTGTCGCAGTGGCGGTTGTCACGGCGGTCACGGCGGCATCGATGTCGGTGTCGGTAGCCGCTTCGTCGGCGATGTCGGCAGTCAGCCAGAAGTAGTTGCTTCCCTCGGCAAGCTCAAGCGGACGGGCGAACGTGATGTTTGCCTCAGCCGTCTCGGCGGTCACGTCGATGTCGGCGATTGAAGTCTCTTTGGTAAGCTCGTTTTTCGGACCTGAAGTGTAGACGTGGAGCTTGGCAACGTTTGCCTGGCAGCCCTTCATGTTGAATTTGATGCCCTTCAGCACCACTGGACTGATGTTGCCGGCAGTCTGGATGTCCACGCCGAGGAGTTCCTGGTTGACAGCGCCCTTGTTGACGATGTCGGTGCTTGCCTGCGTAGCCTTGACGGAGCTTACCTCCATCGGGCGTTGGCGGTATTCGCGCACCTCGGCGTCCCAGCCCTTGGCTGTGTAGCCCGATGTTTCGGTCTTGGCGTCGAACACCACTGTGAGTGCGCCGTCGACACTCTTTGAGCGCAGAATCTTGCCCGGACCCACGTTCTTATCGGCCTCGCCGGTGAGCGACCACAGGAGTTCGCCGGTGGTGCCTTTTCCGCTGTACACCTCAAACTTGGCGCGCGGATAGTTTGCGTTGGCTGAATAGTAGAGCGCGAACGACTTGATGTCGAGTTCCACGATCATGTCGTTGTCGCCGGGGATGAATGTTGTAATCTGGTCGCCAATCACCGGCTCATAGCCGTTGTTGCCCACGTATGGGTTTGGCGTGTTTTTGAAAGTCCAAGTTCCGTAGATTGTCTTTTCGACGGTTCCCACGGTTGAGAGCAGTTCGTTTTTCACCGAGCTGTTGCCGTCGGGGTTGACGGTTGCTGGGGTGTAGCTTGCGCCGCCGATTTCAATCGATTTGCATCCTGCGTCGAGAATCTCACCTGTCTGAGCCTTCGGGTCGATGTCGTATGCCAGCCAGAACCAGTTTTCGCCTTCCACGAGTTGCTGGTCGAAGGCAATCGAGAATTCCTGCTTGCCTGTAGGCACTGCTTCGCCGAGCTTGGTGGCGGTGGCGAAAGTAGATGATTTTGCGGTGTAGTAGACCGTGGCTTTCTGCAGATGGTTGATGTCGGTAGTGCCTTCGGTCTCAAACGTTAGTTTCGTGGCGTTGACAGCCTCGGTGTTCTCCGTCTTCACGCAGACCGAGAGGATAGGCTGGTCGGTTGAGCCTGCCGTGCTTGTGTTGTCGGCAACCTGTGCCGTGGTGACCGTTTTCACGGTCATCGGCGCTGGCGAATATTCGCTGACGAAGGCCTCGAAGCCCTTGCCGCGGTAGTAGTCGCCGGTCACTGATTTCATCCATACGGTGAGCGAGCCGTCGGCAGCCGACGAGCGCAGCACCACGGGCTTGCCGTTCATCACCTGCGCGTTGAGGTTGGCGTCGCTTACCGTCGTGCCGTTGTACACCTTGATTTTGTCGTTATACGAATCGCTGCCGTATGTCGACTCATACAGTTCCACCTTCGAAAAGTCGATTTGCACAACTTTTCCCGGAGTGGTGGGCTTGAACGTCACCACGCCTTCGAATTTCGATGAGATTTTGCCGTCTTTGCCTCCGTCGTCGTAGAAGTTGAGTCCCGACGCGCCGATGGCGAATGTGCCGGCGGAAGGCATGTTGAGCTCGTTGCCCACGGTTACTGTCGAGGCCACCGGTGAGGTGATTTTCTCCTCGCCGCCAATCTTCACCGAGGTGCATTGCGCCGTGATGGCAGAGCCTACGGCTGCTGTGGTGCTAACGTCGCCCACAAGCCAGAAATAGTTGTCGCCGGCAGCGAGCGGAAGCGATCCGGTGGCTGTCACCGTAGTGCCGTCCACCTTGCTGGCACCGAAGAGACCGGCTTCGGAGATGTTGAACGGAGCCTTCTTGGAGTAGTAGATGCGTGCGCCCGACACTGCCGAGGCATCATCGAGCACGAATGCCACCTGTGTGGCACTCAGTGCGTTGCTTGCGCCTGCGGTCTTGACGTTGGCGGCAGCCACCGGCTGCATCGACGCGCCGATAATCGGGTTGGGGAGGCTGACAGCCTCGGTTGCGGTGTACTCCATGTCGCCTCCGGCAACAAGTTCCACCTTGAATGAGTATTTCACATACTCATCCTCCTCGTTGGAGTAGGCAACCGTCAGCGAGCCGTCGGCAGCCGTCGACTCAAACACCTTGCCTTCAGTCACGGCGCCCATGTCGCCTGCCGGCAATGAATAACTGATTGATGCCGCGCCGTTATACACCTTCAGCTCGGCGTCGCACGTGTCGAAGCCGTACATCTGGGTGCATGTGACGCGCAGAGTCTGCCCTGCCGCCGGGACGAGGTGAACGGAGACGGGATTTGATGTCTCGCTTTCAGCCCAGTAACCCGAATAGGTCAGCGTAGACTCCTCTGTTACGGTCACCGTGGCGTTTGGCTCGTCGGCATACGACATAGGCATGGTGATATTCGCCGACCATGCCTGCATCGAGCAGACCAACGAGAACGCCGCCGCAACCAACAAAGTTGAAATACGTTTCATAAGCATTCGTATAATTTTGGTTAGTAAAATAGTTTTTCTACGTCACGCAGTGAGAAAACCGTGCAGCGAATGCTTACAGCAGGGGATGTTGGAAAGATGGCGGAGCGCAAAATGTCCCGTGCGCCTGCCTCTCCGTTGCCTTAACTCCCGAAAGCATCGATGTGAAGTTTCTCTGAAACAGGCAGGTCTTCTGACTTATCTCTCCCCGTGGGCGAGCCTTCCCGCAAGCGCTCAGATGGCTTGCAGTGGCTGATGGTAGCCCAGGTTCGGCGAGAATCACAGCAGCGGGTACTGTCGCCGATTCGCACGGCGTTCCCTTTTAATCGCACTCCATGGAGCGCAAACCGATTTCATAACCACAAAGTTACAACAATATTTTGATTCACAAAGTATTTTTTCTATAATTCCTCCGCCACCGCCTGGGCGAGGGGCTGCCGGAGTGTGCCAGCGGCGGCGCTCCGCGGCGCATCTGCGTCGGCTAATGTCCCCCGACGCTGTCGGGGGTTAACTGAAGACGTGACCGCTCGCGCGGTCATACTCCGCCTCTGGAGTAGTGGTGTACCTCCGGCACGCCGACAGCAGGGGCGTGTCAAGTCCCGGCACGCTGCGCTGCGCTCCGCGTACCGGGTTATGGCAGAGTGCCGTCGCTCCGCGACGATGAGTGCGGATGTCGGCGGTGATGGAGCGAGGCGGTGATGAGCCTGCTGCCGGACTCTATTCGGAAACTATGTGACAAATGCACACTATTTTCGAATAGATGTGCCGGAGTGTGTCAGCGGCGGCGCGTCCGCGGCGCATCTGCGGCGATGCGTGTGCCCCCGACGCTGTCGGGGGTTAACTGAAGGCGAGACCGCTCGCGCGGTCATACTCCGCCTCTGGAGTAGTGGCGTACCTCCGGCACGCCGACAGCGCAGTGTGCCGGGTTATGGCAGAGTGCCGTCGCTTTGCGACGATGAGTGCGGATGTCGGCGGAGATGGAGCGAGGCGGTGATGAGCCTGCTGCCGGACTCTATTCGAAAACTGTGTGACAAATGCACACTATTTTCGAATAGATGTGCTGGAGTGTGTCAGCGGCGGCGCTCCGCGGCGCATCTGCGTCGATGCGTGTGCCCCCGACGCTGTCGGGGGTTAACTGAAGACGTGACCGCTCGCGCGGTCAGGGCGGTGACGACGGTGTAGTAGCGCATCTCCGAAGTGCCGAGGGGTTTGTGGGTCGCCTATAACCCCATGCGTCCTCCGCTGCGCTCCGTACGAATGTGGTTTCTAAAGAATAGCGCATCTCCGATGCGCCGTTAGCGGCTGTCGGAGGCGGTGAGAGTGTGGGGCAGCGCGTCGGCGATAGTGAGAGACTGGGCGTCGGTGAGAGTGTGGGTCATGGTGACGTGGTGGAGTGTGGGGCATGGCGACGTGAGAGTCAGAGAGTCAGCGCGGAGGGAGAGAGTCGGGGAGAGTCGGCGGCGCGTTGGAAACGCGCTATTTTCAGTAACCCCACTCACGCGGAGCGTCAGCGGAGAGTGCGTGGGGGTATGGCGGATGTCCATGCCTATGCGCTTCGGAGATGCGCTACTACGGGAGTGAGGCGGTGGTCCGCAGGGCGGACCCGTTTTCAGTTAACCCCGGACAGTGCGTCCGGGGATAGAGTGGAGAGGGAGATATGCACCGCAAGGCGATGCCGCTGAAGATGTAGGGCAGGAGTGCGTCCGCGGCGGCGCTCCGCGGCGCATGTGCGTCGATGCGTGTACCCCCGACGCTGTCGGGGGTTAACTGAAGGCGAGGCCGCTCGCGCGGTCGGGCTCCGCCTCTGGAGTAGTGGCGTACCTCCGGCACGCCGACAGCAGGGGCGTGTCAAGACCCGGCACGTTGCGCTGCGCTCCGTACGAATGTGGTTTCTAAAGAATAGCGCATCTGCGAAGCGCTGAGGGCTGAGGGCAGCGACGAGGATGAGTGAGATGTTACAAACTTGTGATGAAAAAAATGTAGAAAAATTTGCAAAGTCATTATGCAAGTCGTACCTTTGTAACGAATTGAAAGATAGAATGCTTAATTGATTTTAAGACTTATAAGGAACAGGCGGTAAAATGCAATGCAAAAACTATAATAATCGGAAATTTAACTAACAAACTAAAATAAAATCTTATGAAAAAATTTTACTTTTTATTTCTGTTCGCGCTGATTGCTTCCATCAGCAATCTGTATGCTGCGGAAAAAACGGTGACGTATGAGTTTACCTCAAAAACGTGGGAGGCTGCCGAGGGTAATTGGACATCGATTGTGCCTGCGGATGCGAAGTATAAAGCTGGACCATGCGCTTCAAATCCAAAAAATCATCCGAGTGCAGAGTCTCCCATTACGTATACTAATATAAAAAAGATTGATGTTGCGTGGAAAACTACGTCTATAACAGGAACGATAGACGTTTATGTTGGAAGTGAAAAGATTACTACCATATCATGTGAAAAGAATAAAAACCTAACAACTCCAATATCTCTAACCACAACAAAAAGTGGTAAAGTGAAGTTTGTGATGACCACGACTGGTGCAAATTTGTATTTGAAGTCTATTGCTATTACTTATGAAGAGGTCGCAGAGACCAAATGTGCCACTCCTACATTCAATTTGACAGCAGATGCAACATATACAGATGTGCAGGATTTGGTGATTACTTCAACAACTGAAGGAGCGCAGATTGAATATAAAATTGAGGGCGATAAACTTACAGCCCCAATCACGGGTAAACAAGCGTCTCCTGCTACGGTTCATTTGACCGCAAATGACACTTATATGGTGACAGCCACGGCAACAAAAGAAGGACTTGATGCCAGTGAATCGGCAGACTTGATGTTTACGATTGCCAAGAAAATGAACAAGCCTACATTCAATTTGACAGAAGGAGCGGTTTATGGAGAAGCAAAGGTGTTGGAAATCACATCTGACAAGGTAGGCGCACAAATCGAATATACTGTTTTCGGCGGAGGAAATATCTCTATTACAAAAACAGAGGCTTCTCCTGTTAGTGTAACTCTCGATCAGAATGGAGAGTATACTGTGGAGGCTTTTGCTCTTGGAATGGATGATTATGCAAAAAGTGATGCTGCAGGATTGAATTTCAAAATAGAACTGGCAGCAGGCGTTCCTACATTCAGCGTTGAAGAAGGAACATACTCAGAAGCACAAACAATCACTCTGACTCCTGGAGAAGGAGGCGCGCAGGTGTTCTATACAATAAATGGAGGCACAGAGCAACTGTTTATCGAGCCAATCAAAATGGAAGAGGATGGAACTTATAAAATCGCAGCTTACACAGCTGGCACCGAAACGTTGGCAAAGAGCGCCACGGTGACAAAGACGTATGTAATCAACTTGCCATTGGAAGAGCCTTATATTCTTTGTGAGGATGCTGCATGGCTGACAGAAGGGGCAAATATTATATTTGCAAGCAGTGTTGCAGCTGGCGAGCAGAAAGCAATGTCTAAACTTCAGAAAACGAAGAATAGAGGGGCTGCGAGCGTTACAATCGGTTCTGCATTTAATGCAGGCAAGGAAACAGTTGGTATTGTTTCCAAGGATGCAGATGTGGCTGTCTTTATTGTAGGAAAATCAAATGGTCACATAACATTCTATTCTGGAGATTCAAAAAATGAAGAAAATAATGAAGTTGCAGGATACTTGTATGCAGCAGGATCAGGCAGTGGAAAAAACTATTTGAGGACAACGAAAATAGTTGACCCTAATGCCGAATGGTCTGTGTCTGTGGCTGCAAATGGAGCAGCAACAATAAAGGCACAGGGTGCAAATACAAATAATTTGATGCGATATAATCCAAACAATGGCAATCCTGGCAATCCTATGTTCTCATGCTATGGGAGCGGACAAGAACCAGTTTATATCTATCTTCTTGGCAAGACCTCTTCCGTATCGTCGATGTCGGCAGAAGGCGTAAAGGTATTTGCAGCTGAAGGCGGCGTAGAGGTTGTGGCAGATGAGGCAACGGATGTGGCAGTCTACACTGCAGCCGGTCAGTTGGTTCGCCAAGCACGCGTGGCAGAGGGCAGCACACTCGTAAACGTTGCTCCTGGCTTCTACGTGGTTCGCGCCAACGGCACAGCCACTAAGGTGATTGTTAGATAATCCAAACCACACTTATACTTTTGAATCCCCCAGCCTCGGCTGGGGGATTTTTTGTACGCTCGGCTGCCCTTGGCGCGTCAGCGGTGGCGCGTCCGCGGCGCATGTGCGTCGGTGCGTGTGCCCCCGACGCTGTCGGGGGTTAACTGAAGGCGTGACCGCTCGCGCGGTCGGGGTGCGGCGGCTCTACTCTGGCATCGTGGGGTGGTTATGTTGGCGCGTCGCGGAGCGACGCTACTTTTCGGTAACCCCGTACGCATAGCGCAGCGGAGCGTGCGGGGGCATCGTGTGCGCCCCCATCATCAGCGTGCCGGAGGTACGCCACTATGCGCGAGGCGGTGATGCCCTATCGGGCGGCGCGGTGGAAAGCCAGCCGCTCGTCGCCGTTGGCGAGATAGATGATGCCGCAGTAGGCGAAGCCCGCTTTCTGCAGGCAGTGGCGCATGATGGAGTTGTCGCGGTGGGTGTCGATGCGGATGTTGTCGCAGTGGCGGTAGCAGAAGTTGAGCACGGCATCCATTACGCCGTGGCATTCCGGCAGGCTCGCTATGCGGTGTACCACCAGATATGGCTTCTCGTTGAGCCACGCTCCTCCATAGATGTCAGTGTATGTGGGGTCGGGGCCGGGGATCATCGAGAATACGGCAGACAGCTTGCCTCCGTCCTCGCATCCGTAGCACACGCCGCGGCGGATGTCGGCAGTCATCACCGTCTTGTCGGGATAGCCGCCGGTCCACTGCAGCATGTTCCCGCTGGCGCGCATTATGCCCCGCGCCGCGTCGACGATTTCCATCACCGCGTCCAGGTCGGACGCCAAAACTTTGCGTATCTTCATAAAATATCTACTCTTTAAAATAAAAACGGCTGACAATCGATCGATTATCAGCCGTTTTGAGTACCCGGAGCGGGACTTGAACCCGCACAGCCGCAATGGCCAAAGGATTTTAAGTCCTTCGTG